>Ga0207646_10004981_pt1 | contig 14187 bp, 13 predicted proteins | sample KBSK5502metaG_FD_184343 | JGI IMG/M metagenome (GOLD analysis project Ga0207646, IMG submission 184343) | Corn, switchgrass and miscanthus rhizosphere microbial communities from Kellogg Biological Station, Michigan, USA - KBS K5-50-2 metaG... | ecosystem: Host-associated > Plants > Roots >... | reverse complement strand
CCCTCGGCCTTGAACACGCCGGGCGCCAGATTGCCGAAGGACCAGTCGCCCCGCAGCCCGGCCGGCGTGATCGGGAAGTGCGGCGGGGACATCCCCCGGGCCAGCACCTCCTCCGCACCTGCACTCCCCTCCTTGTCCTGGGCCTCCTGTTCGGGCAGCAGCAGCGTGGCCCGGGCGTCGTCGCGGTCCCCGGCCGTGAAGAACGGCAGCCCGTGAACGTGGTCCCAGTGCAGGTGCGTGAGGATGATGGTGCCGGCGAACGGCGCGCCGCCGAGCAGCCCGGTGACCCGGCGCAGGCCGGTGCCCGCGTCCAGGATGAGCCGAGGCGTGCCGCCGTCGGGGGCGCCCTCGTCCGGGGCTATGGCCACGCACGAGGTGTGGCCGCCGTAGCGGACGAACTCCGCGCCCGGCGCGGGCGTTGAGCCGCGGACGCCGCACAGGTGGATGCGCACGCTCAGCCTCGCACGCCCTCTTCGCGCCGGTGCCCGGTGGCCAGCTCGGCGAGGTCGGACAGGTCGAGCTGCACGGCGGGGACCGAGGCGACCCGGCACCGGGTGACCGCGACGAGCGTGGACGTCCTGGTGCCTCCCTCGAGCACGGCTCGCTCGCCGAGCATGGCCCCCGGCCCGTACTCCGCCAGCCGCGTCCCGTCGCGTTCGACCCGGATCACCCCGTCCAGGACCAGGTAGATGTCCTGGCCGAAGTCGCCCTGGCGGACCAGTTCGTCGCCGGGCTGGAGCTGGGTGATCTTCGGCCGCGCGGAGCAATGCATGAGCTGCACGGACAAGGCCTGCTCCAGCGCGGTCTCGACCGCGGTCACCAGGGCCGGGGAATCCTCGTCGCCCCAGGGCGTGTGACGGCCGAACGACACCCGGGACCAGTTGGCGTAGTCGGTCAGGCCGGACTTGTGCGCCAGGCGGCCGCCGGCGTCGTAGATCCAGTGCCGGGGGAACCGGCTGGCACCCGTGACGGAGTACTCGGCCCGGCCGTCGGCGTGCAGGGTGAGCGAGAGCGAGGTCCACACCAGCGGCGCCTGCCACTGGATGAAGGGCCGCCGCCGCACCGGCCGCGGCGCGGGCAGGGCGGTCCGGCCCCCGGTGGTCTGGACGAAGCGCATCCACGACTCACCTCGTTCGGCCTCGCGCTGGATGTCGGGCAGCGCGACCGCCTGGAAGGTGTGGCTCAGGCCGCCCAGCCTGACGGTGGTGGCGCCCATGATCCCGCCGCCGTCGTAGCCGCCGCCGGCGATGCGGCCGGAGTCGTCAACCTCGATCCAGGCCCGCAGCACGTTCGCGAAGCGGAACCGGTCCCCCGCCCGCAGCTCCTCGATGTCCCCGAGATCCGCCGGGGGCGGGTCGTCGTAGTGCGCGAACCCGGAGTCGAACGCGGTCCGGGTGGCGCCGGTGACGGCCTCGGACGGGATCCAGGACAGTGAGGTGACAGAGCTTTCGTATCGCATACACCGATGCTCACGCTCCGTCGCGCCGCGTGGCAGGGTGCTGGCCGCTGGTTCTCCTGCGTGCTACCACCACCCCCGTAAAGCGTGCCTGCCTACTGGCCGAGGCCCGCCTGGAGTGCGGAAACTGGTCGGGTGGAGCAGAACGGCGCGGGCCCGCACGGCCCGATCAGTGTTTTCCTCGCGGACGACAACCTGATCGTGCGCGAAGGAGTCCGCGCCCTCATCAACGCCCGTAAGGACCTGAACGTGGTCGGCGTGGCCGCCGACTACGACGAGCTGGTGAGCGGGGCCGAAGCCACCCGGCCGCAGGTGCTCGTCACCGACATCCGGATGCCGCCGACGTTCACGCGCGAGGGCATCGACGCCGCCCGCGAGGTGCGCAAGCGCCACCCCGGGACCGGGGTCGTGGTGCTCTCCCAGTACGACGACCCCGAGTACGCGGTCTCGCTGCTGGCCGAGGGATCGGCGGGCTACGGCTACCTGCTCAAGGACCGCGTCGCCGAGGGCAGCCAGCTAGTCGACGCGATCCGGGTCGTGGCGACCGGCGGCACCGCCCTCGATCCGTCGATCGTCGAGGCGCTGGTCGCCCCCGTGGTCCCGGACGGCGGCCTGCTGCCCGCCGAGGAAAAGCTGCTCGGCATGGTCGCCGAGGGCAAGACGATCAAGGCGATCGCGGCGGCACGCCAGGTTCCGCCCGAGGCGGTCGCCGCGGAGGTCGACGCGGTATTCGTCAAGCTGGCCCAGGGCGTATCCGCGGGGAGCGACAGCGCGCTGCGGCGGCTCCGCCAGCTGCACCAGGCCATCGTCGACCGGGAGGAACAGGGCGAGACGCTGTCCCGGCTACTGCCGAGCGGCCTGGCCGAGAAGCTGCGGCAGGAACGACGCGAGATCGGGGAGACCGAGCGGGTCATGGTGACCGTGCTGATGAGCGACATCCGCTCGTATTCGGCCATCGCCGAACACGCCGACCCGAGCCAGCTCGCCGGGCAGCTCAACACGCACCGGGCCGCGATGAACCAGGCCATCCTGGGCCAGGCGGGCACCGTGATGCAGTTCGTCGGCGACGCGGTGATGGCGGTCTTCGGCGCGCCGTTCCCGCAGCCCGACCATCCGGACCGCGCGGTGGCCGCGGCGCTGGCCATGCACGCCCTGCAGGCGGAGATCAACGGCCGGTGGCAGGCCGGCGGCCTGCCGCCGTTCGGGCTCGGCCTGGGGCTGTCGACCGGCGAGGCGGCGGCCGCGCTGCTCGGGTCGGCCGAGCGGCTGGAATACACGCTGGTGGGAGACACCGTCAACCTGTCCCAGCGCTTGCAGCAACTAGCTGAGCCCGGAGAGACTGTGTTGTCTGAGGCCACATTCAAGGCGCTGCGCACCCAGGTGACGGCCGCCGCCCTCGGGGCGCAGCGGGTCAAGGGACGCGACGCTCCGGTGTACGCCTACAAGATCAACAGGGTGGGGGAATGATGAGCGAGAGCCGTCCCGCGCTGGTCGTGCGCGGGGTGCGCAAGACCTTCGAGGCCGAGAACGCGCCGGTCCGGGCGCTGCGGGGGGTGAACCTGACCATCGAGGCGGGCGACTTCGCCGCCCTGATGGGCCCGTCGGGCTGCGGCAAGTCCACGCTGCTGAACCTGGTGGCCGGGCTGGACACGGCGGACGAAGGGGAGATCACGGTCGCCGGCGAGCCGGTGACCGGGCGGAGCGAGGATGACCTGGCCCGGATGCGCCGCCGCCACGTGGGCCTGGTCTTCCAGTTCTTCAACCTGCTCGAGGGCATGACCGTGCTGGAGAACGTGGCCCTGCCCGCGGTCATCGCGGGCCGCAAGCGCAAGATGGCGGAGACCAGGGCCCGGGACCTGCTCGACCTGCTCGGCATCGGCGACAAGGCCGCGGCCGTCCCCGGCGTGCTGTCCGGCGGCCAGCGGCAGCGGCTCGCCATCGCCCGCGCCCTGGCCAACGAGCCCACCCTGCTGCTGGCCGACGAGCCGACCGGCGCGCTCGACTCCGAGGGCGGAAGCGAGGTGATCGAGCTGATGCGGCGGCTGCACCGGGGCGGCCAGACCATCATCCTGGTCACCCACGACCCCGACGTGGCCGGGGCGGCCGAGCGCGTGGTGCGGATGCGGGACGGAAGGATCACCGATCCCGAGGCGGCCATCGGCGAGGACGCCGTCATCGGAGCCCGCTGACCATGGATACCGCGGTCACCGCCGGGATTCCGGCCCGCCGGCTTCTGCCCGGGCTGCTCGCCCCGGCGGCGACCGTGGCCGTGGCAGCGGCCGGGCTGCGGGTATCCGGCCTGGGGGTCATCGACGCGATCGGCTTCGCCCTGGTCATCGCCTGGGCGATTGCCGCGACGGTCCTCGCGCGGGCCGCGGACCGCACCGCGTACTGGCTGATCGCGCTGGGCGCGCTGGCGGGCGCGGTCGCGCTGACCGCGGCCCGGATAGGAGAGCAGCAGCACGCGGCGCGGGTGCTGGCCACGCTGGCGGGCCCGCTGGTCATCGCGATCAGCTTCCACTTCCTGCTCGCGCTGCCCGACGGCCGGCTGGGCGGACCGGGGTGGCGGCTGGTCGCGGCCCTCGGCTACGCCAGCGCGGTCGGCACCGGGATCGGGCTGGCGGTCGCCGGACAGCCGTTCCCGCTCATGGCGGGCGGGCTGATCTGGCTGCTCGCGGTGCTGACCGCCCTGCCGGCCACCCGGCTGCGCTACCTCAAGGCGGCGGGCCGGGACAAGGAACGGATGCAGTGGCTGGGCACGGGCGTGCTGGTGGCCGCCACTGTCGCGCTGATAAGCGCGGTGCTGAACCTGCTGGTGGGCTGGCCCGAGTCGGCCGGCGCGGTGGCGGCCAGCGCGTCCGCGTTGGTGCCGCTGGCGGTGATCGGTGCCGAATGGCCGCCGCTGGCGCGGCACGGCGGAAGCGTCCTGGTGCACGCGCTGTCGGCCGCGGGTTCGGCCGCCGTGGTCGCGGTCGTCTACCTGGTGATCGTGCTCGGCCTCGGGGAGGCGCCCGGCAACAACGCCGACCGGAGGCTCCTCGGCTTCTCCATCATCGCGGCCGCGCTGGCCGCGATCGGGTACCTGCCGGTCAGGGGGCGCCTGATCGCCTTCGCCACCAGGTTCGTGTACGGCACCCGGGAGGCGCCGGGCGAGTCGCTGCGCACGTTCGGCAGCCGGATGACCCGCGCCGTGTCAATGGACGAGCTGCTGCTCCAGCTGGCCGAGTCGCTGCGCAAGACCATGCGGCTTGACTGCGCCGAGATCTACACCGGAGCGGGCGACGTGCTGGAACGCACCGTGTCGGTCCCGGACGCGGGCGGCAAGTCGATCGTGCTGACCGACCGCGAGCGGCCGGTCGTGGCCCGGGCCGGGATGTCGGGGAGCGCGTGGGCCTCGGTCTGGCTGCCCGCCCTGCTCGACGGGCGCGAGCAGGCTCAGCTGCGGGTGGCGCCGATCAGCCATGCGGGCGAGCTGCTCGGCCTCATCGTGGTGGAACGGGCCGCCCGCGCCGACGCCTTCACCGACGAGGACGACCGCGTGCTGACCGAACTGGCCCGCCAGGCCGGCCTGGCCTTCCACAACTCACAGCTCGACTCCGCGCTGCAGACCACGCTGGACGCGCTGCGCAAGCAGGCGGACGAGCTGCGCGAATCGCGGGCCCGCATCGTCGCCAGCGGGGACGCCGAACGCCGCCGGGTGGAACGCGACCTGCACGACGGGGCCCAGCAGCACCTGGTGGCGCTGGCCATCAACCTCCGCCTGGCCCGCGACATCGTGGCCGAAGATCCGGACGGGGCCGGGGAGATGCTCGGCCAGCTGGCCGACGACGTGCAGCTGACCATCAAGGAGCTGCGCGAGCTGGCCCACGGCATCTACCCGCCGCTGCTGGCCGACAACGGCCTCGGCGACGCGCTGGCCGCGGCCGCGAGCCGAAACCCGCTCAAGGTCGTGGTGACGGTGGCCGACGACATCGGCCGCTATCCCGCCGAGGTGGAGGCCGCGATCTACTTCTCCTGCCTGGAGGCGCTGCAGAACGCGGCCAAGCACGCGGGGGACGCGACGGTGGAGCTGAAGCTGTGGACCGAGTCCGGCGGCCTGCTGTTCTCGGTCACCGACGACGGCCCTGGGTTCGATCCCGCGGTCGCCCGCCGCGGTCACGGCTTCGTCAACATGGCCGACCGGCTCGGCGCCATCGGCGGGACGGTGCGCTGGGACTCCAAGCCGGGGCACGGCGCCGCGGTCAACGGGTCGGTCCCGCTAGCCGCCTAGGTTCACAGCCGGGCGAAGGCGCCGGAGTCGCGCTCCTGCCACAGCTGCCGCAGCGCGTCGGCGCCGAAGCGCTCCTTGTTCACGTACCCGCTGGCCCCGCTCACGGTCGCGCTGCGGGGCAGGTCCGCCAGGTCGTAGGTGGAGCAGAGGAAGACCACGACATCCGGATGGGCCGCCACGATGCGCCGGGTGGCTTCGATGCCGTTCATCTCCGGCATGTTGATGTCCATTAGCACCAGCGCCGGATGCAGCTCATCGACCAACGCGATGGCCTCGGAGCCGCTCGACGCCTCGCCCGCCAGCTGGAAGCACGGCAGGCGGCGGAGCACGGCCTTGACCGCCATCCGGAAGGGCGCCTGGTCATCCACGACGAGTACGGAGTGCGAGCTGGTCACGTTTTCAGCTTCGCACAGGCCGTGCGGGCCGCCCAGGGTGCTGGCACAGTGTGCTGCCACACCGCAGCGCGGTGGGGTCAGCCTCCCTGTCCCCGGCCCAGGAACAGCAGCACCGCCATGACCCGGCGGTTGACGTCCTTCTCCTCGCTCAGCCCGAGCTTGGCGAAGATCGAGTTGGTGTGCTTCTCCACCGCCCGCTCGGATACCGCCACCGCCGCGGCGATCGCCGCGTTGTTCTTGCCCTGCGCCATCTCGGCCAGGATCTGGGTTTCCCTGGCGGTCAGCGTGTCCAGGCTGGACGCCTGCGGGTGCGACCGCGACCGCACCAGCTCGTCCACCACGAGCGGGTCGATCACCGAGCCGCCGCTGGCCACGGCGCGGATGGCGCGGACCAGGTCGTCCACGCTGGCCACCCGCTCCTTGAGCAGGTAGGCGCGGCCCGCCGAGCCATGCTCGAGCAGCGATACAGCGTAGCCGGGCGCGGTGTACTGGCTCAGCACCACCACGCCGACCTGCGGACGGTGCTCGCGGAGCCAGGCGGCGGCCTGGATGCCCTCGTCGCGGCCGGTCGGCGGCATGCGGATATCGGTGATCACGACGTCCGGTTCGCAGCGCTCGATGACGTCGAGCAGCTCGGGCAGGTCGGACGCGACGCCGACGAGCTCGAGGTCCTGGTTCGCCGCGACCAGCCGGGAGACCCCCTCCCGGAGGAGGACGTTGTCCTCGGCCAGCGCGACCCTGATGGTGGCCATTGGGCAGATCGTAGCGTGGCGGCTCTTATTCGGTGCGCAGGATCTGCGCGGTGCGCAGCCGCGCGGCGCGGCGGGCGGGCCAGGCGGCCAGCAGGTTGGCGGCCACCAGGGCCAGCGGCCCGATCAGCAGCAGCGCGAGCAGCGCCAGCGGCGGGTAGTAGGCCAGCGGCAATATGTCGGCGGCGCCGCGCCACAGGCTCCGGCCCAGCGCGACGCCCAGCGGGATTCCGAAGGCCAGCCCGATGACGGCGAGCAGGGTGGCCTGAGTGCCGATCACCAGCCGGGACTGCCGCCGGGTCAGGCCGAGCGCCCGCAGCACGGCGAGTTCGTGGCCGCGACGGCGGACCGCGATGGACAGGGCGTGCCCGACGGCTCCGATCGCCAGCACGGCCAGGAAGGCGCTCAGCGCGAGCGGCAGCACCGCCACGTCCCTGATCATCTGGACCTGCGACAGCGGAGGCTCGGGCGTGAAGGCGAAATTCTCGCCGCCCTTGATGGCCTTCGCCTTGGCGGTCAGCCGGTGCGCCACCGCCTCGACGTCGGCGCCCGGCCGCAAGGCGACCGTGGCGAGGTGGAACTTGAAGGCGAAGTGCGCGCCCCGGAAGATCCGGTCGAACCCGGCAGGGGTGAGCCACGCGCCGTCAGAATATTCGTTGTGCGGCCCGGTGGGCACGAAACCGATGCCGGTCACGGTTACGGCCTGCGGCACAGTGCCGCCGGTAAGCCGGACCGTCGAGCCTGTGACCGCGTGCAGCTCGCGGGCGGTCACCGGGGCCAGCACGATCTCGTCCGGCGCGGCGGGCATGCGTCCGCTGGCGAGCACGACCGATACCCGCTTGCCGACCACGGGGTCATACGTGAAGCTCTCGATGGAGACCCGACCGGATTGCGCCCCGCCGACCCGCGCGTCGTCGACGCCGGTGACGTCCGGGTCGGCGGCCACGGTCCTGAGCACCTGGCTGGCGGGCCCGAAGTCCCGACCGTTGATCCCGAGGAACGTGTCCAGCTGCCAGGTCTGGCCGAAGCGAGCGGGGTTGGCGGCGGCGTCAGAAACCCCGGCCGAGAAGGTGAAGGCGGCGAGCACGCCCAGGACGCCAGCGATCGCGCCGACCAGGGCGGGCCGGATCGGCACCGCCGACCGGCCGCGCCCGGGCTCGAGCGCGAACCGGGCGCCCACCACGACCGGGACGCCGAACCCGGCGGCCGCGGCGGCCGCGGCCACGCCGGACCGGCGCGGGACGGCGCGCCGCCGGCGGGCGCTGAGCGCCAGGGCCGCGGCGGCGGCCGATCCGGCCGCCACCAGGACGGGCGCCAGGACCCAGCCGGGGCCGAGGATCAGCCAGTCCACGTCGATGCCCGGATGCGGCTCCGAATACTGTGCGGCGCCGATCGGCATCCAGCGCGAGGCCACGATGGCCGCCGCGACGCCGAGCGTGGCCCCCGCCGCTGCGGCCAGGAACGGGGGCGCCGCGGCCGACGTGACGGCCTGGCGCGGCGTCAGGCCCACCGCCTGCAGGATCTGGAGGTCGGCCATGGTTCCCGAGGTGTACCTGGCCACGGACTGGCCGATGAGGAAGATAGCGGCCACCAGCGCCGCCAGCGCGAAGGCGAGCAGGCAGGCGGCCTCGTACCTGGTGAGCCGCTCGACGGGACCGCCGTAGAACTCCCGGTTGTTCCACACGTCGATGTCCGACCGGCCAGTCACCCGGGCCAAGTCGGCGCGGAACGCGGGGATCGCTGCCTCGCCTCCCTTGAGCCGGGCGAACGCGTTGATGTACGTCTGTCCGCTGGTACCCATGATGTTGGCGCGGTAGTGGCGGAACAGGGCCGGCGAGGCGAGCACGCCGCCCTTCTGGCCTGGCCCTTCCACGTTCACCGACCCCAGGGGAGAGCGACCTACCCCGACGATGCGGGCCACGATCCTGGGCCCGTGCGGTGGTTCGCTGGACCCGTCATAGTCCGGGGTGACCTGCCGGGGGCTCGCCAGGTGCAGGGTCACCGTGTCGCCGACGCTCTTGCGGTAGCTGACCATGAACTCGGGGGTGGCCACGATCTCGTCGACGCGGTCGGGGTTGAACAGCCGCCCCTCCAGCATGACGGGGTGTTCGATGGTCCGGGTCATCTCGTCGTCGGCGGGCGGGAACCCGCTGCTCACGGCCGGGCAGCAGTCCAGCTCGAACCCGAACACGACCGGGAACTCGGTGAGCGCGGCCACCTCGGGCAGGGCCCGGATCTTGTTCCAGTCGAAACCGGGCTGGTTGGGCAGGACGGTCACGGTGGCGGGCAGCGTGCTGGCCCACAGCCGGTCGAACGCGGTCTGCCCGCGGCGGGCCCCCGCGGCCGCCGCGAGCACCGTCGACGTGGCCAGCGCCACCAGCAGGGCCAGCACGAGGAGCGACCGCCAGCGCCGCCGCACCTCCAGGCGCAGCCAGGTCACAGTGATACGCACGCACGCCCCCCACTGCCCGGAAACCGTAGGTCCCAGTAGATGACCTGCGGCTGGGGTACGGCAAGAGTGCTAGGGCTAACGGTGCTGGGATGCTGGCCCCACCACGAGCGGTGTGCTGACATCCCGGGGCCGTGCCGGGGAGCACGCTGTACGCGGCCGGTGCCGCTCAGCACAATGAAGCGGTATGGGAGGGAGAACGCTCCTGGTCGCGCTGGCCTGCTGCCGGTCCGCGATCCGGGGTTCCTGGCGGCAGGCGCTGGCGCTCGCCCTGGTGGGCGGCCTGCTCGGCGCCGTGGCCCTGGGGGCGGTGGCTGGCGCGCGGCGTACCGCCACGGCCTACAACCGTTATCTGGTCTCCGTCAACGCCAGCGACGTCTTCGTCAACGTGCCGGGCACGCTGCCCGGCATGGCGCCGACGCGGCCGGTCACGCTGATCTCTTCGCTGCCCGGCGTGATCTCGCACGCCGCGTACATCGGCCTGAACGGCCTGCCGGTGGTGCACGGCAAGGTCGACAACTCCTTCCTCACCAACAGCGTGAACGGCAGCCTCGACGGCGAGTACTTCAGCCAGGACCGGGCGACCGTGCTGGCGGGCCGGCTGCCGCCGCAAGGATCGACCAGCACCGTGGTGCTCACGCCCGCGGCATCCCGCCGTTCGAGCAGACGGTCGTGATCACGGGGACGGTGACGCTGCCCTCGTTCGGCGTGGGCGCGGCCGATCATCCCTCGCTCGGGCGCGGCGCCATGATCGGAGAAGACACTCTGCTGGCGGCCGTGGGTGAGGGCGGGGGGCGGCCGCTGACCTCCCAGTCGGTACCGGTCTTCTCCTCGGCGGTGGCGATCGACCTGGCCCCGGGCACCACCCCGGCGCAGCGTGCCCGGCTGGTCAGCCGGATCGTCTCGGCCAACCCGGACGGGACTCCGGGCGGCAGTTACGAACTGCACCAGGCGCGGGCCGCGTCGATCGTCAACACCGAGCAGATGGGCGGCCAGCCGCTCGCGCTGGCCCTCGGCCTGGCCGTGGCGGCGGTGCTGTCGCTGGCCCTGACCCTGCTGAGCCTGGTCCGGCGGCGGCGTCGCGAGCTCGCCCTGCTCAAGGCGCTCGGCATGACGCGCAGCCAGGTCAGGGCGGTCATCGCCTGGCAGACCACGCTGACGCTGCTGATCGCCGTCGGGGTCGGCGGGCCGCTGGGCATCGTCGGCGGCCGGCTGGCCTGGCGCGCCTTCGCCGGCTCGCTCGGTGTCGTGCCGATCGTCCAGGTCCCCGTGGCCGCCCTGATCCTCGGCCTGGCCGCGCTGGTGCTGGCGGGCAACCTGCTGGCGTCGCTGCCCGCGGCCGTGGCCGCGAGGACACGGCCGGCGGTCAGCCTGAGAACAGAGTAGCTAGCCCCAGACCTCCTGGGCGGTCTCGACGATCAGGCGCAGCTTGGCCACCTGCTCGTCGTAGGTCAGCGCGTTGCCCTCGAACGTGGAGGAGAACCCGCACTGGCCGGACAGGCAGATCTGGTCCAGCGGGACGAACTTGGCCGCCTCGTCGATGCGGCGCTTGAGGTCGTCCTTGGACTCCAGCTCGGGGCGCTTGGTGGTGACCAGGCCGAGCACCACCATCTTGCCCTTGGGCACGAACCGCAGCGGCTCGAACCCGCCGGAGCGCTCGTCGTCGTACTCCAGGAAGAACCCGTCCACGGCCAGCTCGGAGAACAGCGCCTCGGCCACGAAGTCATAGCCGCCCGAGGCCGCCCAGGAGGACCGGAAGTTGCCGCGGCACAGGTGCGTGGTGATGGCCATGTCCGCGGGCTTGCCGGCGACCGCGTCGTTGATCTGCCTGATGTACCGCAGGTGCATGTGCTCGGCGTCCTCGCCCCGCCCGGCGATCTCGGCGCGCTGGGCCGGGTCGTTCAGGTACGCCAGGCTGGTGTCGTCGAACTGCAGGTAGGTGCAGCCGAGCTCACTCAGCCGCCGCACTTCGTCGGCGTAGGCGGCGGCCAGGTCGGCCCAGAACTCCTCCATGTCCGGGTACACCGACTGGTCGACCGAGGCGGGGCCTCCGCGGTAGTGCACCATGTTCGGCGACGGGATGGTCAGCTTGGGCACGGCCGTGGTCACGTGAGACTTCAGGAAGGAGAATGCGTCCGCGAAGATCGTGTCGTTGATCTTGAGCTTGCTGTCCACGCGGATCGACGCGGGGGTGAACTCGATGTCCCCCGCCGCGTTGTGGAACTTCACGGCCAGGTTGCCCGGCGCCTTCGAGACCCCGCCGAGGGCGTAGATGAAGTCCATGTGCCAGGAGGCCCGGCGGAACTCCCCGTCGGTGGCCGACTGCAGGCCGACCTCCTCCTGCATCTTGATCGCGCCGGGGATTTCCTGGTCCTCGACCGAGCGCAGGTCCGCCGCTGAGATCCGCCCGTCCGCGAAGTCCTCACGCGCCTGCAGCAGCCGCTGGGGACGGAGCAGGCTGCCGACATGATCGGCGCGGAACGGGGGGCTGGTCCTGGGGGGCATGGTTACTCCTCTTTGGACGTCGCGGGATAGGTCAGGTCGATCGTGTCCTGCGGCACGCCCAGCGCCTGGCCGAGGATACCGCGCATAAGATTCTCCGGCACCAGGCAGTCGGCGCAGGCCCCGGGGCCGGCGGTGATCGTGACGCGGACGCGGTCACCCGCCTCCGCGATCGCCAGGAAGTAGCCGTCAGCCGCGAGGGTGGCGGCGATCTCCCCGGCTCGTTCGGTATTGATCATTTGCTGACCTCTACCGCGGTCCCCGACCATTCGCCGAAGACCCGGACCACCATCGAGATCGCGGCGTTACGGGCGCCCGCCACCACGATCGGGACGTGCCGCGGCGACGGCAGGATGCGGGTGAAGGTGGCGTCCTGACTGGTGTCGGCGTCGGCGAAGCGGGCGATGCCGCGCAGCCCGTTCTTCCCGGCCTGGCGCAGGTCGGCGCCGGTGCGGCCGCAGTGCTCGATCAGCCAGGCCTGGACGTCGTGTTTCGTGAAGCCAGCGGCGGCGAGCATCTGCGCGTGCTCGGGGCAGAACACCACGCCCGCCGAGGTGTCGCGGAAGATCAGCGAGCCGGTGCGCGAGATCGTGTCGGCGACGTCCCACAGGACCTGCACGGGATCCGGGGTGTGCCGGTTGTCCACGAATTCGCACGTGCGCAGCAGTGTGGCGGTGACCGCGCTGGCGCCGGCGGGCAGCCCGCCGTCTTCGGCGAACGGCGGCCAGGGCGACTCCTCCTCGTTCTCCGCCAGGCAGATCGACCACCGGCCCGGCAGGCCCTGGGTGGCCTGCTCGAGCACGTGCGGGCGGATGCCGAAGGCGTTGCGGACGATGAGGCCGATGGCGCGGGCCACGGTGGCGTTCGGCCGGAAGCCGGGGCCGAACGCGCCGCCTTGCGCGTTGAAGCCCAGCTCGTGCCGGACCGGGCCGTTGACCACGATCATCGGGGCGGGGCCGCTGGTGGACTGCCAGCCGCCGCCGCGGGCGGCGCGCTCGCGCATCAGCGCGTCGAACGCGGCCAGCACCACCGGGAAGTACTCCGGCAGGCAGCCTGCCATGGCCGCGTTGACGGCGGCCAGGTAGACCGTGCAGTTCCGGCCGACCTGCTCGAGCTCGCCGATCACCTCGTCCGGGCTTCTGCTCGTGGTGGCCAGGAACTTGTCTACCAGCGGCTGGGAGGCCGGGACCAGCGGCAGGCCGTCGGACCAGCCCCGGGTGTAGCAGTACTCGATGGCGGCCTGGGCTTCTTCGGGATCCGGGGTTGGCGTCATTCCGGCTCGGTGAGGAGCTTCATCACGGCGCCGAGGACCTGGGCAGCGCGCTGCTTGACCTGGTCGGGGGTGAGCACGGCTACCGGGTGGGGCGTGGTGGCGTAGCGGTAGCCTGGGGCGCCGCGGAGTTCGGCCATCGCGTCGGCGGTGACCCGGAAGGCGTCGCTGCAGATCGCCGCGGCGGGCAGGCCGGCCGCCTCGAACGCGATGCCGTCGGCCACGGCCGAGGCGCTGCACGAGCCGCAGTCTCCGATGCCGGTGATGATGACGTCGCAGCCGGTCGTCATCTCCTTGACCAGGTCGTCGGGTGCGGGCGCGGCGAAGTTGACCTTGGTGCGGGCCATGGTGCCGGTGGCGCCGTGCTCTGCGATGAGGAGCCGGCCGACCTCGTCCAGGAACGGGGCGGCGTTCTGCTTGGTGTTGACCAGCAGGCCGACGGTGGCGCCGCGCAGGTTCCGGCGGCGGGGCGCGCGGGGTGCCCTGGTCTTGGTGGCGGTCGCGGTGGCGCTCGCGGTGGTGCCGGTCGGGTCGAGGATCGGGTAGGGCATTTCTCTGGGGATCCTTCTAGTTCTGGTGGATGATGACGCCGCGGAGGTTCTTGCCGTCCATCATGTCCTGGTAGCCCTCGTTGATCTGGTCCAGGGTGTAGCGCTGACTGACCAGCTCGTTCAGCTTGATGTCGCCGGCCTGCCACAGGCCCAGGATCATCGGGATGTCGTACAGCGGGTTGGCCCCGCCGAACAGCGAGCCCTGCATCCGGCGGTGGTAGCCGATGAGGATGCCGCCGGGCAGCACCATGTCGTAGTAGCCGACGCCGGTGATCACGATCGTGCCCGCCTTGCCGGTCAGGTTGACGGCCGCCTTGACCACCTCGTTGTCCATCTCGCCGACCGTGCAGATCACCTTGTCGGCGAGCTGGCCGCGGGTCAGGTTGACGATGGTTTCCTGGGCTTCCTCCGGGCCGGGGAACGCGTGCGTGGCGCCGAACTCCATCGCCTGCTCGCGCTTGAACTCCACCGGGTCGATCGCGATGACGTTCTTGCCGCCGGCGTACCTCGCGCCCTGCACGGCGTTCATGCCCACGCCGCCGGTG
>Ga0207646_10004980_pt1 | contig 14187 bp, 10 predicted proteins | sample KBSK5502metaG_FD_184343 | JGI IMG/M metagenome (GOLD analysis project Ga0207646, IMG submission 184343) | Corn, switchgrass and miscanthus rhizosphere microbial communities from Kellogg Biological Station, Michigan, USA - KBS K5-50-2 metaG... | ecosystem: Host-associated > Plants > Roots >... | reverse complement strand
ACTGCAGTATTCCCGGGGTAAAGATGGGAATACTTGGGCAGGATGAAGACGCCATCGTTTGCTTTGAAACGCTGCATAGGGATTCCTTCGCCGCCTCTCGTGTTCAAGAATGCGCGCCTTGTGCGGCGGAGATCGTAGATGAAAACTCTCAAGAAGTCACGGATAAAGCGGGTTTCCTTATCGGCATTCGAGTTGCTCAAACTGATTACGCTGAGAAGACTTATTCGAATGAAGCCACTCATCTCGCTGCTGCTATATCTTGCGGTTCTGGTTCCGGGGAGTGCGAACGGTCTCGCTCAGTCCACAACTATAATGACTTATGCTGGTCCGGCGCTGCCGGTCGGTGGGTCTCAGGCAGTCACTCAGACCATCGGCGTTCCACAGGGCGTCAGTGCCGACGGAGCAGGCGGATTCTACGTTTCGAGCTCGAGTCAGGACAGGGTCTATCACGTCGCTTCGAATGGCACGCTGACGGTCGTCGCCGGGAATGGCTTAAGCGGCTTCGGCGGCGACGGCGGCCCGGGGCCCTCGGCACAACTGAATTACATCCACTGCATCGCGCTCGATAGTTCGGGCAATCTGTACATCGCGGACACCAACAACAATCGCATCCGAAAAGTGACTGCGGCGGGCATCATCACCACCGTCGCAGGCACCGGCGCCTGGGGATCTCGTGGAGACGGGGGCGTAGCGACTTCCGCGCAGCTTGCCGCCCCGCGCGGTGTTGCCGTGGATCAGGCGGGCAACATATTCATTGCGGATTCCGGCAATGACGTGATCCGGATGGTGACTATCGATGGAATCATCAGCAGGGTCGCAGGAAATGGAACTCGAGGCTTCAGCGGCGACAATGGACCGGCGACGTCGGCGCAACTGAGTTATCCGGTAGCCGTCGCGGTGGATGCGAACGGCACTCTCTTTATCGCTGATCGATACAACAACCGCATCCGAATGGTGAATTCCAGTGGCGTGATCATAACTCTGATTGCGGCTCCAATCGCCGATCCTCGCAGTGTGGCGGTCGATAACGCGGGCAACGTGTTCGTCAGCGATTCCGGAAATAATCGCGTCCGGATGATCAGTCCTGGCGGCGCCGTCACAACGATCGCGGGCGGTACGGCGGGTTTCAGCGGCGACGGTGGTCCCGCAACTGCAGCGCGGCTGGCACTGCCGATCCAGGTGGCGGCGGATGGAACCGGCAACGTCTTCATTGCGGATCGAGGCAACTATCGTGTCCGGCGCGTCAACGCCAACGGTATCATCGATACTGTCGCCGGCACGAGTGACGACGGCCGATCCGCATCGCTGGCGCAGCTCAATTTTCCAAATGTCATTGCTGTTGATGGGGCCGGCAATTTATTTATTGCCGACACCGACAGCCAGCGCATCCGCGTGATCAATCGTGACGGCATCATCACGACTATCGCGGGCAATGGCAGTTGGGGTTTCAGTGGAGATGGCGGTCCTGCATTGTCGGCTCAGCTCAACTATCCGGCAGCAATCGCCGCCGATGGTACAGGCAATCTATTCATTACTGATACAAACAATCACCGCATCCGCAAAATCACTCCGAACGGCATCATCACTACCGTCGTGGGCAACGGACGTCAAGGTTCCAGTGGAGACGGCGGACCCGCGTCCAGAGCGGCAATGAACTATCCACGCGGGATTGCGATAGACGGGACAGGGAATCTACACATCGCCGACACCGATAATCATCGCATTCGCAAAGTCGATTCGTCTGGAACCATCACGACTGTGGCGGGCAACGGAACACCCGGTTCCAGCGGAGATGGCGGTTCTGCAACTGATGCGCAACTGGCATTTCCTGTGGGCGTGACCGTCGATGGAGCAGGCAATCTGTTTATCGCCGATTCTGTGAACAATCGCATCAGAAAAGTGACGCCGGATGGAATCATCACCACTGTTGCCGGAACCGGAGCTTATGGGTTCAGAGGCGACGGTGGTCCAGCCGTGTCCGCCTCACTTGCATATCCTAACGGCGTCGCTGTCGATGCAGCAGGTGATCTCTTCATAGCCGACACCGCCAATCAGCGCATCCGCAAAGTCACACCCGATGGCGTCATCACGACGATGAGCGGTAACGGAACATTCGGATTCGCCGGAGACGGCGGTGCGCCTTCATCGGCACAACTCGCGTATCCGTACAGCGTCGCCGTGGATGGCAACAACACCATCTTCATTGATGACACCTACAGCAACCGAATTCGCAAAATTGCTTCTGCGTCTGCGTCTCCAGCGAACTCGTTCTCGATAACCGATCGCGGAGGAGTTGCGCTGACGTCGGCCGGAAGTTCCGCCTCCACTCAGACGGGATACGGACGCATTCAGCTCAGCGCAGGAAGCGCGACTCCGGCCGGGCTGGCGATCTTCAGTTACCGTTCCGGCGATACTCTGGTCAGTGAGACCAGCGTCCCCGCGACGGCCACTTTGAAATCCGGACGGATTTACGCAGAGGTCAATGGCCCTGCCAATACAGGTTTGGCGATTGCCAATCCGAACAATCAGGCGGCGACCGTCAACTTTTTCTTTACCGATACGGGAGGCAACGATCTCGGTTCGGGCACAATGACCCTCGGAGCCAATCAGCAGATCGCGAAGTTTCTCGACTCGGATCCATTCAAGAAATTTCCGGGCGCTACGTTTCAAGGGACTTTCAGCTTCACGTCCGATATTCCGGTCGGCGTTGTGGCCATTCGCGGACTGATCAATGAACGCAACGAATTTCTCATGTCCACGCTGCCCGTGATCGATACCACAGCCGCGCCACCGTCCGGCACCGTTGTTGTGCCGCACTTCAGCGACGGGGGCGGTTGGACGACGCAGATCCTGCTCGTCAACCCAACCAGCGCGGCATTGATCGGAACTGTGGAGTTTCGCGACGACAGCGGTTCACCGACAAACGTGACGATCGAAGGGCGAAACAAGAGCACCTTTGTCTACACTGTTCCGTCGCACTCTTCTGAAAAATTTGCCACGGCCGGCGGAGCCCCGAAGAACACCAGCGGCTCGGTCCGCATTATCCCGACAGACGGTCAGGCAGCGCCGATCCCGCTCGTGATTTTCTCATACAGACCGGCTGGCACAATCACCGTCTCAGAGGCCGGTGTGCCCTCAGTGAGCGGAGACGCATTCCGTGTTTATGTGGAATCGGCCGGACCCATTCAAAGCGGCATCGCGACTGCGAATAATTCCCCGATGCCGGCGAGTGTCACATTCGAACTCACCAACCTGGATGGATCGACGACTGGATTGCCCGCGTCTGTATCGCTGACGTTGCCGGGCTTCGGCCATAGCAGCAAATTCCTCGCGCAGTTGTTTTCAGGCTTACCGGGTTCATTCAAGGGAATCCTCCGCGTTTCCACTGCTTCGTCCGGAATCTCTGTGGTCGGCCTGCGAAGCCGATACAACGAACGTAACGACTTTCTCATTACGACCACTCCTCCTGCGATCGAGACAGCGCCTTCGAGTTCTGGCGAACTCGTGTTGCCCCATCTGGCCGATGGAGGCGGATATTCGACGGAGTTCATTTTCTTCAGCGCGGCGTCGACGGGTGGCGGTGGATCTTCTTCGGGTTCCCTGCTCCTGTTCAATGGCTCAGGGCAATCGCTTTCGCTGACGTTGAAATAATACAGCTTGTAAAAGTATGTAAACTCAGGCGAATTGTTTAGTCATTTGTGCAGATCGTATGTCACATCTGCACGATGCGCCATCGGCTCTACCTTTATTTATTGTTTATAACCGGCGGGGCACTGCTGGTTCATGGTTATCATCCTGGGGCCGAAGACGCCGAAATTTACATCCCGGCCGTCAAAAAGCTGCTCAATCCGCACCTCTATCCCTTCGACTCGGAATTCTTCCTCAACCACGCGCACTTGACGTTATTCGATGAACTTATCGCTGCCAGTGTGCGCGTTTTTCATCTCCCATTTGATGTCGATATTTTGATCTGGTACCTCCTGTCGGTATTTCTCACGCTGCTGGCATGCTGGCGTATAAGCAGCGAATGTTTCCGCGAACCTGAGGCACGCTGGGCGGGTGTCATGACTGTAGCGGCGTTGTTGACGATTCCGGTCGCGGGCACTTCGCTGTACATTGCGGATCAGTACCTCACTTCACGCTCCCTCGTCACTGTTGCGCTTCTGTTCGCGATCTCGAGCGCATTGAAGGAGCGCCGAATCGCCTGCTTTCTGTGGAGCGCAGCCGCATTGTTTCTTCATCCGCTGATGGCAGTTTTCGGGATTTCGTTGACCGGAGTTCTCTGGCTGAAACAACGCCAATCGTCGGTCGAAAGCGTTTCATGCGTTCCCTCGTATGGTGCTTTTCCAATCCTGAACATATTTCCCGCGACTACGATCGCGTATCAAGCGGCCGTCGACACGCGATCCTATTTCTTCATTAGCCAGTGGCACTGGTATGAATGGGTCGGTGCGCTCGCACCGCTGCTGCTGTTGTGGCTGGTTGGACGATTGTGCCGAAGACATTCGCTCGAGACCGCGCGAGTGATCAGTCATGGTCTTATCTTTTACACAATCGCCTACCTGATCCTGTCGATCTTCCTCACCATGCCCGCTGGATTCCAGGCTCCGGCAAGATTTCAGCCAATGCGCAGCCTGCACCTGCTCTACATTCTGATGTTTTTGCTGGTCGGCGGTGTCCTGGGAAAATGGATCTTGCGGAAGCGTGTATGGCGATGGATTGCGTTATTCCTGCCACTCTGCGCCGCAATGTTTTACGCGCAGCGTCAGCTTTTTCCTGCAAGCGCGCATATCGAATGGCCAGGCGCCGCGCCGGCGAATGACTGGCTGCGCGCTTTCAGCTGGATCAGGCAGAATACGCCGACTGATGCGTTCTTCGCGATCGATCCGGATTACATGATGGAAGATGACCAGCACGGCTTCCGGGCCATTGCCGAACGAAGCCGGCTTGCGGACGCGATCAAAGATTCCGGAGCCGTTGCGATGTTTCCGGAACTGCCCACTGCCGACCACTGGCTCGAGCAACTCACGGCCCAGCGGGGGTGGAAACATTTTCATGAGGATGATTTCCGTCGTCTCGAGAGGAAGTACGGCGTCAATTGGGTGGTGTCACCTCGACCCTTCCCGGTCAGCTTCGGCTGTCCCTACGAGAACCAAACGGTTCGGGTATGCCGCCTCGATTGAGAGTTTTCAAGGTAGAATCAGATCTGTTCGCCACTCGGAGAAACTATGGCAGTACGCGTAGCGTCGGTGCTTTGCCTCATATTGCTTGTCCTCCCTGCATTCAGTGACGGTCCACCTGGCCACTCTGAAGACCAGCCCGAGTTTTACTTCACGCGCTTGATGTACACGGATACGCGAGGCCGGGGTCCAAGGCCGGGCCAGGCCATGCCGAGTACGGATTTCGAGCACGGGCACGGTCTGGGCGATCAACTGTCCTGGTTTTTCGGCGCGTGGATGACGGATACATGGGATGCTGATTATCAGTTCATGTGGGGAGTGCAGCGCCTGACGAATGCGCGCATGTACATGAAACCGCATCCTATGCGCATCATGGATCCGGACCTCTTCAAATTTCCTTATGTTTATGCCGTGGAAGTTGGACAGATGGAGTTGTCTCAACAAGAGGCCGCGCGGATGCGCGAGTACCTGCTTCGAGGCGGATTCTGGCATGTCGATGACTTCTGGGGGCTCTATCAGTGGAACCAGTTTGCGCGGCAGATCCGAAAAATTTTTCCGGATCGCGAGATTGTCGAACTGCCCCTGACGCACGAAGTGTTTCATACCTTCTACGATATCGATGCCGTCCTGCAGCCTCCGAACGACGGTCTCGCCAGGATGTACACGTATTCGGGCGGACGCACCCGCACGTGGGAACAGCCTGATGATACTCAGCCGCATGTTCGCGGCGTTCTCGACGACAACGGCCGCCTGATGGTCCTGATCACCTACAACGCCGATCTCGGTGATGCATGGGAGTGGATGGACGATCCGGATTATCCCACCAAATTTACCGGCTACGCTTACCGCCTGGGCATGAATGCCATCATCTACGCCATGACACATTGAGCCGGTAGTTGCCTGAAGGAGGTTCCTTGAGAAGTATTCTTGTGATCGTATGGCTGGCGGTTCCCGCCATACTCTTCGCGCAGAATCCCGGAGAGGTAGAAGAGGACACAACGGCTCAGGACGAAGCCGTACATGACTCCGGCGGCTTCGCTCGATTGTCGTTCAAGAACCGGCCTTCGCTACGCCTCGGAGAAATCGCTGAAATCGATTTTAAAACGAAATGGCACCTCGATTTTCGCAAATTCTCTCCAGACATCTGGAATCCTCCGGGAGTCGTAACTGCGCTGCCGCAGGATCCGCAAACGTTCCAGCTCACCAGGGGGCGGTTCGGCTTCAAAGGCCATGTGACGAAATACTTCGATTACGAAGTCGAGCGCGAGATGCGCAAGACGTTTAACGATGTGAACGAATGGCACCCCTGGAAAGACAATTACGTCGATTTCAACGCACTGAGCTGGCTGCACGTGAAAGTCGGAAAGTTCAAAGTGCCGTTCGGTCTCGAGGAGCTTGGAGCCGAAGACCGACTCGATTACGCGCACAAATCGCAGGTCACCGATACGCTCTCGCCTGCACGTGAGCGGGGCGTTATGCTGCATTCAAGATTCTTGAGGCGCGCCAGGCTGGAATATGAAGTGGGCGTCTTTCGTTACGATGGCGAGAACTCCGATATTCACGGACAGCCGACGGCGGGCCGCACTTATGCCGCGCGCCTGACGGGCCAGCCGCTCCGGTTGTTTTCGGGGCTTCCGAGGTCGATCCGACATCTCTATGTTGGAGGCGCTGCGACGAGAGGCCGCATGTTCGAAGGCCGCAATGGCATTAAAGGCGAGACCGTTTCCGGCTTCACCTACTTCGAGCACATGTACGTGCGCGGCTATCGCACGAGAGTAGGTGCCGAGCTGGCGTGGGCTGAAGGGCCATTCAGCGTGAAAGGCGAGTACATTCACGTCTCCGAAGAACGCATTAATCAGGGCATTCACGGAGAAGACTTACCCGGCAAACTCACGCGCGGCTGGTATGTCACCGCCGGATGGACTGCGCTCGGGGAAATGAAAGCTCGCGGAACGGCGCCAAAAACACCGTTTCTCCGCGGACATAGCATCGGGGCGGTCGAATTGTCGGCACGATATGACGTGCTCTCTTTCTACAGCGATCCCGGCCCCGGACTTCCGTCGAGAAGTCCGAGAGCGCCCACCATCCTTCCGAACGGGGAACGCACGTGGACTTTCGGACCGACCTGGTACTTGAATCGATTTCTCAAGATTCAGCTCAATGCCGAGCGCGAAAAACTGACAGATATTGAACGGAAGGCCGTCCTCGGAATAACGACTTTCTGGACCGGTGTCCTCCGGGTGCAACTTGCGATGTGAGGTCTCATGATGCGGAGTCGACTGCATTTTATTTTTGGCTTCATTTGGATTCTCGGTCTGACGCTCCATGCGTCCGCTCAGACTACGGACGATTTGTTCAACGGCGACGTTCTTCAGGAGATCCGGCTGTACATCGATCCTGTCGACTACGCGACGTTCAAACAGACGAACTTTGTTTGCCTGGAACAGGATCTCAAAGCACTGGCGGGCGAATTTGTATCCCCTCTGCCGCGCGTGGAGTGCTGGTTTCCCGTCGAGTTTCACTGGATTTTCCAGGGAAGAGACATCACTTTGCCGCAGGCCGGGATCAATTCGCACGGGAAGGGAAGCCGAAGCAACATCAAACCTTCATTCAAAGTTGAATTCACGCGGTACGCAAGTCAGAACACGTTTCTTGGCCTCAGGAGCGTTGTCCTTCGCGCGAATACGCAGGATGCATCGCAGATGCACGAACGTGTGGCGATGACATTCTTCCGCCGTCTCGGAATCGTAGCGCCGCGTGAGGCTCATGCCCGCGTCTTTCTGAACGATCAGTACGCAGGACTCTACACGGTCGTGGAGGATGTCGATCCCATATTCGTTCAGAGCAATTTCGGTCAGAGTGACGGCCGGCTGTACGCGTATGAGTGGGCATTCCCATGGGGGTTCGACTTCCGCGGGCCCGACCCTCTCAAGTACTCACCTTTGCCGCTCAAACCGGAAAACAATCTGGTCCATCTCGATCCCGATCCTATCGTGGCGATGGTCCGCACGATCAATGAAGCGCCGGATGCACAGTTTTCCTCGGCCGTGTCGCAGTACATCGATTTGAACAGTTTGTTCAGGGAACTTGCTGCAGAAAAATTCGTCGCCGATCAGGACTCGATCCTTGGCGACTACGCTCTCAATAACTTCTATCTCTACCGGTTTCTCGGAACGATTCGTTCGATATTCATTCCGTGGGACAAGAGCAACGCCTTCTGGACACTCGACTGGAACATTTTTCATAACTTCGGCTCGAATGTGCTCACACGCCGCGCGCTGGCTGCCGCACCGGATCTGATCGCGATTTATCGTAACGCCCTGCAGCAGGCTGCGGACGCAGCAGGAGGTCCGGGCGGATGGCTGGAACAGGAGATCACGAAGGAGTCGCAGCAGATACGGCAGTCTGTCTACGAGGACGGCCTCAAGCTGTGCGATCACGGAGCCACAGGAATTCTGAAGCCGTGCTCTAATGATGAATTCGAGGCCGAGGTGGCATTCATGCTTCAGTTTGCGCGCCAGCGCTCCGATTTGGTGCGGGCTCAACTCAGCAGTTTTTAGAACTTTCTCGTGACGGCACTCGCTTCGGGATCCTCGCCTTGATAGAGAACAAACGCCTTCCTGATGGAATGAAGCGTGCCTCAGTTGGCGCCCTACGAAAAGAAAGCCGAAATTGGGGCCAAGCAATTGCCGCGCCGGCAAACGCAGCCGTGTTTGGAACAAATGCAGTTGCATTTGCTCACCTGCAAGTCCTTTCGGCCCCACGAGATGCCCACATGGATTCTCCTCTTTCCGGCACGTTTGCATTTAACTTCGGGATGGTCTCAATCGCATCCATGGCCGATGCACGTGAGTCAGGCTTTTTGGCAATCGTCCGGCTGATCGATTGCAAACCATGACGCTGTTTTGGGAAACAGGACCATGGACTGGAAACCCTGACGCTGTCCGCGAAGAAAGCTCACGACCGCTTTCGGTAATCGGTTTTTAGAACTTTCTCGTAACGGCAGTGGCCTCGAGATCGCCGTTCGATCCCTTCGGAGTTCCCGACACAAGGACGCGATCGCCGACATGGAGATCGTTGAATTCCATGTCCATATCTTCAAGTTTCAGGACCGTGTCCTTGGTGATGAAAACCTTGTATTCCTTGACCTGATTCGTTGCAGTGCCGCCGCTACCCGGATAACCACCACCGCCACCGCCGGGATATCGGCCGCCACCACCCGGATAACCGCCACCGCCAGGATAACGTCCGCCACGTCGTCGTCCACCACCGCCTCCGGGATAACCGCCACCGCCGCCACCACCACCGCGGCGGCCGGTGCCGCTGTTTGTAGAAGAATTCGAATCAGCGACGTTCCGAACCTGAATCACTTTTTTTTTGGCATCGATCTTGGTGATTTCGCCGGTGCTGACGAGCTGAGCTTTATCAGTTTTCGTTTGCTGATCGGTTTTCGACTGGGAGAACGCGGGAACAGTAATAAACAGGAATCCACAAATGATCGCCAGAGATAGCTTCATAAGCTTCCATTTGACGCCAATGTTCTTTCGATGTTTGTAAAATGATGCAAATTTCTTGGCATTCCCAGCCCGCTCAGGTATAAAACTCGACCGAGGTGCCTATGACGAATCGCCAGATAGCGACTCTTGGAATTTTGGTTCTTTGCATTCTGCTCGTGTTCCCATCGATGATCGCAGCGCAAGGTCAACGCGAAGGCGGCCGCGGCGGTGGTGCTCCGCCGACTAACCTTCAGGTTCTGCCGAAGGATTGGACACGTCAGCAGGTTGTGCAGGTGATGCAAGGATTCAACATGGCGCTCGGCGTACAGTGCAGCCATTGCCATGTCGAAATGGCCGGTGCCGCGCCGAATGCGAACGGTCAGATTCCAATCGATGCCGCGCCAGATGACAAACAAACGAAGAAAACGGCTCGCGTCATGATGAAAATGGTCGGCGACATCAACAACACGCTTGGCAGCCAAATCGGAAAGCCTGCTGCCGATGTCGTCCGAGTTCAGTGCGTGACCTGCCATCGCGGCGCAGCTATTCCCAAGACCCAATAACGGAGGCTTAGCATGAAGAGAAGTATCGTTCTGTTCGCATTGCTTCTAGTGGGCGCGCTCACGATGGTCATTGTGGCGCAGCAGGGCGGCGGACAGCCGCAGGCCCGAGTCGTCGAAGTCGTCAAGCTCAAGGACAATCTGTTCGTCCTGACAGGCGGCGGTGGCAACACAGCCGTCTTTGTGCAGGGCAATGGCGTGTTGGTTGTTGACGCGAAGAATCCCGGCTGGGGAAAACCGATTCTCGACAAGATCAAAGAACTCACGAACAAGCCGATCACGACGCTGATCAACACCCACACGCACGGAGATCACGTCAGCGGTAACGTCGAGTTTCCGAGCACGGTAGACATCATCGTGCAGGAAAACACGAAGACGAACATGATGAAGATGATCCCGAACAGCACCGCGGCCGATCAGACGGTGCCTGCCCAGACCATCTTCCAGCAGAACGGAGGAAAGGGATTGCCGAAGCGGACCTTCAAAGACAAGATGACGCTCTTCAAGGGTCCCGACGAAGTGGATCTTTTTTACTTCGGACGAGGCCACACGAACGGTGACGCGTGGGTACTTTTCCCGGCGCTTCGAGTCGTCCATGCCGGCGACATCTTCTCCGGAAAGAACCTTCCTCTGCTGGATGCGAACAACGGCGGAAGCGCCGCTCTGATCGCGGACAGCCTGGAGAAGGGTTACAACGCGCTCAACAGCAAAGCGGACACGATCATCACCGGTCACAGCACCCAGATGAGTTTCGCGGACCTCAAGGAATACGCCGCGTTCAATCGTGAATTCTTCAACGATGCCAAGGCTGCAAAGAAGGCGGGCAAGGGCGTCGACGATGTCGCAGCAAGCTGGAAGATGCCCGAGAAGTACAAGGGCTACGCGGCTGCAGATGCGAATCGTGTGAAGAATAATGTGAAGCTGGCTTACTCCGAAGCGGACAAGCCGACCAGTAACTGATCCGCTGCTGCGGCAATGTCAAAGGCTCCGGGCGTCTTTATTGTGATTCTGGCACTGGCGGTATCCGCCCCATCAGCCGTTGGCCAAACTGTAAAGCGAACGGCGGACGGCCAGCCGGACATCCAGGGCGTCTGGAGCAATGCTTCCATCATTCCTCTGGAGCGGCCGAAAGAACTCGAAGGCAAACAGTTCTTCACTCCTGAGGAATTCAAGCAGTACGAAGAACGGGTTTTCGTCCGCACCACGCGAGACAGACCGCCCGCTCCCGGCTCCGTCGGAACGTACAATGATTTCTGGTGGGACCGCGATGCCAGGCGGGCGGTTAACCTTCATACGTCACTGATTGTCGATCCTCCTGATGGGAGAGTCCCGCCCTTCACACCCGAAGCACAGCAGAGAATTGATGCCGAACGCGCCTACGCGCGACAGCATCCGGCAGACGGTCCGGAAGATCGAATACCGGCCGAGCGGTGTCTGGTCTTTCCGATGGGCGGGCCGCCAATGCTGCCCAGCTTCTACAACAATTCTCAGTATGGACCGCTGACGACGAATTACCGGATCGTGCAGACGCCGGGCTACGTCATGATTCTCATGGAGATCATTCACGACGCTCGCGTCATTCCCATCGATGGGCGACCTCATCTCCCTTCAAGTGTTCGTCAGTGGCTCGGTGATTCGCGCGGCCATTGGGAGGGAAACACACTCGTCGTCGAAACGACGAACTTCACCAACAAAAGCAAATTCCGGAGCGCCGACGAAAATCTCCACCTCATCGAGCGGTTCACCAGGACGGCTCCGGACACTCTCCTTTACGAATTCACGATCGATGACCCGACCGTGTTCACGAGACCCTGGAAGGGGCAGGTCCCGATGATCGCCAGCAATGTTCCGCTTTACGAGCACGCCTGCCACGAAGGCAACTATGGCCTGTTCGGGATTCTTGGCGGCGCCCGGGCGGACGAACGCGAAGCGTCTCGTTGACTTGCTCGAACGGCGAGTGTAGAAGAGGAAGCTATGAACACCTTCCCAGTGATCCTGCTTGCCCTTGGCGTGCTTGCAATTGGTTATCGCTACTACAGCAAATTCATAGCGATAACGGTACTCGGTATCGACGAGACCCGCACCACGCCGGCGCACACTCATTACGACGGCCAGAACTATTACCCGATGAGCAAGTGGGTGCTCTTCGGCCATCACTTCGCGGGCATCGCCGGGTCGGGGCCGCTCATTGGACCGACGCTGGCGGCTCAGTTCGGATTCCTGCCGGGATTGCTGTGGATTGTGCTGGGCGTCGTCCTGGCGGGAGCGGTTCAGGATCTCATTATTCTCTTCGCCTCGGTTCGCCGAGGCGGCAAATCCCTGGCCGAGATTGCGCGCAAGGAGATCAGCGGGTTTTCAGGATTCACGGCGGCGGTAGCCATTCTGTTTGTCGTGACCATCGCAGAAGCCGGCCTCGGATTGGCGGTAGTGAATGCGCTGGCCGAAAGTTCGTGGGGAACTTTCACGATCGGCATGACCATTCCGCTTGCTCTCATCATGGGCGTGTGGATGTACAAGCTGCGCCCGGGAAAGGGTATTCGAGAAGCAACGGTCTTCGGTGTTCTTGGACTGATTGGCGCGGTTGTCTTTGGCAAATTGATTCCGGGTTCCGCACTGGCCCCGTTTTTCACGTTCACGAAGCATGAACTGACGATTCTTTTGGCGGTGTACGCGATTGCTGCGTCCGTTCTGCCGGTCTGGCTCTTACTCGCGCCACGCGATTATCTCAGCACATTCATGAAAATCGCGACGATCATGGCGCTCATCATCGGTGTATTCTTCGTGCACCCCGACTTCAAAATGCCGGCTCTGACGCAATACACAGCCGGGGGTGGTCCGATTGTTCCTGGACCGATGTTTCCGTTCGCGTTTATCACGATCGCATGCGGCGCCATATCGGGATTCCATTCGCTCATCGCTTCGGGCACCACGCCAAAAATGATTTCCAACGAAGCGCATATCCGTCCGATTGGGTATGGTGCGATGCTCATGGAAGGCATCGTCGGATTGATGGCTCTCGTCGCGGCGACATCCATGTTCCCAGGTGATTACTTCGCCATCAACGTGCCGGCCGCCCAATATGAAGCCAAGGTCCAGGCACAGTATCCCATCGTGAACTTGCCGGATCTCTCCGCGGAAGTTGGTGAGAGCGTGCAAGGCCGGACAGGTGGCGCCGTGTCGCTGGCAGTCGGAATGGCCCAGATCTTTACGGGCATTCCGGGCATGCGCGGCCTGATGTCGTACTGGTATCACTTCGCCATCATGTTTGAGGCGCTCTTCATATTGACGACGATCGATGCAGGCACACGTGTCACTCGATTCATCCTTCAGGAATTCATCGGCAAGTTCTATCCGCCGTTTGCCCGGCCGGATTGGCTGTTCGCGAGCGTGTCGTCGAGCATCCTGATCGTCCTCGGGTGGGGATATTTCATCTGGACCGGAAGCATCAGCACGATCTGGCCGATGTTCGGCATCGCGAATCAACTGCTCGGCTCAATCGCGCTCTGCGTCGGCACAACGCTGATTCTCAACTCAGGACGTGCCAGATATGCGTGGGTCACGGCGGTGCCGATGAGTTTTCTCGGAACGAACACGCTGACTGCCGGGTACCTCAGCATCCGCGACAATTTCTGGCCATTGACAGCAAACCCTGCGACCGCCACGCAAGGTTACGTGGACAGCTTCTGCACGGGCATTCTCATGGCACTGGTGCTGCTCATCGTCATCGACTCCCTCAACAAGTGGCGAAAGGTTCTGATCTCCGGTGCGCCTGCCATGGAATACGCGGGCGACTAATCAAATGCCAATGGGTCACTGGTCAAATGCCAAATGTCATAGAGATCCCGATTTATATGACATTTGGCATTTGACCAGTGACCCATTGGCATTTGGTTTCCTTCCCCAAGTCTTCTGTTGCGCGATCCCTCCTTTTGCTCTAGTCTGAAAATTTTG
>Ga0207646_10004979_pt1 | contig 14189 bp, 20 predicted proteins | sample KBSK5502metaG_FD_184343 | JGI IMG/M metagenome (GOLD analysis project Ga0207646, IMG submission 184343) | Corn, switchgrass and miscanthus rhizosphere microbial communities from Kellogg Biological Station, Michigan, USA - KBS K5-50-2 metaG... | ecosystem: Host-associated > Plants > Roots >... | reverse complement strand
AAGCTGAGGTAGAGCTTCGGCTCGACCGCTTTGGATCCCATCAAGGGCGGCACCTCCTGCTGAGACGTAGGCAAGAAACGAGGGCATCACGATTGTCGTCGGTCGAGCGGAGTTCGGCAACAGGCCCTCTGCTACCACCACCATCGCAAGGTCCACGAGGGCGGCTGGCAGTTAGTCAAATGCGACGACGGGCGCCTGCTCACCATCGCGCCGCCGACGCGGTTCCGACCATGGTCGCGCGGCCCCGACTAGGACGCGATCCAGGCGATCTCGACCGGGCGCTCGAGGAAGCGGCTGAGTCGGCTTCCAGCTTCCTCCACCGCGGTGCGTTCTACGGCAGTGAGCCTGGCCAGCGGGCGGATCTCCACGCGCAATCCTCTGCTAGCCTCAGTGCGCCGCCATGCGCCGGCCACCTGGCCCGCGATGACCACGACGTTCGCGAGGATGCTCGAGAACGCAAACAGCTCCGGCCGAAAGGGATGGACCGGATGGAGCATCGCCGACCGGTCCGTGTAGCCCACCGTGTACTCGTCGAAGTTGGGCAGCAGGTGAGCCACGGTCGAAGTAGAGCGCGACGCCGGCAGCGCGCCGTCGTACCAGTACTCCTTGCCGTCGACAGCGCGGCGTTCGAGCAAATCGCCCGCCAGCTCCACCCCCCGACGCGCCTCTGCCAGGGTGAGGCCCGACCACCAAACGAAATCCCTCAGCTGTGCCGGTCCGTGGCTCAGGAAGTACCTCCGGGCCAGCTCGCCGATGGCCTCGAGGCTGTCGAGCATCCGCGCCTGGGGCACCCTTTCCTCCAGCAGCGCCCACGTCACCTGCTTCCCGCGCAAGCGACCGCTGGTCAGCAGCCCCTCGAGCTCGCCCGACGAGATCAGGTGCGGCAGGCGCTGCCCGTCCGGCGCGATCCCTACGGCGCGGAGCACGTCGCCCAGCTCGGGGCGCGTCAGGTGCCTCCCTCCTTCCAACGCGGCGCTGAAGGCGACCTGTGCGCGCGTTACGGTGCGCTCGTCCAGCTCGAGCCGCCGGTATCGCCCGGCCATGCCCTGCCGGATCTTCGGACCCGTGAGCTTCAGCATCCAGCGGAGGTCCTCCGGGACCACGAAATGCCAGGTCGGACGCAGCACGTGGGTGCGCAGGATCGCGCCCTCGTCGTATGCGCGGTCGATCTCCGCGTCCTTCGTCCCCTTGACTCGCAGCCCGAGCGCCCACCTGGCGCCCGGGTAGTCCTGCGACTGGACCGCCCCGAACCACCGCACAACGTCGACCGGGGAATTAAACGGCGGACCCGACAGACGCTGGGCGCGCAAGCGAGCCGCCACCACACTCTTCATCGCCTCTATTCTCGGTGGCGGAATTGATCGACCTCGGCCAGTACCTCGCATTCGTCGGAGTGTCGCTGCTCGTGATCTGCACCCCGGGACAGGACACCGCGCTCACCATTCGCAACACGCTGCTGGGCGGTCGCGCCGCGGGCGTGGCGACGTCGGCTGGAGTCAGCGCCGGCCAATCGGTCTGGACGCTGGCCACCAGCGTCGGACTGGCCGCCGTTGTTACGGCGTCCGGGCCTGTGTTCCTGGCGGTGCGGATCCTCGGCGCGGCCTACCTGGTCTACCTCGGGGTGCGGTCGCTGCTCCGGGCGACTTCGAAGTCGGCGGGCATCGAGCCAGGCACGGCGGACGGCCCGCGCCACATGCGGCCCGCGACCGCTCTCTCCCAGGGCCTGGTCAGCAACCTCTCGAACGCCAAGATGGTGGCCTTCTTCGTGAGCCTCCTGCCGCAGTTCGCCGGGCCGCATCCGAGTTTCGCGCTGCTCCTGGCCCTCGGCCTCAACTTCAGCCTGCTCACCTTCGTGTGGCTCACGGCCTACACGTTCGCCGTCGAAAGGATGGGTCGGATCATGCGCCGGACGTCGATCCGCCGGGCGATCGATGCCGCGCTCGGCGCCGTGCTCGCCGCCCTCGGCCTCAGGCTCGGCGCGGAGGCACTGGCTGGATAATGGCCGCTGTGAGGGTTCGTTTCGCGGCTGGACCGGCGACTTCCAGGGCTTCTTCCTCGGCCTGCAGATGAACAACAGCAAGGCCTACTTCGAGGCGCACCGGCGCAAGTACGAGGACGAGGTGAAGGCGCCGATGCAGGCGCTGCTCGCGGACCTCGAGGCCGAGTTCGGCCAGGCCAAGCTCGCGCGCCCGAACCGTGACATCCGCTTCTCGGCGGACAAGTCGCCGTACAAGACCAATATCTACGCCGACTCGCGCGGCGGCGGATATGTGGCGCTGGACGCCAAGGGCCTCACGGCAGCGGGAGGCCGCTACATGGTCGAGCCGCCCCAGCTCGCGCGCTATCGCGTCGCCGTGGCCGGCGAGAAATCCGGCAAGGAGCTGACCGCGATCGTCTCGGCGCTGCTGAAGAAGGGCTACGAGATCGGCGGCCAGGAGCTCAAGCGTGTGCCGCCGCCCTACCCGCAGGACCATCCGCGTGGTGACCTGCTGCGCCACAAGCGCCTGATCTACTGGAAGACGTGGGACGTCGAGCCGTGGATCGCCACCGCCCAGGCGCGCGAGAAGGTCGCCAAAGCGTGGCGCGACGGCGCCGACCTCAACGCCTGGCTCGCCAGGCACATGGACGGCTAGCGCTCGGCCTTTCGATAGCCCCGCGCCGGATTCCAGGACTCGACGACCAGCCGATCGCCCGCCTCGTTCAAGCGCGTGATCACGGCCTCGCCGATGTCGATCAGGAAGCGATGCGCCTCGCCGCCGGAGTCGACCTCGCGCGCGTTGCCCGAGATCTTGGCCTCGCCCTTCCACCCGGAAGGCCGCCGGGCCGGCGGATCGTTGGTGGGCCCGTGGATCGCCACGCGCGGGTTGCGGCGGAGGTCGAGCGCCTTCACGGCCCCCGGCATCGAGCCGATCCGCAGCTCACCGTCCGCGAACTCAACCTCGGTGCCGCTGATCCGGGGCGATCCGTCAGCTCGAAGCGTGGCCATCGTCAGGTGCTTGCGCGCGGTCATCAGGGCCCGTACTCGCGCCGCGAACTCAGGCTCGGCTTTCTCGAACTCCATCCACGAAGGCACCGAGACCGAGGATATCGCCCTAGAGGGATGCCGCCGCCAGGCGCCGGCGATTGAGCGATTCGCACACCGCCTCGCAGATCGCAGGGAGGCTCTCATCCTCGACCCGGTAGTAGACGGTCGACGCCTCGCGCCGCCGCGCCACCAGGCCGCCGGCGGCCAGCCGGTTGAGGTGCGCCGAGGTGTTGAAGCGAGACGCGCCGGCCGCCTCGGCGATGGCGCCCACCGACAGCTCGCCGTGCTCGATGACCGTATGCAGGATGCGCAGGCGCGTCGGGTCGCCAAGGAGGGCGAAGCGGTGCGCGGCGGCCACGATCTCCCAATCTGTCATGTCGCTCATGTAGCCATGTAACTGCTCAAACACATAGGGCCATAGGTCCTGTCCGACGTGGGTCCCCAGCCTCTGTGGCAGGCCTCCGCCGAGCACGAAACTCGATGCGACGGAGGTCAAGAGATGGAAGAAGAACAAGAAAAGGCACTCTCCCTGGTGCTGTTCTCAGGGACTGACGACAAGCTGAACGCGGCGGCGGTGCTGACGGTGGGCGCGGCGGCCATGGGCCGGCCCGTCAACCTGTTCCTTCAGTACTACGCGCTGGACGCGTTTCGCACCGGCAAGGTCTGCGCCGACCACGCGCTGTCGCCAGAGGCGACGGCCGAGCAGGCGCCGGTGGTTCGGGCCCACCCAGGCCAGCACTGGAGCGAGCTCCTGAAGCAGGCCAAGGACGTGGGCGAGGTGAACATCCAGGCCTGCGCCCTGTCCATGGACATGTTCCACCTCAAGCAGGCCGACCTCGACCCGCTGGTCGACGGCATCGAAGGGGTGGCCGCATTCATGGCCTCGGCCGGCGACGGCCAGGTCGTTTTCATCTGAGGAGATTCAAGAGATGAGCACTGTTGCTATTGACAAGACCATCGACGCCAGGGGCATGGCATGCCCGGGTCCGCTGATGAACCTCATCGGCGCCATCCGCCAGGGCCAGGTCGGCCAGGTTTTCGAGGTCCTCTCGAGCGACGAGGGATCGAAGACGGACATTCCGGCCTGGATCGCGAAGGCGAAGCAGGAGCTGCTGGAGACCCGCCAGGACGACGGCTACGCGCACTTCATCGTGCGCAAGGCGAGGTGAGTCACATGGGCAACGACGTCCTGATCCTGGGCGGAGGCGTCGGCGGCACGATCGTCGCCAACCTCGTCGCCAAAGAGGTGGCCGACAAGGCGCGGGTCACCGTGGTCGACTCCACGGGCGTCCATGTATACCAGCCGGGCTTCCTTTACGTCGCAGTCGGGCGGCAGCAGCCGGCGGCCCTGAGGCGGCCCGAGTCGGAGCTGCTTCGGCACGAGGTGAACCTGGTCGTCGACCAGGCGACCTTCGTGGACGCAGCAAACCAGAAGGTGGTCCTGCGGTCGGGGCGCACGCTGCGCTACGACGAGCTGCTGCTCGCCACCGGCAGCCGGACCGTCATGGACGAGGTGCCCGGCGCCGCCGGCGCGCACGACTTCTACACGATGGACGGAGCGACACGGCTCTTCAAGGCGCTGCAGGAGTTCAAGGGCGGCACGATCGTCATCGGCGTCGCCGGCATCCCCTACAAGTGCCCGCCGGCGCCGGTCGAGTTCGTTTTCCTCCTGGACGACTACCTGCGGGCGCGGCACATCCGCGAGCAGAGCCAGATCAAGCTGCTATCTCCGCTGAACCGCGCGTTCACGATCGAGACGACGTCCAAGCTCGTGCAGCCGATCCTCGCCGAGCGCGGCATCGAGCTGACCGGCTTCTTCAACGTCGAGACGGTCGACCCCATCGCCAAGACGGTCACCTCGCTGGAGGGCGAGACGATCGCGTACGACCTGCTGGTGCTGGTGCCGCCGCACCGCGGCCAGAAGGTGATCGAAGACTCGAACCTCGGCGACGCGCGGGGATGGGTGCCGGTCGACAAGAACACGCTTCGGCACTCGAATCTCGAGCATGTCTGGGCGATCGGCGATACCACCAACATCCCGATCTCGAAGAGCGGCTCGGTCGCCCACTACGAGGCCTCGGTCGCCGCCGACGGGATCGTGGCGGAGGTCAAGGGTGAGAAGGCGCCGGCGCATGTGTACGACGGCAAGGTGATGTGCTTCCTCGAGACCGGCCACGGCCAGGCGACGACGATCCGCTTCGACTACGACCACCCGCCCGTCTCGCCGTCGCCGAGCCGCCTGTGGCACTGGGCAAAGCTGCTGTTCAACAAGACCTACTGGCACACCGTCCCTCAGGGGCGGCTGCCCTGAGAGAAAGGAGAAAACCGCATGAGCATCACGATCGCGATGAGCCTCGACCTGAAGGGCCTTTCCTGCCCGCTGCCGATCGTCAAGACGGCGAAGGCGATGAAGGGCCTGGCCCCCGGCCAGCTGCTGGAGGTGTTCGCCACCGACCCCGGTTCGGTCCCCGACTTCAAAGCCTGGTCGATGGCGACGGGCAACCCGCTGGTGGAGTCGGGCCAGGACGGCGGGGTTTTCCACTTCGTGCTGAAGAAGAAGGAGTTCTGACCATGAGCGTGAGCACGATTGAGAAACCGCAGGAGGTCGGGCCCGTTCCAGAGACGGCCGACAGGATGACGATTTTCGCCTGGAGCGGTGAGCTGGACAAGATCTGGCCGACGCTGATCCTGGCCACGACCGGCGCCGCGATGGGCAAGGAGACCACGGTCTTCTTCACGTTCTGGGGACTCTTCCCGCTGGTCAAGAACGAGGTCCGCATCACGGGCGAGAACTGGATGCAGAAGATGCTCTCGATGATGAACCGCGGCGGAGACGAGCACCTGAAGCTGTCGAAGATGAACTTCGCCGGGGCCGGCCCGGCGATGATGGAGCACCTCGCCAAGGAACACCACGTGGCCAGCCCGCACGAGCTGATGGACATGGCCAAGGAGATGGGAGTCCACCTGATTCCGTGCCAGATGACAATGGACCTGTTGGGGCTCAAGAGAGAGGACTTGATCGACGGATTGGAGGAGCCGGCGGGCGCCACCAAGGCGCTGGCCGACGCGCAGGGCGGCATGACCCTATTCATCTGATGGACGAAGACAAGGCGGTCGTCGCGACACATCTCGGCGGCGACCGCCTCCTGCTGACCGTGCGCGGCCACACGGTGCTCGCGGACCAGCCGGTGGAAGACGGCGGCGGCGACACCGCACCGACGCCGACCGAGATCTTCATCGCCTCGCTCGCGGGCTGCGTCGCCTTCTACGCCGAGCGCTTCCTCCGCCGGCATGGGCTGAGCACCGAGGGCTTGAAGGTCGCCTGCGCCTACGAGTGGGCGCAGGGTCCGCACCGCGTGGGCGCGATCGACGTGAGCGTCGAGGCGCCGAGCCTGACCGCCGACAAGCGCGATGCGTTCGAGCGCGTGATCGACCACTGCACGATCCACAACACGCTCCGGATGCCGCCGGCCGTGCGAGTCAGCGTCACGCCGGCCCGCTCAGCGGCCGCCTAGGACGACCAAAAGGTGATCCCTGCCTAGTTCACCGCCAGGTGCAGGTCCAGGGGTGGCGCGCCGTCCTGCTTGCCGATGATGATCAGCGCCGCGCCCTCGGCCGGACCGATCGTCATGGTGGTCGAGTTGTTGAAGAAGTTCTGGTTGCCGCCCAGCCGCCCGTCGGTGTAGTCGGGCAGCTCGCCGACAGCCTTGTCCTTGCTCCCGACCGAGCCGGCCAGGGTCACATTGCTCGACGTCAACGGAATCCGCACCGAGACGCCGATTCCAACGCCCACGTTGAACAGGCTCAGGATGATGCCCACGATGAGGACGAAGAAGAACCCGGCGCAACCGCCGCCGCAGCCGGTGCAGCCCCGATCGCGGTAGCGGACCTTCGTGCGCGTCGGTGCTTCGCTCATGTCGCGAACCTCATGATGGGCCCTGCCGGCTTCCGATCACCGAGTCGATCGGCCCTTCATCTGAGGGACGGAGGTGCGTAACCTGGCAGGTGAGGAGGTGCGCAACATGGCAAGCAAAGAGACGGCGGAGGCCTGGGACAGGTTCCAGGCGGACGTCAAGTCGATGGCGGGCGAGCTCCGCCGCAACTACGAGGGCTCGGGCGACGAGCATAAGACGGCCGAGATCAACCGGTCCCTGAAGCAGCTCGGCGACGCCGCCGAGAAGTTCTTCGCTTCGCTGGACACCGCGACCCGCGACCCCGAGGTGCGATCCAGCACCAAGCGGGCGGCGCGGTCGTTCGGCACGGCGCTTCGCGAGACGTTCCACGAGGTCAGCGAAGAGCTGGAAAAGGCGTTCCGGGAGCCCGCGGCGAAGTCCTGAGCGGACACAAAAAGGCCCGGCCGCCGTTCGGCCGGGCCTCCTTTCGACGGGACGCGCTCAGGTGCGCGACGCCGCCTTGCCTTTGGGGGTGTAGTACTCGCGCCAGATCAAGCGGTGGATCGGCACCCACCGCGGGATGTCGCGAAGGATCGGAATCAAGGGCACCAGGGCCAGCGCCGCGGTCAGGACCGTCATCAGGATCACGATCCCGAGGTCTGCGTTGCCGGCGTTAAGGCCCAGGAATCCGCTCGGACTCGTGAACGGCCACACCTGGTACCACATCGTGTACAGCCAGAGCCAGGTCTGACCGGGGTACTGGCCGGTCTCGTTCATCATGCCCCACTGGCTTCCGGTGAGGTTCGCCTGCTGAGCCAGCCCGGAGAGATAGGTTCCGTCGCCCATGAACAGCAGGCCCTGCGTGTAGTCGGTCTGGTAGAACCTGCCGTTGACCAGGAGCAGGCCGTCGAGCCCGCCCGACTGGGCCACGCCCAGCAGGTTGTTCATCATCGTGGGCAGCGGTCCGTAGTCTCCGTCCGCGACGGAGACCTTCCCGTCTTTAACGGTCGCCTTGCCGAGCGCGTCGGTGTACGCCTTGAGCCACTTGGTCTGCTGGTCGGACGATGCGCCGGACCACGTGGAGAGCGCCGTGCCGAGGTCGGTGTTGCCGACGCTTGCGTACTTGAGTGGCTGGATGACGAAAGCGGTGGCCGAGTCGACCGGGATCCGCGTGCCGAACCACAGCACGGGGGCAATCGGGCCCCAGCTCTGCCCGCTCGCATTGGTGTTGTACGGATTGCCATAGCCGGTGCTGATCGTCGAGCCGGACAGCTCGTTGGTCGCCGTGGTGACGAAGTCCACCGGGTCGCCCTGCGCCCAGGCGGCGATCGTCACGGGCGCGACGTCCGGCGAGGAGAAGGTGGCGGCCAGGAACACGGCCAGCACCGCCACGCCGGCCAGCGCATAGCCGAGCTCCTTGACCAGGTCGTACGGCGCCATTCGCACGCCTCGGTAGTACTCGTCCTGCGTCATCCGCTGCGTGAACGAGCTCATGACGCCGAACCCCCTTCAGGTCCGATCGGCTTGACCACGCCGCGGGCGCGGACCATGACGATGTGGACCACGACCAGGAACGTCACCGTGATCGGCAGCAGCATGATGTGCAGCCCGTACATCTGGCCGAAGTTCAGGACGTTGAAGAAGGCGCCGATGCCACCCGCGTTCATGGCGTCCTTGGCGTTGACGGCGATGAACTGCGAGGCGAAGTTCTGCTGCGAGAGGTAGCCGGTAAATGCGGTCAGAATGCTGGCCGCGAAGATCACGACTCCGATCATCCAGGTGGCAGCGCGGCCGTCACGCCAGCCGGCCATGAAGTACTGGCCCCACAGGTGAAGCACCATGAAAAGGAAGAACAGTTGCACAGACCAGAAGTGCAGGCTGTTGAAGAAGTGGCCAAGGCTCGAGTCGTGCCACCACTGCGGTCCCATGAATGAGAGGACCACGCCGCTGACCACGACCCAGACGAGGGCCGCGATCGTCACGACGCCGAAGACATAGACCCACGAGCCCACGTAGTAGGGCTGCCGGTGCGGCAGGAGGTGGTCCATGGGCAGCACCCGGTCAACCCACTGGCGGGTCCGGAACGTCCAGCTCCGGTCGTTGGAAGTTTCAAGGGTCTGCTCAGACATCGCGGTCGCTCCCGTGGGGGAAGGGGGCGACCAGGGCGATCCCGAACAGCACGATCATCAGGACGATGACGAGCAGGTTCGGGTATGAGATGTGGATGAAACCCCAGTCGAAGTAGTGCGCAGGCGCGTCCATTCAGGTCTCCTTTTGTGGTCGTTGGACTGTATTTCACCCTGCGCGCCCCCGCGGCCGAAGGGCCGGACGGCCCCCCCGAGACGGGACCACCGGCCGTGCGTGGGAGCCTCCCCTGTCCGCGCGGCAAATTTAAGCCCATGCCGCCAATTCCCACCAGACCTCACGTCCGGGGGTCGATTGGCCCTGACGTCCAGCCCTGGCGCTGCGGAACGCCTGCTGCTCTTGAATCACCTGCCGGAGGTGCTGCTCGCCGCGGCCGGCGTGCCCGCGGCATTCGGCCTCGCCGCATAGGGTCCGACGACCCTCGCGCCGCAACCGCCGGTGTTCGAAACTCGAGGCATCTTGAAAAGCGAGGTGCACTGAGATGTTCCAGAAAATCCTGCTTGCAATCGACGGATCCGAATACTCCGAAGAGGCGCTGCCCACCGCCATCGAGATGGCAAAGAGGTTCGGCAGCCATCTCCTCGTCGTTCACGTCGCCGAGCACGACCGCGGCCGGGCCGCGGCGTTCACCGTGGAAAGCCCCGCGGACGCGACAAAGCTCGTAGCTGACGCGGTCAGAAAGGCGAAGGACGCCGGAATCAGCGCCAAGGGCGAGCTGCTCGACCGGGCTGCGGGCCATGTCGCGCCGGCGATCGCAACCGTCGCGGCCGCCAACGACATCGACCTCATCGTGATGGGCTCGCGCGGCCTGTCTGACGCTCAGGGCCTCCTGCTCGGGAGCGTGACGCACAAGGTCATGCAGCTGGTCGACGTCCCGGTTCTCATCGCTCGCGTGTCACGCCGCGGCACCCGCGTGCCTTCGGCCGTGGGAGCCGATGGGCCAGGCGCCACAGGGTAATAAGGCCCTCGCCCGGCGCGCCGGCGGCGCGCAGCCTTCCGAGCAAGGAGGAATGCCATGTACCTGGGAGTCGGAGTCGTGGTGGCGATGATCCTGATCATCCTGGCGCCGGCGATCTGGATCGCCTGGTGGCTGATCGCGGATCTGGGCCAGAGAGCCAGCGAGTCGCCGTCGATCAGCCAGGCGCGGCGCGATACCTGGCGGGCGGCCTGAGGGCGCCGTGATGGCGCGGGGGCTCGAGGGCGACTTCAGCCTGCTCGAGCCCCTGCCGGACGGCGTCGTGCTCTGCGACGCAAGCGTGTACGCAAACCGCCGTCTGGAGGCGATGACCGGATACGACCGCCGCCGGCTGGTCGGACGAATGGTAGAGATGCTGGTTCCCGAGGGCCTGCGCGCAGCCCACCGCAAGCACCGCCTCGAGTACCAGGCCAGGCCGCGCCCGCGCGCCATGGGCTCGGGCGACCACGACTTTGAGGTGCTCCGGGCCGACGGCAGCACGTTTTCGGCTGACATCTCTCTCGGCCCGGTGAAGCGTGCGGGCGAGCCGCAGATCATCGCGGTGGTCCGCGACATCACCGAGCGCATGCGCCTGGAGGCGGCCCTCGCGCACCGAGCGCTGCACGACCCGCTGACCGGCCTGGCGAACCGGACCCTGTTCTTCGATCGCCTGCGCCAGGCGATGCTGCAGGCGCGCCGGGATCGGAGGCAGGTGGCGCTCGTGATGCTCGACCTCGACCAGTTCAAGTCGGTCAACGACGAGCACGGGCACCAGGCCGGCGATCACGTCCTGCGCAAGGCCGGCCAGCGGCTCAGCAAGGGCCTGCGCCGAACCGACACCGTAGCCCGGATCGGTGGCGACGAGTTCGCCTGGGTGCTGCCGGGAGTCAGCGGCCGGCAGGCCGCGGCGATCATGCTGGCCAAGCTCCTGCGCGCGGTTTCGGCCCGCTTCTCGGTCGGCGGCAAGTCCATCGAGGTCGGCGTCTCGGCCGGGATGGCGATCTTTCCGGACGACGGCGACGACGTCGACACTCTGATCCGGGTCGCCGACGTGGAGCTGTATGCGGACAAGCGGCACGCGCCCACCCGCACGTGATCACTGCGCGGTGGCGCCCGTGATGCATTCTGACGCCGTGGCCCCGATCTATCCTGCCGAGCGCGAGGCGACGGTGGTGCTCCGCGACGGCTCCACTGTGGCGGTGCGGCCGCTGCGTCCGGATGACGAGGCCGCACTGGCCCGTTTCTACGCCGCCCTGTCGCTCGAGTCGCGCGTCTTCCGCTTCTTCGCCGCCGTGGCCAACGCCGACTCGCTGGCGAAGGGCATGGCGAACGTGGACTACCGGACGCGGTATGGAATCGTCGCTCTCGCGGGTTCGGACGACCAGATCGTCGGGCACGCGATGTACGTCGAGGAGGCGCCGCGGAAGGCGGAGCTGGCGCTGGCGGTGGCGGACGCCTATCAGGGCCGCGGTCTGGGCACCATCCTCCTGGGCCAGCTGGCGGAGGCGGCCGCGTCCGCGGGCATCGACGTGCTCGAGGCCATCGTCAAGCCGGAGAACCACCGCATGCTGGACATGCTGCGCGAGAGCGGGTTCCCGCTGGTCGCGCGCTCGGAGCCCGGCGAGGTGCGGGCGGAGATGCCAACGGTGCTGACAACCGAAGGGCTCAGGCAGTTCGAGGACCGCGAGCGCCTGGCGGCGGTGGCCGCCGTGAAGCACCTGTTGGCGCCGCGCTCGGTCGCGGTGATCGGCGCCTCGCGTCAGCGCGGGACGATCGGGGCCGAGCTCTTCCACAACATCCTGAGCACCCATTTCGCCGGGCCGGTCTACCCGGTCAATCCGTCGGCGGACGCGATCGAGGACGTGCGCGCCTACCCGACGGTGCTCGACATCCCGGGCGACGTGGAGCTGGCGTTGATCGCGGTGCCGTCGGTCGCGGTGAACGAGGTGGCGGGCCAGTGCGCCGAGAAAGGAGTGCGCTCACTGGTGGTCATCTCCGCGGGATTCGGGGAGTCCGGCGCGGTGGGCCGCGAGCTGCAGCGAAACCTGCTCGACATCTGCCGCCGGTCGGGCATGCGCCTGGTCGGCCCCAACTGCATGGGCATCATCAACACCGCGCCCGACGTGAGCCTCGACGCGACCTTCGCGCCGGACAAGCCGGTGCGCGGACGCATCGGTTTCCTCTCCCAGAGCGGCGGCCTCGGCATCGCGGTCATGGCCAGGGCACAGGCCCTGGGGTCGGGCATCTCATCGTTCGTCTCGGTCGGCAACAAGGCCGACCTCTCGGGTAACGACTTCCTGCAGTACTGGGAGTCGGACTCGGAGACAGGCCTGATCATGCTGTACCTCGAGTCGTTCGGAAACCCTCGGAAGTTCGCGCGCATCGCTCGCCGGGTCAGCCGGTCGAAGCCGATCCTGGCGGTGAAGGGCGGGCGCGGCCAGGCCGGCAACCGGGCGACCTCGTCACACACCGGCGCGCTGCTGTCGGCTTCCGACGTCACCGTCGACGCGCTCTTCCAGCAGGCGGGCGTCGTGCGCACAGACACGCTCGCCGAGCTGTTCGACGCAGCCCTGCTGCTGGGCAGCCAGCCGCTCCCGCCGGGGAATCGAGTCGGCATCGTCACCAACGCGGGCGGGCCCGCCATCCTCTGCGCGGACGCGTGCGAGGCGGGAGGGCTGGTGGTGCCCAAGCTGCCGGAGGGAGTCAGCAAGGACCTGGCCGCGTTTCTGCCCGCCGCCGCGTCGACCTCCAACCCCGTCGACATGCTGGCCGCCGCCACCGGTGAGGACTACCACCACGTCATCACCACGCTTGGCGCGGCCCCGGATATCGACGCGGTGATCGTGATCTTCACGCCGCCGCTGGTGACAAGGGCGACCGACGTGGTTCGCGCCATTCATCGCGCAGCCAGCGAGCTGCCGCGGCCGATCCCGGTGCTCAGCGTCTTCATGTCGAAGCGGAGCGCCCCGCGTCTGATCCGCCTGGGCGGGAGCGCCATCCCGCACTATCCGTTTCCAGAGGATGCGGCGCGGGCGCTCAGCCTCGCCGCCCGATACGGCGCCTGGCGCCGGACGCCGGACGAGGCGCCCTCGACGCCCGAGGGAATCGATCGCGATCGGGCGGCCGCCATCATCGCCTCAGCCCTTGCGGACGAGCCGGGGTGGATGGAGCCGTCAAAGGTGCAGGAGCTCTTTTCCTGCTACGGCATCCCGCTGGTGGATACGGTCATCGCCGGCACGCCGCGGGAGGCGGCCCGCGAGGCCAGGCGGCCCGGCCCGCCGGTGGCGCTGAAGGCCATCGCTGAAGGCCTGATCCACAAGTCGGACGCCGGGGCGGTCAGGCTCGGCCTGAAGGACGGGCGGGAGGTGGAGGCAGCTGCGGCGGAGATGCAAGCGAACGTGGAGGCGGGCGGGCACAAGGTCACGGGCTTCCAGGTCCAGAGGATGGCGGCCCCAGGGGTGGAGATGCTGGTCGGCGTCGTGCAGGACCAGCACTTCGGGCCGGTCCTCGCCTGCGGCGCCGGCGGCACCGCCACCGAGCTGGTCAAGGATGTCGCGGTGCGCATCACGCCGATCACACCTGGCGAGGCAGAGCGCATGGTGCGCGCGTTGAATACGTTCCCGCTGCTCGACGGCTACCGCGGCGCCCCGCGCGTCGACGTGGCCGGGCTGGAAGACGTGCTCCTGCGGGTCAGCGCGCTCGTGGAGGCGCACCCGGAGATCGCCGAGATGGACCTGAACCCGCTGGTCGTCAGCCCCGGCGGCGCGGTCGCCGTTGACGCCCGCGTGCGGCTGGAGCCTGGCGCTCCGCGGAGGCCTCTGGGCTCTCGATAGCGTGTCGCCACCAGCGCAGGTGGAAGGTGCTGCTCCAGGGTGTGTCCAGCGGCGGGGCCGCCCTGAGGTGAGCACCGTCCACGATGTGCTCGCCGCTCCCGTTCAGCCGGACGTGGGTGGAGCGCCTCTCAGCCACGGCCTCCGGCCTCGACGAGATCGGGCGTCAGGCGGAGATGGTTTTCCACCCCGACGACTCCTGGGACCGCGGCGACCAATCGCAGCAGAAGGCCGGTCAGGCTTCCGCTCTCGACCTCTCCATCCAGCCTCACGACGCCGTCTTTCACGGTGACCTGGACCCGGCCGCGGCCCAACAGCGGCAGCTCATTCAGCAGGCCGTG
>Ga0207646_10004977_pt1 | contig 14193 bp, 20 predicted proteins | sample KBSK5502metaG_FD_184343 | JGI IMG/M metagenome (GOLD analysis project Ga0207646, IMG submission 184343) | Corn, switchgrass and miscanthus rhizosphere microbial communities from Kellogg Biological Station, Michigan, USA - KBS K5-50-2 metaG... | ecosystem: Host-associated > Plants > Roots >... | reverse complement strand
TCCTCGAAGATCATCTCAGTCGGGTTGGGCTGTGCGGGAGTCTTAGGTGGAGTCCAGCCGCGCGTCGAGAAGTTGATGTAGACTGGTGGGCGCTGTGGGTCGGTGAGTGTCTTCATCGCCGCGAAGTAGTATGCCTCCGTCTTCTGCCCGGTCGGGTCGGTCTGCGAGTTCTCGTTCGGGGGTGCGATGCCGAGGAGCTTGAAGAGGTTCTGGAACTCGTACCAGTTGTCGGAGAACGACTTCGCCTTGCGCTGGCCCTTCGCTGGCATGTCACACAGCGGGATGATGACTGATGTGATGCTGCCAGCGCACTTCTGACCGTTGTGCGATTCCGGTGACATCGTGATCGCCGATGCCCGGAAGAATATCTGCCCCTTGGTCCCAGGACCGTTGCTGTCATCGGCGTACTCCTTGGTATACGCTGTACTCAGCTTGGCTACGGCATTGCGCAGCCCCGCAGGAGGTCGTTGATTCCCGAGGTCCACAGGTTTGTCCCTGTGTTCGGCGTTGGCCTGCGCCACCCTCCCACCCATCTTGCTGGCGAACGAACTCATCTGCGTCTGCATTGGCATGTCGAACTCCTGTTAGAAGGAGCGGAGAAGATTAGTAGGTGATCGAGTTGTGTACCGTGCGCACGGTAGCCTATCTAATCCTCTCCGCCATTGCCACCGGCAGGATTTGTACCTGCGACCTCTTGGTTATGAGCCAAGCGAGCTGACTACTGCTCCACGGTGGTACATAGTCTGAGCGAAGGTATATACTTGGCTAGTTCCGCGTACAACTTCTGTGGCGTCGGTGCGGTTACGAATTCGGGGAAGTCCTTCGTGAACTCCCACTTGCCACCGGCAGCGAAGTTGGGATGGTAAAGGAGTCTTAAGTGACGCTGGCGCTTCCCGGTCCCCACACGTTGAATAGACGGTGGCATCGGCTTCCCATTCGATCCGACTTGTGGGATTACCACCTCCTGCATCACCTCATCCTCGTACAGCTGGAAGATGTAACCGCAGGCATCCTGTAACCAGGATGAGTTGGTGGCGCCGAGCGCCGGCGCCATGAAACTACCCTGCTGCATAGTGTGCAGTAGCTTGGACTTGCCGCCGCGCTCCTCCGGCGCGTTGTGATCCTTCTCCTGGGCGATGATGATGACGTGGCAGTTGTTGAGGTCGCGAAGGGGGCGGATCGTCTCTCGCAACTTCTCTGCGCGCTGCTGGTAGACACCGTCAGGCACCATCCCCCAACTCATCAGCTCCGGCACCTTCGGTAGCCCCATTATCTCGACTAAGATGATGTCCTGCAGCGAGGTGGCCGTCTTGAGTACCACCGTCCTGAATGGGTTGTTCACCGATAGTTCGTTGGCGATTGCTACCACCTTCGCCGATCCTCTCACCCTCTCCCCTGGCAGTGGCTTGTTGGGTGGGGTCACTCGCGAGATCATCACACCAGAGATGTTAGCCACCGACTGGCACCCTCCGGTGTTCTCATCCGGCTCGCAGCTTATCACCAGTATCGGCTTCGGGAACTGGCAGGCTGTAGTAATCTTTCCACTGCGATTGCGCCCATACAGGCACACCTTCACGTGCTCCTCCCGGATCGTCGATACAGGTACAGCAGTCGCCAACACCGATCCATTAGAGAATTGAGCGACTTGCGATGGTGGCGCTTGCCTAGTTATAGATGGCATGTTGGTACTCCGAGCCTACAAGAGCCGAAATCGACCCGACATTATCATTATAACGATGTTGACCGGAACGTCAATAGGGAAAATCCCTACATTAATCAATTATCCTGGCTCATCCTCCTCTTGAACTCCTTAACAAACGGTGATGCGATGGTATCCCGCGCCAGACCTATCCGAACCAGACCATCCCAGGTAGTCTTTCCACCTTCTACTAGTTTCTTCGCTTCACTGTAGCATTGTAGACACAGTCCGCGAGCATATGGTTGCGGGATGGCAAGTCTCTGGCACTTGTCAAGCAAGCACCTTATGAGCAACGAGTGCCCAGCACTGCCCAAGTCTTCAGACTGTTGCACTTCGGACATCTTTTCTGTCTCGTGTTGGTTCATTGCAACTCCGGGAATAAGGTCTCAATTCGTCTGAGTCCAGCTTCCGAACCACTTTCTAGAAAGTGATCATACTCCGTTGCGCCACCCTCCTCCAACGTACTATATACCCCGAATGGAGTGCGGTAATTTATGCAATATGCGTTGGTTCTCTGCATACGAGCTGTTGGTCCAGCGTAGCACACATACTCATACCAGTCGCATACAGTATCCAGCAGCGGGTCGAGGCACGTCTCCCGAAACACCTGTATGTCTTTGGCGCTTATCTCCGCGCGCACCCGGAAGAACCAGTAACCAGGGTCAGCAGCAATGTAGTCCCGGCGCAGGCGCTCGTAGAATTGGTCGTCTGTCTCCGCAGGTGTTGTGGTGTTCTTGGTGTACTTGGCTGCGTGTGGTTTGATGCTTCCCTTGCCGCCGCTCAACGGTCGACGGATCACGTTGTAACGGACGCCGTTTATCGGATGATTAAGTAACAACTTTGCAGCCTCTTCATGTGTCATTGTAACCCTCTCTTTGCCCTTTTAGTAGCGGATATTTTAGCCTTATGTTCTTCCGACTTTGGTTTACCTTTCAATGCACGAAAGTGGTCATCTAACCTTCGAGTTAATATGACAGCACTTCCGATGTATACTTTGCCATTAAACAGATTAACTATTGCGTATACACCACTATAACAGAGCGCGTCCACCTTGTATTGCCTCTTTCATCTTATGTAAAGCAACGCTATACATGAGGGTTTGAAGATCAAATTTCAGTTGCCTCTCTACCGGCAGCACGCCCTTCTGGCCACGTGATTTATTCTCTTGAAGATATACACCACCGTCAATCAGGTCCACCGAGTCGAACTTCCCGCGCAGTCTCACCACCCGTCCTGACGGTAGTGTATACGGCACGTCAAACACCTGCTCCTGCATCAGCGGTGTCCGGTTCTGTACGTCTGGGTGTTCGGACCAATACTTGACGTATTCAGGGAACTGCACCTGGCACACACGAAACCACTTAGTTATCTCCTCGCGCTGCATCGGGTATCGCTTGAGTTGGTCCTCGGTATGGTAACACAGCTTCGGTTCATGTGCTTCGTTGGCGGCGTGCGCCTCCTCGCATACATGCCACATGTTGCCGTAACCAAGCCGATGGTTCCACTTGTCGTGCGGCTCCAGACCGCATATGTACTTGAGTCGGAACCGCTCACGGCACGAGAGGAAGCGCACCAACATGGACTGCGTGATTCCACCAAGCGGTCCCTCGGCGCACGGTCCCTGCCACAGTGGGTAGTCGTTGTCGTGGCGGCAAGGAGCAGAAGCAATGTTGGTAGCAAGGTCAGAAGGGAATGTCTGGGTTGTTGGCTGCCCATTGGTCATAATCGACACGGACCTTGCTTCTAGACGCTGTGACACTGGCATGGTTCCCCCACTCCTGGAATTGTGTACGAGGCGACTCTAATACCTTCTCGTAGGCGACACGTATCTGTACTATGCATTTCTGTACTGCCATCTGCTTCTGAGCGAGTGGTAGACGAGCAAGTATGTATGCTGGGTGGACGATGTCGCAGTATTTGACTGCACCACTGCGATGTACGTACTCAGTGGCCAAAGCGCCGACACATACTATTAGACGAGGCTGCGCGATGTTGACGAACTCCGCCAAGCGAGGCCGGCAAGCCAGTATCTCACTGTACTCCGGCTCGTTCTCACCTCGTTGTTTGGCCTCCCTAGGAAAGCAGCACACGAGGTTGGTCAGTGCGTAGGTGGCAGACTTCGGTAGTGCTCGCTCAATGATCTGATCAAGTAATCGCCCAGCTGGACCAACGAATGGTTGGCCTATGGCGTCCTCCGATGCTCCTGGCGCTTCTCCGATGAAGAGCACCTCGCATGGTACGGTTCCGCGGGCCAGGCATATACGGTCACGCTGCTGGCAGAGTGGGCAGTTGGTGCAATCCTTCCATCGCGCTACGTGGTCGATCCATGTATTTACGTTTAATGCTCCTCCACCATGTGATCTGTTAGTGATGCGAGAGTCTGTTTAACATCCCATGCCATGCCATCATATTCAACATGTTGTTGACATATTGGGCACGGGAGATAGATTAATGAGCCGGTGCCTGGGATGGGGTTGTTCCCAGTACCAGGTCTGAAGTAGCCATATTTCAGTGATACTGCGGCTCTCTTTCTAGCCTCGGTCTTAGTCATACTTCTCTCCCCACAATCTCCACGTCGACTCCGTACTCACCCACTCGCTGCTCATATCGCCAAGTATACAGTGGAGACCCATCGTCTATACCTACTATTGTCGCGATCTCGTCGCGGATATATTTGCAGGCGCTGGCGAGATTGTCGTCATCTAGCTTCCTCCGCCCTACTCGCGTGATAGTGATTACGAGTGGGAGGGGAGGGATATCCTCACCGTACAGAGCGAGCCTAGTAGCCCTACGTTGTTTCTTCTTCAGGCTTGCTGTTGCCTGCCAGCACTGCCTGGTATTAGGTAGTGACGGCAGACGTATTGGTACGTGGATGCGCACCTGCAATTCCCCTCCTACTAATAATATCGATTATGATTGTGTCTCCTGTATCCTGTATCCGGATGCGCAGACCTCGCGCACTGGCATTATTCCTCACACTCTGCGACATGGTGCTCTGGGAGCACTCGTAGTGAATTCCCCGCACCAACACAATGCGAGGTCTCTTCAACCACTCTTCCCAAGGGTACTTCCTACGCATCTATCTCTCCATTCCACATAAATTATAACGATATCCGGCCCGGCCGTCAATAGCTCTTGACACGTGGCCCACACATTATTATAATGATATCGTCCGGGCCGAGAACCGTGTGGCCTCGGCGTCTGACACCATCCTATCACAGAGGGGGAATCCAATGAACGAGACTAGACCGCGTCGGATGCTGTTGGAGGAGTGGAACTCGCCGTCCGATCCAACTGACATAGTGGATTGTGAGGAGTCCTCGGACGTACAAACCGTCGCCCCCCGCGCGCACCGATACCTCGGAGAGATTGTCACGTGCGGTGGTGTGTTTTACCAGAGGTGCGGTGGAGGAGTGAGAATAATCAGGAAGAAGACTGGATCAGTCTGAACAGCACTACCAACCATCACTCATTCTAGGAGTAGTCCATGCCAAGTAGAGCAATAACCAGACAGGAACCGGCTCTGGCAGAACCGCAACCGACTCCAGCGCCCAAACTTCCAGTCATATACGACCGAGTCGAGATCACCGAGTACAGCACTACGTCGGATCATGGACCATTCACCGTAGAGGACGTGGTGACGATGATGGGCTGGGAGACGGAGGAGCAGTACCAGAAGCGCATGGTAGTGGAGAAGCCAGGCACCAAGCCAGAGCACTGGCTATTTGGAAGCATCGGCCCAAGGCGCGAAGATACCGGCGAGATCCAACCAATCCACTGCGTTGACACCTACGGGCAGAAGGTTGTGTGCTGGAACAACGCCAACAATCGCCCATTCGACATGCCCTGGTGCGAGGAACTGATCCACACCGTCCTCTGCGGCCAGTGGGCAGGGCCACTGATGATGCCTGGTGAGACAGTGAACGGAGAGACTGTGCGCATAAGTCGCCACGGGAGGGTACTGTCCGGGCAACACCAGGGAACCGCTCTCAAGTTGGCAGATGAGCGCCTCCAGCTCTCTCGCACCGAGAAAGATAACATCCTCAGTCCCAAGTACCCTGCGTGGAATGGTCATGAGCATCCAGTGATTGAGACCATCGTCATCACCGGGTTATCAGAGGATGAGAAGGTGCTGCGAAGCATCGACTATGTCAAGCCGCGCAGTCTCGCAGACATGCTATTCACCATGCGCCTATTCCGGGATAATACGCACAAGGACCGGCAAATACTGACCAAGATGCTGGCCTCAGCGGCGAACCTACTGTGGGACCGCACCGACGCCAGGGGGTACAAGACCCACACAGAGATGGCTGAGTTTTTGGACCGGCACAAGCGCCTCCTCAAGTGCGTCGAGGACCTATTCGTCGAGGATTCAGCGAAGGGCGCAGACGGTGGCCGCAAAATCAGTAAACTGAGAGTCAACGCAGGTCACGCTGCTGCCATGTGCTACCTGATGGGCAGCGCCGGCCCAGAGACCGACGGCGACGTTTACCGCAATGAGTGCCCACCCTCAGAGAAGAACCTAGACTGGTCCTACTGGGACCAGGCGCAGGACTTCTGGACGTGCCTCGCAAGCGCGCGAGATTTCATGCCGGTGCGGAAGGCACTTGCGCTGCTAGCTGACAGTACTCCAAGTAGTGACGACAACCAAGGGCTCGGTGGGCGCCTACCGGAGAAGTTGGCAATATTGGCGAAGGCTTGGGAGGTCTACAAGGACCACCTGACCAGCGCAGGACCCGCATTTACTAATGAGGATCTTGCTCCAAGTGGCGCGCTCTGCCTGTCCTACAGTGACTTGGGACCACCGAAGATACTCAACGGTGAAACGATTGGTGGTAAGAAACTATCGGATGGGGAGGTGCGTCTCATCGACGTGGCAGACTTCTATGGTATAGACTGCCCGGAATCGATAGGTGCGACAGCTCGCGGACGGCGATCGACCGAGCCAATGCCACCACCACCTACGCCAGAAGAGATTGAGGAAGGAAGGAACAGGGCCATCGAGATTCGCAGGCAGAAAGCGAAAAAGTGATTCGCCCACTAGCCCCGCTGGTAGCCCCGGAATCACGGAATGGCTCCGGGGCCACACCCTATCCTAATATCCAGTCCTGAGCGATCCTGGACGCCGCCGGCCATATCCGCCGCGATTTCATGTGGCTGGGGCGGGCGGTTATGTGGATGCTGGACATACACCCGTCCAGCACTGTGAGCTATCGCTGCTGCCTCCTTAAGGGAGAACCTGTAGGCCAGTGCCAGGACCAGGTGTGCCGCGAAGCAGTCGCCTGCGCCGACATGGTTGATGCACGGAACCTGCGGCCTCTTCCCACTTATGTTGTCCTCGCCGGTTATCCAAGGGTCTGCGTGCCCGCACGTAATGATTCTTCCCGGCATTAGGTCACAGTGCCTCTTCCAATACTCCGCGTTGCCCTTCAGTATGCATCCACCGTACACCTCTGGCGCTCGCTTACAATCAGCCACGCACGGTATGTCAGACTCCTTGCACCTCTCTGCAATATCGGTGATGAACTCTGGAGTCAGGAACCCCTTGTCGTAGTCACTCAGCAGCACACCAGCAGAGTGCTCAATAATCTCAAGTACGTAAGAGGTCCTTATTGGATTGGATTCCTGTCTTAGTACATCAGATTCCAACTCCTCATCCCAGCGGAATACGATTCTACCATCCTCAACAAACCGCCACTTCACCGGGTAGTATTCCTTCTCGTATGTAAATAACTCGACACACACTCCCTCCCAGTTATCGAGACTCCGAGCTGCGTTGGCGGCTCCGCCAGGTGATTCGATCCTGCTCTCCTCGACGAACTTGCGGCATCCATCTTGGCATATATCACTATGACCGTGTACCCACCGATCCACCATCGCATCGCCACAGATCAGTATCCTCTTCTGGGATTCACGGACTCGCTGGATGAGTGATTCGACCAAGTTCATCACAATGTCTCTCCTAGCCACCGATTGATCTCCAGCACCGGATCACCTGCGTATTGGCGCACTTTGTAGTGCTCCTCGAACCATGCTATCACACCGGGATCGCTGCACACAGGCTCCAGTCCGTGGTATCCCTCCGGCACGAGGTGCGTCATATTCGGCGATGGGTCATGGAATGGTGCGGGGTGGTGCCCAGTCCACACCACTAGCGCAGGTGTATCTGTAGCACTAGCGCACTTAGCCGGGCCACTATCTATACCTACGAAGGCCACGCACTTGGATATCATGGCGCAATTCACTTCCGCGTCGTACCCCTTCGGGATGTGCCTTCCGAGTAGGTATGGTGTATAACCGAGCCTTTCTATGTAGTCAAGTATTTCCTCGGCTTGGCTCTGGTGCAAATTCTTCTTGGCTTGCGAACTATCTCCTTGATAGTGTACGGCTACCGATCTGTCTGGTATAGTGTCGGATGCCCACTTCCCTATAGAATCTGATACGTTGACTACATACCGACCACAATCATGGTCCCAGTCTAGCCCAAACTGCTCGCGCAAGCACGAAGATACGCGCGTATTTGGCCGGTCGCTCCAGTTCATCCATGTGTCGTACAGTCGTATTGTTATCTCAATGTCGTAGTGCTTATCTGGGATCGGTTCGTTGTAGTTGAGTACATTTGCAATGAGTCCGCGCCCGACATTGTGCTCGTTGCGATAGTCAATGTGCCAGTCCAGTCGGTACTTGGCGAGGTGTCGCAACACAGCGCTCATCTGGACCGAATCACCGAGTCCGTAACCACGGTGCAGGTTGATGAGAGCATTCATCATACAAAGTTGACGTGTTCTGGTGTTAGCAACGGTGGTGCCAAGTCTGCTGTACCATCTACTACACCACTAAGTATCTCATTACTGCGCGTAAAGACACACCCTGGGCATGTCTTAGTTGGGTCAGTTATCAGACTCCGAACCGGCTGCTCATATAATTGCGCGATCTCATCCCACCGACACACGCGCCAAGGGTTGGCGAACTGGTGCCCCGCAGTCTCATTGAGGACGCAGCTGTCGCACGGATACACATACCCATCAGCATTTAGTACTGGATGTATATATCCAAGATAGCATGCCTTCGGCGCCTTCGGTGGCTTCTGTTGGACGAAGGCTATAGCAGAACCCGCCGCATTGTTGATGATGTCGACCACTGTTTGAAGTTGATTACACCTGAGCGGAATTAGCTCCGGCTCAAGGCAGTTAGGGAGAAGTCGAAGATACTTTGGCTTGTAGGTGAGGACGTAATGTACTAACTGATCAATGAGGTCTTCATTCCTAATACGATCCTCAAACTTCCAGTCCGGCGCCCGGTCGCCAGACAACAAATCTCGGCGCGTAGATACCTTTCCGTGATGCTGATCCATTGGCTCCTGATAGATATCATGGGCAACATAGCTAAACCCTAGTGTCGTCTTCGCTGGATCAATATCTGGAACATACACCTCTCGCTCGTCGTGGTCAAGACCGGCCATCGAGATGCGTACCCAAGTCAATTTGTCCAGCGTCTCAGGTCGGACGGTTCCCCATGACTCGCGAATAGGTCGTTGGTAGTCTGGACAGCTTACAAAGTGCGAAGTATCGGAACCGCACTTTGGACAACTGCGAGTGTTGCCTCCTGTAGGATACGGGCATAAGTTCACTTCATGATTCTCAAATCTGCGCAGTGGCATACCGTTGGTGATCAGCCCAATCTCCAAACCCCGGCCATAGATCGCATTCACTACATCATTGAAGTTCTTGCCTGTCTCTTTGCACTTGTAGAGGATTGGATTACCACCACCGCTCAGTATCACTGCTTTCAATCCATACTTCTGGAGTATGTCGAGGTATGACATCACGTCGTCGAATAGTAATGAATCTCCAGCGCGTGCTTGCACCGAGCAGAAGGCGCAAGTATGCTGGCAGACATCCGTTAACATCACATGACTCGTAATAGGCTGACCTTTGCCATTGCGCAGCTTACTCATTACCTCTTGGTGAGCAAAAAATTTACTTCCGGTACTCGTGAAGGTGTCTTTAAGGGTCATATCGGTGACTTCCTGAATACGACTAGTGGTTCCACACCACCAAACGGTCCAATAGTGTCAATTATTTCCACATTGGGCCACATTGACAGTACATTCCACCGCAGCGCGCCGATGTCAGCGAATTCTTCCGCCACATACAGACCACCAGGTTTGACCGAAGGCCATAGGTAGAGGAGTGTAAGTAGTGTGTTGCTGAGTTCGTGGGTCGCATCCTCGCAGATGAAATCGAACTTCCGCCCTGCTGCCGTTCGTTCACAGTCCTCCTTGCTACACTGGTCGCCGAGATGGAACTCTATCCGATCCCCATGCGCCTTATCGCTGGGATGTATGTCCATACCGACACACAGCGCGTTCGGGAATATTTCGCGCCAGGCGAGGAGGCAGCTACCATCGGCGACACCTATCTCCATCATCAACTTGACAGATGCGCGATCAGGAAACAGTGACTCGTAGGCATCACCGTAGTTGTGATTCGGGCCATTCTTATCGGTCCCATTGATATGTCGTCCCTCAGCGTCGAGGACTTCGTGTGAACTGAATATCTCAGCTACCGAACGCATGTCCTGTCTCCAGTTCTCTAACACAGTAGTGACATACTGCCCTTCCCTCATGAGAGAATGGTCCTTCAATCACGTTCCACATCTGGTATCCCCAACCCCAATCGCGTCCTCTTCTTCCTCACGCTGCCCTCGCTACGTTGCAAGAGTTGTGCTACCTGCTTATTAGAGTGACCCATGAAGAAGAATCTGATTAACTTCGCGCATTCTAGTGAGGTCCACATTCTTGCATCAGGCGACTCCGACCACAGTCCGCGAGACAGCACTGAGTAACGATCCCGAATATCTGTATTCCTGTAGCACCTCCGACATAATCCGCGCCTGTGATCTGGACCAGTCAGGTGTTTGCATTCTAGACAACGCCTATACTTCATCCATTATCACCGATCACTCCTCCTCCCGCGCCGGGGCTCGCTGTCCTCGGTTGTACAGCGAGGCACCCGGCGTCCCAGGGAGGGGGACTCCCAGTTAGTCCAAACAGTTGCATGGTATCCATCCCCACCACCCATAAGGTTCCTCAAATTGACCTGTTGATGGTTGCAACTGTCTGGTAGATTCTTGGCGACGGTAGGCCCAGCCATGCGGTCTCCACAAGACACCACATACCTACCGTCGCCGTGATCCAAGATATTACTACCATTCTACCCCACCCTCCCTGTAACACGCGCGCACGAATTCCGCCGCCTCGCGGTCGCGGTCGCTGATGTGGTTGCTGCCCTGCCCAGTGTAGTACCACCCATACTTGCGGATTAAATCCAACGTCTGCTCCTGTACACTGGGCGGCACGACTTCGCGCCAGAACCTCGCCTCGCGCGCAAGCCACATAGGAGTATTCGCCTTGACGAATTGGCACGTTACAGGATGCTTGAGTATGTCCAGCGCTCGTGTCCCACCCCACATGTGAGCAGATACAACGGTATCAGGGGTGGATAATTGGTCTTGGATGCTCCAATCTGCCTCGACAACCTCTCCCTTTCCTACTCCGTACCTCGTCTGGATTGGTAGGTTGCCTGGTCTACTTAATGTCGTCGTCGGGCACACAGTATAGGTGTACCCGGCATCCACGGCCCAATGGTGGAGCTGTTGGCCAGGTTCGTACCATCCTGGTCCTTTCATCTGGCCGGATGATTCCTCCCTCAACCTAGTACCTATTAGCCAGCCACGCTTTTCAGCGAATGGTCCAGCGATCCAGTCCTTAAGACCTTGCAGCACTGATGCTGGATTCTCTGATAGTGGCAGGTTATTATCGAGTGGAGCAGCCTTGGTAAAGAGTTCTCCCCACCGGAGCACGTCCGGGTCGGGATGGTTCTTGCACCAGCTAAGCATCTTGCTCAGCACGTCACCTCGGTAGAGTGTACAGGATGGATTGATGAATTGCTCGTGGTGCCACATCCCTACCGCAAAATCTGTATCACGCATCTGATTCATGAACCATTGAAGCCATGTCGGGTGCAGAGCAAGTACATCCGTCTCCAGTGTCATCAGGTAGTCGAACTCACAGTCCTCAACGATACAATCCAGCGCCGAAGCGTGGAACTTGTTAGATTTGTGATTCGAGATGACGGAGATACCGTCATCTAATGATGTATCACATATCCCACGTATCGCCGGCGACCAAGGTGAGTTGTCTATGACAACTACTTCTATCTCGTATCCATCAGCGAGCGGTGGATTGCGCACCAACGACGCAATACAGGTTTGAGTCCAGAAACCAAGTGTGACTATGAGGAATCGCAACAACTATTCGCTTCATATCACCCTCCTTTTCTCACTAACAACAATCTTCTTCATGACAAATTATCCAATAGTTGCCAATCTATCTGGTCGAACATCTTTCTGTGAGCCTCATGCGGCACAGGCAAGTCCACGTCTACGCGCTCACGTAGCAATTCAAGTAGTCCATCCCAACCGTACTCAGAACCGATATTCAGATACATCATCACTACTGCCAGCGACCGAGCTCTTGTATGGCAGCAGACCAAGACTCTAGTATGTCGACTGAGCAATGCCTCTAAGGCTAATACCGCAGCGCAATAGGCAGAAGGTGGATTCCCTGGACCATCAATCAGCCCAACCTGCATGTATTCCACATCCGGCCACCCGCACGCACCTCGTAAGTCCTGCGCTACATTGAGGACGGCGTCAAACCTCAGTGAGCTGTCGGAGGAGTCCCCTATCCATATTGTTTCAGTCAGTCGGATCACGCTGCCACTACCCCCAGTTGGACTAGTTTGACTGGAGCGTCGTCTCTGCGCTGCCCGAAGCAGTTTCGGCACACCCCGAGTGGGTGTTGCTCTCTAGTAGTCAATATCCTACGTTGCTCCTTGTAGAATGCTTCTGTCTTGAGGAACATATCTTTGGGGTCGTCAATCAAGACGTTGCCCAATACTATCTCCTCCTCCAGGTCGAGGCAGCACGCGATTATATTTCCTGTTACTCCTATGAACCAGTGGCCGAAGTCGCTATATGGGCAGCCGTTGTAGTGACAAGTTGCGATATCCTCCATGAGCCCCGTCCACGGGTTGATGGAGCAGTTGCAGTGTACTGTAATAGGAAGTCCAGCCCACGTCGCCCGCCAGGCTTCCTGCATTTCGGGAGACACCCACCTAGACTTGTGGCTGACTGTGATAAATTCGACATTGGGTGGTGGGAGGCGCAATACCTCTTTGAGGTAAGGAACGATCTCAGAATAGTCGTTTACGCTGTCATCATGGTTGCGTGGGTGATATGACATTAGGTAGCGCACGTGATTCGGCAGAGTCGCGAGGAACTCGAAGAAGTCCTGTCCACGGTCGCGCCACTTCGGTAGCATCAGTCCGTGGCTATAGATGTCGATATTCATGTACGGTGTGGCGGTGGAGAGGTCGCGCAGTCGATCTGGCAGGCGCTTGTTGAGGAGTGGCTCGCCATCCTTATGACCGATGAAAGTCGGTGGGCAGAAGGAGTTGATGTTCTGGTAGGGTACAATGTACTTATGCAGGATGGCACTCCACACTTCATCACTCATGAATGCTCGCTCGCGTACCATATTCCTATTTGGGCAGTAACCGCACTCAAGATCACAATATGAGGTCAACTCTATCTGGAAATTTATGTTACACCTTCCTTTTCATCACTTTATCCTCGGTGGCGTTACGCTCTGCTGCCCTTGATACTTGCCATGCTTGTCCGCATAGCTGACCTCACAGATCCCCTCCGTGCGCTCGAACTCCATCTGGCATATTCCTTCACCGACGTACAGGACGACTGGCACACTGGCGAATACCTCAATCGTTAGTTTACCATACCACTCCGGCTCCAGAGGCGTCGTATTTACGATCAGACCACATCTCGCATAGGTACTTTTTCCCACACACCGCCCCTTCAACCAGCGAGGTAGGCATAATTCCTCTACGGTCTGCACGAGCGCGTATGTCCCACCTGGTAGTACTATCCGACCATTCTCCGCTTTGTATTCGTCAAACATTTGCTTGCGGTATTCGTCATCCCTAAACATCTTTGGATCTACAGGTATCCATCTCGTAGTCCTGTAGACTAGGACTTGGTCGTCGAGCCTAGCATCGTACCCGGCCGACGTGAGGCCGTAGCTGATGCCGTATTGTACGCTCTCGCTGAATGGCGACACGAGTGGACGACCATCGAACCACAGGTCCGGGTTGGTACAATGCTCGCGTATTGACCTGTCACTTAGTATCGACATCTTCTTTTTCTACCTCAAACTTTGGGTAGTCATAAGTGGGGTCGCGTACTAATACCCTCATCACCTCAAGTCGCTGAGCCATTCTAGGATAACTGCAATGAACGATCCGAGGATGTTCCGCTCTATACATTGGATGACTATTCCAGCACAGCCGCATGAACTGGCACGCGCGATACCAGGTTGTCTGGTGGACGCACCGACACTTGGTCTCCTCAAATGG
>Ga0207646_10004976_pt1 | contig 14196 bp, 14 predicted proteins | sample KBSK5502metaG_FD_184343 | JGI IMG/M metagenome (GOLD analysis project Ga0207646, IMG submission 184343) | Corn, switchgrass and miscanthus rhizosphere microbial communities from Kellogg Biological Station, Michigan, USA - KBS K5-50-2 metaG... | ecosystem: Host-associated > Plants > Roots >... | reverse complement strand
CTGCTCGAGCCCGATGTCCTTTGACCGCGGCGCCCGGCCAACCGCCACCAGCAGCTGGCGCGCCCACACCTCGCCCTGCTCGGTGTCGACGCTCACCCCGTCGCGGGCCTTCTTCGCGCCCTTCACCTTCACGCCGACGCGGCAGTCGATGCCGGCCTTCTTGAAAGCGCTCAGCATCTCCTTGGACACGTCCTCGTCCTCGAGCGGCACGAGCCTGTCGAGCGCCTCGAGCAGCGTGACCTTGACGCCGAGCTGGTTGTACAGCGTCGCGAACTCCACACCCACCGCGCCCGCGCCGATGATGCAGATCGACTCGGGGATCTTGTCCGCGAGGGTGAGGTGGTCAGACGAGACGATGTACTGGCCGTCGAAGTCGATCCCAGGCAGCGACTTCACCGTCGAGCCGGTGGCCACGATCAGGTTCTTGGCCTTGATCTGCTGGGCGCCGACCTCGATGGTGCCGCGGTCGCGCAGCCGGCCGTTGCCGGCGATGACCTCGACCTTGTTCTTCTTCATCAGGAACTGCACGCCCTTGTACAGCTGGCTCACGACCGCGTCGCGCCGCGCCGCTATGCGCGGATAGTCGAAGGCGACACTCTCCGCGGCGATGCCGAACTCCTGGCCGCGGGCCGCGATGCGGTGGTACAGCTCGGACGACTCCAGCAGTGCCTTGGTCGGGATGCACCCGATGTGGAGGCAGGTGCCTCCGAGCTTGTCCGATTCGATCAGGGCGACCTTGAGGCCGAGCTGGGAGGCCCGAATCGCGGCCGGATACCCGCCCATGCCGCCGCCCAGGATCGCAACGTCGAAATCTGCAGCCATTCCTGAATGAATGTTAGGAGTCGTCAACACAGGTTCGTGCGAATGGACAGGTCGCCGATTGTGCTATATCCCGCCGCCGCCAGGTCCCGGAAATAGACGACCGGGCTGGCCAGGCTCTGCTGCGGCCTGCCAAGGAACAGCCAGCCGTCGTACTGGTGGCCGGGCTGGAATGCCAAAGGAAACGGCGTCGAGCGGTTGAAGTCGGAGGTCGCCACCCGCTTGGAACCGTCGCGCAGCTCGGCGGTCTGGGTCCACTCGACCGGCTCGGTCCCGGTGTTGTAGAAGCGCACCTGGACCAGGCGGTCGCCTGCGCCGTCTACGCCGCAGGCCACCAGCGACACGTCGAGGTCCTGAAAGGTCCCCGACTGGCCGAGCGGCACCTCGCTGACGACGGCCGGGACGCCGGTGGCCGGGGGAGGAAGGGCCGCGTTGTAGACGGTCAGCGCCAGGCCGCCGAGCGAGAGCCCGGCGAACGTTCCGATGGTGCCCCAGCGCAGGCGGGGCGAGGGCAGCTCGACCCATAGTCCCGCCGCGACGAGCGCCATCGCCGCCGCCACGCCGGCGTAGGCCAGGCGGCCGGGAGCGTTGAACGCCGCCAGCACGGGCGAGGTGACGCTCGCCAGGGCGGCTCCGGCTCCGGCCGCCACCAGGATGCCCAGCACGCGAAGGGACAAACCGCGCCGATGGTGCCGCCAGGCGCGCCAAAGGCCCGCGACAGCCAGCGCTGTGATGAAGGCGGCGACCATGGCCAGCGCCACAGCGCCCGGCATCGAGAGGAATGGATCGCCGGTCCAGAACGTGACGAACGCGTGGAGGGTCGACACGCTCCAGAACCCTGGATCGATGGTGCGCGGCGGGAACGCCGCCATTGCGAGCTGCTCGCGCGTGGTGATGAGCTCGCCGTAGATGGCCGCGTTGGAGGCGAGCCATGGAATCACGCCGGCGGCCGCCATGGCGCCGGCGATGAGCAGCGATCGCAGACCGCCGTCGCGGCGCGTCTGCAGAAGGGCGACGGCCAGCACCGGCGCGATACCGATGGCCGACGTCTTGGTGAGCAGCGCCGCTCCGAACAATGCACCGAGAAGCAGGGCTCGGCGCCACGACCACTTGCCCGTGACGGCGACCAGGATGCACAGCGCCCCGAGCACGCTGACCAGGACGTCGTTGGTGACGCTGGTCAGGTTGAGCGCGACGCCGGGGAGGACGGCGGTGAGCCCGGCCGCCGCCCATGCCGCGCCCTGTTGGCCCGGCCACAGCGCGAGCAGGATCATCATCGCCAGAGGCGCGAGCAACGCGGCCAGCAGCGCGTCGAAGATGCGGACCGCGTAGAGGGAGCCGACAGCTCCGCCGATAGCGTGGCCGGCGAACCAGGCGGGCAGCACGAGTGCGTAGTACAGCGGCGGCTGGAACGCCTCGTAAGAGAACTCCCATCCATGACGGCGGATCCAGAGCACCTGCGCGTCGGAAGTCAGTCCTGGCGGTATCGGCTGCAGGCCAGGGTCGGGCTTCACGTACTCGTTGTCGACGACGAATCCGTACACGCCCGATCGCTGCATGATCTCGAGCGTCTCGGGCCGGACCGTGGTCGTCGCGTCGCGCGGATACACGCCCGCCGCGTACTGGGCGATGACGTCGTAGTGAGCCGCCTCGTCGACGCGCGACCACACTGGTTGCCCGATCGCGAGCGCCAGCGCCGGCGCCAGAGCCATCGCGTAGGCGATGGCGAACTGCCTCCGTGTGATCAACGGCAGGCCGTGAACAGCAGGTTCTGGCGCGCGCGGTCGTAGTCCGCGCGGTCTGCGACCGGCCCGTTCGGTGCGGGATCGCCGTACAGGTCGACCGCGCGGTAGTACAGGGCCGGCGAACCCACCTGAGGCATCACAAGGGCGTCGGCGTAGCCATTCGGCTTCAGGCACGGATCGCCGCGCAGGCTGTTCAGCGCCTGGAGGTCCGCGCCCTCGCGCTGCATCTGGACCGTCTTGGCGGAGCCGTACTCGAACAGCAGCGCCGCGCTGTTGAAGCACGCGAGGAAGACGCAGGCCGCGAGCGCGGGCCGCCACGTTCCGCGCCAGGGGAGCGCCGCCGCGGCGTCGGAAAGGAGCAGCAACCAGAAGATGGCGCCCTCGTACACGTAGCGACCCGACGCCGCCTGGTCGTAGCCGAACTGTCCGCGCGTCAGCGCGGTCACACCGTACAGGCTGAGCGCCGCCGCCGCGATGGCCAGCGCGAACGCGTCCGGCGCACGCCGGCGCCAGCTCCATCCGACGCCCGCGAGTGCCAGCACCAGCGCCACGGCTCCCCACCAGCCGCCCTCGCCGATGAGCGCGGCCGCGGCGGCGCCGAGTCCCCACAGCACGTAGACCGGCGCGATGGTCAGGTTCATGACCGAGGGCGGCGGGTTGGTCGGCGTGCCAGTTCGGCCGAGGGTGACGTACCAGGCCGCGAGGGCGATCGCGACGGGTGCAAGCCACAGCAGGTCGCGACGGTGTTCCTTGTCGATGGCCATCTGCACAGTCACCGCCACCGCGAAGAAGAGGCCGACTCCCGAAAACAGTATCGACGCGGTCGTGAGCGCGACCACCGCGGCGACGCCTCGTGGCCCGGACATTCGCTGCAGCGCCAGCAGCGCGCCCAGCCCGCAGGCCACGGAGCCGACGAAGGTCATCTGGAAGGCCCACAGGACGTTCTCCCAGCCCGCGCCGAGGACCAGCATGAGGGCCGCCGCCGCCATGGCGACGAGGTCGCCGCTGCGCCGCCGCACCAGCTCGAAAAGCAAGAAGGAGCTGGTCGCGTGCAGCGCCAGCAGCACCGCCATGTAAGGCCAGTAAGCGCGCAGGCCGACCAAGCTGAGCAGCGCCGCGTAAATAAGTTTTGGAATCACGACCGGGTGCTCGTTGTGCGGCTGCAGGATGCTGAGCCACGTCCAATCGGGCGCTGCCAGGAGGAAGTCCCACTCGTCGAAGTAGAAGTTGAAGTTGCGCGAGAGCAGCAGGATGGCCAGCGCCACGATCGCGGCGCCGGCGGCAACGATGATCCGTGCGTGGCGGATCTGCACCGCCCCCGCCTTCACGCCGCCGCCGGCACCGCCTTCTTTGCCGGGTACACCAGGAACGCGAGCCAGGCCGCGGTCGCGATCAGCAGGGGAAGTGGCGTCAGCGGCCAGGCGAGCTCGATCGTCACCGCCGTCGCCGCCATCCATGTGCGCTGCCATGCCGGCGGATTGTCGCGCCAGAAGAGCCAGGCCGCACCCACCAGGATCGTGAAATCCTGCAGATGCCAGTACGTAGCGCCCACGGCACCGGCCAGGATGCCCAGCGCCATGAGGCGTCCGATGGACGCGTGCCGGTTCAGATATGCCCCCGCCGCGGCCGCGATCAGGATCACCCCCTGGACCGCGTAGCTGAGCGCGCCAGGGCCAAGGACGTAAGCCCAGGTGAAGTAGCGGTTGTTCGGGAGCGCTTGAGCTTCGGCCAGCAGGCTGCGGTAGTCGTTGAGGCCGGTCGCGCCGAGCGTAAGCAGCGACAAGGCTGCAAGGACGCCGGCCAAAACCGCCCAGGCGGCGGCGATTCGCCATCTTCCACCGAACAACAGCACGAGCGGCACCGCCAGCACGAGCTGCGGCTTGAGGCTGGTGGCCAGGGCCAGCGCGAGCCCGGCGAGATAAGGCCTACCGCCTTCAGCGAGACGCCAGCAAGCGATCACGGCGAGCAGGACCACCAGCGCCGGCTGTCCGTACTGCACCGAGTAGAGAACCGGGTACCAGGCGATCGCGCCGATGAGCCATACCGCCTTCTCGAGCCCACCACCTGGAGCGCCGAGCCACCAGGCGGCGGCGAGTGCGGCGACCGACAGGGCCGTCCAGGCGTAGAAAGCGCCTGCCGCGCCGAGCGCGGCGAGCGGCAGCGTGATCCAGGCGAGCGGCGGAGGTGCGATGAAACGCTGCCCGTCGTTGAAGAATGTCCGCGGCCTCAGCTCGGTGAAGAGCTGATGCTGGAGCTGCAGCGAGTAGATGTGGCTCCAGCCGTGCTCGGTGCCGATCCGGACCGCGATGAAGACGAGCGTGAAATCACTGGCGAGCGGGTCTTTGAGGACAGGCTGCAGCACCCAGTACCCCGTGACGGCCGCGACCAGGACGAGGAACCAGGCCAGGCCTGCCAGCGCCAGGTTGCGCTGCAGGGGCGTCAGCCTCTTTCGGCGAGCGGGACCGGTTTTCTGGGTTCGGGTCCGACGTACTCCGATTGCGGCCGGATGAGCCGGTTGTGCGACGCCTGCTCGAGCACGTGGGCAGACCATCCCGCCACGCGCGCCACCGCGAACGTGGGCGGGAAGAAGTCCTTCGGCAGGCCGATAGCCTGCAGCACTCCCGCGGAGTAGAACTCGACATTCGTGGCCTGCGGCCGCTCCGGGTGCTCTTCGTGGAGGATGGCCAGCGCGGTCTCCTCGACCTTGGACGCGAGGTCGTAGAACTTGGGGTTCAGGCGCTGGCACATCGCTTTGAGGATCCGCGCGCGCGGGTCATAGGTGCGGTAGACGCGGTGCCCGAAGCCCATGAATCGTTCCTTGCGATTGCGCGCCTCGCGCATCCAGTGCTCGGCATTCTCGGCGGTGCCGATCTGCTCCAGCTGGTCCATCACCTGTGAAGGCGCGCCTCCGTGGGCCGGACCTTTCAGCGCGCCGATCGCGCCGACGAGGCACGAGACCAGGTCTGAATCGGTTGAAGCGATGACCCGCGCGGTGAAGGTGGAGGCATTCATGCCGTGATCCGCCAGCAGCACGAGATAGGTGTTGAGCGCTCGCACGAGCTCCGGCGGGGCCTCCTCGCCGTTGAGCATGTAGAGGTAGTTGGCGGCGTGGCCGAGGTCCGGCCGTGGCTTCACGAAGTCGAGACCCTTCCGCCGACGGTGGAACGCGGCGAGGATCGTGGGCAGCGCGGCAGTGGCGTGGATCGCGTGCTCGACGGTCGGCTTCTGCAGGTGAGGCAGAACGCCCTGCACCGAAAGCACGCTACGCAAAACGTCCATCGGGTCGGACTCGGTGGGCAGCGCGTCGAGTGTCGTCATCGCCGCGGGGGTGAGCGCGCGCACCGAGGACAGCTGGGCCGCGAGGCCGTCCAGCTGAGCTCTCGACGGAAGGCTGCCGTACCAGAAGAGGTGAGCCACCTCTTCGAAGGTGATCTCCTCGGCGAGGTCGGCGATCACGTATCCGCGATACACGAGCCGGCCGTTCGCCCCGTCGACGAGCGAGATCTCGGTCTGCGCCGCGACGATGCCTTCGAGGCCCGGGACGTACTCCGCCGGCATCAGCGCTTGTCCAGCGGCACCGGCTTCTTGCCCGGCTCCGGACCGACCCACTGCGAAGCGGGCCGGATGATGCGCAGATCCGTGAGCGACTCGAGCACGTGGGCCGTCCAGCCCGCGATGCGCGAAGCGGCGAACATGCAAGTGAAGAGCTCCTTCGGGATGCCGGCACCGGTCAGCACCACCGACGCCCAGAAGTCGACGTTGGTCGCGTTGGGACGTTCGGGGTGCGCGTCGTGGAGGATCTTGAGCGCAACCTCTTCCGTGTGCGCGGCCAGCTGGTGCAGCTTCGGGTCTGCGGTCGTCGCCATCTCGCGCAGGATCTTGGCGCGCGGGTCGTAGGTCCTGTACACGCGATGGCCGAAGCCGGGGAACCGCGCGTGCTTGGTGTGCGCATCAGCCAGCCACTTATCGACATTTTCGAGAGACCCGATCGAGTCGAGCATCGCGCGCGCCGCGTAGGTCGCGCCGCCGTGTGACGGACCCTTCAGCGCGGCGATCGCGCCAACGACGCACGAAGTGAGGTCGCTCCCCGTCGACGCGACGACGCGCGCGGTGAACGTCGAAGCGTTGAGGCCGTGGTCGGCCAGCAGCACGAGGTACTGGTCGAGCCAGTGGACGCGCTCCTTCGCGGGCTCCTGGCCGTCCATCATCCAGAGGAAATTCGCGGCGTGGCTCAGCTCGGCACGCGGCTCGACCAGGTCGCGCTTGTGACGGCGCCGGTACGCCGCGGCGACGATCGTCGGGACCACCGCCGTCAGTGCGATCGCCTCACTGACCGTCGGCTTCTGCAGCGCTTTCGCGGCGCCCTGCGCTGAGATCGCCGTGCGCAGCACGTCCATCGGGTCCGTGTCGTAATCGAGGGAGGTGATGACGCTGCGCGTGGAGTCCTTGAGCTTGCGCGCGGCGCTCATCTCCTGGCGCAGCGCGTCGAGCTGAGACCTGTTCGGCAGCTCGCCGTTCCACAACAGGTAAGCGGTCTCCTCGAAGGAGACGGCAGGTGCGAGGTCTTCGATCAGGTACCCGCCTCGGTAGATGAGGCGACCGTTGGCGCCGTCGACCTCGCTGATCGCGGTCTGGGCGGCGACGACTCCTTCCAGCCCGGGGCTGTACTCGGTCACGTCCACTAAATCTTAGGGAGAGTGGGAATGCTTCCCGGTGCCCGGATCCATGTGCACATCGAGATGGACTGCGGGCACTTGCTCATGAACCTGCTTCTCCACGGCCTGCGCGATGTCGTGCGCCTGGGCCAGGGTTGCGTCCCGCGCACAGTCGATGTGGAGCACGGCGACCAGCTCGCGTCCCACCCAGCGAGCACGAACGTCGTGCACGCCGAGAACACCGGTGACGCTCGCGGCCGCCTTCGTGATCTGTTCGATCAGCTGGGGATCGACTGCGTCCATCATCCGCAAGACCAGCCGGCCGACCGTGCCGGCGAGGATGTAAATGATCGCGAAGGCGATCAGGACGCCGGCCAGCGAGTCCGCGATCGCGAAGCCGGCCCAAGCGAGGGCCAGGCCGGCGAAGGCCGCGGCCGACACAAGCCCGTCGAGCCGAGAATGCAGCCCGTCGGCTTCGAGCGCAAAAGAGCGGATGCGGCGGCCGACGCGGATCTTGTACTCGGAGACGCCGAAGTTCGCGATGACCGCAATGCCTGCCGCCGCGAGCCCGGCGTAAGGATTCGTGTAGCCCTCACTGGAGAGCAGGCGACCAACCGACTCGAACGCCGCCGCCGCGGCCGTGATGAGGATGACGACGACGATGACCAGCGTGGCGACGTCCTCGACCCGACCGAAGCCAGATGGAAAGCGCCGTGTCGCCGGGCGGCGGGCGATGGCGAACGCGACCAGCAGGACCAGCGTCGTGGCCGCGTCGCCGGCGTTGTGCAGGGCGTCGGCGAGCACGCCTGCCGAGTGGCCTCGCAAGGAGGCGCCGAACTCGATGGCCGAGGCTATGCCGAGAACCAGCGCGCTGACGATGACCGCGCGCCGGGCGTCGGCGTCGGCGTAGGAACCCTCGTCGTGGTGGTGATCGCTCACGCGCTGCACATTCTCGCTACACCTAGACTTCCGCCGTGGCCGCTCGGGTGCTCGTCGCGATCGCCGTGGTCGCAATTGTCGCGATCGACGCTCTGTACCTGGCGATCGTCAGCAGCCAGGGCGTCCCTGGCGAGCCACCCACCGACACACCGTGGGTGGTCCCGTTCGTGGCGAGCTACGAGATCCTGATGGCTCTCCTGCTGGCTGCCTCACTGGTAGTTCGCCCGGCGGCGCAGCCGGCACTGCGCGGTGCCGCTGCCACCGGGCTTTTCGTGCTCGGTGTCCTCGCGCTGTTTTCGATCGGTCTTGGAGACATCTTCGCTGCCGCGCTCCCTATCGCCGCGACAGTTCTCGCGGTAATGGCAAGCCCTGGCCTGCGCACTTGGGTGTCGGTCGCCGTGGCCGCCATCGCTTCAGTGGCGATTCTGTTGGGCGGCTTTCAGATCGCCTGGTCGCACATCGTCTGTCAGCCCTCCGGGCAGTCCGGAGGTAGCTCAGCAGGCCTGTTCGGCGGTAGCTCTTACGACTGCAACAACGGTGTTCTGACGACCCACTAGCTAGACCATCCCCAGTTCCCAGCGGGCTTCCTCGGACATCCGCTCGGGGGTCCACACCGGGTCGTAGACGATGTCCACGCCGGCGTCATGGACGCCGGGCAGGGTCAACAGGTGGTCGCGCACGTCCGACATCACGTCGGCCGCCATGGGGCAGCCGAGCGCGGTCAGCGTCATCTTCACGTCCACGCGCTCTGGCTTGATCGCGATTTCGTAGATGAGCCCGAGATCGACGATGTTGACCGGGATCTCCGGGTCGAAGCACTGTCGCAGCACCTCGATGACGTCCTCCGGCTTGACGGTCGCGCCCTCCGCCACTTGCGTCGTGGGTCCGAGGTCAGGGGTCCCCGCGAAATCGCCAGATTTCGCGGGGTGAAGGTCGCTCATGGAGCCTCCAGCGGAAGGCCGGCTTCCTTCCATGCCTTGGTGCCGCCGCGGAAGCTCACAACGTCCTTGACGCCAAGGGCCACGGCCATCTCGGCCGCAACCGCTGACCGCTCACCCACCGCGCACACGAAGATGGTGCGGTCGTTGAACTTCTGGGCGTTCGGGTGCGCCAGGATCTCGCTCAGCACGACATGCTTCGCGCGGGGCAGGTGCCCTTTGTTCCATTCCCAATCCTCGCGCACGTCGACGATGTCATAGCCCTCGTCGATGAGCTTGCGGACATCGTCGATTTTCAGGTCGCGGAACGGTGCTTCCTCGTGCATCGTGTTCATCGGCTACTCCTCGTCCTCGTCATCCCCGGCCAACCCGTAGGCGCCGACCTTCAGCACCTTCAATGAGAGCAGCGCGCACTTGATGCGCGCGGGTGAGATCTCTATGCCCAGCTCGCCGAGCACGTCGTCCTTGTTGATCTTCTTCGCGTCGTCGAGCGGCATGCCCTTCAATCGCTCGGTCAGAAGCGACGCCGACGCCTGCGAGATGGCGCACCCGCGGCCGTGGAACCGGATGTCGTCGATGACCCCGTCCTTGATGCGGAAGTCCATGCCGACCACGTCGCCGCAAAGGGGGTTGTCCTCCTCGTGCGTGATGTCGGGGTGCTCGAGGCGGCCGAAGTTCCGCGGGTTCTTGTAGTGGTCGAGGATGTATTCGCGGTAGAACTGGTCGTCCGCGGAAACCGGCTTGCTGCTCACTTGAATATCCTCTGCGCCTCTTTGATGGAACCGACGAGGCGGTCGACTTCGTCCTTTTGCGTGTAGACGTAGAAGGAGGCGCGGGCGGTGGCCGGCACGCCGAGTCGCGTCATCAAAGGCATCGCGCAGTGGTGTCCGGCGCGCAGGCACACCTGGTCGCGGTCGGCGATGGTGGCCAGGTCGTGGGGGTGGATGCCGTCGAGCGTGAAAGAGATCACGCCGGCGCGGCGCGAGGGAGGCGGACCGTAGACGGTCAGGCCTTCGATCTCGCTCAGAGCCTCGTAGGCGTACTCGGTGATCTCGGTCTCGTGCTCGCGGATGTTCTCCATGCCGAGCTCGCTGATGTAGTCGACCGCCGCGCCCAGGCCGATGACTTCGCCGATCGCCTGCGTTCCGGCTTCGAACTTCCACGGCAGGTCGTGATATGTCGTGCCCTCGACGCGGACCGTCTTGATCATGTCGCCCCCGCCCATGAAGGGGTCCATCCGCTCGAGCAGCTCGCGCCGGCCGTACAGGATGCCGGCGCCGGTGGGCCCCAGCATCTTGTGCCCGCTGAACGCATAGAAGTCGCATCCGAGCGCTCGCACGTCGACGCCCTGGTGCGGCGCGCCCTGCGCCCCGTCGACCAGCACGGTCGCGCCCGCAGCCTTGGCCCGCTTGACCATGTCCTGGACCGGGTTGATGGTGCCGAGTGCGTTGCTCACCTGGCTGAACGCGACGAGCTTCGGCTGCTCCTCCAGAAGCTCGCGGAACTGGTCCTGCCGCAGCTCGCCGCGTTCGTCGATGTCCACGTACTCGATGTGCGCGCCGTTGGCCGCGGCCAGGATCTGCCACGGGACGATGTTCGAGTGATGGTCGAGGATTGTCAGCACGATGAGGTCGCCCGGCCGGACGTTGGCGCGGCCCCACGCGTACGCCACGAGGTTGATGGCCTCTGTCGTGCCGCGCGTGTTGATGATCTCCTTCGTCGACGCGGCGTTGATGAAGGCGCGCACCTTCTCACGTGTCGCCTCGTAGCGGTCGGTCGCCTCTTCGGCGATTTTGTACGCCGCGCGGTGGATGTTGGAGTTGTAGCGCTCCCAGTAGTCCAGGACCGCGCCCGTCACCTGGCGCGGCCGCTGCGAGGTGTTGGCAGAGTCGAGGTAGGCGATCCCCGTCTCGAAGATCGGGAAGTCCTTGCGGACTGCGGCTACGTCATACATCGACGTAGACCTCGCCGTCCTTCACTTCGACCGGATAGACCTGCGTCGGGATCACCGCGGGCATCCCCGTCACGGCGCCGGTCTGCAGGTTGAATCGCGAACCGTGCTGCGGACACTCGACCTGGAGGTCGAACAGCTCTCCGCCGCTGAGCAGGAAGTTCTCGTGCGTGCACACGTCGTTGATGGCGTAGAAGTTGCCGTCCTCGGCGTGCGCCACACAGATCTCGGTGTGATCCGCGACCACGGCCTTCAGCGAACCGACGGGTACCTCGTCCACCGCGGCCACGCGGACCTTAGCCAATCCGGGCCTCGAGCTCGGCCTCGACGAGCTTGCGCGCATCCTCGAAGGGGATGCGGTCGAGCACGTCGCCGAAGAAGCCCTGGATGAGCATCCGTTTCGCAGTCATCTCCGGGATGCCGCGCGAGCGGAGGTAGAAAAGGTGGTTCGGGTCGACCGGCCCGACGGTGGCGCCGTGCGTGCAGCGCACGTCGTTGTTGTCGATCTCCAGCATTGGGATGGACGTGGCCTTCGCCTTGTCCGAAAGGACCAGGTTGCGGTTGGCCTGGTAAGCGTCCGATCGCGCCGCGCCCTTCTCGATGCGGATGAGGCCGGCGTAGACCGCGCGCGCGGTGTCCTGGAGCGCGCCCTTGAAGAGCAGGTCGGACCTGGTGTTGCCGACCTGGTGGTCCTGCAGCGTGTGGAAGTCGAAGAACTGCTCGCCGGAGGCGAAGTAGATTGCCTTGAGCTCGGCTGTCGCACCTGGGCCGACCAGCGACGCTTCGATGCGGTTCTTGGAGAACCTGGCGCCGAGCGTCACGCTGAACAGCTTCAGGGTGGCGTCCTTCTCGACCCGAGCGCGCTGGTCGCCGAAGTGCCAGGCGTGTCGTCCCCACTTCTGGACTGACACGTAGCCGACCTCTGCGCCCTCACCAACGAAGATCTCGGCCGAACCGCTGCGGTATGCATCGCCTTCGCCGTCGTCGCCGATGTACTCGTCGAGGAAGTTGAAGCGCGAGTTCTTGCCCGCGACGATCACGGTGTGCGGCAAAACCACGCTGCCGCTCTGTTTCGAGTAGCTCTCGGCCCGGATGGGCCGCTCGATGACGACGCCGTCGGGGACGTAGAGGAAATTGCCGCCGGTGAACAGGGCTGCGTGAAGTGCGGTGAACCGGTCGCGTTCAGCGTGGAGCTGCTTGAACAGATACGGCTCGACGAGCTCGCGTCGCTCCTTCGCCGCGACCGGGAGCGATTCGGCGACCACGCCCTCGGGCAGGTTGGGGGCGAACGTGTCGTGGGCCAGCACGTGCTCGAAATCGAAGTAGGCGGACGGGTTCAGTCCCGCGAAGTCGGTGCGCCGCCATTCCTCGTCCGTCCGGCTCGGCATCGGCAGCCGGGAGTACGCCTCGAAGGCGGTCTGCCTCAGGTCGAGCAGCCAGTCGGGTTCGCTCCGGAAGAGCAAGTCCTCCAGAGGTGCTTGAGTGACCGCCACTGCTACCCTACCGAGCCCTCCATCTCGAGCTGGATGAGGCGGTTCAGCTCCACCGCGTACTCGAGCGGTAGCTCCTTGGTGAACGGCTCGATGAAGCCGTTGACGATCATCGTCTCGGCCTCGGAGCGCGTGATGCCGCGGCTCATCAGGTAGAAGAGCTGCTCGTCCGAGACCTTGCTGACGGTTGCCTCGTGGCCGAGGGTCACGTTGTCGGCATCGACGTCGTTGTACGGATATGTGTCGGAGCGTGAGTTGTCGTCCAGCAGCAGCGCGTCGCACTTGACGAACGACTTGGAGTTGTTGGCTCCGGGGTAGATCTTGATGTGGCCTCGGTACGAGGTGCGGCCGCCGGCTTTGGAGATCGACTTCGACGTGATGGTCGAGGTCGTGTTGGGCGCGACGTGGATCATCTTGCCGCCGGCGTCCTGGTGCTGGCCCTTGCCCGCGAAGGCGATGGAAAGCACGTCGCCCTTCGCGCCCGGCTCCATCAGGTAGACGCTCGGGTACTTCATCGTGATCTGCGAGCCCAGGTTCCCGTCGACCCACTCCATGGTCGCGTCCGCGTACGCCATCGCTCGCTTGGTGACCAGGTTGAAGACGTTGGTCGACCAGTTCTGGATGGTCGTGTAGCGGCAGCGGGCGTTCTTCTTGACGATGATCTCGACCACGGCCGAGTGGAGCGAATCAGTCGTGTAGATCGGAGCTGTGCACCCCTCGATGTAGTGCACGAACGAACCTTCGTCGCAGATGATCAGCGTCCGCTCGAACTGGCCCATGTTCTCCGCGTTGATGCGGAAGTAGGCCTGCAGCGGGATGTCCACGCGCACGCCCTTGGGCACATAGATGAACGACCCGCCCGACCACACCGCGCTGTTCAGCGCCGAGAACTTGTTGTCGGCCGGCGGGATGACCGTGCCGAAGTATTCCTTGAAGAGGTCCGGATGCTCTCGCAGCGCCGAGTCCGTGTCGAGGAAGATCACGCCCTTCGCCGACAGCTCCTTCTGGAGCGAGTGGTAGACGACCTCTGACTCGTACTGGGCCGACACGCCCGCGAGGAACTTGCGCTCCGCCTCGGGCACGCCGAGGCGGTCGTACGTGGCCTTGATGTCGGCCGGCAGCTCCTCCCAGCTCTTCGACTGTTTGTCGGACGCCTTGAGGTAGTAGAAGATGTTCTCGAAGTCGATCACGCTCAGGTCCGCGCCCCAGGTGGGCATCGGCTTCTTGCGGAAGATCTCGAGCGAGCGGAGGCGGAACTTCGTCATCCACTCCGGCTCGCCCTTCATGAACGAGATCTCTTTGACGATCTCGGGGTTCAGGCCGCGCTTGGCCTTGAAGACGTAGTCCTCGGGGACGAAGAAGCCGTACTTCTCTTTGTAGTCGGAGCCAACGTCGACGGGCTTCGGCTGGGTCGCCAACTAGCTCACCTCCTCCTTAGCCAGCACGGCTGGTTCATCCGCTTCCATCCACTCCGAATACCCGGTCTTCTCCAGCCGATCCGCCACCTCGGGGCCGCCCGAGAGCACGAACCGACCGTCCACCAGCACGTGCACGAAATCGGGCTTGATGAACTCGAGGATGCGCGTGTAGTGCGTGATGATCAGCACGCCGAGCTCCGGACCGCGCATGCGGTTCACGGCCTCGGCGACGAACTTGATG
>Ga0207646_10004974_pt1 | contig 14201 bp, 34 predicted proteins | sample KBSK5502metaG_FD_184343 | JGI IMG/M metagenome (GOLD analysis project Ga0207646, IMG submission 184343) | Corn, switchgrass and miscanthus rhizosphere microbial communities from Kellogg Biological Station, Michigan, USA - KBS K5-50-2 metaG... | ecosystem: Host-associated > Plants > Roots >... | reverse complement strand
ATCGAGGCCGGGATCTGATGGGCTACCACTCCGGGATGCTCCTCGCGTACACCGCGGCGGGTGACGTCGTGGCCACGCTCGACTGCCGGGTGATGTACGACGACGACGGCGTCCCGATGGGCCTGGTCGACTTCCTGGCCCATGAGGAGGCGGGTGGAGAGCACACCGACATCTGGACCGTGACCCAGGAGCACGACGGCGTGGATATGGGCACCGTCAAGGGCTCGAAGGCATGGCCGGAGTGGCTCGGCAGTCGAGCACATGAGTTCCGGGTCGAGCTGGACGGACCGCCCGGGCGAAAGCGCATCGCCGCGTTGGTCCACAAGACATCGGGCCATCGCCGGGAGCGTGACGCGATCGACGCCGCCATCTTCGAGCGCCGCGCCGCGACGCAGGAGGGTCAGCCGGTGGACCTGCGCGATCTCGTCGGTGGCCCGCAACGACCCGTCCGCCTCGATGTTGACGGGCGCACCGCGCCCCGGACTGCCGGCGCCCACCGACGACTGCCGCTCGTCGCCCGGGGCACCTGATGGATCCCGCGGCGATCGCCGCGGCGCTCTCCGACGCCGGCGGCTGGGCCGCCTTCGTGGCCCTCGTGATCGCGGCCGGCCTGGGCGTCGTCCGGGGCTGGTGGGTGCCGGGCTTCGTCTACCGCCGGGAGGTGACCAGGGCGGACACCATGACCAGCCAGCTCGAGCGCAACACCGACGCCCTCAAGGACCTCGCCGCCGACCTGACCGGCCGGCGGCCGGCGCGGCGGGCCTAGCCATGCGCCGCCTCGTCGAGTGGATCCTCGCCCACGTGCCCTGGTACGACCCGATGACGGTGGAGGCGCGCCAGCGCAGGACCGTCCAGGCGCGACGTGATGCGACGGCCACCCGCCGAGCCCTCGCCGAGGTCCGCCGCCTCGAGACAGTCGCCCGGAGGCGCCCGTGTCCCCGCTGATCCTGCTGACCGTCGTCATTGCCCCGGCCGCGCTGATCGTCACGCCGTTCGCCGCCGCCTTCCACTGGCGGATGTACCGCGAGGAGCGCGCCGGGTCCAAGGACGCCAGAGTCGTGACCTTCGCCGGCGTCCTCGCCGCGGTCGTGACCGTGGGCATGATCGCCGTCGAGCTCGTGGCCATCCCGGTCGCGCTGTTCGTGGTCGGCGCCCCGCTCGAGGTGCAGCGGGCCAGCGGGAGCCTCGTGCTCCTCGGCCTCGACATCCTCCTCGTCGTGTTCATCGCCCCCTCTGTGTACCTGCGACTCGCTCGCCGGAGGAGCCAACTGTGACAACGGGCATCCTGTATCCGATCAAAGGCACAGCGGGCCAGGCCTTCGGGCGTCCTGCAATCCGCGTGGAGCCGACGGCATGGCTCTTGACTGAGGGCGTCAGCAAGGACCGAAAGGCCCGCTGGACGCAGTTCTCGGGCGCTCACCAGTACGCCGACGTGCACATGGGCGACGACATCATCTGCCCGATCGGCACCGCTGTCCGGGCGCCCGAGAACGGCAAGGTGCTGCGGCTCAGCACCTACCGCGTGTGGAACCCGTTCGCCAACGGCGGCAAGGGCGCCTACGTCTTTGCCCACGACATCTGGTTCGGGTTCGGCGGCGGGATGCTGTATGTCGCCCACCTCGGGCGTCCATTCGACGCCGGCGGCAGCACGGCCTTCGTGCTCCGCGAGGGCCAGCACGCCCTCCGCGGGCAGCGCATTGCCAAGACCGGCGACTCGGGCGTCGCCAGCGGCGCGCACGCCCACGCAGAGATCATCCAGGGCAGCAACCCATCGTATGGCGCTGCACAGTTCCGCTGGAACCCGAAGCGAGTGGCGGTCGGCGGCGATCTTGCCGGTCTGGCGTGGCTCAAGCCGTGAAGAGTCCCGAGATGCCCCGCACGAAGGAGCGCTGATGCCGCGCCTGCTCTTCGTCCCGGCGGGCACATGCAGCCGGTGCCAGCGCCTCGCCGGACGCCTGTGGGTGACGGAGCTCTTCCGTCTGTATTGCGCCGACTGCATCGACCGTGAGCTCGACAACATGGCGGCCGAGCTCGGCGCTGCTGACGCCAGGGCCAGTTCGTCGACGAAATAACGCCTGACGCCGGACGATGTCTCGCCGCATCCATCACCGGCACCACCGCCCGAAGTGCATCGAGATCCCGAGCGCCTCCGGCGTCGGGGTCTGCGTGCAGCCGATAAACCACGGTGATGACCACCACCCGGCCGGTTTCATCATCGGCCACGAGATCGCCGGCGAGCGATGGCGGTGCGAGGGCGCGGTCACGATCGACGACGCGCACTTCGAGCACAAGTGGTCAATGACCGGGTCGCTCAAGGGGGGGTGACCTGACGATCACCCCGTCGATCCTGTGCCGGACCCACCCGGACTTCCATGCCTACGTGACCGCCGGTCGCTGGACCGGCTGAGAGGAGAACCCCCGTGATCTTCGGACGACCCACGAACCTCTGGCTCGGCCTGTCGACGGCGATCGTCGGCGCCATCACCGTGACCCTCGTCGCGGCGGGCTTCGACCCGACGCTCGTGGCCACGGTCAGCGGCGCCTGGGGCGGCGTTGTGGGCGCGATGATCGTCGTGATCGCTGGCCAGCCGCCGACGGTCAACTCGGGCGACACGGTGAACGTCGTCACCCCTGCCGGCCAGCCGAACACGACGGTGACCGTCTGATGCCGGCGGCCGCGTACCTCGTCGCGCTCGTCCTCGCCCTCGTCGACGAGGCCCGGGCCCACGGCCAGAGCCTGGTCGCCTGGGCGGTCATCCTCATCTGCATCGGCCTGCTCTGGGGCAGCCTCGGCGGGCTGCTGAAGTGATGGCCATCTTCACCTACCACGAGATCCTTGCCCGCGACGACTCCTCGGGCCGGCTCCACGCCAAGGTGCGCCGCTCGGACGGCAAGGTCCTCACGTTCGAGGGCTGCAACGCCGACCAGGCCGGCGCCTGGACCGAGGTCGACGCGGCCACGCTGGCCGCGGCCGAGCCCGGCCAGCTGTGCGAGAACGAGTGGCCGGCCGTCGGCGAGGCCGACGCACCGAGCGAATAGCCCCGCGCCGCCCGCCCGGCGCGCCCCGCCCTTGGCCCCGCCGCTCCGGTGACTCCTCCCCCGGCAAAGCGGCGGGGCCTCTCTCTGTCCACCTATCGAGGTACACCCATGATCCGCACGTCCCTGACCGTTCGTCGAAGGCTGCTCGTCGCCGCGATGACGGCGCTGCTCGCCCTCGTCTTTCTCGAGGCGACGCCGGCCCTCGCCTATACCCGCTACTCGTGCTCGGACACGTTCACCCGTACGCTGCTCTCGGGCCGCCACCCCTCAACGGCCAGCAGCGAGGAGGCGGTCAAAGCGTGGTATCTGCCGCCCTCGCCATCGCAGGACTATCGGCCCTGCGGCCCCGACTCGATCACGAACAACGCGGTGCTCAGCTGGGTGGCCCTCATCCCCGGGCAGTCGAACCCGGACTCCGGCGATCCCTGGGCCATCGCCCAGGTGGGCCTCACGAACTGCGACTTCTTCGGCGTCTCGGCCTGCGATGGCACCGACGCCCTGCACCTGTTCTGGTCGGTGGGCGGCTGCGGAACGACGCCGGGTGTTCACGATCTTGGGACAGCCACCTGGGACCATAACTACAGCTTCGAGGTGTCGTTCATCGACAGCCCGACGCCAGGCGCGGACAAGGTGCTGTTCTTCGTCAGCGGCACGGTGCGATTGACTCTCACTCCTGCTGACTCTCTGTGGTCGGCGATCTCATGCTGGGTCTACGACGAGCGGGATACCGCGGTGGTGGCCGAGAAGAAGGATCGCGGCGACTATTTCGGCCCTGTCGGCGCCGGCGGCGCGCACATCGGGGCGGGCGTCTTCACCGGCATGAGGCGCCTCAACAATGGCACCTGGTACGACTACGTGGCCACGACATGCGAGTACACCAACGCCGAGACACCCCACCCTGACGGGTGCGATGCCCAGGGCACGACGATGTGGGTCTGGACGCAGTGAGCCTCGCTCCGACCCGCTGACGCGGCGAGCATTCTCGAGCCCCTCCGCCCGGATCGCCCGGCGCGGAGGGGCTCGCTTCGTGTGTTCAGCGCGCCACGAGCGCGACGATCGCCGGCGTCAACAGCGTCGCCATGACGGCCCCGCCGTTGAACACGGCAAGCGCGGCGAGCTGAGCAGCCAGCGAGCTCGAGCGCCAGACCAGGGCGAGGCCGATCAATGCCCACCCGAGGCAGAGAACATGGACCAGGTTCTCGAGCTCGGCTGCCGGCGGACCGAACGACCGCGTCGGCGAGACGAGGATGGCGAGCACGAGGGCGCACAGAAGGAGTGACGCGGCGCGGGCCACCAGGCCGACGCGGCGGGGTGATGTTGCCATTGTCGACGTCGTCACGGCCTGCTCGACTGCTCGAGAACCGTCGGTCGATACGTGACGACGAGCTCCTTCTTCCGCGACGCCATCCCGATCAGGATCGCGATCACCACGATCGCCGCGCCGACGAGCAGGCTGAGCAGGACCGCCACGAACAAGCCGATCGCCGCGAGGATGCCTGCGGCAACGGGAAACCCGCCCGTTGCCTCGACCTGGCTCAGGGGCAGCCAGCCGGCGGCCGCCATCGTGGCCGCATCGACCTGGTAGGACGCGACCGAGGCATAACGCCGGATCTCGACGGGCGCCGGTCCGAGCGGCGCCGGCTGCGGCACGGGCTCCCTGTTGGGCAACATCGTCATCGTCGTCCTCCTCAGTAGCAGGTGAGCTCTGTCAGCCGCGCCTCGTGGGCGCTGGGCTCGAACGAATCGAAGGTCAGCCTCGCCTTCTGGCCGGCCGCCACGACGCCCGCGACGTCGTTCGTGTAGCCGACAGCAGTCCCCGAGCTGTCGACGAGTGACAGCTCGACGTAGAGGGAGTTCGGACAGCCCGCCCGGGTGACGACCTCCATCGCCCAGCACTTGTCGCTGATGCAGTCGCCGGCGCCGGGCTCGATCCACCGATATCCAGCCCCGGCGTCATAGCGAGTGAAGCCCGACGGCGGCGTCCAGGCTGGCGAGTCGGGCACGATGGGGCTGCCGCCGTCCGAGTTTCGACCGAAGAACCACCAGGCGCCAGCGATGATCAGGATCAGCAGCAGGGTGCCACGCGCGGCGTTGCTTCCCTCCCGGGTCGGAGCTGGCGCGGCCGCACGGGCAGGTGGTGGCGCGATGGGCCGTGGTGTGAGCGGAGCGGGCGTCGCCCGGCTCGTCGGTTGGTTCAGCCGGGCGAGGATCTCGGCGCGCTTGGCTTCGTACTCTTGGGCGGTGACCAGGCCGCGCTCGCGCATGATGGCGAGTTGCTCGAGCGCGACGACCGGATCCGGCCCGCTCACTCCGTCGGGCCCTGGTAAGCCGCAGATAAGCGAGTGTGACTAAGATCACACCGGGTAGTCCGCGCCCTCGTGCTCGTCCCCGCCGGAGTCGCGCCGGCGACCGCGTCCCCGCATCCATTCGACGTGCGTCGGGAGCCGGGGCCCAGCCAGCGTCGATCCACGAATGCGCCTCGAGGGAGGGTCTTCGTCATGGCTGTGCCCGTTTCCGACCCGGTCGTGCTCGCGCTCATCGACGCCGCCTTCGTGATCAGCGTCCGGCAGGCGGCGCGACTCGCGATGCTCCGCCGCCTCGGTCTGCGCCGGCCTCCGCGAGCGCCTCGCGGATCCCGTCTCGGATCGCCTGGCTCGACAAGCCGTCGAGACGCGCTACCAGCTCGTTGATCGCCGTCGCCTGTCGGTCGAGGGCCGCGACCAGGGCGCTCATGTCAGCTGGCTCAGGCTGATCCGGAGCTGCGACTCCGAATAGCCGCTCGAGCGCCGCGACGTTGTCGGCGCTGACGCCCCTGCCCGTCTCCCATCCGCGCACGGTCGGCTCGCTGACGCCGAGCCGCTGAGCGATGTCGGCCGGCTTGAGGTCGGCCGCCTTTCTGCGCTCGACGATCCACGCCGCCATCGGCGGCTTCGCCCTCCGTGCCATGCCCGAACTGTAGCGCGGACGTTGCCACGTTTAGCCATTTTTCTATTCGGATGTTGACACACGTCGCGCCACGTGGCGATAATGCCCACATGACCGGAAAGGACCTCAAGCTTCAGCGGGTCGTCGCCGATCTCAAGGTGAAGGACGTCGCTCGGGAGATGGGCGTCAGCGACTCTCGCGTGAGCGCCATCGAGAACAGCCGCCAGGTCACGCCCGAGACGATTGATCGCTACGTGCGGGCCATCGCCACGTTGACCACGACTACCACGCCCCTGACGGCGCTCGCATGATCGAGCTCGCTCGTGACCGCGGCCGGCCGTCCACAGCCAACCTGACGAGCGCGCTCGAGCGATCGCGCCAGCGAAACGACGACCTCCGTGACGAGTTGCGAGCGGTCGTCGCCGAGAGCAGGGCGTTTGCGGAGCGCGTGCGCGCTCGGATCGATCGAGTCAAGAACCTGGTCGCGATCGGCCAGGATCTGGCCGCGATCAACGAGGCCGGCAAGATCGGCTACGACGCCGACCGCCGCCTCGAGCAGCTGGGCTCGGTCGTCCTGTGACCTGCATCCGCTGCGGGCGCCGGCTTGCGTTCCCCGGCCTGGTGGTCTGCGCAGCCTGCGCGGAGGAGCTCGTCGGTCGGCTCGGCCGCCCCAAGCTCCTCGCCGGCGCTGTCGCACTCACGGCCGTTGGCTACGCCGGCCTCGTCCTCGCGCTTGCCGGCGGGGCCGGCCTGCGATGAGCCGTCGCCCGCCATCGCCAGAGGCCATGCGCGTCGCCGATTGGCTGTCGATCGCCTTCGCCGGCGGCTTCCTGTGCGGCTTCCTCGTCGGCTTTCTGGGGATCCCCCGGTGACAGCCGCAGCCGGGCTCGAGCGAATCGCCCGCGACGTCGTGCCGCCGGTCGGCGCGACCGGCTGGCGCATCACCGTCCTCGAGACCCGGCCGAGGACGACCTACGCGGTCGTCCCAGTCATCGGCGGCCGCCTCGACGGCAAGCCCGTGTACCAGGGCAGCCAGGCCGACTGCCATCGCTTCGACGACATCCTCACCGGCGCGAGTCTCCGGCCCGCGCCCCGCTCCGTTGCGGCCGTGGAAACGCGCGGTCGTCCAGCGGAGAGGGGCGCGGACCGGAGCCTGGCACCGCAGGACTCCCTCCCTCGGCCCGGTGGTCGCGGCGCCCGCGCGTCGCGGCTCGTTGACGGTGAGGCCCGTTCCTCGGGCCGGAACGCCACCGTCACGTCCCCGGGCCCACCCTGCAAGGCTTGCGGGGCCGACCTCTCGGGCCTCGCGCCGTCCCGCACCGGCCAGCGCCGGCAGACCTGCGACGACGCCTGTCGCCAGGCCTACAGGCGCGGCCAGCGTGCCCCGCTGCCGGGCGTGGTGGACGACGAGTCCATCGGGCGCCTGTCACGGCTTTCCCGTCGATCCACGGCCGCCCACCGCGGTGCCCCAACCCACCGCGGCCGCGGCGGCTCGCAGCTGGTGCTACCTGGCGGGGCGCCGGCCTAGCGCGATGGGGCCGTGCCCCCTGCGGCCCCATCGCGCCTCACCCCCGATGACCGAGCGACACGAGGAGACAGGACGAGACGATGCGAGGAGCAGTCGACCTGAGCCCGCGCGCCGAGCTGGCGATGAGCGAGGAGCAGGTGTCCGAGCTGTGGTCGAGGGCCCGCGTCGCCGGCGTCCTCGTCACGGTCGTCGAGCTCCGGGGCGGCCTCTTCCAGGCCGCGATCGCGGGGTTCGGCTCGCGCGGCGTCGTCACCGACCCGAGCCCCTACATGGCCGGCCTGCGCGCCATCGACGCTGCAGCCATCACGCCGGCGCCATGAGGATCCGCAACGTCGCCCGGCTCGAGCTCCTTTTCGAGCTGGCCCGCGAGCTCGAGCTGCTGAACCCCGGAATCTGGCCCCGGGCCTGCGTCCGGCTCGACGCTGGCCGCGAGCGCCACGGCGCCGTCCTCGTCGCCGGCGATCACGTGGCCATCCTCCTCGACCTGCCCGACCCCACCGCCGCGCGCGAGCTCGCCCTCGAGCTCGTCGCGGCCGACCACCTGGTCGTGGACGACGTCGGGCTGGCGAAGGGAGTCGCTGCGTGACAGCCGAAGCACTGGTTTCTCGCGAAACAGGTCCCGCTCGAGCGAAGCGCAACGGCAGGTCGCCGCTGGCGCCGGAGCCGCTCGCCCGCTCGATCGTGTCGATCGACCTCGACCAGATCGACATCGGGCCGAACGTCCGGGTCAACGTCGAGGCGATCGACGAGCTCGCGGAGTCGATCAAGGCCCACGGCGTGCTGCAGCCCATCAAGGTCCGCGCCGCCGGCGATCGCTGGGTCGTCGTCTGGGGCCAGCGTCGCGTGCTCGCGGCGCGCAAGGCCGGCTTCGAGCGAATCCCGGCGATCACCACCCTCGAAAGGCCCACGCCGCAGAAGCTGGCCGCCGAGCAGCTCGTCGAGAATCTCCACCGGGCCGACCTCGCCCCGCTCGACCGGGCCCGCGCCATGCGCGCGGTCGTTGACTCGGGAATCAGCCAGGCGGACCTGGCCCGCGAGCTGGGCCTCGCCCCGTCGACCATCGCCAACGACCTCGGGCTGCTCGAGGCGCCGGCGAAGATCCAGGAGGCGATCGAGGCCGGCGAGATCTCGCCGGCGCACGCCCGGGCGATGAAGGGCCTCGCACCCAAGACCCAGGCCGAGCTCGCCAAGGTCGTCGTCCGCGACGGGCTGTCGGCGCACGCGACCGAGGTCGAGGTCCAACGCCGGCGAAAGTCGTCCGAGGCCGAGGCCAAGCGCGACCAGCAGCTCGCGGCCGAGGCGGCGACCCGAAAGACGCAGGTCGAGGCGGCGATCGCCGAGGACCTGCCGAAGAAGCGCGTCGGCAAGGACGACGTGATCGTCGCCGACTACTACTACAGCGGCCAGGAAGAGGGCAAGCAGCTGGCCGAGCAGCTGCGGGCCGCGGGCTACACGAAGGCGCGGATCGCCGAGCGATATGGCGAGATCCAGCCACGGCCGACCGGCGGTCTCTGCAGCTGCAGCGCCTGGAAGGCGTCGGTCCGCTCGACCGGCGGCCGCTACGACTACGACGCCGGCAGGTCCGTCGGCGTCACGTACGGCGTGACGATCACCAAGGCCTGCATCGTGCCGGCCCACCAGCAGGCCAAGGCCGCGGCGGCACGGAAGGCCGAGGTCGAGCGGTACGACCTCGAGCAGAAGGTCCGCGCGCACGTCAAGACAGGCGCCCTCGGCGTCGTCATCCCGGCGACGTCGGCCGATACCCCGGTCCTGATCGGCGTGCCCCGGCTCCTCGCCGAGGCCACGCTCTGGGACCGCCTCGGCTACCGACTGCCGGTGTGGAGCGAGGCGCACGGCGGGACCCGGAACGGCGCCTGGGCCGCGATCCAGGCTCTCAGTGACGAGGCCCTCGCGACCGAGCTCGCCAAGGAGATCGCCGACGACTTCCGTGACAAGGCCGGCTACCACATCGACTGGCCGAAGCTCGCCGAGCAGCTGGGTCTGATCGGGAAGCCCGAGCAACCGGTCGAGCCTCCCGTCGACACGCGGCCGCAGCCAGAGATCGGCGACTCGGTCGTCGCCAAGGATGGCGGCCCCGGCATCGTCGACGGGACGAGGTTCCGGATCCGGTCGATTGCCCCTCATGCCGTCAGCCTCGCCGAGGCAGGGCCCAGCTGGCGCACGGCTGACGTCATGGCGCTCGCAGATCCGGGCCGCCTCGAGTACGACAAGGTCGTGGGCGTCTGGCGCGGCCCTGTCATCCCGACAGCGGCGCCGGTGGAGACGCCGGCGTGAGCATCGCGACGTCGCGGCAGGAACGCCAGGAGACGGAGACCCGGATCGGCGCGACGTCGACCGAGGTCCTCGAGCGCGATCTCGTGACCTGGACGATCGCCTCACTCGAGACGGCCGCCGACCACGGCGCCGCCCGGGAGCGGCTCCAGCGGCTGCAGGAGCTCCACGCCGAGGAGCACGTCTGGATCGCGTTGATCGCCGAAGAGCTCCGGCAGCGGCGGTCGACACCAGGAGGAGGGCAATCGAATGGCACGCACTGAGGAGCGGGCGGAGACGGTGGCCAACTCGCGCGAGTTGCGCGACAAGACCGTCGGCCACCTGGCGACGCTGTCCCGGCAGGCGCTGCTGCATGAGCTCGTGTCCTGGACGGTCGCCGCCCAGGATCTCGCCGACGAGTCGCGCGAGCTCCGCCGCCGGCGGGCCGAGAGCCGGGGGATGCTCGAGCTCATCGCCGGCGAGATTCGCGGCCGCCAGGCGGCGCAGCCGGCCGAGGTCGCCTCGTGAAGCCGTCGCTCGACCGCGCCGACATGCCGCTCCGGATGCGCGCCCTCCTGGTCAACGATGCCGGCTACCCGGTGCCCTGGTTCGTCGGCTGGATCGACGGCAAGCCCGACTTCCGAACGATGGACGGGCGCAAGGTGGAGTACGCCCGGCGGAACCCGGTGTGCTGGGTGTGTGGCGGCCTCCGCCTGTACGGCGCGCCAGCGGCCTTCGTCATCGGCCCGATGTGCGCGGTCAACCGGGTCAGCGCCGAGCCACCGTCGCACCTTGACTGCGCCGTCTACTCGGCGACCCACTGCCCGTTCCTGACGATCCCGAAGATGCACCGGGTCGAGCCTGGCCACCCGGCGGTCGCGAAGGTCGGCGCCGGGATCTCGATCCGCCGGAACCCCGGCGTCGCTCTGGTCTGGATCAGCCGCTCCTGGCAGCCCTTCCGGGACCCCGTCGGCGGCTGGCTGTGGAACGTCGGCGAGCCGCTCGAGGCGCGCTGGTACGCCGAAGGGCCGCGAGGCGACCCGTGACGAGATCCTGGCGTCGATCGAGTCGGGCCTCCCGATCCTCCGCGACATGGCGGTCGAGGAGGGCCCCGATGCCCTCGCGGCCCTGATGAACCAGCACGCGGCCGCCATGGAGCTGGTACCCGCCTGATGACGCCAGAGGGGATCGCCTACGACCGCAAGACGCGGACCATCACCTTCGGCGGTGGGCTGATCCGCGTCATCGTGCCCGACTGGGCGGAGTACGTTGGCAACCGTCCGACGATGTGCCGGTCTTGCGGCGCGACGGTGCTCTTCGTCCGGGCCACGCGCTCGGGCAAGAGCTCGCCGATCGACCCTGACGGCAAGAGCCACTTCGCCACCTGCCCGGACGCCCCGCACTGGCGCGCCAGGCATCGCGCGGTGGCCCGCCGAGCCGTGACACGGCCACCCGCGCAGCCGAGCGCCGCCGAGCCATCGTCACACCTTCCCGGGGGCTCCTGATGGCCAGCACCCGGGAGCCGTGGATCAAGCTCAAGATTGGGGTCATCACGTCGGACAAGGTCGCGAGCCTGTCCGACGACTCGGCCTGGCGCGGCTGGATCACGGCGCTCGTCCTGGCCAAGACCCAGCGGCGGATGGGCGTGTTCATCAGCCGCGGCCACCTCGCCGAGCTGCTCGGTCGCCGCGGCGTGTACGTCGACGAGTACACCCAGCGCGGGCTGCTGCACGTCGCGCCGGTCCTGTGTGCCGACTGCGCCCGCCGGCACGTTGACGACAACCTCGACTCGGGCAACCTCGTCGTCCACGATTACCTGGTCGAGCAGCGCGACCCCACCAACGCCGAGCGCCAGGCGGCGTGGCGGGCTGCGCACCACGTCGATCGAGACGGCAACGTAACGGTGACCGTCACGGGAACCGTAACGCCGCCAACCGTTACGCAGGTGCCCGACGAGTCCACGGTCACGCACGCCGTCCCTCCACCCGTAACGCCCGAGCCCGTTACTTCTTTGTCTCGCCCTGAGCCCCCTGGCACCGGTCCGAGCACGGATAACGGCGACATAACGCCCGATTCACCCGCGCGGGGGATGACGGTGACAGTGACGGAGACGGTGAGGCGACGACGGACGAAGAAGGACGTCCTCGACGAGGAGCTCGACAGAGCTGCGGCCGCTCCGGTGCGCGCGGCCGTCGTCGACGAGCTGGACTTTTCCGATCCCAACCGGGCGGGTCGGCTGAGGCCGTCGTCGGAGCCACGAGCGCTGACGCCGCCGGCGGGCATCGCCGCGGTCACGCCGGGCTGGCGCTTGCCGTGCACGAACTACGTCGCGCACCAGTCGCAGCACCGGATCCTCGATGGTCAGGCGGTCTGTCCGCCGTGCGAGGACGCCGCGGCCGCTGCCGGCACCTTCCCGCCGGCGGACCGGCCCGGCGACCTGTGGAGCCCGGCGTGAGCGAGCTCGTCCGTTGTGACCTGTGTGGTCGTGACGGCCACCACGGCAGAGAGATCCGAGAGCGGACCGTCGAGTGGACCGAGGCCGTGCAGCAGGCGACGGGCAACCGCCGCTGGGACTCGGTCAACCGGTGCCTCGACTTCCAGGCCTGCCGCGGCCGGGTCGAGTCAGCCGGCGGCACCTGGCCGGTGCGCGACGCCGTAACGAGGCCGACCGTTACCCGCTCCCAGCAACGCGAGGAGGTCCCAGCGTGAGCAAGCTTGTCCCGCAGCCGGCCATGCTCCGGGTGGATCTCGAGTCCCTGCGGAGCAAGGTGCCGGTCGACAACCTCCCCGAAGGAGCGGCAACCTCGCTCGTGAACGACACCGTCGATGTTCGCATCGTCGAGATTGCGTTCCCCGGTGCCCAGACCCTCCTCTATCTCCGCGGTGAAGTCGCCAGCGTCGAGCCGGAGCACCACCATCCACCCGAGCCAGCGATCGTCGAGCTGCGCCGCCTCCGGCAGGTTGTCGATCTGTGATCCCGGTCAAGACCAGGGGGTCTAACTTCGTCTATCGCGGGCCGACGCTCGACATAGGCGACATCTGGGTCGAGCGCGCCGTGACTGCGGTCGGCGATCGCGCCGCGACCGTCGTGTACGTCGACTGGCTGCCGACCGACCCCGAGCGGAACGCGATCTCCTTGGGCAAGGGCCTCGTGCGCCTGGGGATCATCGGCATGGAGCCGATCCCGCCAGTGTCGCTCGAGGTCCGCCCTGATCTCGAGATCATCGACGTCGCGGCGCCGGCGCCGGACCACGAGCGGCTGTGACCGGCCGGCTCAGCGACGTGGAGCGCTCCGAACGCCATATGGCCGAGGAGGAGCTCTCGCGCCTGCTCATCGACCCGACGTCGGGCCTGGCGCCGATGCTCGGCTGGGAGACCTTCCATGTCCGGCCGGCGCGGACCAAGAGCGGCTGGCGAACGCCCGTGCAGGGATCCATGGCCAAGGGCTGGCCGGACCTCGTCCTGGTGCGGACGCGTGACCGCCGACTGATCTTCGCCGAGCTCAAGCGCGAGCTCGAGGACCTGCGGCCCGAGCAGTGGCAGGTGATGACCCTCCTCGGCGCCCTGGTCGGATCGGCCCGGACCGCGGCCGGCCAGCCGCTGCTATCGCTCGAGACGCATGTCTGGCGTCCCTCCGACCTGCGCCCGCCGGTCGAGGAGAGCTCCGTTTACCGGGTGCTCCGATGACCCACCAGCTGGCGCCCGATGGCTGAGCGACCCCCGCTCGCCCCGGCAATCCAGGAGCGGGTCCAGCGCTTCATCGCGGTCAGCGAGGAGATCGACGTCATCACCGCCCAGGATTCGGACGAGCGATCGCACGAGTTCTGGGTCCGGACTGAGGACCTCCTCTTCCGGATGGCCGAGGCTGCCGGCGCCGTGGCGGCGGCGATCGACGAGGCGGGCCCCGGTGCCGAAGGAGGCGCGGCATGAGGCTGTACGTCGCCTCGTCCTGGCGGAACCAACACCAGCCTGAGCTGGTGAGCGATCTGCGCGTCTACCACGAGGTCTACGACTTCCGCCACCCGCCTGCCGGCGAGCACCTCGGCTTCAGCTGGAGCGACGTCGATCCCGGCTGGCGACTCTGGGAGGCGCGCGACTACCTCGATGGCCTCGAGCACCCAATCGCGGTGGCGGGCTTCGAGTCCGACTACGGCGCGATGGAATGGGCCGAGGCGTGTGTCCTGGTCCTGCCCTGCGGTCGGAGCGCGCATCTCGAGGCGGGCTGGTTCGTCGGCGCCGGCAAGCCGCTGTTCATCCTGCTCGACCCTACCGAGTTCGGGCGCGATCTCGGGCATCACGTCACCGAGCTCATGTACCGGATGGCGACGAAGGTCTACGCCGACCGGGACGAGCTCCTCCTCGAGCTCGCTGAGTACGAGCTCCGTCGGCGCCGGGGCGTGGCATGAGCCGCTATGCCGAGCTGCCCGTCATCTGCACG
>Ga0207646_10004973_pt1 | contig 14202 bp, 13 predicted proteins | sample KBSK5502metaG_FD_184343 | JGI IMG/M metagenome (GOLD analysis project Ga0207646, IMG submission 184343) | Corn, switchgrass and miscanthus rhizosphere microbial communities from Kellogg Biological Station, Michigan, USA - KBS K5-50-2 metaG... | ecosystem: Host-associated > Plants > Roots >... | reverse complement strand
CATTGCCGGGTCGGGCCACGACGCGGCGATCGTGCGCATCGAGCCCAGCGGCGCGGTGTCGGCGCAGATCGGTGTCGTCGGTCAAGGGCAGGGGCACCTGACGACGGTCGCCCAGGCGCTGGCCGATGCGCTCGCGGTGCCGATCGAGAAGGTCCGCGTCCATGCGGGCGACACCGCGGCCGCGCCGTACGGGATGGGCACCCGCGGCAGCCGCGGCGGCGTGGTGAGCGTGGGGGCGGCGCTCGGGGCGGCGGGCGTCCTCAAGGACAAGCTGTTCCGGATTGCCGCGCACGTGCTGGAGGCCCCGCTCGACGATCTGGAGCTGACCGAGGGCAGCGTCCGCGTGCGGGGCACGCCCTCCTCCGCGCTCACCGTGGCGCAGCTCGCGCAGAAGGCGTATCTGGCCCCGACGGAGCTGCCGCCGGGAATGGAGCCGGGACTGGAAGCCACCCACGCGTTCGATCCGCCGGCGCTCACGTTCTCGAGCGGGACCCACGTCTGCGAGGTCGAGATCGATCCCGAGACGGGTCGGCTGACGATCTCGCGTCACACGATCGTGGAGGACTGCGGGCGGATGCTGAATCCGCGCGTGGTCGAGGGCCAGCTGCACGGCGCCACCGTCCAGGGCCTGGGCGGCGCGCTCTTCGAGGAGGTCGTCTATGACGCGGACGGGCAGAACCTCAGCGCGACGTTCATGGACTATGCGGTGCCGATCGCCTCGCGGCTGCCGTCGTTCGAGGCCGAGCACCTGGAGCGGCCGGACCCGGAGACGCCGCTCGGCATGAAGGGGATGGCCGAGGGCGGGGTGATGGGCGCCTCGGCCGCCGTTTCGAATGCCGTTGCCGATGCCCTCGCGCCACTCGGGCTCGAGGCCGGCCGGCAGCCGTTCACCGCGCGGCGGCTCGCCGAGGCGCTCGGCGTGGCGCCGGCGGCGGGCCTCAGCCGAGGTGACCGCGCAGGAGCGTCCCGAGCCCCAGGAGTGCCGCCCCTGCCAGGATCAGCACCACGTCGACGCTCGTGAACGCGGCCAGCACGAACGTCGCCACCGCGATGGCGAGATGGAACGGCGTCGGCGTGGTCGCGGCCATGATCGACCACGCCACCGCCAGCGTGAGCCCGATGGCGCCGGCCTGGATGCCCCTGACGCCGGCGTCCACGACGGCGAAGCGCGAGAGCCAGTGGTGGACCTTGAGCAGGATCAGCACCGGCATCGCGACCGTCCACAGCGCGGCCGCGGCCACCAGCGCTCCCGGCACGCCGGCGACGAAGTAGCCGATCGGAAGCACGAACAGGCCGTTGGGCCCGGGGGCGATGCGCCCGATGGCGATCGCCGAGGCGAAGTCGGCGTCGGGCACGAGCGCGCGCCGGCGCCCCAGCTCGTCGTGCAGGAGCGGCAGCGGCGCGGTTCCTCCGAACGAGAGGAATGACACCTTCACGCACACGAGGAACAGGCTAAGCAGGTCCACGGCCGCCCCCGCTCCGCAAGAACAGCACCGCACCCACCACACCGGTCAGGACCACCACGAGCGCCGAGTGGACGTGGAGCAGCGTGAGCAGCAGGAAGCTGCCCCCGACGATGACGAGGCTCGCGGCGCGACTGGCCCATGGCTGGCCCGCGATCTCCTCCCGGGTCAGACGATAAGCGACGGCCACCGTCAGCCCGGCCGTGGCCGGGAGCACCCCGTCGAGGGCGGCCGCCCCGAAGGGGTTCTTGGTGACCTGCACGAAGAAGACCGTGAACAGGATGGTCACGAGCGAGGAGGGCAGCAGCATGCCGACGCTGCACGCCACCGCCCCCGCATAGCCACGCAGCAGAAAGCCGATCAGCACCGCCTGGGCCAGCATGTGGATGCCCGGGTACATGCGGCTCACGGCGAACGTGTACGCGAAATCCTTGGCGTCGAGCCAGGCGGTGCGGTCGAGGCACTCGCGCTGCATGAGCATGAGCGTGCTCGAGCCGCCGCCGAAGGAGAGCACGCCGATCTTGCCGAAGACGACGAAGAGCCGCAGGAGACCCGGGCGAGGGTGTTCCGCGGGGAGGGGGCTGGTCATCTCAGATGCGGCATGATACCAAAGGGAGCCATGCCGGCCGCCGACACCATCGGGCCCGAAGTGTTCCTGAGCCGCGAGCTGAGCTCGATCGCGTTCAATCGGCGCGTGCTGGCCGAGGCGCGCGACCTTCGTCAACCGCTGCTCGAGCGCGTCAAGTTCGCGGCGGTCTTCGCGTCGAACATCGACGAGTTCTTCATGCTGCGCGTGGGTGAGCTGAGCGCGCGCACCGGCGCGGCCCATCGGGAGCCCTGCGGCTCGACGCCGGCCGAGGAGCTGGACGCGGTGCGCCAGGCCCTGCGGCCCCTGATGGCCGAGCACCAGCGCGTGTTCGTCAAGGAGCTGTTGCCCGCCCTGGCCGAGGCGGGGATCGACCTCGTCGATCACGCGATGCTGACGCCGGCGCAGCAGACGGCGCTGCACCGGTATTTCGACGAGCAGATCTTCCCCATCTGCACCCCGTTCGGGCTCGATCCCGGCCATCCCTTTCCGCTCGTCGCGAACCTCTCGCTGAACCTGGCCGTCGTCCTCGACGACCCCACCCACGGCCGCCGCCACGCGTTCGTGCGGCTGCCGGACGAGCTGCCGCGCCTGGTGCGCGTGCCCGGCGGTGACGGCGGACGGCTCACCTTCACGTGGCTGGAGCAGGTGGTGACCGCGCACGTCGACGCGCTCTTCCCCGGCGTGCCGGTGAGCGAGGTCCACGTCTTCCGCGTCGTCCGCAACGCCGACATCGAGACGTCGACGCCCGAGGCCGGCGATCTCGTCGAGATCATCGAGGCCGGCGTCAGCCAACGGCGCTTCAACACCGTGGTGGCCCTCATGCTCGACGCATCGATGGGCGACGCGCTGCGGGCGCTGCTGACCGAGCATCTGCGGCTCCACGCCAACGACGTGTGGACGAGCGACGCGCCGCTCGCGCTCGACGATCTCATGGAGCTGTACAAGCTGGACCGGCCCCAGTGGAAGGATCCGGACGTCACGGGGCGCGTGCCGGCGGCGGTGCAGGAGGCGCCCGACATCTTCGCCGCCATCCGCCGGGGCGACCTCTGGCTCGAGCATCCCTTCGACGCCTACGGCACCGTGGTGGACTTCCTTCGCCAGTCCGCCGCCGATCCCGACGTCTTGGCCATCAAGCAGACGGTCTACCGCGTCGGCAAGCAGTCCGCGATCATCGACGCCCTCCTCGAGGCCGCCGACCGCGGCAAGGAGGTCGCGGTGCTGATGGAGCTGACGGCGCAGGGCGACGAGGAGAGCAACGTCGGCTGGGCGCGGCGGCTCGAGCGCTCCGGCGTGCACGTCACCTACGGCGTCAGCGGGCTCAAGACGCACGGCAAGGTGACCCTCGTCATCCGCCGCGAGGGCGGGGCGCTCGTCCGGTACCTGCACGTGGGCAGCGGCAACTACAACCCGGAGAGCGCGCGCCGCCGCACCGACTTCAGCCTGCTCACCTGCGACGCGGAGCTCGGGGCCGACGCCTCGGACCTGTTCAACGAGATCACCGGCTACTCCAATCAGAAGAGCTTCCGGCGCCTGCTGGTGGCCCTCGGCAGTCTCCGCTCGGGGCTCGTCGAGCGTATCGAGCGCGAGATCGTCCAGCACCGGCGTACGGGTGACGGCCGCCTGCTCTTCAAGATGAACGCGCTGGTCGATCCGGGGATGGTGGACGCGCTGACCCGGGCGTCACAGGCGGGCGTGCGGGTCGACCTGATCGTCCGCGGCATCTGTTGCCTGCGTCCGGGCGTGCCCGGCCGCACCGAGAACGTGCGCGTCATGAGCGTGGTCGGACGCTTCCTCGAGCACAGCCGCGCCTACTACTTCCACAACGGCGGCCGCCCGGACGTCCTCTTCGGGAGCGCCGACCTGATGCCCCGCAACCTGGACAAGCGCATCGAGGTGCTGGCGCCGATCGGCGCCGAGCCGATCAAGGCGCGCATCCGCGACATGCTGGATCTCTACCTGAAGGACACGCTCCAGTCCTGGGACCTCATGGCCGACGGCACGTGGGTGCGGCGCCAGCCGCGCAATGACGCGCCGGGGCTCGAAGTCCAGGTCGCCCTGCTGACCTCTCCCCACGCGTAGACGCGCAACCTACACGCCCGCGAACACCTCGGCCCATTCTTCCAGCATCTCCGGGTGCCCGTGGCGGATGTGAACGGCGAAGTGGTTGTAGCCGGCCGCGCCGAGCTCGCGGATCCTGTCCTGGAGCTCGGGCCTGGTGGCCGTGAACGTCAGCGTGCGGATCAGGTCCGCGGTGCAGACCTCGTGCTCTTCCGGACGCAGGAACATGAGATGCCCGCGGTGATTCTGCAGATAGCGCGCATCCGCCGGCTCGTACTTCCGGTAGATCTCGCGGTAGCGCTCGAGCAGCGGAGCCAGCTCTCGGGGCACGCTTCGACCCATGTTCCCGAACTCCTCGACCTCGACGAGGTTGTGGAGCGCGATCGTCGCGTGGGGCCCGGCCTGGGCGCGGACGCGCGGGCGTCGAACGCCTCGCCGGCCTTCAGCACGCAGCCGCCCGTGAAGGCCGTCGCCACCCGATCGGCGGGCTCGACGCCGGCTGAGCGCCACGCCGCCTGCATGTCGGCGACCGCGGCCGTGGCGGCGCCCACGTGACCGGTCGCGTACAGCCAGCCGGCCCCCAGCTCGGCCGTGAGCCGGCGGCCGCGCGGCCCCAGCGCGGAGACGTGCAGCGGGATGGGGTCGGTGACGTTGAAGACGTCGAGCTCGGGGTTGAGGAAGCGGATCTTCCGTCGCTTGCCCTCGAAGGTCCACTCCACGGTCTCGCGCGCCAGCAGGCGCTGGACGATCTGGATGTACGCCTTCATGTCGTCGAGCTTCACGGGCCCGAGCCCCATCGTCCGGCGCGCGGTGAAGCCCGTCGAGATGCTGAAGTCGATCCGGCCGGGTGCCAGCGCGTTCAGCGAGGCGAGCGCGCTCGCCGCCACGGGCGCGAGGCGATTGGACGGGATGAGCACGCCCGTGGCCAGCCGGATGCGGGAGGTCTGCACGGCCGCCGCGCCCATGGCCACGAACATGTCGGCGTTGAGCATCTGCGTGTCGAAGAACCACGCGCGCCCGTAGCCGAGCTCTTCCGCGCGCTTCACGACCTTCCACGAATCGGCGGCGGTCGCGAGATTGATGCCGAAGTCCATGGGCGGATCAGCTTCGGGCCGTCACCTCACGCATAGACGTCCTCGTCGACCTGCTCGGGCGGGGGGTAGGGGGCGGCCAGCGCAAACTGCACGCCACTGTCGACCTCCGCCTTGACGTCGGTCTGGATGCGCTCGAACACGCCCTCGTCGGCGAGCCGCTGGCCGATGAGGCGGGCCGACAGCGTCAGGAGCGGATCGTGCTTCGTCATCCACTCCTGCTCCTCCTCGCGCGTGCGGTACTCGCGGTTGACGTCGCCCACGTGGTGGCCGTAGTAGCGATAGGTCTTGCATTCGATGAAGGCCGGGCCCTCGCCGCGGCGGGCCCGCTCGACGAGGCGGCGCACGGTCGCGTATACCGCCTGCACGTCCTGACCGTCGACGCTCTCGGCGTGGATGCCGAACGCCCTGGCCCGGGCGAGGATCTCCCCGGCGATGGTGTCGCCGTTGGGCGTGTACTCGCCGTACAGATTGTTCTCGCAGACGTAGAGCACGGGCAGCTTCCACAGCGCGGCCATGTTCATCGCCTCGTAGAGCAGCCCCTGGCCGAGCGCGCCGTCGCCGAAGAAGCACGCCGCCACCTGGTCGCTGCGCCGCATCTTGGCCGAGAGCGCGGCGCCGGTCGCGATGCCGGCCGAGCCGCCCACGATGGCGTTGGCGCCAAGGTTGCCGGTCTCGGGGTCGGCGATGTGCATCGAGCCGCCCTTGCCGCGGCAGTACCCGGACTCCTTGCCGAGCAGCTCGGCGAACATCCGGTCGATGGTCGCGCCCTTGGCCAGGCAGTGGCCGTGGCCGCGGTGCGTGCTCGTGATGAAGTCGTCGCGGCGGAGCGCCTCGCAGACGCCGACGGCCACGGCCTCCTCGCCGATGTACAGGTGGGCCAGCCCCGGCATCTTGGCGCTCTTGTACAGCTCGTTGACCTGCTCGTCGAAGGCGCGAATCTTCGCCATCTGGCGGTACATGTGCAGGTGCTGCTCCAGCTCCATCCGCGGCTCGATCGTCGGCGTCGTCATGGCCATTCCCTCCGTTGCGGGACCTAGTGGGAGTATAGTCCAGCGAATCTCCGCATGAACACGGTCGGGACCTCGATCAAGCGCGTCGAAGATCCGCGTCTGCTCACGGGCAGGGGGCGCTACGTGGACGACATCCAGCAATCCGGGATGGCCCACGCCGTGATCGTCCGGAGCGCTCATGCGCATGCTCGCCTGCGCGGCATCGACCTCCGGCGGGCGCTCGCGCATCCCGGCGTGCTCGACGGCGTGACCGGCGCGGACCTCGGCGATGCTCCGCCGATCATCCCCCTGCGCAGCGGCGCCCGTCCGGGCCTCGGGCCCTATCTGCAATGCCCGCTCGCCCGCGCCCGCGTCCGTTACGTCGGCGAGCCCGTCGCCGTCGTGATCGCGCAGGATCGCGTCACCGCCGAGGACGCGCGGGAGCTCGTGGAGATCGACTACGACGTCCTGCCCACCGTGGTCGACGTCGACGAGGCCGTTGGTGCCTCGGCCCCGCAGCTGTTCCCCGAAGGCAACGTGGCGGCGTCGTGGACCACCGTCGTGGGCGACGTCGACGCGGCGCTCCGTGCGGCCCCGCATGTCGTCCGCGAGCAGTTCACGACCGGGCGACAGACCGGCGCGCCGCTCGAGACCCGCGGGCTGGTCGCCGACTGGGGCGACGACGGGGTGACGGTGTGGGGCACGACGAAGGTGCCCTACTTCAACCGGCGGACGCTGGCCGGGATGCTCGGGCTCGACGAGGTGCTCATCCACTTCGTGGAGACCGACGTGGGCGGCGGCTTCGGCTCACGCGGCGAGTTCTATCCGGAAGACTTCCTGATTCCCTGGGTCGCCCGGCGCCTCGGCCGGCCGGTCAAGTGGATCGAGGATCGGCGCGAGCATTTCCTCGCGATCAACCACTCGCGCGAGCAGCGGTGGTCGGTGGCGATGGGGGTCGATGACGAGGGTCGCCTCCTTGTGTTCGACGCCACGGTGGTCAACGTCATGGGCGGCTACTTGCGGACGCACGGGATCTGGGTCGCCGCGTTGACCGATGCCTATCTCGCCGGCCCGTACCGGATTCCGAACTACCGCTGCCGGGTCGCCTGCGTGATGACGAACAAGACGCCGACGGGCACCGTTCGCGGGCCCGGGTTCTTCGAGGGCACGTTTGTGCGCGAGCGGGCCCTCGATCTCGTCGCCGCTCGCCTTGGGCTGGACGCGGCCGTCGTGCGCCGGCGCAATCTCGCGCGACCGCACGACATACCGTATACGGTCGGCATCGTCAGCGAGGCCGTCACCGGGCGTGGCGTCGAGCTCGGCGGGGAGGACTTCGGGGCCATGTTCGACGAGGCACTGGAGGCCGCCGGCTACGAGACGCTGCTCGCGACGTGTCGCGCGAAGAACGCGGCGGGGGGCGACGTGCGGTATGGCGTCGGGCTGGCCGCGGCGTTCGAGACGTCCGGCGTCGGCCCCTACGAGACCGCCAAGGTGACGCTGACCGCCGAGGGCTCGATTACCCTCGCGGCGGGCGCCACGTCGCTCGGACAGGGCCCGGCCACGACGCTCGCGCAGGTGTGCGGCGACGTCCTGCAGGTCGCGCCGGAAGACATCACGGTCCATCTCGGCGACACACGGTTCATGCCCGACGGAGTCGGCAGCTCCGCCAGCCGCTCCGCGGTCATGGCGGGTAACGCTGTGCTCCGCGCCGCCCGGGAGCTCCGCGAGAAGATCGTGACGCTGGCCGCCGCGAGCTTCGAGGCGAGCCCCGAGGACGTCACGCTCGAGGACGGCGCGGCGATCGTCCGCGGCGTCCCCCACCGACGCTGCTCGCTCCGCGACGTTGCCGCGCTCGCTGACGGCCCGCTCGAAGGGCAGTGCCGCCACGAGACGGAGCGCGCCATCGGCGCGTGCGCCATCCATGTCGCCGTCGTCGCCGTCGACGTCAGCACGGGCGCGGTCCGTCCCGAGAAATACGTCCTGGTCTGTGACGTGGGGCGCGCGATCAACCCGATGATCGTCGAGGGGCAGCTCGTCGGCGGCATCGCCATGGGGCTCGGGCACGCCCTGACGGAGGAGCTCGTCTACGACGCGACCGGTCAGCTCGTCACCGGCACGCTGATGGACTACGCGCTGCCGCGGGCGGATTGCCTGCCGTCGGCGATCGAGATCGTCCTGCTCGCCCACGCGCCCGGTCCCAATGCGCTGGGCGTCAAGGGCGCCGGCGAGACCGGGACCTCCGGCGTGGGGGCCGCGCTCGCGAACGCCGTGGCCAACGCCCTGGGCCCCGACGTGGCGATTCGCCGGCTCCCCCTCACCGCTCTGGTAGTGGCGGCGGGGGACAGGCCCCCGCCCTACAGACCGAGCTCGTAGGGCGGGGGCTTGTCCCCCGCCGGTTTCTACCCGACCGCGTTCAGCACCTTGCCGCCGGCCTCGACGGGCTTGGCGTCGACGAGGACGACCGCGAGCACGCAGGGCGCGCTGCCGCGATTCACCCAGTTGTGGATCGTGCCCCGCTGGACCATGACGTCGCCCGCCTTCAGGTGGACGACGGAGCCGTCCAGCTCCATGTCGATCTCGCCGGAGATGATCACGATGTAGTCGATGGAGTCCGTCCGGTGGTTGCGCGCCGCCACGCCGGGCGAGAACTCGATGATGCGGAAGACCGTGCCGTTCGCGAGCGTCGTGCCGACCTTGCGCAGGCCTGCGTCGGCATCGCCGTCGTTGTTCGCGGGAAACCCCTCGGTCGTCCAGACCACGGCGGCGTTGGCTCCCGGCCGGCCCGAGACGACGTTCTTCGCGACCTCGTCGATCGTGACGACCGCCCGCCCGCTCGCATCGTGGCCCGTGATCACCCGTCGCACCTGAAGCGCCATGTGGAACCTCCTCTTGATCATCGTGGGGCGGGGGACAAGCCACCCCGACCTCCTGGCTCGTCGTTTACACTATCGCGGGGGACAGCGCACCCCCCAGGAGCGTGTCTGATTGCCGCGGAGAGCGTCTTTTCGAGGGGCTTGGGGGGCCCGCTCGGGGCCCCCCATGTCAGCAGATCAAGGAGACCCGGCATGACCCAGACGATGAAGGCTTGGTTCACCGTTCCCGGTCCCGAGGGCGCCGTGTTCGAGCTGCGCGAGACGCCCGTGCCGTCACCCGGCCCCGGCCAGGTTCTGGTGGCGGTGCGGGCCGCCGGCGTCAACCGGGGGGAGCTGATCCGCGGCGCGCAGGCACGGTCGGCCATCCCCTCGGCCCAGCCCACGCGCGCGGGCGGCGAGTTCGCCGGCGAGATCGCCGCGCTCGGTGAGGGCGTGAGCGACTGGAAGCCCGGAGACCGCGTCATGGGGCGCACGGCGGGCAGCTACGCGTCCTACGTGGCGGCATTCACGAGGGCGTTGATGCGGATCCCCGAGGGCATGGCCTGGCCCGAGGCCGCGGCCGTTCCCAACGTCTTCGTCACCGCTCACGACGCGCTGGTCACCAATGCCGCCCCGGCGCCGGGCGAGTCGGTGATGGTCACGGCCGCCTCGTCGGGCGTCGGCACGGCGGCGCTCCAGATCGCGCGCCACATCGGCGCCAACCCCGTGCTGGCGACCACGCGGTCGCCGGCCAAGGCCGCCGCGCTCCGCGCCCTCGGCGCTCACGAGGTCATCGACACCCGCGAGGCGGGCTGGGTGGAGGCCGTGCGGCGGGCGACGTCCGGCCGCGGCGTCGACGTCATCATCGATCACGTCGGCGGCGCGATGCTGGCCGGCAACATCGAGGTGTTGGCACTCGCCGGGCGCCTGGTGAGCGTCGGCCGCACCGGCACCTGGGTGGGGGAGTGCAATCTCGACGAGGTGGCGCGCAAGCGCGCGCGCATCATCGGGGTCACCTTCCGCACGCGCACCCCCGACGAGGCGCTGGCGTGTAGCGAGCGCTTCGCCGGCCACCTGCTGGGGGCCGTGGCCCAGGGCGCGCTCCGGCCCGTGCTCGATCGCACGTTCCCGTTCGATCGTCTGACCGACGCCCACACGTACATGCTCAGCGACGTCCAGACCGGCAAGATCGTGCTGGCGCTGTCGTGACGGGAGGAACCGGGATGGCCGGCAAGGCGCGCGACGTCCACGAAAAGAACGTCACCCTCCGCAACGGTCTGACGATCCACTCCTACGAGTGGCCCGGACCGCGGCCCAACCTCGTGCTGCTGCACCCGTCCTCCGGCTACGGGCGCATGTGGGAATGGACGGCCAACGCCCTCGGGTCGAGCTTCCACGTCTACGCGCTCGACCAGCGGGGCCACGGCGACAGCGGACGCCCGGACGGCGACTACTCGGCGGAAGAGTACGCGGAGGACCTGCACCTGTTCTTCCGCGAGGTCGGGCTCGACCGGGCCATCGTCGCCGGCCAGTCGCTCGGCGGTCGGGTCGGCCAGGTCCTGGCCGCGACGCATCCGGAGCAGGTGCAGGCGCTGGCGCTCGTCGGCGGTCCGCATCCGAGCAACTTCTTCCCGACGCGCCAGGCGACCATCAACGTGCTGGGATCGGCGCACCGCATGCTCGAGTCGCCGACCGAGTTCCCGTCGCGGGAGGCCGCGCTCGAGTATCTGCGGTCCGCGCGCCCGCGCGACACGGACGAGGCGTTGCGCCACCGGCTGGAACACAACCTGGTCGCGACCGGCGGCGGCGTGGGCGTGAAGTACGACAAGGTACGCGTGGCGATCGGCCTCGCCCACATGGCGGACGATCTCAGGACGTATGCCGCCCGGGCCGTGTGCCCGGTCGCCATCGTGAGAGGCACGCGCAGCTCGGAGCTGACGGCCGACCAGGCCAAGGAGATCGCCGGCTGCTGGAAGAACGCGGTCGTGATCGACGTCGAGGGAGACTACGCGCTCCAGATGGAGAACCCGGTGGGGTTGGCGCAGGCGCTGCTGAGCTTCGCCGCGCGAGCCCTGCAGGGTCAGTAAGCCCCGGGGGGGGGCGGAGCCTACTTCGGTACCAGCCCCTTGAACCGGGGCATCACCTCGCGGGCGAGCAGCTCCATCGAGTGCCGCCACGCCTTGGGGTTGTCGGCGTAGTCGAAGCAGAAGAGCAGGAGCGTGCCGAAGCCGCCGACTTCCTCGTAGATCGCGTGGAGCCGCTCGGCCACGGTGGCGGGCGAGCCCACCAGCCAGTTGTGCCGCGCGCAGTACTCGGGGGTGACGTCGGCGTCGGGCACCTCCGGACGGTGCTTGAGGAACTCGGTGAACTGAAAGTACGCGAGCAACGGCAGGAAGTACTCGCGCATCATGCGGCCCATCATGCCGCCGGCGGACAGCCGCATTGCCTCGGCGTCGGTGTCGGCGATGAACACCTCGCGGACGAGGCGCCAGTCCGCGCGCCTGGGGGTCCGCCCGCTCCGCGCCGCCCCCAGCTCCACCGACTCCCAGTGGCTGGCGACGTAGGCGGGGTTCAGATTCAGGCTCATCGGCCAGAACCCGCGCTCGCCGGCGAGCTTCAGCGTGTCCGAGCCCTTGCTCACGCCGGCCACGCCGATCGGCGGGTGGGGCTTCTGCAGCGGCACGATGTGCGGCCGGAGGGTGCCGATCATCGTGCCGGTCTTGGTGACGTGCCAGTACTTGCCCTTGTGGTCGAACTCGGGCTCGTCGCTCCAGAGCCGCAGGATGATCTCGAGCGCCTCGCGCGTCATCTCGCGATGCTGTCCCGCGTTGCCGTCGACGTTGAACAGGGCCCAGTCGCTCGGCAGCCCGCTGGCGGCGACGCCGAAGTTGAGCCGACCCTGGGCGAGATGGTCGAGCATGGCCACGCGGTTGGCGAGCTCGGCGGGGTGATGGTAGGGCAGCAGGAAGCCCCCGGGGCCGATCCGCATGCGCTCGGTCTGGAGCAGCGCCTGGGCCACGAGCAGATCGGGCGCCGGGTGCGGCTCCCAGGGCGCGGTGTGGTGCTCGCCGATCCAGGCCTCGCTGAAGCCGAGCTCGTCCGCCCAGCGCAGCTGCTGGAGATCCCACTGATGGCCGTCGTAGAGGCCGCGCTCGGGCGGGTGGGAAGGCATCGTGAAGAGTCCGTAATCCATGGAGCTCGCCTCCTCTGACGACACGGTCGGCCGACGGCAGGCGCCAGTGTAGACCGGCTCGCCGATTCTCCCAAGGCCGCCTCGCCCGTCCCCGCGCGCTCGACGACCGTTCTGGAGTCGGCGGCACGGGCCGTGCTTCACGGCAGCGACATGAACGAGCGCGTGGCGGCGGTCCTGAGGGCGCAGTGGTGGCGGTCGAGCCGCACGAGCCTGATCGCCGGGCTGCTCCTCGGTGGCCTGTCGGTGTCCGGTCTGCAGGCGGTGGCCAGCTCACGCTCGCCCGGCGAGGCGGACAAGCGGATCCGGGAGCTTCACGCGACGCAAGCCCACCTCTACGCCATGGTGACCGCGGGCGAGGGCCAGCTCGAATCGCAGCGCCACATCTACATGGCCCGCATCAAGAAGGCCGAGGCGCTCCTGCGCGAGCGCGAGCGTGAGCTCCGCGCCCTCCGCGCCCAGCTGCTGAGCAGGGCCGAGGCCGAGGCGCCGCCCGACCTCCCCTGAGCCGCCGCCGGTCCGCCGACGCGCTCCCTCCGGCACCGCACCGTTAGTCTTCTGGCCGAGGCGCTGAAGGCCGGCGTATCCTACACCGGTCGTCAGGTCCATCCGGGGAGGTCACCATGGCGGACTATGTGCTCGTCGAGAAGGCGGAAGGCGTGGCGATCCTGACCATGAACCGCCCCGAGCAGCTCAACGCGATGAACCATCAGCTCACCCTCGAGCTGCACGAGACGGTCGTGCGCATGAGCGCCGACGACGATGTCGGGTGCGTCGTCATCACGGGCGCGGGGAATCGCGCGTTCTCCGCCGGCGGCGACATCCACGAGCAGCGCGAGGACGATCGCCAGTACACCCAGACCGAGCTGGACGCGCGCGCGACGGTCCGGGCCCGCGCCAGCTACGAGATCAGCGCCTGCGCCAAGCCGACCATCGGCATGATGAACGGCCTCGCGTACGGAGGCGCCGGCGTGCTGGCCTCCTCGCTGGACATGCGCGTCGGGTGCGAGCATGCGAGCTTCCGCTTCCTGGCCGCCGCCTACGGCCGCATCAACAGCACGTGGACGTTGCCGAATCAGGTGGGATGGCCCATCGCCAAGGAGCTGCTGTTCTCGGCCCGGATCGTGGAGGCGGAGGAAGCCCATCGCATCGGTCTGCTCAACCACCTGGTGCCGTGCGATCAGCTCCGCGCCAAGACCATGTGGCTGGCCACGATGATCGCCAAGAACCGCCGCGAAGCGGTCATGGGAGTCAAAGCGCTCCTGCTCCGGGACATGGGGTGCGACCTCGAAGCGCAGTGGGCGAACGAGCGGGAATACACGACGAAGGTGGTCAGGGGCACCAAGGCCGAAGCGGCCTTTCCCGAGTTCATCGCGCGCAAGGGGCGCCCGACGTAGAATGCCGCCGATGGCGGACCTCGCGAACGAGTTCTCTTGGTCGCGGAGCCGCGACAACACCTTTCAGGACTGCCGGCGCAAGTACTTCTACCATTACTACGGCGCGTGGGGAGGCTGGGATGCCGGGGCGTCGCCCGACGTGCGCCGGCTGTACGTGCTCAAGCAGCTTGCCTCCCGCCAGCAGTGGGCGGGCCGGATCGTTCACGATGCGATCGAGATGGCGTTGCACATCCTGCGCGCCGGCCGCGGGGTGCCCGTGGAGCCGTTCATCGCGGACGCGATCGAGCGCATGCGCGGGGAGTGGCGCTCGTCGAAGGCGGGCCGCTACCACGACAGCCCCAAGACCCTCGCGCTGTTCGAGCACGAGTATGCCGTCGAGCTCAAGCCCGAGGCGTGGAAGGCGCTGAGCCACAACGTCGCCACGTGCCTGCGGCACTTCTTCGCGCTGCCGCTGCTGGCCGACATCCGCCGGACCACGCCGGAGCACTGGTCGATCGAGCACTGGTCCAAGGTCTTCGAGTTCGAGGGCACGGCCGTGTGGGCGGCGCCCGACTTCGGCTTCTGGACGGA
>Ga0207646_10004972_pt1 | contig 14202 bp, 14 predicted proteins | sample KBSK5502metaG_FD_184343 | JGI IMG/M metagenome (GOLD analysis project Ga0207646, IMG submission 184343) | Corn, switchgrass and miscanthus rhizosphere microbial communities from Kellogg Biological Station, Michigan, USA - KBS K5-50-2 metaG... | ecosystem: Host-associated > Plants > Roots >... | reverse complement strand
GGTACTACAGTCCCGGTTTGTGATCTAGAGCCTGATTGATCATGGTGCCGGGGGTCGCGGTGAGCGGCAGGACGGCCACCTGGATGATCAGGCTCTGTGAGAAGACAAGATCAGCAGGTGGCCGCTGCGGCCATGGTAGAGGATGGCCGCTGGCTGGGAGAACGTCAAGACGAGTTGCGTGCCCGGCTTGCGCCGGTGTTCTGCCAGGCCAGGTCGCGGCTGGCGGCGTTCGCCTACATCGGCGCGCTGCTGGCAGTGCCCGGGGAGCGCCGCTCGTGCTGGCAGTTGGCCGAGCAGGCGGGGCAGGCCACGCCGCGGCGGATGCAGGCGCTGCTGGCAGAGCACGCCTGGGACTGGAAGGCGGCGCTGGGCGCGCTGCAGCGGTTCATCCTTGACCACCTGGCCGATCCGCAGGCGGTCCTGGTGCTGGATGAGACCGCGGAACTCAAGCAGGGGCAGATGACCGTCGGTGTGGCCCGTCAGCACGCCGGGATCACCGGCCAGGTGGAGAACTGCCAGACCGTGGTCTTCACCGCGTATGTGACCGCCCGCGGTCACGCTCCCTTCGACTTTCGCCTCTACCTGCCCAAGGCGTGGTGCGCGGACGCGGTGCGGCGCCAACGCGCCCGGGTCCCCGATGATGTGGAGTTCGCCACCAAGACCGAGCAGGGCACCGAGATGGTCACCGCCGCGATCGGCGGCGGCGTGCCGTTCGCTTTCCTGGCCGGCGACGAGGTCTACGGCCGTAGCTCGAAGCTGCGCGCTGCGTGCGAAAAGAACGGGAAGGGGTACGTCCTCGCGGTCCCGGTGAACTTCACGGTCACGCTCCCGTCCAGGCGGAGGGTGACCGTGGCGTCCTTGGCCCGCATGGTTCCGGCCCGCCGCTGGGAGACGCGCTCGTGCGGGCCGGGCTGCAAGGGCCACCGCGACTACCAATGGGCCTGGGCGGCGACCTGCTCGCCGCGGCACCACGTGCTGATCCGCCGCAGCTGCTCTGGCCCGTCTGAGCTGGCGTACTTCTACTGCCACACCCCCGCCGGCCGGGCGGTCTCCCTGCCTGTGCTGATCACGGTGGCCGGGAAAAGATGGCCGGCGGAGGAATGTCACCAGCAGGGCAAAGGGCAAGCCGGCCTCGACCAGCATCAGGTCCGGCTGTGGCACTCCTTCCACCGGCACACCGTGCTGTCCATGTGCGCGCTCGCCCTCCTGGCCGTCGCCGCCGCCCGGCCACCTGCACCGTTAGCACAGGCCACAAGCACCATCCCGGTCGGCGCCCAGCCCACGGCGTGGGCCGACACCGGGATCCTCCCGGCCAGCGCGGACCAGCCACCTCCCGAAGACCCCGGCATGGTCAAGGTCAGCGTCCCCGAAGCCCGCCGGCTCCTGCGCCTGGCCACCGCGCCCATGACCGCCGCCGCCCGCCAGCTCGGCTACGGCTGGTCCCGGTGGCGGCGAAAACACCAGGCTCGCGCCCGCTACCACCACTACCAGGCACGCCTGCGGGCAGCCCCGGCATGACCATGATCAGGTCACAAACCGGGACTGTAGTACTGGGCGGGCGGTGAGATCACCGCTACCGGAGAGCGGTTCAGCCGATGTCGCGGCCGTTCACGGTCAGCGTGACGTCGATGTTGCCCCGGGTGGCATTGGAGTACGGGCAGACCTGGTGGGCGGCGGCAACGATCCTTGCCGCCTGCTCGGGGTCTGGAACCTGCGGCAGGGTGACGTCGAGCTCCACAGCGAGTGTGAAACCACGCTCCGCGGTGGGCAGCAGGCTCACCCGGCTGTCGATCGAGACATCGCCCACCTGGGCGCGTTCACGGCGGCCGACCACGCCCAGGGCACTTTCGAAGCAGGCCGCATAGCCCACGGCGAAGAGCTGTTCAGGGTTCGTGCCACCGCCCTCGCCGCCCATCTCCTTCGGCGGGCGGAGCTGCACATCCAGGGCCCCGTCAGTGGTGCGCCCGTGGCCGCTTGCCCGGCCGCCGGTGACCGTTGCCTGCGCTGTGTAAAGAACCCGCGCCATTTCGGCTCCATCGTCGGCATCTGCAGCTTGCCCGCCTCCCGGCCGGGCCAGTACCTGATCGTGATCCCTGGTGACCAGCCCGGCGGGTGACCGGTCGAATGTCACGGTACCGGCAGGTGCGCCGTAACCGGACACCCGGTGATCAAGATGCCGGTGCACCGGCCGTCCCGGGGCGCGGATCCAGTAGTGCAGTTCGAGTGCCCTGACCCGACGCTCTGGCCCCGCGCTGCGAAGCATCTGGCAGGATGCCGGTAGCTACCCGAGCGGCTTGGGGGAGGAAACCGGTGCCTGTCCGCTTTCAGTTGGTCATCGACTGTGCCGACCCGGACCGGCTGGCCCGGTTCTGGGCCGCCGCGCTGGGCTATGAGCTCGCGCCGACCCCGGCCGGATTCGCTACCTGGAACGACTTCTACCGCGAGCTGGGGGTGCCCGAGGAGGAACTGGTCGACGGGGCGGACAGGATCAGCGACCCGGAGGGCCACGGGCCGAGCATCTGGTTCCACGTCGTCCCGGATGCCAAGGCGGTCAAGAACCGGCTGCACCTCGACATCTGCGCCAGTGGCGAGCGGACGGACCCGATGGAGACTCGCCGGAAGCGCGTCGATGCGGAGGCCGCCCGGCTGGCCGGCCTGGGCGCCACCATCACGGGCGCATTGCCCGAGGAGGGGCTCGACCACTACGCGGTCGGGATGAAGGACCCCGAAGGCAACGAGTTCGATATCAACTGACCCGCAGCAGCCGAGGCTCGAATCCCGGCATACCCAGATTGTCTCGGCGCACCGCGACGTCTGCAGGGCATTTCCACAGGTGAGTGGCTCTCATTTCGACTCGCTCAGACCGCGCCAGACACCGGATTCGTGCCTGGCGGTCAAGGGGTCGCCGGTTCAAATCTTGCCGTCCCGACGATTTTTTGGAACGCCTGGGGGACCAGCAGCGCGGCGTAGCCAAGGACGGCGGCCTTCTCGCTGACGGGCCTGCTTGGCACCGCCGCCGGCGTCGATCGTCCCGCCTGGGTCTTGCGGTTTCGGTTGGGGCGCGTCAAGCTACTTGGTGCACGTGCCGGGCCGGACCGTAGCTAACCGTAGCGATTCATCTCAGCGTGTAAGGGTCTGGTGCACAGGGTTCCCTGAGCCCTGATACCAGCGCGTGGCGTGCCGACCCCGCCGGCTGATAGTAAGCGGCATGGCAACGAGGATCGTAGGCCGAGGGGAACACGATGACGCAGAGAGTCTTTATCTCGGGAATCGCCGGCTTTCTTGGCAGCCATCTGGCCGACCGTTTCTCCGATCGCGGCTGGCGCGTATGCGGAATCGACAACCTGTCTGGCGGCAGTGAGCGCAATGTCCCTGCCGGGGTCGATTTCCTCGTTGCCGACTGCTGCGACCGTGGATCATACGCGCATCTGCTATCAGGTGCCGACCTGGTCTATCACTGTGCTTCGGCCGCCTATGACGGCCTGAGCATCTTCTCCCCGTCATTCGTGTTCAAGAACACCGCGCAGGCTACCGTGGACCTGGCCACCGCCGGTATCTCGGCTGGCGCCGGCCGGTTCGTCCATTGCTCGTCCATGGCACGGTACGGCGCCCTGACGCCGCCCTTCACCGAGGACATGAAACCGGAACCCGTAACGCCATATGGCCTTGCCAAGCATACGTCCGAGCTCATGGTCGAGAATCTGTTCTCCAGGCATGGCGGCGAGTACGCGATCGCAGTACCGCACAGCGTTATCGGCCCGCGGCAGCGCTACAGTGATCCGTACCGTAACGTCGCAGCCATCATGATCAGCCGCATGCTCAGGGGCAAGCAGCCGATCATCTATGGTGATGGCAGCCAGTTGCGTGGTTTCAGCTTCGTGGGCGACGTGGTGGCGTGCCTGGAGCGCATGGGTATGGAGCCTGCGGCCGAAGGTCAAGTCATTAACGTCGGCCCGGACGAGGAAACGACGTCGGTTCTGCAGCTCGCTGAAGAAATCGCTGACCTCATGTCATTCCAGCTCGATCCGATATTCGTGCCTGCCCGTCCGCTGGAAGTCAAACACGCCACCTGCAGCGCGGACAAGGCGCGAAAGCTGCTCGGCTACCAGACATCAACCTCGCTGCGCGATGGCCTCACCCAAATGGTCGGATGGATGGCGGCTGCGGAGCCGATGGAGTTCAGCTACGACATTGAGATCGAGATTCCGTCGGCCGGGACCCCGCAGACGTGGGTGCACAGGCTCATCTGATGGACACACAAACAGGTGCGAGCGCTCCGCGTTACCGGGTCTTGCTGGTGTCAAGCAGCGGCGGCGTGCTGCTCGACCTTCTCGCGCTGAAACCCTGGTGGTCCCGGCATGATGTGTCCTGGGTCGCGGTGCACGCCGAGGATACCGCCGCGCTGCTGACAGGCCATCGCGTGCACTGGGAGCGGGAGCAATCGGCTCACCGTCCGCTCGGCGTCCTGGGCGCGGTAAGGCGCAGCCTGCGGATACTGCGCCGTGAACGGCCCGACGTGATCATTTCCGCGGGCACGGGCGTCGCCGTCGGGGTATTCCTTGCCGCCCGGGTGCTGCGGATCCCGGCCCTGTGGCTCGAGACGTTCAACATCGTGGACGCGGCGGGGTCGGCGAGCAAGATATGCAGCCGGCTCGCCCACGCGGTCCTGGTCCAGCGGCCATCCCTGGTCGGCGCGCGACCGCGGGCCGTCCTCATCGGTGAGCTCTACTGATGGCGCGCATCCTGGTCACGGTGGGTATGGGCCCCTGGCCCTTCGACCGCCTGATCCTGGCCCTCGGCCCGCTATGTGCCGAGCACGAGGTCTTCGCGCAGACCGGCACGTCAGCGGTGACGCCGCCGTGCCCGCACCGGCGGTTCATCGGCTTCGGCGACCTGCAGGAGCGAATCGTGACCGCTGAGGTGATCATCACGCACGCCGGGAACACGGTCCGGCTGGTGCAGCGGGCAGGCAAGGTTCCGATCGCGGTAGCCAGGCGTGCCTCGCTCGGCGAGATGGGCAACGATCACCAGGTCGCCTACCTCCAGCGCGAGGAGCGTACCGGTCCGGTGGTGGCCGTATGGGAGCCGGATGACCTCCAGCCCGCGGTCACGACGCACGCCACAAGGCAAGCCCGGTTGCTGCGCGACCGGCCGCTGCCCCCGGCGGCCGCCCCCGATCAGATCATCCGCACCCTTGACTCACTCTGCGCGCGACTGTGCCGGGACGGGCGCCATGACCGGTGAGCCGAATCCGTTCGCGCGCCATCATCTGCGCCGGTACGCGTTCTGCTGGCAGCAGCTTGCCGGGCAGCACGGTCACCATCTGGACCTCGGCTGCGGTGAAGGCGAGTTCCTCACCGCGCTGCACGCGACAACCCCGCTTAAGTGCACGGGCGCCGATCCGCATGCTGGGTACCTCGCTCAGGTCAGGAAGGCCAGCCCGGACATCCCGGTTCACCACATACCGGTGGATGGCGAACTATGTTTCCGCACCGGTGAATTCACCTCTGTCTCGCTGCTCGACGTGCTGGAGCACGTCCCAGAGGAAGCTCGCGTTCTCGCTGAGATCCGGCGCGTTCTCGCCCCCGGCGGCCTGCTGATCGTGACCGTGCCCGGGCGTCATGTCTTCTCCTTCCTCGACCCGGACAACGCGAAATTCAGATTCCCGCGGCTGCACCGGCTGGTGTATAGCGCCCGGTTCGGCCGTGACGTCTATGCAGACAGATTCGAGAACCTGGACAACGGCCTGCGTGGAGACATGTCGGTGGGGAAGGAAGAGCACACTAACTACCGGCGGCGCGACCTGCTCGCGCTGCTTCGAGAGCAGGGCTTCGACCCGGTAAGCGTTACCGGGGCCAACTTGTTCTGGCGGTGGCTTCAGATACCAGCCTTGCTAACGGGCGGGCGGCTGCGCGAGCTGCTCGAGCGGGCCATCTACCTGGATGGCGAGATCTTTACCTCGGCGAATCTTTTCGTAGCTGCGAGGAAAGTGCAGTGAGAACCACGGAGAAGGCTCGCCTCGCGAAGTTTTTCATGCAGCTCGGAGTCAAGCGCTGGATCTCGCCCAATCTTCATGTCCGGCCGCTCGTCGCCGAGCTGTTCCTGACTGAGAATTGCAACCTGCGATGCATCAGCTGCGCCTGCTGGCTGGAGAACACCAAGGAGGAGCTGACAACGCAGGAATGGAAGGACGTCATAGATCAGCTCGTGCAGCTGGGGATAATCAAGGCAAACTTCACCGGCGGCGAGCCGTTGATCCGCCCGGACGCTTTGGAGATCATGGCCTACGCGCACGCTGCTGGCATCCGGCATATGCATCTGAACACGAACGGAATCCGCCTCACCCCGGACGTACTCGAAGAGGTGCTTGCCGCCGGGGTCAGGAGCTTCAACATATCGGTGGACGGCCCGGACCAGCGCATCCACGATCATGTCCGCGGCCGGGCTGGCGCCTTTGATACGACGATCGGCCACCTCAGGCACCTGATCACCCAGCAGCAGCAGTTTGGGCTGAAGATCCGCATGAACTTCACCATCATGCGGGCCAATGTCGAGCACCTGCCTGATATCGCGCGGCTGGCGCAGCAGCTTCAAGTCCGGCTTTACCTGAATCTCGCCACTGATCAGACCTTTCTGTTCCGCGCCCACGAAGTGTCCCTGCAGAAGCGGGTCAGTGCTGACGAGATCGATTCCGCACTGCGCCGCCTTGAGGACGTAAAGCGGGCGGACCCGCGCTGGCTCCCCCGCTATACCGATCTCAAATACATACCACGGCACTTCTCCGATATCGTGCAGCGCGACGTGCCGTGCGCGGAATCCCAGCTCAAGCTAATGATCCATTCCAGGGGCGAGATCGGCGGATGCTGGGCGCACGATCCAGCCTTCAACGTCCGGTCCCGCCGGATCGCCGAGGTGATCAACTCTGCCCACTATCGCGAAGAGCACGCCCGGCTGTTCCGGAAGGACTGCGTGGGCTGCGGGAGCAACTACAGCCTGAACCTGCGGTGGCAGCCCACGACGTATGCGGACGACCTGCTGTGGCGGATCGGACGCCGTCATCTCGGCACGGAGACGTGAGGACATGCAATCGAGCCAGCCGCTCTATACGGCGCTTGCCCCGCGCTACCGCGAGCACTTCGAGAGCCCGCACCGGCGCGCCTACGACGCCATGGCCTGGGACCAGGTACGGCATCTTCTGCCCGATCGCGGCCCCATTGTAGATGTCGGATGCGGGGTGGGCCGCTGGGTGGAGCCGCTGCTCGCGCTGGGCTATGAGGTCATCGGAATCGAGCCCGCACCCGGGATGATCGCCGAACTGCGGCGCGCGGATCATGGTCAGGCTTTCAAGGTCATCAGCGAGCCGATGGAGACCGTGCAGCTGCGCGACGGGTCGGCGGGGATGGTCCTCGCACTTGGATCGCTGCAATACAGCGCGGATCCAGAAGCGATGGTGCGGCGGTTCGCCAGCTGGGTGCGCCCCGGCGGCTCGGTCATGGTGCTCGTCGACTCGCTGGTTGCCCTGGTGATCGAGCTGTTGCGGGACGAGAAGTATGAGGAGGCGATGCAACGGCTGAGGACCCGGATCGGCGTCTGGGCCGTTGAGGGGCAATCCGCCGAGATGCACCTCATGGACCGGGAGCGGTTGCGGCGGGCATTTCAGGCCGCGGGCCTGGTGGACATTCAGGTGACCGGGCTGCTCGCCACCGCGGCTCCGCTGGGGCCGGCCCGGCTCGCCGATCGCCTGGAGCGTAACTGGGATGCGCACCTGGGTGTCGAGCGTGAGCTTCAGGCGCATCCGGAGCTGGCCGATATCGGAAAACAGCTGCTGGCGACCGGCCGCCGCGCCGCCGCAGGCGCCCGCGACCGGGATCCCCGCGGCCTGGAAGCAGAGGGGTAGATGGAGGGCTGCATCCTGGTCGGCGGGTCAGGAGCCGTCGGCCGGTCTATTACCCAGGAGCTGCTTGATGCCGGCCGGAAGGTAACCGTGCTCGATGCACACCCACCGCCGGGCAGGCTGATGGCGGCCGGGGCTCAGTGGCTGGAAGCGGACCTGCTCACCAGCGACCTGCCGCCGCTGCCTGAGGGGGAGGTTGTGCTCCTGCTCGGCATGGTCGCGTCACGTCCGCGCTGGCCATGGCTCCTTCCCGTGCGTAATGCGGTATCCACAGCGCGGATCCTGCCCGCGCTGGCGGGACGACCGGTCCTGCTGATGTCCTCTGCGGAGATCTATGGCTGCGGTTGCGCGCCAGCGAAAGAAGACACGCCGCCGGTGCTGCCGCTGGCCATCGACCAGATCGACGAGTGGTGCGACGACGCGGTGACGCTCGCCCGCGAGCCGTGTCCGCCATGGCGGTCCGCTGCCCTCGGGCGGCGCCTGGTGGATGCCGACACCCTCGGCCGCTGGGCGTACGCGCTCTCCAAGCTGGCACAGGAGCGCCTGGTAGCACGGGAAGCCGAGGCGGACCGCCTGACCATCTTGCGGCTCGCGACCATCTGCGGAACCGGGCAGGGCTGCGCCATCACCCGCCTCATCAGGCAGGCGCTTGCCGGGCATCCGCTGCGGGTACCGCGCGCCGAGCGCAGCTTCGTGCCGGTCTGTGAACTCGCCGAAATCGCCGCGTCCGGGCTGCCCTCGGGTGTCTACAACGTGGGCGGCGAACCGGTATCGTTGCCTGCGCTTGCGGCGGAGATCCGCGATATGTGCGGCTCGGCCGCCCAGATCGAGCCCTGCCCGCCCGATCCTGGTGGCGATGGTGTGGTCATGGATACGTCCCGGCTGAGGGCGGCCGGTGGGAGAATCGGGCCGCTGCGGCAGCACCTCGAGGCGATGGTGGCAGCCGTCCGCATCGAGCGCTGCCCCGCCTTCGAGCCGGTCCTGCCTGTGGTGATCCCCCCCCGCGCGGCCCGCCCTGACCAGGTCGCCGCTCGCCAGCAGGCCAGCCTGTGGCGTGGCGAGGTCAAGCACGGCAACCGATGGTCGCAGGAGCTGAGCTGCCGGCTGGCGGAGGTGCTCGGCATCGGCGACGAGCACACGCTACTGGTAACGGCGTCGGGGACCTCGGCGCTTCGGCTGGTGATCGCCGCCACGGTCGGCACGGCGGGGCCGGGTGAGACCGCCGTTCTGCCCTCCTTCACGTTCCCGGCCACTGGTGAGGTCCTGCTACAGCTCGGCTACCATCTCAGGTTCGCCGATGTCGATGAGCGCACCTGGACCATCGATCCAGAGGGGCTCGGCGCGATGCTGGCGGCGGAGCCCGCCCGCGTCGTGGTCGGCGTCGACACGTTCGGCAATCCCTGTGACTACGCGGCGCTGTCACGGGTCTGCGATGAGGCCGGTGTTCCGCTCATCGCCGACTCGGCTGCGTCGATCGGCAGCCGGTACGCCGGCCGCCCGGTCGCCGGATTCGCCCGCGGTCACGCCTATTCGATGAGCTTCGCTAAGGTGCTGTCGGCGGCTGGCGCCGGCGGAGCGGCCGTGCTGCCCGTGGATGCGGCTGCGGCGCTGCAGAGCGATCAGCACGGCTGGTGGCGTTCTGAGCTGATGGACGAATTGCACGCGATATATGCACTCGATCAGCTGGACATGCTTGACGACCTGGTGCGGCGGCGCAACCGCGTCGCCGATGTTTACCGGGCGGGGCTACCGCAGCTCACCGCCCAGCAGGTGCGGCCGGGCGACACCCACTGTTACGTGCATTGGGTCGCCAGGGTGCCGCGCGTGCCCGGCCGCGATGACTTGCGGTGGGCTCTCGGTGACTGCGGCGTGCAGACCAAGCCGTACTTCCGCGCGCTGCACATGGCGGGCTTCGGCGACGGCGAGCTGCTGCCCGTCACCGAGCGGCTGGACGGTGAGGTACTGGCCCTGCCCATGTCCTCTGAGCTCACCGAGGAAGATGCCGAGCAGGTGGTGATCGCGGTACGGCACTGCCTGGCAGCGTCGATGCCCGGCCGGCCATGACGGCGCGCCAGCTGCCCGGCCGCGTCGAGCACGCCAGGGCAAACGGGCCGGGCAAACGGCTCATCGACGTGATCCTCGCTGGAGCCGCCCTCCTCATCATCTGGCCGCTGCTCGCCGTGCTTGGCCTGGTGGTCAGGGTTTCATCGGCTGGGCCCGTGCTTTTCCGTCAGGAGCGGATCGGCAGGGGGATGCGGCCGTTCACCATGCTGAAGCTGCGAACGATGATTGACGGTGCGGACCGGCTGGTGGCCGGGCTGCTCGATAAGACCGGCGCCGACCAGCGTCTCTACAAGTTCCAGGACGACCCCCGCATCACCAGAGCCGGCCGGCGGCTCAGGCGGTGGTCGCTGGACGAGCTGCCCCAGCTGTGGAACGTGGTACGGGGAGACATGAGCCTTGTCGGGCCGCGTCCGGCGCTGGCCTCGGAAGTCGAGTCCTATGAGAGCTGGCAGCTCGCCCGGCTCGCCGTGCGCCCGGGGCTTACCGGTGCCTGGCAGGTCAGCGGCCGCTCCGAGGTGGGCTTCGATGACTGCGTCCGGATGGACCTCGCCTACATCGAGAACTGGTCCCTGCGCGGTGACCTGATCATCCTCGCGAAGACGATTCCCGCGGTGCTCCGGCGGAGGGGTGCATTGTGACAAGACTCCCTAATTTCCTCCACATCGGCCCGGGCAAGTCCGGCTCAAGCTGGCTGCATGAGACGCTGGCGCTGCATCCCGAGGTCTACCTAAGCGAGGCGAAGGACCTCTACTACTTCAGCCGCTATCACGACCGCGGCGTGGACTGGTATGGCAAGCAGTTCCGGTCGGCCCAGCCCGAGCACCGGGTCGTCGGCGAAGTCAGCCCCGACTATCTGACCTGCGCCGAGGCACCGCGGCGGATCCGCTCGTGCCTTGGCCCTGACGTCCGCCTGATGGTGACCTTGCGTGACCCGGCCGAGCGCGCATTCTCCGCCTACCTGCACCGGCGCAAGCATGGCCTCACGGCCACCTTCCGCGAGGACCTGGAAACGTCCGACCTGATCGAAGAGGGGCGCTACGCCACTCAGCTGCAGCGCTACCTGGACTGCTTCGACCGCCAGGCCCTGCACGTGGCGCTCTTCGACGACCTGCGCGCCGACCCGCAGGCCTTCCTCGACGGCGTAACCGCGTGGCTGCGAATCGACCGCCTGGTCCTGGCCCCGGAACAGCTCGGCACCAGGCAGCCTGCCAGCGACGCACGGTGGCTCCCGCTGGCCACCTTCGCCAAGCGTGCCGCGGTCGTGGCCCGCAGGCACAATGGCGCCGGCGTCGTCGGCCGGGTCAAACGGTCTGCGCTTGTCCAGCGGGTGCTGTACGAGCCGCTGGGAGACAACCGGCCGGTAATGCCGGCCGCCGACGCCGCCTTCGTCCGAGAGCATCTCGAGGCTGAGGTCGCCGGAGTGGAGCGACAGTTCGGGATTCCGCTGCGGGAGCTGTGGAACTGGCCCGGAGGGCACGATCATGGCTGAGCGCCCGCGGGCCGCTGCCGCAGGAGCCGCCGCTGCTCGCAGGATCGCGGTGGTGGGCACCGGGTATGTGGGACTGACCACCGGCGCATGCCTGTGCTCGCTCGGGCACCGGGTGATATGCGCGGACGTGGACTCCGGCAAGGTGTCCCGGCTTGCCAGCGGCGAGGTGGATGTCCCAGAGCCGGGCCTGGCGGAACTGCTGCGGGCAGGGCTGGCGTCGGGACGGCTGTCGTTCGTGACGGGGATAGCGGCGGCGCTGACCGAGGCGGATCTGGTGTTCCTGTGCCTGCCGACGCCGACAGGACCGGATGGCATCCCGGACCTGTCCGCGGTGCAGGCGGCGGTCGACGCGTGCCGTCGGCTGCTGCCGGCTGGCGGGATCGTCGTGACCAAGTCAACCGTCCCGGTGGGCACCGCGAAGCGGATCGCGCAATCACTCGGGCGCAACGATGTGGGGGTCGTGAGCAATCCGGAGTTCCTCCGCGAAGGCAGCACTGTCGCGGACTTCCTGCACCCGGATCGGATCGTGGTCGGGTGTGACCGGCCGGGTATCGCCGAAGAGGTCGCCGCGCTGTACGCGCCGCTTGGCGCGCCAACCGTGCTCATCGACGCGGCCAGCGCGGAACTGGCGAAGTACGCGGCGAACTGCTTCCTGGCCATGAAACTGTCTTACGTGAACGCGATCGCCGAATTGTGCGAGCAGCTGGAGGCCGACATAGGCGAGGTCGCCGAGGCCCTGGGCTACGACAATCGGATCGGTCGGGATCACCTGTCACCTGGCCCGGGCTGGGGCGGGCCCTGCCTTCCCAAGGACACCCAAGCCCTGGTGCGGATGGCGGAGGCCACCGGCCTCGGCTTCGGGCTCTTGCGTGCGGCGATCGAGGACAATGCGCGACAGCAGCGACGGATGGCCGACAAGGTGCGATCCGCTGTCACGGGCAAACCCGGGGGCTCGGTGTCCGGGAAGCGGATCGGCCTGCTCGGGCTCACGTTCAAGGCGGGCACCAACGACCTGCGGGAGTCGCCGGCGCTGGCCGTGGCCGCTCGGCTGCACCGGGCAGGGGCGGAACTTGCCGGGTGCGACCCGGCGGTCCCACCCGATACGTACCTGGGTGCGATCCGAGTCGTGGCCGACGCCTACGCCGCGGCGGCCGATGCGGACGCGATCGTCGTGCTGACCGAGTGGGCACAGTTCCGCATGCTGGACTGGATGAAGGTTGCCAAGGTCATGCGTACCCCGGTCGTCGTGGATACCCGTAACCTGCTCGATTCCGAGATGCTTCGCCCGTCGGGGATTGCCTACACCAGCCTCGGCCGCGGCATTGACGCCCGGTCAGGGATGCCGGACAGCGTATGACAGGGCGGCGGGCGACCCCATTGCTCAGGGATGCAGCCGCTGTTAGGGTTGGGCGGAATGGTATCAGGGGGCGATCTTAATTGAGCGACCGGTACAGGCTCAAAGATGGGCGGATACTCAATCGCACCTGCGAAGTCAACATTGTCGAGCACTGCAATCTGAGGTGCCGTTCGTGCACGCACCTGTCGCCGGTGCTGCCCAAGCATTTCGTCGATCCCGGTGCCCTCTCCTCGGACCTGACCATCCTGGCTAAGAGCTATCACGCGAACGTCCTGAAAATCCTCGGGGGTGAGCCGCTCATGCACCCGAACCTCCTGGACGTCATTATGGCCGCCCGCGAGTCGCAGGTCGCGGAGAAGCTCGAGATCTGGACAAATGGCCTGCTGCTTCCCCGGATGGAGCGCCGTGTCTGGGAAGCGGTGGACTCGATACGGATCTCCCTCTACCCGGGCCGGAGCCTGAAGCAGCACCAACTGGATAGGTGCATCGATCTCGCCCACCGGAACAACGTGCCCATCAGGTATAAGCGGTATCAGTCATTCCAGGAATCGTATTCGGAGCAGGGAACCGACGACCCTTCGCTGGTGAAAAGGATCTATGCGACCTGCAACGAAGCGCACCGGTGGAGATGTCACACCGTCGCCAACGGGTGGTTCTTCAAGTGCCCGCAGAGCTATCTGATCCCCAAGGGAATGTCGCTCGGCCTGGAGGCCACGTACCGCAACGGCATCAAGATCGACGATTCGCCGGAGTTCCGCGATCGGCTGCTGTCCTACCTGACGTCACCCGAACCGCTCCCTGCGTGCCGCAACTGCCTCGGATCATCGGGCAGGTGGTTCGAGCACCAGCAGGTACGGCGGGAGGAGTTCCGGCCGGCGCAGTGCCGTCCGACCGAGGATCTCATCCATCCCCGCCTCGTGGGGACGACGCGGCTGGCCCTGGCCAAAGCGGAAAGCCTTCTCCCAAGGACGGTCGTGGACAGAGCGGACCACGTGATGAGGTCCTCCGACCCGCTCATCGGGCTCCTCCGGAAGGTGCAGGCCTTCAACAGCAGCCGGTTCAGGGGCTGACTGGAACGCGAGCCGACTGCGTCCCAGCGGGTACCGGCCCTCGATCAAATTCATGAGGCCCGGCGTAGTGACCGGCCCTTCCGGCCGCACGCGGTTTCGACCCGGGCAGGAACCCGCTCAGACGCTGGCCGGCGTCTTGTGCACGGAGGCGTCGAAGATCTGCCCGATCGAGGCGTCCAATCGCGCGTGGAACTGCTTGCTGGTCTGCTGGTCGGACAGTCCCTGCAGCAGCGCCCGGGAGAAACTCGCGATCATGCTCGGGTCCCTGGCCAGCAACGCGCACGCCTCGTCGCGGCGGTAGCCGCCGGACAGGGCGAGCACCCGCAGG
>Ga0207646_10004971_pt1 | contig 14203 bp, 12 predicted proteins | sample KBSK5502metaG_FD_184343 | JGI IMG/M metagenome (GOLD analysis project Ga0207646, IMG submission 184343) | Corn, switchgrass and miscanthus rhizosphere microbial communities from Kellogg Biological Station, Michigan, USA - KBS K5-50-2 metaG... | ecosystem: Host-associated > Plants > Roots >... | reverse complement strand
TGGGATCTGGCGTGGTCATTTCAAAGCTGGCTATGAACAGCAACCAGACCAATTCAATCTGGACAGAGAGGTGTTGCAGATGGTGAATGAACAGATCGATGATGATGCTATCCGACGCCTGGGGTCCTCTTTCGCTACACACCAGATCTGGAACTGTCCCACGCTTGTCACCTATCACTACATGTTGGATGCTGAAGATGTGTGTTGCGCAGATCCAGAAGTGCAACCCTACTTACGGTACGTTCCGCAACAGGCATTGAAGACCTGGGAAGCACTCGACCCGAGTCGCTCTCAAGCTCCTTCAACATTCGAGCCTTGGATTCGAGCGATTCATCGACGGAATGAAACGTTCTCGCGTCTGGTCTCTCTTTTGCATCAGGAGGGGGCTCCACTTCTCATTGGAACGGATATTTCGGTTCGCTATGTCATTCAAGGACTTTCCATCCATCAAGAATTGGACTTGTTTGTTGCCGCTGGTCTGCGCCCGTTTGAAGCGCTCCGGTGGGCCACCAGTGAAGCTGCGCGTTTTCTGGGGCAGGAGAACGAGTGGGGAACCATCACGATGGGCAAACGAGCAAATCTGCTCTTGCTGGCTGCCAATCCTCTGGTAAACATTCAGGCTGTCTGCCAGGTTGAGGCCGTGTGTGTGAATAGTTTTTACCTTTCGCGAAAAGACCTGGATGCCATGCTTTCCCATCTCGAACAGGCCGCCTCGTCCGGTCCACCGCAATCGCTCCCGCGTATTGAGCTTGGTCCTCTCACGGACAACGGTGAGGTGGTGGCACAAGGTACCTGGCAGGAGCGCTATTTGGATTACGAAACGGGATATCTCGCGTACCGACACTGCCGCCTTCCTGACGGGACCTGGCTCGTTGAAGAGCATCATGTCTTTGAATATGGAGAGCTCTTCTCCCAGGGTGGCCAACAGCACCAAAAAACACTCCTTTCTCTCGCCCCTGACGGCACCATTCGGCGTCTGAGTCAGACGCGAGAGTCGTGGCTTGGGAGTGAGCAGCGAGAAATCATCTGGTCAGAGACTGGAGCCTACGTGATCCGTCGCAAGGAGATTGACGGGTATGAACAGGCGCAAACCGTCACGAGTATTCCATTGCTCGCAGCTGATACCCTCTCTTTCACCTCATTTCCATTGCTCATCAAGAATAACGTCGATCTTACAGAGCGGCTGGCACTGAGTGTTGATGAAACGGGTATTCACGTCATCATGCTGAAAGGGGTCTGTCAGACAGAAACCGCACAAGATGGCGAAAAGCAATGGCAGATAGCTATTCATCGGCCAGACATGCCAATACAACTCATTATGCATATGAGTGAGGATGGGATATTCTTACGCATGGAACAGACAGGAAGAATCCCTACAAGAGTCTTCGCGGCCCCTCAGCAGTAAGTTTCTTCTCGATCTTTTCTAGAGCATGGGTTAGTGTGGCATGGGTAGAAGGTGCCGGATAACCATTGTAGCGCCTGTATTTGAGGCGGGCGGCAAAGAAGTAGCGCGTTTGGCCCTCCATCCCAGCTTTGGTGAACGGCATGTCACACACTTCGCCCCAGTCGATCTGCAAGAACTCGCCAGGCACACCCTCTCATGGGGGGATATCCAGCCAACAAAAGCTATGGGCTACTCAACTGACGCTGTTACCGGAACAGGAGGAAGCCCGACCTGTTGTTCTGGTTTCTAGTTATCCGGCACGTTGTATCTTTTCGGACGAAAACTAACGAGAGGCCGTTTTGAAGACGGTGGTGTGTTATACTCGTACGAACAATTCTCTTTTCAATTAAGACGTATTAAGGTAGAGAAGCAATTCAAGTATATGCCACATATTCGTACAGAAATCATAGCGGTTAATCCAGTTCATCCTGAACCAACGGCGATCGAGCGCGCGGCAAAACTATTACGTGACGGCGAAGTCGTCGTATTCCCTACAGAAACGGTCTATGGCCTGGGAGCTGCTGCTTTTCAAACAGCAGCATTGGAGCGTATCTTTGTGGCCAAAGGACGCCCGTTTAATGATCCATTGATCGTCCATATTGCCGGTGAACATGAACTCGAGCTGCTAACCACAGCCATTCCTGAGCATGCGCAGCGACTGGCGCAGGTATTCTGGCCTGGGCCGCTCACCTTAATTTTGCCGCGAGGTCCCCGTGTACCCAGCCTGGTGACGGCTGGATTAGAAACCGTAGCGATTCGTATGCCGCGTCATCCTGTCGCGCTGGCGCTCATTCGTGCGCTCGGTTCGCCGGTTGCCGCACCGAGCGCCAATCGTTTTATGCATGTCAGCCCTACCACGGCACAGCATGCGCTTGCTGATCTCGCTGGCCGTGTGCCGCTCATCCTGGATGGTGGACCATGTCAGATTGGAGTGGAATCAACTGTACTCGATCTTTGTTCCGAGGTGCCAACGATTCTGCGACCGGGTGGCATCAGCCTTGAAGCATTGCGCAGCGTATTGCCGCATGTCCAGCTCCCCATCCAACATAAAGTACCGGGTAGAGGTGAAGATGTCCAGGCAAAGAAGGCACCCGGCCAGTTGCTTACACACTATGCTCCAACTATACCCTTGCTGCTTTTCGATGGCACAGATGAGGCCATGCGTGCCTCCATGCTGGCAGAGATGCAGCGCCGAAGCGCGCAAGGAGAGCGTGTTGGGGTGCTAGTTGCTGATGCGGATGTCCCCGTATTTCAGGGTACCGGCTCTATCATTCAAACACTTGGCAATGCTGCTGATCCTGCGGAAGTGGCAGCCGCTTTGTTTGCCGGCCTGCGTGCGCTGGAGGAGGCCCGCGTACAGGTGATCCTCTGCCGCAATTTCGGGGATCGAGGCCTGGGACTTGCTATTCGTGATCGTTTGTTGAAGGCGGCGGGTGGAAAGATATTCGGGCAAGACTAAGCACAAAACTCTTCCGCCACAGCCGCCAATATCTCCGCGCAGCGTTCGACGTGCTCAAGATTGGACCACTCGACCACGGCATGTGCCCCCTCTCCGCCTGGCCCAAAAACGACCGTCGGGATGCCCGCGGCAGATAGCAGCGCCGAGTCCATCCACCCGGTCTGACCGATTTCCCCTGGCTCGCGTCCCAGGATAGCAGTTGCCTTGCTTTGTACAGTCCTCACAATCGGTTCGTCTAACGAGACCTCAAATGGTTCGCGTACCATGCTGGTCTTGACCCTTGCTTTGAAGGTGGAATCCGTTGCCGATATCCGTTCGAAAATTCTGGGTAATTCAGTTTCGACTTTCTGCAATGTTTCGCCAGGGACGGTCCTTCTTTCAACACTCAGCAAGCAGTGTTTAGGATAGCTCGAAAGCTCCTGTCCCCCTCGGATCAAGGAGGCATGGACTGAGCCACTTCCCAGCAGGCGATGCGACGGTGCCGCGCGCAGCGAACGATCCAATTCTTCCAGTCCAACCAGCACCTTACCCATCTTCACAATTGCATCGACGCCCAGATCGGGCCGTGAACCGTGAGCGGCGATCCCTTCGGTCTCCACATCCAGCCAGGCAAAACCTTTGTGCGCAGTGCAAATATTCAGCTCAGTCGGTTCGGTAACAATGGCTGCATCTGTGCGCCAGCGTTTGACTATCGAGCTGGTGCCGATACTGGCGTACTCCTCGTCTGCGACTGCCGTGACGATCACGTCTCCTCTCAGTCCCCGTTTCTTTGCTGCTGCCCCGGCTGCCACGATAGCTGCCAGCCCGCCTTTCATGTCGTATGCTCCACGACCATACAAACGGTTATCCCGGATATATGGGTCATGTGGTCGCTCCATGCCCACGACACCGACCGTATCCATGTGAGCGTTGAGCAGCAGTGAACGACCACCGCCGGTGCCCCGGGCGATACCAATGACATTGGGACGTCCGGGTGCCGCTTCATCCCACACGACGTCTAAGCCTGCCCGTTCAAACCAGTCGGCAACAAAATGCGCGATCTTTTGCTCGCCTGCTCCCCCCGGCACCAGGTCAGGGTTGATCGAGTCAATAGCTACCAGTTGTCTTAAAAGCTCGGTGGTCTGGCTCATGCTGTCGTTTCCTTCCTATTGTGTAGCTGAAAATAAGCACAGTATAAGATTACCAGGAGACTATCGACAATGGTAGGGACAAAAGATATATATTAAGAGCCTTTAATCCTTCAGCAAATGCCGTATCTTCAACGCAACCTGCAAGGACAGCCTCAACTCCGGGTCCTCCAATGACCTCCCTAACAACTCTTCGATGCGTCCCAGCCGATATAGTAACGTATTCCTGTGAAAATGCATCGTGCGAGCCATCTCGCTCAGATTCCCGTTACAACGAAAGAAGCCTTCCAGAGTCTCAATTAACGCGCTATTGCTCCTGCTATCTGATTCGAGCAAAGGGCCGAGTGTCTCCTTGTAAAAGTCGGATAGCTCCTCATGTCCGTAAAGATGAGAAAGTAGCCTGTATATGCCCAATCTGGCGAATGAGTGGAGCCTGCCGTCACCGAAGAGCCGCCGCCCGATTTCCAGGGCTTGCTGTGCTTCGCGGTATGACTGTGGTATCGCTTGTAAATCTTGCGCGAGACGGCCAAAACCACCTGAATAGATGGGTAAACTGCCGTTGCTCTGCTGTACACGTGCCAGCGTCCGCTCCAGGCGGGTAAATAGAGCTTTTTCATTTTCACTCTCGGTATGCGAATTTTTCTCGGCGATGGGCAGGAGGGCTATCACGCGGCGAGCCTCGCTCGACACCCAGCTGGAACGCCACGTGCGTAGTAGCTCGTCACGTAATCTTTTGCTCCATTGCGCCCGGGGACTGCCGGTTGCATATTCAGGTTCATCGGCAGTAAGTTCAAAGATAACGACAACCTGTGGCATCGCCAGGTCATAGCCAAGTAGGCGCGCGCGCGCTAGCATCTCGTCGGCTTGTTGATAATTTCCCTGCAAGACATCCATCAAAGCCTCTACTGAATAGCGGCTCTCAACCTCGCTGCGCTCACGCTCGCGCGCAAACTCCAGCGCAATGATAGGCGCTACCTGCCCAAGAATGAGGCGTTCCAGATAATCGAAATCCACCTCTGTACCAATTAGTGATAAATAACCCACAACTTCATGACGTATCTGAACAGGAACCATGATGCGAGTCAAGCCTCTGTGCTGGAGAGCCTCTTCGGTCAATATTGCAGGCAGTGCTGGCGTATTCTCGCCAGTGGAAGATACCTGGAAGCGTACCTGTTCATCTGGATCTTGTAAGACAACCCATTTATCGCAACTGCGGGCAAGATGCTCGCATACGCCTTGTATGCCGGCTCCCTGTATGCTCAACTGCATCAGTTGGTGGGCGATCTCGCTAGCTTTGCGCTCGATCTCACCTCGGAAACTCACGACAAAGGTGATGACTTCACGCTCAATTTCTTCAAGTGATGTAGACAGGGGAAGTAGCATTACTGGAAGGTGGAGTTGATCAGCGACAGCTAAAGCTTCATTGCCCAGATTTTCAGGAGAAGGGGCAGCTACTGCTACTGCAGCCACTCCCTCTTTGTGCAGGCTTGTTAGCAAATGAGGTAGGGTTTCATCCAATCGGCGCAATTGTGACAGCGCGAGCAGAGCAAGTTCCCCCCCACGCACGCTTTCAAATGCTGGAAGGCGTGCTCTCATACGAGTAGCCCATGTTACCCGGCGATCCAAACCCTCACCTCCTGCAACCAGTTGCACATCTCTAGAGATGAGTAGGGTGAGAATGTTACGTACAGACGCCGAAGATATCGAAGATGACGAGGTGTTCATTGCTCACGCGCAAAAAATGGAAGCGCGGCGATTATCGCCGCGCTGTAGATGTGGCAACGGTGCCACTGGCTTTCTGCATTTTACGTTTCTCTTCCTTTTTCTTATCCTTCATGCGGTGTTTGCGCCATGCAACTCTCTTTGTCTTGTTCATACTGCCCTTCCTTTCAAATCATCGGGTGCAAGTTGTGCTGTATTTACTCTTCGGCCTCGAGGCCACCCTCGAAATCAATCTCAGTCATCTCTTCAGCCTCATCTCCGCCGTCGTAGTACTCATCCTCGTTGGCCAGCTCATCTTCATCCTCGCGATCATAGCGCAGCATACTATCCTTGATATAAGCACGGATCGTATCTCCACCACCCTGTGAGGGGAAGCTGACCTTGCCAAACATACTCGGATGCTGGTAAGTCTCGCGAATGATCAGCCGTACCTGCCCGCCTTCCATGGCCAGAATAGCCGCTGCGTAACGGTTACCACCCTCCATGAAGTTAATCAGGCGGTTGGCGAGACGTGGCTCAATCTGTCCAATGTCCTCTCCGGCGGTATTACGCACAAGTAACGTGTGCCCGATTACGTGTAATTGTACTTTGTCGCCAACCCCAACCTTTGCGAGTACAGAGGCCGGGGCAATATTGATCAAATCGGTCATGCCAGTCTTGCCAGTCTCTTCAATAAAGAGCCTGGGATCGATCCGTTCGGCTCCCGCATGAATCAGCACAGGTTCTTCCTGCAACTGTGAGAGTCGTTCCAGGTTTTTCTTGGCAATGGTGTTGTTGGGACTATATTTCAGTGTTTGTGAGTAGGCCTGCCTGGCCTCGGCATACTGCCCCAGTTCGCTGTATGCTTTGCCCAGGCGGTTATATGCTTCGGCTTCGCTAGGAAAAAGGGTCAAGATATTCTTATTAGTAATGACCGCTTCTTCCCATTGACTCGCTAACGCCTGTTGAATAGCCAGATCGGTCCACTGCTTCTTTAGTCGTTCCTTCTCTTCGGCCGATTGTATTTGTGTCATCGAACACCTCTCTATCCGCACTGGGAAATGTAGTGTAGTCAGCATATTATAACGCAACAGCGCAACCCTGTAAGGACCAGGCAGTTGCTCGTTCAATGCGCACTTTCACCAGGTCTCCAGGTTTGATTTGGCGAGATGCTTGAGTCGTATCAGCCATCAATTGTCCATCCTCCTCGCCCGGCTGCGGGAAGAACACCCATTTATTGATCCGGTTGCGTCCTTTCCATTGTTGGCGGCCGTGGGAGTTGTTCATCTCCTCCACCAGCACCTCTTCGACCTTGCCAATCAACTGCTGGTTCAGCTCCAGCGCTATGTGTGCCTGCACCTCTTCCACCTCGTGCAGCCTGCGCTTCTTTTCCGCCAATGGAATGTCGTCCTCCCAACGCGCAGCAACGGTGCCGGGGCGTACTGAATAGGCAGCCACGTGTACCACGTCGAAGCGAATCTCTTCGAGCAGGTCGAGTGTATGCTGGAACTCCTCTTCGGTTTCACCACTGAAGCCTACGATGATATCGGTAGAAAGTGATACGCCGGGCCACAAAGCCCGCAAACGCTCAATACGATGCCTGTATTCGTCGATGGTATAGCCGCGTTTCATACGCTTGAGAGTAGCATCATCTCCGGCCTGCACAGGGATATTGACATGTTCGCATACTTTCGGCAGCGCTGCCATGCCTTCAATCATACTATCAGTCATATGGCGCGGATACGAGGTCATGAAACGGATGCGCTCTAACCCGTCGATCTCACTTAGATGACTCATTAACACGGCAAGGTCGGGCTTATCCGGCAGATCCAGCCCATAAGCTTCAACGGTTTGCCCCAGCAGTGTCAATTCCTTTGCGCCCTTAGCCACTAGAGAACCAGCCTCGGTGACTAACTCTTCAATTGGCCGGCTTCGTTCCCGTCCCCGGCGGTAGGGCACAATACAATAGGTGCAGACCTTATTGCAGCCAAGGATAACCGGAAGCCAGGCAGTCGGGCTGGCCTTCGCCGGTTCGATCTTCGTCGGGTAGTGCGCAGTACGCTCACCGGGCTTAGGTGTGATCGCCATGGGCAGCACAGTACGCTTCCCAACAGTGCTTGTCGAGGTAGCAAAAGTGGGCAGGATACGCTCGCTAAGCTCCTGTGGAACATCCTCGTCAGGAGGTAAGTATTCGATGTCCAGGCAACCTGCACCAGAGATCGGCGTCCAGCGCTCTTCAAGGAAACGCGGCAGGATATCTGCCTGCTCGACCTTCATGAAGAGGTCGATATGTGGATAGCGTTTGCTCAGTTCGTCGATAGTCTTCTGGTTGCCGATCATACAACCCATCATAGCCACAAGCAGGTCACTGCGTTGCGCCTTGGCATGTTTCAGCAGGGCAAGCTGGTTATGTGCCTTCTCTTCGGGCGCTTTACGCACGCTACACGTATTGAGGATCACGAGGTTGGCCTGGTCCATACCCGTCTCTTCCCAACCCATTTCATCAAGCATGGTTTGAATGCGTTGCGAATCGGCCTGGTTCATCTGACACCCAACGGTCCAGATATGATACTTTCCTCGTGCAATACTGCTGGTCGTGGTCACTATGTTGCCCTCCCCGAGCATGATTAAGCAGAGTTATATGCTACTAGCTTCGGTGTTATGCTTCTAAGGACGGTATTATAGCACACTCCCCAAGGGTTTCATAGGGCTTTTGACGAGGGGCTTGGCGAGCGATTTGGCGATTTTCGTTTTTTGCCAGTTTGTCTACTAACGTCTACCGTTGTTCGTGTTTTTCTCTCAGTTTTGCTCTCATTACAGTAGAGATGGCTAGGGTTTTTGTGGCAGGCGTGCAAGAATTTGTGTGAGTAGCGTTTTATGCTCGGTCAGTTGTGTTTCTATGGCGTCTACCTTTGTTTCGAGTCGATCTAGACGTGTGTTCATGGTTTCCAGGTGCGCGTCCATTCCTTCCAGGCGGATGTTGACTTGTTCAAAACGTTTCTCCGTTGTGCTGCTCAGTGCTGCTAGCCTTTGAACGGTGTCTAACCACTCCTCTTGCGTAGGCATTGGGTATAGCCTTTCACTCTTCTTTCATGCAGAGGACGTTGCTCAATGTCTGGCCATAGATCAATGTTATTATAGCATAGGTTGGTTATGCTGACGAGATAAAATGAGTTGCGACCTCCTCTTTCGTACACGCTCCGTTTGCGCCGCAATCAAAACGCCCTGTACCAGCAAGATCAGTGTGATAAGCAGGTAAATGTGCTTGGACACCTCCGTGTCCAGGCTGGAATATTGCAAGAAAGCGCAGAGGGCAGCAGCTCCAAACACTACCAGCAATAGGATCCGGTCCATCAATGAATAGGAAGGACGTGTCAGCCATAACAACGAAATAATGGCCCCTGCCGCCAGGCCTATGGTTAAGAATAGATTTGGATCAACCGGCACCAGGTAAGTTGAAGATTGCTGGACATCGCGTATTGTTTGTAGGAGAAAGGCGAGGCCGGCTACTAATACAGCCAGTGCTGTCAGGCACAGGATGCCGAAAGTAATGCTGTTACGCACAAAAGCAGTGGCAACAATGATGACCAGGATCAAGAGCGCGGACAAGCCAAGCTCAACAGCATGATCTAATCCGGCCGGGTTACCTGTCCCATACGGTTGAGTGATATTGAAAGCAATGGCACTGCCGGCAAGCGAAAGCAAAAGGATGAGTCCGAACAAAATCGTGAAGCCAATGGTCCACACGGTGCTGGGACCCTGGGTACCTCTCGCCCGCGCCTGTGGTGTAGGGGCAGTAGGCGTTAACGACGGTATTTGACCGGGTGCGGGAGATGGCGCAGGATGGGAGTTCACCGGAACCGTTGCTGCGTGCAGTGGCGTCGGGTTAGTGTTAAGAACAGGAGCAGGTGGCATAGCTGCATTATATTGGGTTGGGGCTGAAGCAAGCGCTGGATCCAGCCCCGTCGTGGCCTCCGCCGCATGCTGTTTGATTTTGCGCAACTCCTTTTGTACCTCTAGAGAGCTGGTTGGGCGTTGTCGCTCATCCATTGACACCATGCGTTGAATGAGTTGTTCGAGTTCGATGGGGACCAGCGGGTTCAGTTGACGCACCGGGGGAAATGCGAAGCGATCACCGGCATGGAAAGGATCTCTGCCTGTGAGACAATAATGCAGCGTTGCTCCAAGGGCATACAGGTCGGAGCGGGGATTCGTCTGTGAGATGCCGTGCTGCTCTGGCGGCGCATAGCCTGGTGAACCCAGGTACACCGTATCTTGTGCCTGGCCCTCTTTGAAGAATCTCGCAATACCAAAATCAATCAGCACAACGTGTCCATTCTCCATGACCATCACATTCGTCGGTTTCAAATCACGAAAAATGATCGCTGGTTTTTGCTCGTGCAGGTAAGCAAGTACTTCACATAACTGGCTTGCATAGTCAAGCACCTGTGCAACCGGGATCGGATGTCCGCCAGCATCTTTGAGTAATTGCAGCAGCGTTTTCCCGTCAATATATCCCATTACCAGGTAGGAACGCCCATGTTCGCTGAACGCGTCGTAGATGCGAGGTAGATTGGGGTGATGCAGCGAGCCGAGAAGCGCGGCTTCCTGCTGAAAGCGTGCCGTCGCGTCGGCAAGTTCATTAGCGTTGAGATGACCCTGGCTCATCTCTTTAATGGCGACGCGGCGGTTCCCGTACTGTGTATCTACTGCCTGGTAGACGGCGCTCATACCACCACGGCCTGCTAGCCCGACAATAAGGTAGCGCTGCTGTATCATCGATTGGGGCGCGAGTCTCCCCGTCTGGTTATCATAGGTGGACATGATGCACCTCACATTACGTCTATTTTTGCCCGGCTTTCCACGTTTTTGCAATTTGTGAAATACGTTAAATGCTTGTTAAGCACAGTATAAATTACTCATATAGCTGGGTCAATTGGGCAGTTCACATTTTCACGGTGTCTTGAGATACTTCAGTTATGTTGTATACGTTGGATGCGACCTTTTTTCCCCTACATCGTCTTCGCAGTATGAGGCGTTTGCCACTTGACGGTGCCTGGCTTGAGTGAGAAGCGAGTGACTCTCGTATTTCACCTTGCAGAACCCGCATAGTTCCCAGCAACATACAAAGCAAGGCCACCTGCGAGAAAAAGAAGTTCGCCTGATTGTCAGGCACATCGCTCACGGGATGAAGCACAACATGCGCGAGAAAAAAGTTTGAAACGTTAAATCCAAAGCTGGGTATGGCGAGGAGTAAAAGGAGAACTGGAATGCAGCCGAAAAGGAACGTTGGGCCAGGTTGTGTTTTCCAGCAAGTGGGACGTAGCCACCATACCAGTATACAGAGTATCAATGCTATGGTAGCTATAAAGCTTTCAAGTGCGGTGAGAGAACGCTCATTCGCGGGCGTTAAAAAAAAGATGATGGCAACTGCGCTACTTCCGGCAATTGGAGCGAGTCCGAACAACCAGGGATCTAGCCGGCTAAAAGGTGTTCTGGCGATCGAGAGACATATGTATGCGCCCAGCAGGGCTGTGCAGGTTGCCGCATTCACACGGGCAGAAACGAGCGAACCGGGATCATTGTAGAGCGCACTGATCACTATATTCACAGTCATAAAGAGCGCCCAGATACATCCAAAAATGCCGCCCATACGCACCCAATTTAAGCGTGCGACTGCTGTCAGGGCTAGCCAGCACAAACAGATGATTATCACATATGCTTGAAATATCCACTGCCCTACGTAGTAGCCGTCGAACCAGCCCTGCGTCAGAAGGCTCCCTGCGCTCAGACCAATTACCAGCGTCAGAGCAAATATTACCATGAAGCGTTGCGTCCAGATAACTTTTGGCGGAGAACCGGATACGCCCGCATGCGGCGTTTCTTCTGCTCCATTCAACGGCATATTTTGCCCGGGTGTATCTCCAGGCTCATTCGTGTGATCAAGATCTGGCCGGGTGATGCTTTCTGCCATACAATGCCTTGCTTCCATTACACGTTGCAATTCTGCTTATCCCATTGTACTGTCAACGAATAGCTATATGCAATTGGAACTGGAGGTTTAATATGTTCCCAGCATCGGATCATTTGTTGATTGCATTGCTTCCCTACGGAGCGTCTGCAAGCCCTCGCTGAATCGCACCGGGTAGGGTTTATCAACTGTGAGCGCGCGATATTGTGCAGGCAGCTTCTGTAAATTCTGCTGCGCCAGTTCGCGTACCTCGGAGAGCGGTGGCAGACTGCCAGGAATCATCTCACCGCCGCGCATCACGGGTCGTAGCAATCGATTGTAGTTATCAGGGCGCGGCTCCTGAGCGAGTTGGATGATATCTTCCTCCCATTGGGGGTGACGGTAAATTTCTTTTTTGCCCGGCAACGTTGATTTAACCCCTGCGATTTTTACCTTGGGATGCTCGTTGCCTTCCTCGTCGACATACCATACCTCCTTGTAGACCGCGCCCAGAGCGCCTCCCTCAATACCCCGCTCTGCTGAGCCGCTTCCACTACCCAGCGAGGTGCCAACGCCAAACGAATCGATGGCAGCGCCCGCCTGTAGGAGTTCGGTAATCTTCCATTCGTCGAGGTCCCCGCTGGCAAGGATGCGTACATTGTTTAATCCTGCCTTGTCAAGTTGTTCGCGCACATAAATGCTATCTGCAGCAATGTCACCGCTGTCGAGGCGCACAGCAGCGAGCGTATGCCCAAGCGTTTCTTGCGTGCGCAGAGCGACCCCTATAGCCGTGTGTATAGCCTGGCGAGGATCGTAAGTGTCCAGCAGTAGCGTGTAGCGATTGTATGCGGAAGCGACAGCTTGAAAAGCTTCTTCTTCGGTCGGGAACAATTCAATCAGAGCGTGTGGCACTGTCCCGGTAGCAGGTAGGCGGAATTCATAGGCAGCGTCGAGTAAAGATGTACTGGCGCATCCCCCAATGTAGGACGACCGCGCCACGGTTAAAGGATCCTGGGCGCGCCGGAAAGCAAATTCTGCGACTCGGCGGGGACGGCCCTGCTCAGCAGCGTAGACTATGCGCGAGGCCTTCGTGGCGATCAGGGTGGCAAGATTAATGGACTGGAGCAGCCCTGCCTCTAAAAGAATTGCCTCGCGAAATGGAGCAGTGACACGCAAAATCGGCTCATTGGGGAATGCAATCGAACCTTCCGGCAACGCCAGGACTTCACCGCTAAAGCGTAAGTTCGCCAGTTCATCAAGAAAGGCCGCATCATAATCGCGAATATGTGCGAGAAAGCGTAACTCCTCTGGCGTATAGCGAAATTCCTGGACAAACCCCAGCGCCGCCTCTATTCCAGCAATGAGTAGATAAGCTCCTCCAAACGGAGCGGTGCGTGTATAAAGATCAAAGGTAGTGAGACCATTGAGACTCTCGCGCCAGGAGACAAACGCGGAATCTGGATGATAAAGATCAGTCATGAGCCCTGGGTGTATCCTTGGAGCACGGCGATTCATAGACACTCCCTCGTTCTGTAGGTATTCTCTCTGAGTTAGTGTAAATTGTACCATGATGTGTGCGCGTGAACAATGATAGCTACTTTCGACCTTTGAGGAAGATGAAATCATTTGCAAAGCTAACGAGTTGGCCCTCTTGATTACGTGTGACCTCGAAATAGCTTCGCACCTGCTCATTACTCTCTAAAATAAACCGCGCCAGCTTCACTTTTTCGTCCTTGGGCATACGCGAACGTTCAGTCCAATCATCATATTGGTGCGTTTTGCGGAAAAATTCGCTATGTTCGATGGACAGACCAGCCTGCTTAAAGAGTACTTGCCACTCTTCAGCCGTGTATGATCGCCCATGTGAAGAATCGCGCCACTTTTCAATGCTGTTGTCGAACCTGTCGAGTTCTGGGTCACTGGGTGCCATGCAGTCGACGAGCAGGAATATCCCGCCAGGTTTCAAAACACGCGCCACTTCATGTACAAACCGGGCTACATCGGGAAAATGGTGCGGAGCGATGCGACAGGTGACACGGTCGAAAGTAGCGGGCGCGAACGGTAGTTGCTCGGCATCGGCCACCTGGAACACCGCGTTCCTTACGCCCTGTGCCAGCAAATACTCGCGCGCCTTTTCGAGCATGCGCGGCGTCAGGTCGGTAACGGTCACCTGTGCTACATGCCGCGCAACTGCCAGGGCCGTGTGTCCACCACCGGTAGCGACATCAAGCGCCTGCAATTGCGGACCCCACTCACCAAGTTCGATGAGCCTTTGCAGGTCATCCCCGGTGCGGTGTGCGAAACTGGCAACATAGCTCTCCGCCGTGCTCCCAAAGTAATCTTGTACCCGCGCCTTCTGCTCATCGCTGTTGGACTGTGTCATATCTGGTTGTGTTCCTTTCTATCCTGGCTGTGTTCTTTCTGTGTATCATTGCCTGCGTCGATGGCTATCGCTCAAACTTCCAGCTCGTATCGCCTGGCCGGTCCTCCAACTTCATACCAAGCACCTTGAGCTGTTCTCG
>Ga0207646_10004970_pt1 | contig 14204 bp, 18 predicted proteins | sample KBSK5502metaG_FD_184343 | JGI IMG/M metagenome (GOLD analysis project Ga0207646, IMG submission 184343) | Corn, switchgrass and miscanthus rhizosphere microbial communities from Kellogg Biological Station, Michigan, USA - KBS K5-50-2 metaG... | ecosystem: Host-associated > Plants > Roots >... | reverse complement strand
CTTGGGGGCTGACAGAGCGCCAGCGCTCACACCGCCGCCCAGCTGACGCGGCGAGCGGCGATGGGAATAGCCTGGCTGGCCGTGGCCCGACCGAGGGAGGACCGCGATGGCGGACAGGCTGAGCTCGCTGGGACTGCGACACCTGGACGAGGTCGCGCGAGGGCACGTGGGCGACGACCGCGTCCCCGGTCTGGTGTACCTCGTCGCGCGCGGTGACCAGGTGCACGCCGCGGCGCTGGGAACGCTCACGATCGGCGGCGCGCCGGCCGCCAGGGATTCCCTGTTCAGGATCGCGTCCACGACGAAGCCGATCACGGCCGCGGCTACGCTCGCGCTGGCCCACGAGGGCCTGCTCGACCTCGACGCGCCGGTCGGCGCGGTGCTGCCGGAACTGGCCAGCCCGCGGGTGCTGGCCAGGATGGACGGCCCGCTCGACGACACCGTGCCCGCGCGGCGTCCGATCACGGCGAAGGACCTGCTGACCTTCACCTTCGGTTTCGGCGTGATCACCGAGATGTTCATGGCCCCCGAGCCGTGGCCGGTCGTGGCGGCGAGCCAGGCGCTGAAGCTGTCGACGATCGGGCCTCCCGCCCCCGACGTGCAGCCCGAACCCGACGCGTGGATCGCGGGCCTCGGCAGCCTGCCGCTGCTGGCGCAGCCGGGCGAGCGCTGGATGTACAACACCGGGGCGTCGGTGCTCGGCGTGCTGGTGGCCAGGGCCGCCGGCCAGCCGATCGCCGAGGTAATGCGGACCCGGATCTTCGAGCCGCTGGGGATGACCGATACCGGATTCTGGACGGCCCGGACCGACCGTCTGGCCACCTCATACCAGCCCATGCCGGACGGCCTCGTCGTCTACGACCCGCCGGCGGGCGCCTGGAGCCGACCGCCCGCGTTCGGCGACGCCGCCGGCGGCCTCGTGTCGACCGCGGACGACCTGCTCGCGTTCGCCCGGATGCTGTTGCGCGGCGGCGGCGGAGTGCTCACGGCCGCCGCGGTCGGGGCGATGACGACCGATCAGCTGACTCCTGGGCAGAAGGCCCACGGCGGCCTTGGGCCGCACTTCTTCGACCACACGTCGTGGGGGTACTGCCAGGCGGTCCGCGCGGACGGCTCGTTCGGGTGGGACGGCGGGCTCGGCACGTCGTGGCTGGTCGATCCGGACGAGGACCTCACGATCATCTCTCTGACCCAGCGCATGTGGGAGACGTCCGATCCCCCGGCGGTTCACCGCGACATCCAGGACGCGGCCTATGCGGCGCTGGCCTGACCAGGCCGCCTGGAGCGCCAGGGGCTATCCTCCGATCGGCGGGGCCCATCCCGGCCGCGGGATCAGGCAGAACGGATGCCCGGCGGGGTCGGCGAAGGCGTCCTGCCGGAGCGGCCGCGCGCCGATCGCCAGTACGCGCTCCGCAGCGGCCTGCACATCGTCGACCATGATGTCCAAGTGGACCTGCTGCGGCACCGCGCTGTCCGGCCAGCTCGGCGGCCTGTGATCGGGGGCGAGCTGGAACGCCAGGCCCGAGCTCGTGTCGCTGGCCGACACCACCACCCAGTCGTCGCTCGCGTAGGTGACGGGCAGCCCAAGCAGCTCGGAGTAGAACGCCGCCAGTGCGGCCGGATCGCGACAGTCGAAGACGATGTGATGCATCCTGCCGATCACGGCGGACCCTCCATTCCCTCAGCCTGCCGCCGGCCGCGGCGGGCCGGCCTCGATGCGCTCGCGCATGCCGGCCAGCCGGTCGGCCAGGTCTTCCTGCACGCCCCACCGCGTCTCCAGCCACCAGGTACAGCCTGCCTCCGCCCAGCCGACGACCCGGGCCCACGCTGCCGCCTGGTCCCCGGCCGGCGTCTCGCCGTCCGCGATCACGTCGATGCGCGGGCTGGCGCCGCGGGCGATCAGCCAGTCCCTGGCGGCCCGCGCGTCGGCCGGCCCGGCGTCCCGGCCGGACAGGCGGAACTGCGGGATCAGGCCGTCGCAGCGCAGCACCCGCCGCATCGACTTGCCCGCCGGCCACACGCCGACCACCCACAGCGGAATCCGGTCCTGAACCGGGCGGGCCGCGGCGGTCAGGTCCATCCGGCCCGACTGGAACCTGTAGTGCTTGCCCTCGTGCCGGCCGCCGCCCTCCCACAGCGTTCTGATCAGGTCGATTCCCTCGTCCAGCAGCTCCGCCCTGCCGCGGATGCCGGTGACCTCCCCGGTATCGGGCAGCTCGGTGTCCGTCGCGCCCACCCCGACCGCCAGGATCGCGCGGCCGCCGGATAGCTGATCGACGGTCGCGACCTGGCTGGCGACCTTCCACGGCCGGCGCCACGGCAGCGGCGTCAGCATGGTGCCGAGCCTGACCCGTTCGGTGCGGACCGCGATCGCGGCGAGGAGGCTCCACGGCTCCACGCCGTATGCCGCCTCCCAGGTGAAAACGCCGTCCCAGCCCGCCTCCTCGGCCAGCGTCCCGAGCTCAAGCTGTCCGGCGGCCGTCCCGCCGGGCAGCACGACTCCGTACCGCATTCCCTTTGACGTCATAGCACGGTCTTACCAGCAGTCACCGACAGCCGGGCCTATCGTCGGCTCATGCTGACGCCGTCGCAGCGCCGCGCGCTGGCCGGGATCAACGCCGACCTCGCCAGGCTGATCCGCTACGACGACGAGTCGCTGGTGCACGAGGTGTGGATCAGGCAGCGCTATGACTGCGGCTGCTACCCGACGTACGGTCCGGCCAGGTCGGCGACCGTCCGGACCGCGTGGCACGAAGCCGGCCACGCGGTGGCCGCGATCGCCACCGGCGCCAGGTTCAGCTCTGCCAGCATCCGGCACGGCACGGATTCCGAGGGACGGGTGCACCGGATCAGGGGAACAGCGGACACCTCGTTCGTGATCGATGCCGCAGGCCAGATCGCCGAGCGCCTGATGACATGGACCATGCTCGGCGACGATGACGAGCTCGGGCGCTGGCTGGCCACGTGGCGCGCCGACGGCGGCGACGCGCGCCGGTTCCGCCGCGGCATCGCCGGCCGGTTCCCCGGCGACGAGATCGGCGCCTGGCGGTACAGCGAGGCCGTGCTGGTCCCGTTGCGCCCGAAAATACGGCACTTGGCAAGGGCACTGCTGCTGCATCCGCGGCATCTGACGTACCCGGTTGTCGCGGCTCTCGTGGATGCGGCTCAGTAGGCCGTTCGCGACCAAGGCGGACCGCCGAGTGTCCCGGCGCCCCAGGGGTGGCGTTAATTCGTTCGACCTGCACGGCGGCTTGCCGCGAGGCTGGTGCGCATGATCAGAACGCGCCTGCCGACCGCGACCTGGCTGCTGATGGCGGGAGACGCCGTGTCCGCGCTCGGCACCGGCCTGGTCCTGCCGCTGACCCTCATCTACCTGCACCAGGTCAGGGGCATCGCGCTGCCGGTCGTCGGCCTGCTGCTCACGTCGACGGGACTGGTCGGGCTGATCGCCGTTCCGCTGACCGGGGTCGCGCTCGACAGGTTCGGCGCACGCAGGGTGCTGACGATCGTGCTGGCCGGGCAGGCGCTTGCCGAGGCCGGGCTCGCCTGGGCGCACAGCGTGCCCACCGCCGTTCCCTCGGTGCTCGTGCTGGGCGCGTCGCTCGGGCCGTCATTCCCCGCGTTCCAGACCATGCTGGCCGGGGTGAACCCCGATCCCGAAGTGCAGCAGCGCGCCTTCGCGATGAACTTCACCGCCGTCAACGCGGGCATCGGGGCCGGCGGCGCGATCGGAGCGGCCGTGGCCAACGTGGCGCATCCTGGCTCGTTCCAGGTGCTCTTCCTCGCCAACGCGCTGTCCTGCGTGATATTCGCCCTGCTGGTCCGCGTGCTGCCGAACGTGCGAGCCGCGACCGACGCGCCGAAGGCGGGCTACCGGCAGGTGGTCGCGAACCGCGGGCTGCGGACCGTGCTGCTCGCCGTGCTGGTCCTGGCGTTCACCGGCTACGCGGCCCTCGATTCCGGGCTCCCGGCTTACGCGACCGTGGAGGCCGGTGTCTCCGTCCGCGTGGTCGCGCTGTCGATCACGCTCAACACGGCCGTCATCGTCGGCTCGCAGCTGCTTGTGCTCAGGCTGGTGCGCCGGCTGCGCCGCAGCCAGGCGCTGTCCGCGATCGGCTTGATCTGGGCAGCCTCGTGGGCGATATTCGGCCTCTCGGCACTGCCAGGGCCGTCCGGCCAGCGCATCGCCTGCGTGCTGGCGTTCACGGCGCTGTTCGGGTTCGGCGAGACGTTCATGGCCCCGACCGTCGTGCCGCTGGTGAACAGCCTCGCCGGCGACCACGTGCGCGGGCGCGCCAACGCCCTGGTCGGCATGGCGTACTCGGTCGCATTCGTCGCGTCGCCGGCGATCAGCACGGGGATGATCGCGGCCGGGCTCGCGGCCGCCTGGATCGCCGCGCTGTGCGCCGGCTGCCTCGGTACCGTCCTGCTCGGCCGTCAGCTCGGCCGCCAGCTGCACCGGCACCAGGACCTGGTGCAGCCCGCCCAGGTGCCAGAGCCGGCGCTGCGCTGAGGCCGGACCGCCGCATCCCGCCCGGCTCCTGAGCCGCCCGCCGTCACGCAATAGGCTGCCGACATGCAATCCCCCGGCCTGATCGCGGCATTCGCGCTCGCGACGTTCGTGCTCACCGCCACGCCGGGCCCGGGCGTGCTGTACGTGGTCGGGCGCTCAGTCGGCGGCGGGAGGCGGTCGGGGCTTGCCTCGATGCTGGGGATCGAGACCGGCGAGGCCGTCTACATCGCCGGCGCGGCCCTCGGCATCACCGCACTGCTCGCAACGTCGGCGATCGCGTTGTCGGTGCTGCGCTACGGCGGCGCGGCCTACCTCGTCCTGCTCGGGATCCGGGCGTGGCGCGAACGCGCGCACGAGACCGGGCCGGCGGCCGGTTCCGGCGGCCAGGACGCCGGGGGCGGGCACTGGGGAGGGTACGGGCGGGGGCTGGTTGTCCAGCTGCTCAACCCCAAGGTCGCGGTGTTCTTCCTGGCCTACTTCCCGCAATTCATCAAGCCAGCGCAGCCCGTCGCGCCGCAGGTCGCCCTGCTCGGCGCGATCTACCTGGCAATCGCGGTCGTCACCGACGCGTGTTACGTGCTGCTGGCGTCGTGGCTGGCCGACCGCCTGGCCAGGACCCCTCGGGCGCAACGCCGCCGCGCCAGGGTCAGCGCGCTGACCTACTTCGCGCTCGCCGCCGCGGCCGTGCTGATCGGTGATCGCGGCACGGCTGCCCGGGCGGCGGGCCAGGCCGTCTAGCCCGGCGGCCGCGGCCGCCGCGGTATGGCAAGGTGGAGGCATGGCAGCTGGTTCCGCGCATCGCAGCGTCACGGTCCGCAGGGTCGCGAGCGGGCGCTTCGCCGTCCGCAACGACCGCGGCGGCGAGATAGCGTTCGGCACAGGTGACGGGCCGGACTTCACCCCGACCGAGTTGCTGCTCGCGGCGATCGGCGGGTGCACGTCGATCGACGTCGACATCCTCACCTCGCGCCGGGCCGAGCCCGAGTCGTTCGAGGTCAGCGTGGAAGCCGAGAAGATTAGGGACGACGCCGGCAACCGGCTCGCCGACATCGTCGTGACGTTCCGGCTGGCCTTTCCCGGCACGGCGCAGGGCGACGAGGCCCGCGCCATTCTGCCGGATGCCGTCCGCCGCTCGCACGACCGGATCTGCACGGTCGGCCGCACGGTCGAGACCGGAACGCCGATCGGCACCCGCATCGAGTGACGGAGCGGGCCAGCGGAGCGCAGCCGGCCGGCCAGGCGCGCCGGGCCGGCGCCGGGATCGTCGACGCCCACCAGCATGTCTGGGACCTGACCGCGCGGCCGCAGCCTTGGCTCGAGCTGGCGGGCAACGAGCCGCTGCTGCGGAACTACAGCGAGGCTGACCTGCGCCCGCTGGCCGCCGCGGCGGGCGTCACCGCGACCGTCGTTGTCCAGACGGTCACCGACCCGGATGAGACGCCGGAACTGCTCGCCCTCGCCGCCGCCAGCGACCTCATCGCCGGCGTCGTCGGCTGGGCGGACCTGGAATCGGCTGGCCTCGCCGACGCGCTCGCCGCGCTGAGCGAGCAACCCGGCGGTCACCTGTTGCGCGGAATCCGCCATCCCATCCTGATCGAGGAGGATCCGGACTGGCTGCGCCGTCCTGCCGTGCTCGCCGGGCTGGCCGCGGTCGGCGCGGCCGGACTTCGCTACGACCTCTTGCTGCCGCCCGACATCCTGCCGGCGGCGGCCGAGGCCGGCGCCGCGTGCCCTGGGCTGATGTTCGTGCTCGACCACCTCGGCAATCCGTCGGTCGGGGCACGGCCCGACGAGCTGTGGATGACCGACATCCGGCGGCTGGCCGCGCTGCCCAATACGGTCTGCAAGCTGTCAGGAATCCTCGGCGAGCCGCCTCCGGCCGGGGCCGGCCCAGCCGGCCGCGACCGCCGCGACGGCGTCGCGCACCTGGTCCCCTACTACGAAACTGTCCTTGCGGCGTTCGGCCCTGACCGGCTGATGTTCGGCTCGGACTGGCCGGTCTGCACGCTGTCGGCGTCGTACGCCGACGTAGTCGCAGCGGCCGAGGCGCTGACGGCCGGGCTCAGCCCGATCGAGCGAGCCGCGGTGCTGGGCGGCACGGCGCGCCGCGTCTACCGGCTCCGCTGACCCGTCACCCGCGGCCGGCGCGTCCCGGCAGGGCGCCCGCCCGCGGCCAGCGCGCCTCGGCCGACGGCGGCGTCGTCAGGTAGGACTCGAGGCCCCTGACCAGCACGTCCAGGCCCCACTCGAACCTGTCGTCGCTGGTGCCCGCGACCAGTTGGTCGGCCAGGGCGACCGTATGCGGGAACTCGTCGGCCGGCAGTGACTTCAGCCACCGGCCCGCCTGCGCGGCGAACTCGCCAGGCTCGGCAACCGGGGTCACGTCCTCTTCGTAGGCGAACGCGGCCACGTACAGGCTGCCCAGATCGCCGGCGTACGCCGCGACCTGGTCGGGGATGCCGGCGCCGCGCAGCACCGCCAGCATCCGCTCGGCCCCGGCCAGCATGGCCGGGCCGAACGGAACCCGGCCGAGCGTGAGCCCGGCCACGCCGGGATGGCGGCGGAACACGGCTCGCGTCTGTCTGGCCCACATGCGCAGCATGTCCTGCCAGTTCCCGCTGGGCGGCGGGAACTGGATCTCGGTCATGATCTGCTCGAGCACGAGCTGGACGAGTTCCTCCTTGTTGTCGACGTGGCCGTACAGCGAGGACGCGGAGACGCCGATCTCGTCCGCGACCCTGCGCATGGTGAGCGCGTCGCCGCCCTCCGCCTCGACCACGCTGAGCGCGGCCGTTACCACTACGTCCCTGCTGAGCTGGGGACGCGGCGCGCGACCGCGCTTCGGCGCGGACCGCCACGGCGGCTCGAGGACGGCGGCCCGCGCCTCAGCGGACTCGGGGCCTCCGCCGCGGGCGCGGCCACCGCGCGGCGCCGCGTTCTGGCCGGGCGCGGACCGGCCGGGCCGCCGGGCCGGCGCCCGGCCGCCGCCCGCAGTCTGATCGGCCGCCTTCGCCATGCCTAACAGCGTACTTGACGCGAACAGCGTTCTGTAGTAAACAACGTTCGTGTACAGAACATTGTTCTCTAGAGAACGCCGTTAGGAGAGTAGGAACGATGGCGACAAGTTCGACCGGCCTCGTCGAGGCCGAAGGCCTGCGCAAGACCTACAAGTCCGACGTGCGGGCGCTGGACGGGCTCACCTTCTCCGTCGCGGCCGGCAGCGTGTACGCGCTGCTCGGGCCGAACGGGGCGGGGAAGACGACCACCGTCAGGATCCTGACCACGCTGGCCAGTCCCGATGCTGGCAGCGCCCGGGTCGCGGGCATTGACGTGCTCGGGCATCCGGCCAGGGTCCGGTCGGTGATCGGCTCGGTGAGCCAGCGCACCGGTGCCGTTGACCAGCTCACCGGCCAGGAGAACCTGGCGATGCAGGGCAGCCTGTACGGGATGCGCGGCAAGGACCTTCGTGCGCGGGTCACCGAGCTGCTTGACCAGTTCGCGCTGGCGGGCGCGGCGAAGCGGCAGGCTCGAACGTACTCGGGCGGCATGCGGCGCAGGCTCGACATCGCCACTGTCCTCGTTCACCGCCCGGCCGTCCTGTTCCTCGACGAGCCAACGACAGGGTTCGACCCGGAGGGCCGCGCCGCCTTGTGGGCCATGCTGACCGGCATGGCGGCCAAGGCGGGGACGACGGTCCTCGTCACCACCCACTACCTGGACGAGGCCGACCAGTACGCGGCCAAGATCGCGATCGTCGACCAGGGACGCGTCGTCGCCGAGGGCACCCCCGACCAGCTGAAGGCCGGGCTCGCCGGAGACTCCGTCGTGCTCGAACTCGACAGCAACGCGCACGCCGAGCGCGTGGTGACGGCCCTGTCCGGGGTCCCGCAGGTGCGGCGGGCGACGGCGGGCGGCAGCGTCGTGCGCGCCCGCGTCGCCGACGGCCCGCGGGCACTGCCAGCCGTGCTGGCCGGCGTCGAGTCGGCCGGCGTCCCGGTCCTGTCCGTCACCGTGGCCCGGCCGAGCCTGGACGACGTCTACCTGCACCACGCAGGCCGCTCGTTCCGCCAGGCAGAAGGGAGTTCAGTCTCATGACCACCGACCACAGCCTCGCGATGTGCGGCCAGCGCGTCACCGGCCCCGGGCCCGAACCGGCCGTCCAGGGGGCAGACCGCGCGGCGCGCCGCGCGAGCCCCGCCCGTCAGGCGTGGGTGATCCTCACGGCCCGCTACCTGCGCCAGCTCTACCGGGTTCCCGTCGTCATCTTCATGACGCTGATCCAGCCGGTCATCTGGCTGCTGCTGTTCGGCGCCCTGTTCAAGAAGGTCGCGGAGATTCCCGGATTCGGCGGCGGCAACTACGTCACCTACCTGACGCCGGGCGTCGTGATCATGACGGCGATGTTCTCGGCAAGCTGGACCGGCATGGCCTACATCGAGGACATGAACAACGGCGTGATGGACAGGTTCCTGACCGCACCGGTCGGCCGGGGCGCCCTCACCGCGGCGATGCTCGCCTACCAGGGGCTCAGCACGGTGCTCCAGTCGACGATCATCATCGCCATCGGCTGGGGGATCGGCGCGACGTTCCCTGGCGGGCCGGCCGGCATTGCCGCCCTGATCGGGGTGTCGGTGCTGATCGCCGTCGCCATGGCCGGCATCTCGAACTGGTTCGCGCTGCTCACGCGGCAGCGGGAGGCATTGATCGGCGCGTCGACCACGCTCGTGCTGCCCCTGACCTTCCTGTCCGGCGCGTTCCTGTCGCTGCGGCTCGTTCCCGGCTGGATCGCAGACATCGCGAGGTACAACCCGGTCAACTGGGCGGCCAGCGCAGGCCGGATCGCCGTGCAGGACCACCCCGCGTGGACGACGATCGGCGCCTACACGGGCTTCCTCGCGCTGGCGGTGGCGGTGGCGGCGACGGCAGCCACCATGGCGTTCCGCGCCTATCAGCGCTCGCTGTAGCGGGCGCTGACAGGCGGGCGGTCAGCCTGCGGGGCCAGCCGTTGTTGGTGGCCCCGCGGGTGCGCCAGGCCGCGGCCACAGTCCGTGCGACCAGCCGGCCCCGATCACCGCCGCGCCGGCGAGCAGCAGCGGCGCGCTGCGACGGTAGGCACCCAGGCCCATCAGCGCGTCGCCAGCGAGCCTGACGGCCTGCGCCGACGCCGGCATGTGGGCCAGGACGTACCGGCCGCGCCGGGTTCGCGATAGCCCGTCAAGATCGGCGAGCGCGAGCACGACCCCCGAGGCCGCGACCGGGACCAGCACGCGGACCGCCATCGCGGCGGCCGGCCGCTCGCGCCACAACAGGACGTTCGAGACGATCGCCGCGCCGAGGTCCGCGCCGATCTTGGCAGCATGAACCTGGTGCACCGCCGCTCCGTCGGCCAGTCGCATGCATCCATTGTGCTCGCCGGGCGATGAGTCCGCGCCAGGGACTTGTCGCGAAATCCATGACATTTGTCGGCATGCGCGGCCGCTGACGCTCGTGCGCTCGCCTGGGCGAGCAGTGGATTCGCCGGTCTAGGTCAGCATCTCGAGGTCGGCGGTCATGTCGCCGCCCGCGTCGCCGGTGTTGACCACGCCGCGCGGTTCCATCAGCAGCATCGCGGTCTCGACGTCGGCCCGCGGGCAATGCTCGGCGCCGCGCGGCACGACGAAGAGCTCGCCTGGCCCGAGCGCGACGTCGCCGTCGCGCAGCTGGATCTTCAGCCGCCCGTCGATGACCAGGAACAGCTCGTCAGTGTCGGTGTGCGCATGCCAGGTGAAATCGCCGAGGACCTTCACGATCTTCACGTCGTAGTCATTGAGCTCGGCGATCTTCTTCGGCGCCCAGTGCTCGCTGAACCGGGCAAGCATTGAGTCGATATTGACTGCGTCCATGTCCTCATACTCGCAGCCGCCGGGCGCTGCGCGGGCCGGCTTGGCGGTCTGCTGAAATGAGCCCATGTGCACCGTCGTGCTGAGCATCGAGCCTGGCCTGCCCGTGCTGGTTGCGGGGGTCAGGGACGAGCTTCACGACCGAGCATGGGAACCGCCAGGGCGGCACTGGCCACAGTACGGCGGCTTGATCGGCGGCCGGGACCTGCTAGCGGGCGGAACCTGGCTGGCCGTCTCGCCCGACGACCTGCGGGTCGCTTGCGTGCTGAACGGGATCGGTCGGCCGGCGCCGGCCGCGACGCGGCGGTCCCGCGGCGTGCTCCCGCTGGCCGCCGCGGCGGGCGAGCCGCTCGATCGCGGCATACTGGCCGATCTCGATCCGTTCCTGCTGGTCGTCGCCGAGCCGGACCGCGCATTCGTGCAGAGCTGGGACGGGCGCGACCTCGCCGGGCGCCCGCTGCCCGCCGGCCTGCACATGATCGTGAACACCGGCCTGGCGAGCCAGGCGTCCGGCGAGGACCGGCCGCGGGCGCTCCTGACCGGCCGGATGGCCGCCGGAACGGAGCCGACGGCGGCGCAGCCGACCACGGGGCCGCCGCCCGACGTGCGCGAACACGAGTCTGCGCGCGTCGGTCACTTCCTCCGCCGGTTCGGATCCGCGGCCCGGCCTGATCCGCGGCCCGGCGTGCCGGTCGCGGCCGCGTGGGGCGACTGGTTCCCCCTCGTCAACGGCGACGGCATCGGGCCGGACGATCAGCGCGCGCTGATCGTCCGCCGCGATCTCGGCGACGGCCGGACCTGGGGGACGACATCGACCTCGCTGGTGGCCCTGGCGCCTGGGCGGCTCCGTTACGACTTCACCGGCCGGCCCGGCGCCGGCCTGCTGGGCGACCAGGCCGCGTGGTACTCGGTCCTGTGACGCTCACCCCATCGACTTCGAGCCGTCCAGCGCCTCCCTGATGATGTCGGCGTGCCCGGCGTGCTGCGCGGTCTCCGCGATGATGTGCAGCAGCACCCGCCGGGCGGACCAGGACGCCCCGCGCTCGAACCATGGCGCCTCGGGCAGCGGCTGCGCCGCGTCCAGATCGGGCAGGCTCCGCACCAGCTCATCGGTCTCGCTGGCGACCTGCTCGTACTGCTCGAGCAGCCCGGCAAGCGTGTCCCCGGCGGACATCTTGAACAAGTTCAGCCAGGTGTCCGCCATGGTCGCCGGGTCAAACGCCATCGCGGACGGACCCTCGACGATGAACCGCGTCCACTGCCGCTCGGTCGCGGCGACGTGCTTGATCAGCCCGCCCGCGCACAGTTCGCTGACCGTCGTGCGCCGCGCGGCCTGCTCGTCGGTCAGCCCGCGGGTGGTGTACCGGAGGAAGTGGCGGTGCTTGTCCAGAGAGGCAAGCAGGTCGGCGCGCTCGCCTGTCAGCGTCTGCGTGTTGCTCACGATCTGGGTCTCCTTCGGCTCATCGGCTTCATTCAGCACGCTACCGCGCGGTGCCGACAGTCTCCGGGCTCAGGCGGGGCCGCGGATGCGCGACAGCTTTGTCGGGGGCCGGCACGCCGTCGGGCGCGGCGATCCAGGGCCGGGAGTGAACGCTGGCGACGACGCTGTCGGCACCGCGTTCTAGCCTGGTTCCATGGCCGACGACAGTGCCGCGGATCGCGTGCTGCTCGAACGATTCGAAGATCTCATCGACGAGCTCGTGGGCTTGCCAGGGGTGACGCCGCCGGCCGGCGGCACCGGTTTCGGCCGATCCGCCATCAGGTTCAACGGAAAGATCTTCGCGATGTTCGTCCGCGGCCATCTCGTGCTGAAGCTGCCTGAGGAGCGGGTCGCCGACCTGGTCGCCTCGGGACACGGCAGCAGGTTCGACGCGAACAAGGGCAAGCCGATGCGGGAATGGCTGAACCTGAATGCCGGCAGCGACCTGTCCTGGCTGCCCCTCGCCCGCGAAGCGCTGAGCTTCGCGGGCGGCCGATGAGCGGGCAGCCGCACGCTGGGGTTCGAGCACAACCCGCGGGTCTGACCGCGAGGCGGCGACTTCGCCCTGCCTACAGCAGCGACAGGTCCGCGGTCACCGCGTCGATCCGCCCGGCCTCCGCGGGCCCGATCGCGCAGCAAGTCAGGGTGCCGGGAGCGACCTGCGTCCGGCCGGCATCGCGTACCAGCTGGACGGGCAGCCCGGCGGCACGCGCCCGGCTGACGATCTCGTCAAGCTGCGCGGCGCTGGCCGCCCTGAGCACGACCTTCGGCTGCCCGGACTCGAGCCAGCCGTGCAGCACGGCGCCGCCGAGGCTCGCCAGGGTCGCGGCGACGGCGGCATGCGCGGCCTGCGCGGCGATCTTGCCGCGCCCCATGTCCAGATCGGTCCTGACCACCAGGGCCAGCTTCATCGCCATCGCGATACCGTAGCCGCCTCGGTCAGCCGTCCCGCACGAACCGCAGCCGGCGGTAGTCGGGATCGGCCAGGCACCGCGCGGCCAGGGCGGCCAGGTCGTCCCCGGCCCACAGCACCCGGCCCGTCAGCTCGTCCGCGGCGCCCGACGCGATGGCCATGACCAGATCGGCGGCCGCCCTGGCGTCACCCCAGCGCTCCTCGGCTCCTGGCCCGAACTCCGGCAGCCAGGCGCGGCCCTGCTCGCTCCAGGCGAGCATCTCCGTCATCGGCGTCCGCACGAAGCCCGGATGCATGGCGAACACGCGCACCCCGCTGCCGTCAAGCTCGCAGGCCAGCGACTCGGTCAGCCGCGCGATGCCCGCCTTGGCGACCGCAAACGCGGAGACGTTGCCGCGCTGGCGATCGCCGAGATTGCCGTAGACGTTCACGATCCTCCCGGAACCCGCGGGCCGCATCATCCTGATCGCGGAGCCCGCGGTAATCATCGTGCCGAGCAGGTCGACGCCGACCGCGCGCCACCAGCCGCCCGGGTCAGCCGACCATGCTGGCCCGAGCGCGCTTGCGGTCCCGGCGCACGCCACGACCAGCGTCGGCCCTCCGAACCGCTCACTGACGGCCTCGAACGCGCGCTGCACCTGCTCCGGAGAGGTCACGTCGGCCGGCAGCGGCAGCAGCTGCGCCGGCCCGGCCTCGCCGGCGAGGCTGTCCAGGTCATCGCCCGGCCGGGCGAGTCCGGCTACCGCCGCGCCGCGCCCGGCGAGGTGGACCGCCAGCGCACGGCCGATACCCCTGCTGGCGCCCGTCACCACGGCTACCTGGCCGGCCATCGACTCGGAGGACATGAGCTCATCATCCATGACGTACGCGGGCGCGCGGCGCTTTGCCGTCGCGACCAGGTCGCGGGCCACCACCCGGCCAACCGGTCGGCGGCCGGAGCGTGCGGCCGCGCGCGCCTGGCGGCGGTATCGTGTGGCCCCGTGACCATCCGCGCCGCCGATGTCCCGCTGCGGCTGTTCAATACGCTCACCCGTGAGGTCGCCGACTTCGCGCCGGCCAGGCGGCCTGACGTCGGCATGTACTCGTGCGGCCCGACCGTCTACGCCGACCAGCACATCGGCAACATGCGGGCGTACATATTCGCGGACACGCTCAAGCGGGCACTGACCTGGAAGGGATTTCGGGTCAGGCACGTCATTAACATCACCGACGTCGGGCACCTCACCTCGGACGCCGACGTCGGCGACGACAAGCTCGAGCTGGCGGCGCGCCGCGAGCACCGCAGCGCGTGGGCCATCGCTCAGCGATACACCATGGACTTCAAGGCCGACATCGCGCGGCTGCGCATTATCGAGCCTGACATCTGGTGCAAGGCGACCGACCACATCGCGCAGATGATCCGGTTCGCCGAGGTGCTCG
>Ga0207646_10004968_pt1 | contig 14206 bp, 12 predicted proteins | sample KBSK5502metaG_FD_184343 | JGI IMG/M metagenome (GOLD analysis project Ga0207646, IMG submission 184343) | Corn, switchgrass and miscanthus rhizosphere microbial communities from Kellogg Biological Station, Michigan, USA - KBS K5-50-2 metaG... | ecosystem: Host-associated > Plants > Roots >... | reverse complement strand
GACCGGTGACATCACCAGCGGCGAATACATGGGGCGCAGAGGCTCGAAGATACGCATCAACCGTGACGAAGCCCCGATGATCGATCTCGACCCCCGCCGTCGCGAGGTTCAGCTCGGCAGTGTTGGCGACCCAGCCCACCGCCACGACTGCGAGCGCCGCCTCGGCCGTGTCCCGTGCGCCGTCTTTCGAGAAGATCATGCGCACGCCGCCGGCCGTCTTCTCGAAAGACTCGATATCGCCGAAGTTCTCCCGCACCACTATTCCGGATTCACGGAAGGCGGCCGCGACCGCCACTGAGACATCCTGGTCCTCGGTCGGCAGAATGCGCGGGCCGGCCTGGAACAGTTGGACGTGCGCGCCAAAGGCGTTGAAGATCGAGGCCACCTGCGCTCCCGTCGCTCCCCCGCCAACGACCAACATTGACGGCGGAACAGAGGTCAGGCCCCAGGCGTCGCTGTGGGTGGCCGTCAACTCGAAGCCGGGGACGGACAGTCGCCGGCTCACGCCGCCTGTACAAATGATGATCCGTTCACCCTGCAGCCGTAGCCCGCTCTGCGTTTCGATCGTGTGCGGATCGGCGAAGCGCGCTGCGCCGGCCCGTTCGTAGACGGTGACCTTCGCGGCATCGATCTGCTCGCGAAACGCAGAATGCGCACGCACATCGTTCACGACCGCGTCCACACGCGCGAGCAGCCGGGGATAGTCCAGCACGGGCTCGCTCACAGCGATGCCGTATCGACTGAGTTGGCGGGCATCTCGGATGAGACGCGCGGCATGGGCCAGTGTCCGCACAGGAACTGGGCCGTCATTGGCCGCCATGCCGCCAAATTCGTCACGCGCGATGAGCGCGGTCTTGGCGCCCAAGTCCGCGGCACGGAGAGCGGCGAGTAGACCCGCCGGCCCGGCCCCGATTACGATGACGTCGCGCATGTGCCCCCGGCCTTCTACGTTCGAAGATCGGCGAGCCAGCGCAGCGCTCGCAGTCCCGGCAGGAAGCCATATTCACCGCCCCGTGTAACGACAAACCGCGGAAGGCCCTGAAGGCGCCTGCGGACCGGTCGTCGTGGGACGGTAAAGCTGTCGTCTTTGCTGTTTGATCCGACGATCGGATCCTTGGCGTCTCCGGCGCCAAAGAACACGCCATCATTGATCCACTGAGACTGGACGAACTCGAACTGCCGCCCAAGATGCGCGCCGACAAACGCGAACATCAACCCGCGATCGGCACCGTCATCCTCAAGCACTCCTTCGGGGAGCGGCGGGCCATACGCCGTTCCTCGTCGGATCATGCGGTGAATTCTGGCCACACCAGCGACGGACGCGTCGCGCGGGTTCGTCCGCCGGATATGCGAGCCGCCGGGGGTCTTGAATCCTCCCGGGTCGTCTTCCTCGTAGAGAAAATCATTGTTGCGGCGGCGGTCGGCGCCCAGTGCAGGATTGTCATGAAGAGGACAGAGCGCCAGGGGAGCGCCGCTGCGCCAGCGTCCCATCATCTTTGCTGCCAGGAACTCTTCCTGCTCTTGGCTCGTGGCGTTGGCCTGGAGGTACCGGCGAAACGCCGCCACACGCTGGTGCAGCTTACGGAAGGCGACGTAGGTTCCGTTGCGGCCCAGGACGTCGGGCCGAGTCACTTGGATGCCGCCCATCTCGTCGCGATAGCCCAGAACGAACTCGCCCGCCGCGAGGGGCTGTTCCCTTGAATTGGTTCCCGGAATGCCACTCCCTTCGATCGCGGGATGGCTGATTCCGTCCCTGAATCCGAATGGCTCTTTTTCCGTGGGCAGTGCGTAGCAGTCCTGCCGCCAGATCGCGGCGATCGCTGGCGACAGCTCACGGTACGCCTCCCGACCGCGATCGAGGACCGCCTCGAGTTGCTGACGATCCGCTGAGACCGCGACGAGGACCACGTGGGCGTCCGGCGTCCCGAGCGGCGCTTCCCAGTGTTCGGGGGCGCTCTCGCCGGAGTCGCCGAGCTCTTTCGCGCGCGCCGCCATTCCCTGCCGGAACTCCCAAGCGAAACTGTCGAGCGACTCTTGAGGCACGCCGATGGTCTTGAGGCCCTGGTAGGTGAGCGCGACGCTCACCCAGGTATCGGCGAGAGGACCCGTCGGGTCAGCGGCCGAAGTCACGACTGCGCCCATCCGGCGCATGAGGTCCCGCCCGGCCTTGCGGTCACCGATGCGGAGCACAACGTAGGTCGCTGCGTACGGAGTGGGCCGAGGGCGCAGCACTCCGCTCTGGATGTCATCCAGCTCGAGCGTGACGTGTGTCTCCGGGCTCACGGATTTCCTCCTGCGTGACCGACCTCAGGCTGCGGTAACGAGATTCTTCCAGAACCGTTCCAGGCTCTCGTCAACACCGAACAATGTGCTGAAGATGGTGGAATCCGCCAGCAACACATCACCCGCGCGGTCGCCGCTCGGGGGCATCCAGAGGAACATGTTGAACGATCGGTTCCCCGCTTCCGTGAAGGGATGCGGCCTGGACATGTCGATCGGCTGCTTGGCCAGCACATGAATGGACTTCGTGTCATCGGTCGCCACCGCGTAGTGCGGCAGATGCATATGGAAGTTGAAGGTCGTTACCCCCTGGAGCCAGCCTTTGATGTCGAGATCGGTCGCAATGGACAAGGGCGCGAGCTTTTTCGTCCCCGGGAGCAGTGCGGGACGCAGACCGAAGCGATTCTCGACGGGTACTCCGAGGCCTTTCATCAGGGACCGCGTGTACCGTCCGAAGCGCTGCTGGCGGGGCACCAACGCGTCGCCGTGGTGGTGGTACTCCATGTCGCGCACTTTCGGATCGCTCGAAACTCCAACTTCGTGATGCGGGCCTAAGATCAGACAAGTTCCCTCGCGTTTCAGGAACTCACGAACGGCCTCGATTTCTTCTGGAGCGGCCTCCTGGTCCGTGACCATATGGTCCAACCCGAAGACCAGTAGCGTGTCAGCGTCCGCCAGCACCCGCTCGTCGAGCGGAAGCTTGAAGCCGGCCTGGTCGATTCGCTGAAACACGGGCAGCACATGCCCGGTCGTCTCACCGACGAACCGCTGGAACGGCGCCCAGGCCCAGAAGAACAGCTCGAGCGCGCCTGCGATACCCTGCTGGAACTGTAATGCGTCGGACCACTGTGGCGCCTCATAGGCGGGCCATGCCACCCGCCGAACCTCCGTCATCGTTGAGAACCGATTATCGAGCTCGAACGGATTCCGGCCGGCCTCGGCCGGGTAGCTCCATGAGATGTACATGCTCAGGCGTCGCCGACCCGGACTATATTTCCGCGGTACGTGATTTTGGTTGTAGATCCGAGCGGTCTTCGGTTCGCTCATCGCTTCGTCTCTGGCTCGCGCTGGCAAGCCCTATTGCAACTGATCGAGCATCTCAGACAAGGAGTGCTTGATCCTCAACGCCTTCTTGATCTCGTCGGCGGTGAAAAACGGATATTCCCCGTATTCGATGAAGCTCGGGCACTGGTGGTCCCGAACGAACTTGATGAACGCTGCAGGGTTTGTTTTCCAGTCCATGGGAAACCCTTCGAGGTTCTCGAACACCGTGTCGACGCCGCTCATCGTGAAGAGTGCGACCGCGTCATCGGTGTATTTGTCGAAATCGGTGTCGAAAATCCCCTGATACATGAACCGCGTGTCGTTGTCGAAGAGCACCCATCTCAGATAGTGGAGCTTGAGCGGCGCCAGCAGGTAGGGGTCAGACTCCAACGCTTTCGCCAGCTTGAACCCGTAGTTGCGGATCGTCTCTGCCCGACCGGGCTTGACGTTCGCGATGATCGTGAACCCGTAGCACGCTGGCGTCTTGGGAAGATAGGACCGTACTTCCCCTGTTCGAGGTGGCCGGTGTCCTTTGGCAGCACGGCTGCCTGTGGCTTGATTTCCATGCCTCTGCTTCCCTTCTGTTAACGCCATCTCGGTCGGATTCGACAACGCCATTTGACAGCAATGCTGTCTGACGCCGAACGGCGCCCACAGTGCCGAACAGCGATGCGGAGCGGCCTGATGGCTCTGGGGTTGAGGCACGCGATGTGGGACTTGAATCGGTGGTGGATCCGGTCTGAGAGGGAGGACCTACGTGAAAGCCTTGATGCTCGTTACCACGCTTGTCGGGAGCGCGTGTGTGGCCTCTGCGGCGGCGCCGTACGACGGCTCCGCGCCCATGAAGTGCACGATCGAGGCGGTGTTCGTTTGCCAGGAAGCGGCGCTCTGCACACGCGGGACCGCGCAGACCGTCAGTCTCCCGCCGGTTGTTACGGTTGACGTCGCCAACCGCGTCATCAGCGGCTCGGCCACCGGCCGAACCGCGCGGATCACGGCCGTCGGCCGCGGCGCCGGGCAACTTTTGATTCACGGCGAAGAGGCTCAGACCCTCGGCAAAGCGTGGGGTCTCAACGTCGCCGAGAGAACCGGCGCCATGTCGGGTGCCGTCCTGTCGCCGGTCGGCGGGTTTTTGATGTTCGGCACCTGCTCGGCGTCCTAGAGGCCGAGGCCGAAACTCGACGAGGGGCAGGTCGAATGGCCCTCCCTGAGGCGTCCTTCCATTTCGTAGCCTCGCTAGGAAGCACTCGAACCCGATTGGGGTCCGTTCAGCTCAACAGGTGAGGGAGGTCGTGATGCCCACCGACACTGCGCGCTCGATCCTGGCCGAAGCTCAGAGTCGCCGCGAGGACCGTCGCCCGGACCCGCGTCTGCACGGCATCAGCGGCAGCTACCGGTTCGACGTGGAGGGGGTCGGGAGCTGGCGGCTCGAGGTGCGCGACGAGACGGTCGCGATCACCGAGAGCACGGCCCCGGCCGACTGCGTGATCCGCTGTGACGAGGCGGACTTCGTGCGCATCGCGCGGGGCGAGCAAAATCTATTGACCGCGGCCTTGCAGGGCCGCGTGCAGGTCGAGGGGGACTATGCCCTGGCCCAGAGGCTGCACGGCTTCATTCGCGTGACGCGCAAGCAGGCAGCCTGAGGAGGGAGCGATGGCGGACTCCAATGTCAGCATTCTCGAGGGCAACACGTTCGTCGTCAGCGACCGCCGGGGCGATGTGGACGCGTCCCCCACCGACACCCAGGGCCTCTTTCACAACGACACGCGCTTCCTCTCGCGCTGGATCCTCACCGTCGACGGTCAACGGCCCAACGTGCTGTCGGTCGACAGCTTGAATTACTTCGCGAGTCAGTTCTTTCTAGTGCCGGGCACCGGGACGGTCTACGTCGACTCGCCGCTGTCGATCGTGCGGCAGCGCGCGGTCGGGCAGGGCTTCCACGAGGATCTCACGATCCTGAATCACGACGCCGAGGCCAAGGATCTCGACGTGCGGCTGGAGGCCGACGGCGATTTCGCCGACCTGTTCGAGGTGAAGGATGCCCTCACCAAGAAGGGCGAGCGGTACCGGCGTGTCGAGGATCACCGGCTGGTGCTCGGCTACCGGCGCGAGCGATACGTCCGGGAGACGTGGATCTCCTCGGATGCCGGCGCCACAGTGGACGAGCGCGGCCTGCGGTTCCGCGTGCACCTCGAGCCGCACGGCACGTGGAAGGCCGGCCTCGACGTCGTGACCGGAGTCACCGGCCTCGCTGGTCCGCCCGCGCGGCCAAAGTATGCGCACGGCGATGACGAGCCGAAGCCGAACATGGGGTCGAGCCTGAAGGAGTGGCTCGCCGCGGCGCCCAAGCTGGTCACGTCGTGGCCCCGTCTGGAGCAGACGTATCAGCGGAGCCTGGTCGATCTGGCCGCGCTGCGGTTCTTTCCGATCATCGCCCCGGGCCAGGCGCTGCCCGCGGCCGGCCTGCCGTGGTTCATGGCGGTGTTCGGACGTGACAGTCTCCTCACGAGCCTGCAGGCCCTGCCGTTTACCCACGAGCTGGCGCGGACGACGTTGACAGTCCTCGGCTTGCGGCAGGGGACGGTGCGCGACGACTTCCGCGACGAGGAGCCGGGCCGCATCCTGCACGAGTCGCGCGCGGGTGAGATGACTGCGTTCGAGGAGCGACCACACTCCCCGTACTTCGGCTCCGCCGACGCGACGCCGCTGTTCCTGATCCTGCTCGACGAATACGAGCGGTGGACAGGCGACGCGGACCTGGTGCGCAAGCTCGAGCCCCAGGCGCGCGCGGCGCTACGCTGGATCGACGAATGGGGCGATCGCGACCACGACGGCTACGTCGAGTACGAGCGCCGGAACACGACCACGGGGCTCGAGAACCAGTGCTGGAAAGACTCCTGGAACTCGATCCTGTTCGCCGACGGCACGCTGGCCCCGCTGCCGCGCGCCACCTGCGAGATCCAAGGTTATGTCTACGACGCCAAGCATCGATGCGCCCGGCTAGCGCGGGACTTCTGGGGGGACCCGAGGACGGCCGAGCGGCTCACCAGCGAGGCGGCCGATCTCAAGCGGCGCTTCAACACGGACTTCTGGATCCCCGAGCGCGGCTTCTTTGCCCTGGCCCTCGACGGCAAGAAGCGCAAAGTCGATTCGCTCACCTCGAACATCGGCCACCTGCTCTGGAGCGGGATTGTCGACGAGGACAAGGCCCGCGCCTGCGTCGATCACCTTCTCGGCGACCGGCTCTTTTCCGGCTGGGGCGTTCGGACGATGGCCGAGGGCGAGGGCGGCTACAACCCGATCGGCTATCACGTCGGGACCGTCTGGCCGTTCGACAGCTCCTTCATCGCGTGGGGGCTGCGCCGTTACGGATACCGTAAGGAAGCCGCCCGAGTCGCCATGGGAATTCTCGAGGCGGCGGAGTATTTCGACGGACGCCTGCCCGAGGCGTTCGCGGGATATGCGCGGGCGGAGACGCGGTTCCCGGTCGAGTATCCGACCGCATGCAGTCCTCAGGCGTGGTCGACCGGCGCTCCGCTGCTGCTCTTGCGGACCCTGCTGGGGCTGGAGCCGATCGGCGACAACCTTTTGGTCGATCCGGCGGTGCCGACGACGCTCGAACAGCTCGAGCTGCTCGACATCCCGGGCCGCTGGGGCCGTGCCGACGCCATCGGGCGCGGCCGGATCGATCTGGGGACCCCGTTGGTCGGCGTGGCCCCTTGACGACGGTGATGCGGTACGTCGGCGCGCCGCGGCGTGCGCCACCGCGCCCTTGAGGATGATGACGAAGTCGGGTTCGCCGGAGGCGGCGCTGCGCTGAAGTGGAGGGCGATCCATGGAGACGACAGAGATTCGAGGCGTTCGCACACCGGCCAGCCGGGTCGGGCTGGGCACGTGGGCGATGGGTGGCGTTCAGTGGGGAGGCACCGACGACGACGAATCGGTGCGAACGATCCATTCGGCACTCGATCGCGGCATCACGCTGATCGACACGGCGCCCGCGTACGGATTCGGCCACTCGGAGGAGGTCGTCGGACGGGCCATCGCCGAGCGGGGCGGCCGGGACCGGGTCGTGATCGCCACCAAGGTCGGCCTCGAGCGCCGCGGCGACGCGTTGTTTCGCAACTCGACACGCAAACAGGTGTCCGAAGAGGTCGCACTCTCCCTGAGGCGGCTCCGCACCGACTACATCGATCTCTATCAGGTGCACTGGCCGGATCCGGCGACGCCCTACGAGGAGACGGCCAGCGCCCTTCTGGATCTCCAGCGTAGCGGCAAGATCCGGGCGATCGGCGTCTCCAACTACTCCGTCGAAGCGATGGAACGGTTTGAGCGCGTGGCCCCGATCGCCTCGGCCCAGCCTCCGCTCAACCTCTTCGAGCAGCAGGCGGAGCGCGACGTTCTGCCCTGGTGCCGCAATCGCGGCGCCGCCACGCTCACCTACGGCGCTCTCTGCCGTGGCCTCTTGAGCGGCACCATCGACGAGCGCACGCAGTTCACCGGTGATGACCTGAGGCAGACCGATCCCAAATTCCAGCCGCCGCGGTTCCGGCAGTACCTCCGGGCCGTGAAGCTGCTGGAGCGCTATGCCGGCGAGAGATACGACAAGGGTGTGCTGGCGCTCGCGATCCGGTGGGTGCTCGATCAGCCGGGCGTCTCGGTGGCGCTCTGGGGTGCCCGACATCCGCACGAGCTCGAGCCGGTCGATGACGTGCTGGGCTGGCACCTCGACGACGAGGCTCGGGCCTACGTCGATCGGGTCGTCGGCGAGAACGTCAAGGACCCGGTCGGTCCCGAGTTCATGGCGCCGCCCGAGCGGCACGCCGAGGCGGCCTGAACATGTCAGCGCCGATCGAACACTATGGGCTCATCGGTGACGACTCACGGAGGGCGGCGGGGTGAGGTCCCTGGGAAGCGGGATCTGACGCCTCACCGCTTACGCCAGAAATCCGGATACAGTAGCGATGCGCCGAAGGCGATGCCGAATCTGGGCGCCGGCCCGTCATGAGTGATGTTCCAGAACGGTTCGATGAAAAGGCTGACATCTTGCCGGCCGACCTTGAAGACTCGCCCGACGCCCACGTCAAGCGGCACTTGCTGCTTTCCGGTCTTCCAGTTAAAGATCATCTGAGGCTGCGATCTGATGAACCAGCCGCGACCCAGCTGATAGCTAGCGAAGGGCTGCAACAAGAGAGCATTCGTATCGGCTCGCTCGCGATCACCGGCAAAGGAGATCGGGTTCTGGGCGAACATGCCCAACAGCCAGTCTTCGGGGGCGAATGCAATCGCCGCGGCTGGTCCGGCCTGCCATTTGCCCTGGCCGGTCACGGGAGTGCTTGCTGTCGGAAAGACGAAGGTGCCCCCGAGTCCCCAGAGGACGCTGTGGCCGGCGTCGAGCACGGCGATGTCGGCGAACCGCACGTCACCGAAGCCGGTCACACCGCCAGGCACGGTGATAGCCACGGGAAGAGTCAGGAGCGAAAGCTGGGGGAAGGGCAGTATGCGGTACTCGGGCAGCGGCATAGTTAGGGCTATCGAAAGAGTGTTGCCCCGTCCGTTCACCTCCGAAAACTGCGGCGCGTAGCTGTCCAGGAGTCTGACCTGGAAGATGGTCGAGATCGGCGCGTTCGCCTGCCGAACGAGGTCCGCCTGTGCCGGGGTGTTTGGAGGGTCGTCATCAGCGAGCACCCCGCTCGCACCGATCATAACAACGAGGAGCGCCCCGAGCAGCTGGACGGTGACCCGGGAATCGGCAGCGAGCCTCGGTTTGGCCAGCCGCTTCGTCACCCGCGTATCACACCACGACTCGGATGCGGGCGGACCACGAGATTTGTGGCTGGCTTACCGCGCGGGCGTGCACCGCGAATACTGGACTTTGTACCCGTATCCCCGCGGGCTGATGCGGGTGTAACCAGTCGGCCCTATGACGTGTCCCGAAACATTCCGCCGCGTGCTCGTAAGTACATGTCCCAGTCCGGCTCGCAGCGACAACGCGAGGCCAAGCCCATGAAGAGCGATCCTCTCTTGCCGGAAGGCCGCGACCCGCACATAGAACCGTCGGCGGGACAGGCGGGCGCGGTTTCCATGTTTCCGCGGCGCGTCGGCGCCCGGATTCTGCACGAGCTGAGCAGAATGTTGCCGCCGACAATCTTCTTCTTCGTCGGCTTCAACTTCATCGTTCTGACAACGAACCTTCTCGTCGCCGACTATGCCGTCGCCGTCAGCGACTTTATGCTGGCCACGTTGGCGGCGCTCGTCGTCGGCAAGGCTGTGATCACCGCCAACGCGATGCCCTTCCTAAAGCTCTTCGATCGGGCCCCACTAATCCGGCCGATCCTGTTCAAGACGGCCGTCTATTGGGTGGCGGTGTTCTTTGCGCGCCTGGCGGAGCGCTTCGTGCATTTCTCCGTCGTCGAAGACAATCGGCCGGGCGATTTCGCGGCATATCTGATCTCCACCTTCTCCTGGCATCGCTTCACCGCCATCTCGCTCTGGATTCTTGTATTGTTCCTGATCTATGTGACGGCGTCGGAATTCAACCAGCTCTTCGGCCCGGCCGAAATGCGGCGGCTCCTGTTCGCTTATCGGCCGTCCGAGCTGCAATTGAATAGGCGCCAGCGCGCACGCGAGCTGATGCGCCTGAACCGGCTCGCCGACGAACATGCGGTCGACGAGTTTCGCGACCCAGGTAGCGCTGCGCACCATAAGATGGTCGAAATCGTCGAGCGTCTCGCGCGGGCGGCGAGGCCGAAGCCCTAGCTCTCCTTCAAGCCATTCTTGCGTACTGTAACTCGCAATTCGCCGGCGTTGGCCGACATGGCGATGTTCGATCCCCGTGCCCGCCCCCTCCGAATCGGCCCTTGGGCCAATGGATCGCCCGCCCTGGATTTCGGTGCCCGCTGGACGTCACCCGATTTCTTCCACGCTCGGACGGACGGCGTGGCCGAGGTCACCGGTCACTTAGCGCCGGGCGCGGCGAGGCGGTATCGTAACTGGCACGCGAGACGATTGATGTCGATGATGCCAGTAAAACGGCCACCGACTTAGATCCGGACATCGCCCGATAAAGAAATCGACGGGCGCTTTCACGCCGAGCACTGCGTGCGCCGTGGCCCGCGTGTATCCCTCAACAAGGATTGGATCGTCGACAACTGCGTTTCAAGGAACATCGGGCTGCGTGTTTAGTCGTGTCGCATTCTTCGGAACTAAACAGCGTGTAACCTCGTATACGTGTGACCGAAAACGTGATCGTGACTCAAACACGGGTTCGAATCCCCTTGGGCCACCACTCGATTTCTTCGAATGTTCCGCGTGTTCTCGCGCGTTTCGGCGTGTCGCTGCGACGGGCCAGAAAACCGCACAAAGACCCTCAAACACTCAGCGAGATGGCAGCGGAATGGCAGCAAGCTGCGCCATTGACACCATGGGTCCGGCGCTCCTAAAGTTCCGCGGACGACGATCATGACCATCAGTGTCTCGCCGCTCGAATGACGCTACGGGAGGTAACCTTCATGCGCACGAAGCTCCTGGCGTCCATCTTCGTCCTCACACTCATGGCCGCTCCTGCGGAAGCGCTCAGCACGGCCAGTGCATTCGTCACGGTGGATTGGACTGGCTTCGCATTCACGACGACGGGCAGCCTGAGCGTGAGTATTGCGCAGTCAGTTGACCCACACGAAAGTGGGGGCGGCTTTACTCAGATCACACCCATCACGGATTTCGATACGGCGAGCGATTCGGGATCGTCTGTGAACGGATTTCTTTCGGCGGTCGCGTCGACGGCGACATTGCAGCCCGGAGCGGGAGGTCGGACTGTCTCTGGCTTATCGGATTGGACATTTCTTGTGTCAAAGACGCAAAGGGGCACGTACTCGTCAATCCAGACCGCATGGGCTCGGCGATGCTCGCAACAGCACAGGTGGCTGAGATAGTAGACCGACGCAGTCAGTAAACAGATCGGCGAAACTATTTCAGGACGTTGTCGCGGTAATACTTGAACCAATCCGTCGCGATGATGTGCCGGGCTTCTTGCAGCGTCAGTGTCCCGTCGCAGACCGCCTTGTTCAGCGCCCGCTCCACGCGATCCTTCGTTTTCGCGCCGACGAGATGAGACGGAAACGGTCCGCGTTCGGTCAGCGGCGTCCCTGGTGTGCCCCACATCTCCGGCCATAGATTCTTGGGATCGCGCGGGTGGCCGCCCAGCTCGAGGGAGATAAAGTGATCCTCTTCGTAGTCAGCTCATGATGAAGGAGAGGAGCCCTGATCTGCCCGCGCGAGCGTGAGCCACCGCCTTCGCTCGGTCGCCGAGGGTGGGGTCCACTGATAGATCCAGGTCTCGGTCAGGGCTTCATCCCCGAGACGCAGGTAAAGACGGAGGTCGATCGGCTCGACGCTGTCGTCGGTGGGCCGGAGATCGAATTGCGCGCGATAGCCCTGGATATCGACTTGCGGTCGGGCCACCGCGAGCTCGATCGCGCCACGCGACGCGGTGACCACGGCCTCCACCTTCGCGCTCTTGGCGAGCGCCAGGAGCTGACCGCCGACGAAATCAATCGTGAAACGCCACGAGAAGGACTTGCGCTTCTGCCCGACAGTCCCACCTACGCCAGTTCGCGTCGCCACCACGTGTCCGAGAGCAGGCTCGAACGGCGCGCGGGCGCCCCAATGGATGCGATAACTTGCGAGCAACTCCTGGCCCGGCCGCGGCTTGTCGTAGGGACTCCAAAACGCCACGATGTTATCGGCCGTCTCGTCCGCCGTGGGGGCCTCGACGAGTTGGACGGCGCCCTCGCCCCAGCGTCGGGTCCCTGAGGCCTTCGGCTCGATCCATGCGCTGGGCCTCCGGTTGTAGTACACGGCATCGTCCTGGTAGTGATCGAAATTGCGGTCGCGCTGCAGCAGGCCGAATCCGCGCGGATCCTTGTCGACATACGAGTGCGCGCGCAATCCTGCAGGATTGACTAGGGGCCGCCAGATGCGCTCGCCGGTCCCCGTCCAGATCGCCAGACCATCGGAGTCGTGAATCTCCGGGCGCCAGTCATTGGCCATGCGGTGATCGTTTTCACCGCACAGGAACATGCTGGTCAGGGGCGCAATGCCAATTCGTTCGATCACCCGACGTGGATAGAGTGCCGCGTCCACGTCCATTGTCAGTGTCGAGCCGGGCGTGAGGTCGAAGCGATAGGCGCCCACGATGCTGGGCGAGTCCATCAAGGCATACGCCGTGAGCCGGCTCGTGGCTCCTTCGGGGCGTTCCAGCCAGAACGCCTCGAAGATCGGAAACTCCTCGGGACGATCGAGTCCGGTGTCGATCGCGAGCCCGCGCGCGGACAGGCCGTACTGCTTTTCAGCGCCGACGGCGCGGAAGTAGCTCGCGCCGAGAAAAGCGACGACGTCGTTGTCCCAGTCGGTGTGGAAGTGGACGCGGAAGCCCGCGAAGCCCAGGTCTCTGGGCAACAACCTCGCGTCGACGGCGCTCTCACGAAGGTCGAACATGGCCGGGTCGTAGCGAATGGGTCGAACCTGCGCGTTTACTACCTCGTACATCTGAACGGGCGTTTTGAAGCTGTGGCCCAGATGAAAGAACCGGACTCGAAAGCCGATATTCGATCCGCCCCAAAGGCTTCGCTCAGGACGGAAGCGGATCGACTGGTATCGATCCCAGTCGAGCTCGGCCAGGACGTTCGGTAAAACACTCCGAATGGGCCGGTACTGGTTCTGTGCGCGCCACCGGGCCTGTCCCTTCAGCCAGGCGAAGTCGAAGCGTTGGGACGACGCCGGAGGCGTGCCGCTAGAGGCGGCGGCGACCGGTGAAGCCTTCGAGGCCAGCGCGAGAAGACTGGCCGATTTGAGCAGCGTGCGTCGGGACACCATGTCTGGGCTACGCCGTTGTCAGTGCGACGGAAGGGCAGCAGCTCATGAGCGCGATCAACGGGGGTCGACGCGGCATCAGCGCCGCCTTCCCAGGATGCGCGCGCCTAGCAGGCCAGCGGCAACGACGATCATGCTCGTCGGCTCAGCGGCTGTCGCGGAGGCGTGGCGCGTTCCCGTCCCAGTAAAGCGTTCGAGACCGGCGGGGCCGCTGCCACCACCCGACAGAGCTAGTGTGAAGCTGTCCGGGTTGTTGAACGTGCCACCGCTGAAGGTGTACGTGCCCAGAGTGGTGCCCGGCACGATGCCGAGCAGCGGTTCACGACTGGAAAATATCGGCGCGCCGCCGATTGCCTCATTCCCACGGGGGAAGCCGACGTTACTTTGACTCACCGAGACGTTGGCTTGGCCCGCTGGCGTCGGGAAGGAAATGCGGATGCCGTCTGGAATTGCGGAAATCGTGGCGGTCGTCGTACCACTTGCCGAGAAATCCGCAGCCGGCTCACCAGCCGGGCCTCGCCCGAACATCGTCGTGCTCAGCCAGCTGAGATCCCAGACGTCCGCGTGGGCGGGTGTCGCGAGCACGAGTATGACGAACGCTGCGAAAATCGCGACGGTCAGCTTCATGGTTCTGTCCCTCACGTGTGTACTTGTGGTCGGGAAGCAGCATCTAGTGATCAGTACAGCAAGCAGCACACCAAGTGCGGCGACAGCGTGTGTCAGGCAAGGGGCAACGTCATCAGACTACAGGAGGACCGCTTCCACGCGCGCCGCAAGATCCACTGGCGGCAGGGCAAAAAGCAGCGACACGCGCTCCTCCACAACTGCGCGCAGGGGTTGCAGCGGATCGGCGAACGCGCGGCGGCGGGCCGTTCCTGACGAAGTTCATCCGTCCTGGGCAGTAGCCACCACTACAGCCCGCGCCGCCGAGCGCGCCTACACAGCCGACCACGACGGGGATCGTGGATGCCGAGGGCAACGTGTACGACGAGGCCGACTGATGGCCGCGAAG
>Ga0207646_10004965_pt1 | contig 14213 bp, 16 predicted proteins | sample KBSK5502metaG_FD_184343 | JGI IMG/M metagenome (GOLD analysis project Ga0207646, IMG submission 184343) | Corn, switchgrass and miscanthus rhizosphere microbial communities from Kellogg Biological Station, Michigan, USA - KBS K5-50-2 metaG... | ecosystem: Host-associated > Plants > Roots >... | reverse complement strand
ATGCAGCGCCATTCCTCCCCAAGGGTCTTGGGGCTGTCAGGGTTCCCCGCTGGGGGATCAGCGCGGCTGCTCTTCCCATTGGCGCATGGGGATGACGACGAACACCTCGGTTCGCTGCGGGAGGTGGTTGATGTACGGCATGCCGCTGCTGGCGTCACGGGTAAACGCTTGCAGCTCCTCTTGATGAGGAGAGACGACCATGACATGTGGACCCACGTGGAAGTACCTGTCTGGAGACTCGGTTGGCGCAGCTTGGTGCGGTACCCACGCGCCCATGTACATGTAGGCGATGCCAATCCTGTCGATGTGAGCCGGTCGGCCTGCCAAGCCGTCCTTGATCCATTGCAGGAAGCTTCGATCGAAGCACCCCGGCTCGTCATGCGCGAGGCCAGGGACGCCGGGGAGGCATGTCCATTCGCTCGTGCCCTTCCGGAGAACCCGGTACTCACCATCCGGAGTCGACGGCCAATCGAGAATCGTCGCGTCCTTCGTAATGAAGGTTGGCCCGGCCCGCAACGCATCGGCCAGTTTTTCGGCATCCGTCTGGGCCGATGCGGTCGCCGGTGCGGTCAGGGTGGTGAGCAACAACAACACAATCAGCTTCATGATCGAGACCTCCACGCCGGTGCCGACGCTAGTAAGCGCTCGGTCTTGGGGCCATCAGATGTTTCTATGAGATCGCTGATGTCGAGCCTCCTCCCGTTGTGTCTTGCTCCCGGGCCATCCACTCCCGGATGTACGGCGAGCAATGGAGCAACTCGATACCCTCTGCTTCACATGCGATCAGAAAGCGCACGATCGCACTGTCCACCAGCGTCACCTCGTCCAAGTCGAGCACGAGCTTCGGTCGGTGCTTGCGGATTTGGGTCCGCAGCTCGTCCAAGTAGTCCGAGCCTAGGCGCCCGATGAGCCGGAGCCTCACGGTCCGGCCGTCGGACGCTGTTTCGATCCTGAGGGTCACCTGTAAGATTCCGCACTCATGCCGCTTACCACGCTAGCAAGCGCCGGGCCACGACTAAGTGCTTCTGGAGCGGAGAGTTGGCTTCACCAAGGATGCTGACGCGTCGGCAATTGCTGACTAGTCGGCGTCACTTCCCGTCCCCGACCGCCGTCGCCAGGCATCAGCGATTTCTCCCGGCCTTCCGGAGCGTCATGACGTAGGCGGCGACACTAGCCACGTCGGCGTCGCTCAAGGGACTGGGATAGAGCTTCGGCATGCTGCCGGTGGGGCTCTTGATATAGGCGATCACTCCCGCCAGATCGCGGTTAGAGGTCTGCAGGTTGGCCCCGAAACCGCCCTCGCCCTGCGCACCGTGGCAAGCGGAGCAGATCTGCCCGTACACCTTTTTGCCGGGATCGAGCGACGCCCTGGCGCCGGAGCCGGGGTCAATAGCCGAGCCTCCCGCGCTGACCTCAGGAAGAGCGACCCTCTGCGTCTTGCCCTCGGGAGCATCGAGGCTCATTACGATGAGCTTCGGGCCGCCGCCATTCGGCATCGGGATACCCATTCGCGAGATGTTTCCGGAGGTCGTGGCGACATACTGCTTGCCACCGATCATGTACGTGACCACCCCGCCCGCCACCGGGCCACCGGTGGCGATCGTCTGCAGGACCTTGCCACTCGCCTTGTCCAGCGCATAGAAGTCGCCACCAACGTCGCCGGTGAAGACGAGACCACCGGCCGTCGGCGTCACGCCGGCCACGATCGGCTTCGGTGCGTGGAACTTCCAGCGGATGGTCCCGGTGGTTCCGTCGAGCGCTGTCACCCAGCCGGTGGCTTGCTCGACCGGGTCGCCGGTGAGCCCCGTGCCCATGTACAGCTGGCCTGGGACGTATTCGTCTGGCACCTGGCCGACCCGGAATCTGTAGCACCAGTCCACGGCGCCCACGTACAGCATGCGGCTGTCAGGGTCGAATGCCGGTCCGTTCCATTCTACGCCGCCCGATGGCCCAGGGCAGGCGCGGATGCCCGCCACGGTGGGTTTTCTGCCGGCGTTGAGAATCGTCGTAACGGGCGCCTTGAACAGCAGGTCGTGGGTCCGGCCGTTCACAACGTGCACATACCCATCCTTGCTCCCGATGGCGACGCGGGGCTCGCCGTCCGGCGTCGTATACAGCACCGGCGACGCGCCCAGATCGTAGTCGAACCCATCCCGCGGCGTGGCCTGGTACCACCACTTCAGTTTGCCCGTCTTCGCATCCAGCACGATGAACGAATCGGTAAAGAGGTTGTCGCCGCGGCGCTGATCAGGAGCGAAGAGCGGCGCCGGGTTCCCGACCGGGACAAACAGCTCCCCGGCCTGGGGGTCTAGCGTATACGACGTCCACATCCCACCTCCGCCACGTTGCGCGCTCTCCGGCGTGGGCCACGTTTCCGCTCCGACCTCTGAGCCCATCGGAATCGTGTAGAACCGCCACATCTCACGACCGGTCGCGGCGTCGAAGCCCATCGCCCGACCACGGATGCCCCAATCGCTTCCGGCGAGGCCGACGAACACCATCCCATCCCAGGCGACCGGCGCGCTGCTCACGAACTCGCCGACCGACACATCTCCCACCTTTACATCCCACAGCACCTGGCCCGAGGCCGCGTCCAGCGCGGCCAGTCGCGCGCCGGGCATGCCGCGATACAACCGGCCGTCCAGATAGGCGACGCCACGATTCACCGGGACGGGATCCTGCTGCTCGCTGGCATCGATCTGCCGCCAGTTCACGGCGCACGTCGTGGCGTTCATCGAGACCGTCGTGCGCGCCGTCGTGAGAAACATCGTGTCGCCGATGACGACGGGCCCGGTCTGAAACGTGCCCCCTTCGCCCATGATGAGCTCGCACACGAGCCTCAGCCGCGACGCGTTGGTGGTGTTGATCTGGTCGAACGCGGCGAAGCGTTGTCCATCGTACCCGTTGTTGTAGCCAGCCCAGCCAACGTTTGCAGCGGCGGTCGTCGAATCACCGCGATGTGCGGGGCCCACCCGGGCCGAGACCGCCGCGAGTGCGAGGAGTACGAGGACGATTGCCGCGCTGATACGCCAATGGATAAACATCGCGAGACTCCCTTTGTGTGATCCGGCTCGACGTGTGTGTTGAGGGCCCGCCTGGCTGGCGGCCGCCACGGCGCGGTAGAGGGGCAAGCGCCGGGCCACGGCTAACTACCTTCAATTGCGGTGAGTTGGCTTCAGCGATGATTGCCGACTGCTCGGCTATTGCCGACCGCTCAGCGTCCTTTGATAGACGAGCTTGTCGATCTGGAGGGCTTTGATTTTCGACTCGAGGGTCTGGCGCGGGATCCCGAGCTTCGCCGCGGCGCCTCGCGGACCGGAGACCCGTCCGTGGCACTCCGCCAGCGCGGCTTCGATCATGGCCTTCTCACCCTGGGCCAGCGTGGTCACCTGGTGGCCAGTCCGCTGGGACGGTTGGGGCGGGCCGGCCTTCAGCCATGACGCATCGACGACGAATGTCTCGCCCTCGCACAACACCACGGCGCGCTCGATCACGTTCTGCAGCTCGCGCACGTTGCCGGGCCAGTCGTAGCCTTGAAACAGCTCCAGGGTTTGCTTCTGGATGTTCCGGATGTTTTTCCCGACCCGCTTGGCGTAGCGCTCGACCAGATATTGGACCAGCACGGGAATGTCATCCGCGCGCTCGCGCATCGGCGGCATCTGGATGGGAAAGACATTCAGGCGGTAATAGAGATCCTGCCGGAAGGTCCCGCCCTCGACGGCGGCCTCGAGATCGCGGTTCGTGGCGGCCAGGACGCGCACATCCACGGTCAGCGGATGACTCGAGCCCACGCGTTCGATCTCCCGTTCCTGCAGCACGCGCAACAGTGCGATTTGCGTCTCGGGGGGAAGGTCGCCGACCTCATCGAGGAAGATGGTGCCGCCGTCGGCGGCTTCGAACCGGCCGAGCCGCCGCTGCAGCGCGCCGGTGAAGGCGCCCTTCTCGTGCCCGAACAGCTCGGAGGCAATGAGCGATGGGGGAATGGCCGCGCAGTTGACCCGGATGAAGGCCCGAGTGGCGCGGCCGGACCGCCGGTGGATGGCGCGCGCGAGCAGCTCCTTGCCGGTCCCGGTCTCCCCCAGGATGAGCACCGTGGCATCGGTCGTCGCCACCTTCGCCGCCTGGGCCAGGACGCGCTGCAAGGCGGGGGAGGAACCGACGATCTCCTCGAACATCGACGCCCGGTCGATGTCCTCCCTCAACGCCAGCGTTTCGTTGCGCATCCGCTCCTCGGCCCGCTTGCGCTCGTCGATGTCCGTCCCCGTCGCATACCAGCGAACGATCCGTCCGTCCTCATCGCGCAGGGGGTGATAGCGGACGACGAACCAGCGGTACTGCCCATCTTTGCGGCGCAAGCGCTGCTCGATCTCGAAGGGCACCACACGGGACAGCCCCTCGCGGCGCTCCTCGTGCAGTCGAGTCCGATCATCGGGATGGACGAACTCGGTGCGGAAATCTGATGCCATCACCTCGTCCACCGTGAACCCGGAGTACTCCAGCAGGGACCGGTTCGCGTAGAGGAAGGTGCCGTCCGGCTTCCGGACGACGATGAGCTGGGGTATGGCGTCGACGATGCCCCGCAATTCCTGCTCTGATGTCCTGAGCTGTTCTTCCCGGGCATGCGCCTCCGCCACGCGCCGCTCGGCCTTGGCCAGTTGTTCGTGCGACACGGCCAGCGCGATGTAGTCGGCGATGCGGCGGGCGACCGGCAGGTCATCTGTCGAGAATGCGTTGGCGCGTTTGGAGACGAATGACAGCGTCATCGCCTGCTCGCGAGCGGAAGCGAAAATAGCGAGGAATGACCTGAAGCCCGCCGCGATCATGCGATCCTGGAGATCGGCTGGTTCGGCGATGGGCAACCGTTCCTGGGTGAGATCGCCGCAGATGGCGAACCCCTTCTCGCGACGCTCGGCCATCGAGACGGTCGAGGTGACGCGATCGTAGTGCGGGAACCCATCGGTCGAGCGAGCCTGCATGACGACGGCGCCGGTCTTGTCGAGAAAGGTCAGCTGCAGGTGATCGTGCGGTAGCAGTCTCCTGACGATCTCCGAGACGCGGGGAAATACGCCCCGGATATCGAGCACTTCCGAGATCGTGCGCAACAGCTGGAGCGAGCTTTCGACGTCCACCACGGGCGCGCCAGAATCCGGGCTCATCTGAACACCTCGTAGGCCGTCGAAGATAGCTCCGTGGAGACCATCCTGCCGCCCTCCGGCGATACCGTCAGGTCACTCTCCCCCTCCGGCCATCCCATCCCGAAACTCCTGCGCCAGTGGATGCGGCGCCGAGACGCCAATAGATAAGCATGGGAGACTCCCTTTGTGTGATCCGCTCCGACAGAAACGTCATACCGATTTACTCTCCCCGCGTCGCGTGCAGGGATCCCGTGTGCACTCGATTGCCGGGGGCCTGGTCCGCAGCCAGCGGCATCGGCCCAGCCGCCAGCCGCACTTGCCGCTGAGTCTTGTCACGGCTGATCCACACGATGCTATCGCCGCACATGATTGCGTCCACCGGATATGGCTGTCGGCCGAACGACGCGGCGTCCGAGGTGGCGACCTGGGTGCTGGGGAAGTAATAGAAGCAGCGCTCGCCTCCCGGGTGACTGTGGATGACTCCCACCGTCCCCGTCCATCCTGCACCCTCACACGTCTGACGCGGCAGGACGTGCGTACGGGTTGAGTGAGCCGGATCCACGTCCGCGGGAGCGATGCGCTGCACAAACACCACGGGACCGTGGACGTGGCCGATCATGCAGCCCATGAACTCGGTGGCGTGCGAGCCGTACGCCAGTGTGAGATAGCGGCGCGCTTGCTCGGATACGACCAGCGCGCGTGCCGTCATGGACGGGGCGCCCGCGGCGCCGGCGCTCCCGAGGTGGAGCAGCAGGACGGTCGTCAAGCCCACGGCCGTCGCCGCGGTATGGAGCAGGCGGCTTCTCACGGACGCGCCTCGTACTGCGTCAGCACGTGCGGCTCGAGCCGGCTCGAGCCGAGGCACCACCACGCGCCGAGGACTCGCAGGCACCGCAGGTACGCGAGTTCGGGCAGGCTCAACGCGAGCGTGGTGCTCATGGAGTTCACGGGCGGAGAACCTCGAGCGCTGCCTGCACAGCCGTGCGGGCCCGCAGCGACGGTCCCGAGAGCCCGAGTACCCGGTGCGCGCAACCGCCCGCCACGATGGCGAACGGCAAACGATGTATCGCCCACGCCCGGCACCGAGGCCAGAAGGCGCCGGATTCCACACCGCGGCGAATGACCGCCGACAACATGCACGTCCCGCGCTGTAGCAACTCGCGTCGGGCGAGCAGCGCGCCCCCGTCCCCGCGCGGCGTGTCGAGTGCACCATCAGTCGCTGCCCGTTCGATCACCTTCCAGATGGCGTCCACCGTCTCGGCGAGCAGGGTGGACGAGTCGATTGCCGACCCTGGATCGATCGTCGCGTTGTCACCCGAGACCATCGCTTGCGTCATGGTGTCAACTCTCTCGTTGTGTCCCCTGCACGTGACGGAAGGCAAACACCGCGCCACAGGTAAGTGCTTCTTCCGCGGAGAGTTGGGTTCAGCGAGGATGACGACCTGTCAGCAATTGCCGAACCCGCAGCGTAGAGCCCTTCGCGGAGATCCCTTCAGCGGGAAATGGCTGGTAGCACTGGAGCTTCGGTGAGCCGTCCGACGTACTCGCCGAGGCGCAATTCGACGTCCGACCGCTGTTGGAACCCGCGCTCGAACGCGCTGCTGACGCGCGCCTGCAGTGCGGGGCGCGCCACGGCTCGCCGGAAGGCGTCCATCTGCGGGGGAAACTCCTGGTCCGCCGGCCGGGAGACGCTGTTGACGAACTGCTTGATATCCGCCAGGGCCTGACGGTCGAACGTCGAGACTCGGCGCGCAAAGCGGTCGACGAAGGTCTCGAACTCGTCCTCTGGAATGGCGCGGTTGACGTATCCGTACCGTTCGGCGAGCCCGCCGTCGAAATCCTCACCGCCCAGCAGGATCTCGAACGCTCTGCCCCGCCCGACCAGGCGCGGCAGCCAGGAGACGGGGCCGGCGCCGGGCATCGTTCCGAAACCGACTTCCATCTGTCCGAGCACGGCCCGCTCGCGGCTCGCGAAGCGGATGTCGGTGGCCAGAGCAAACTCGCTCCCGGCGCCGCGCGCCCGCCCGCGGATGGCCGCGATCGTGACCGCCGGCAATCTGCTCAACCGAACCACGATGTCGATCCAAGGGTCGAGGCCCGTCGGGCCTGCCGGTAATGCGGCGACGCGGGAAAGGTTGCCGGGAGTGATGTCGTAGTGCGCCAGGAAATAGTCCGAGTCGGCGCTGTCGAAGACCAGGACGGCCGGCCCTTCATTCCTTTCGACCACGGCGAACAAATCGCCCAGCTCACCGATCATCACGGAGTCGATGAGATTAATCGGGGGGTTGTTGAAGGTCGCTCGCCATATCGACGGTGTCGAGTTGTCGAGCGTCAAGCGAGTGAATGTCATCAGGGTCGTATCCTTTGCGCGCCCCCTCGGAGATCCCTCATCGGGACATCAGGACCGGAAGGTTGGCCTCGTGCAGGACCGTGCGCGTGACACCACCGAATATCAGCTCGTTGAGGCGGGCGTGGCCGTAGGCGCCCATGACGAGGAGATCGGCGCCGAACGCGGCGGCGTGCGACAGCAGAACACGGCCCACGTCTTCGCCGCCGGAGGACAGGCGTCGTACGTCCACGTGCGCGCGGTGACGCGCCAGGTACCGCGCGATGTCCGCCCCCGGCTCCTGGCCGTGACCCGTCCCGCGGCCCTCAGGGTCGATGACCAACACCTCGACTGCCGCGGCCCTCACCAACAACGGCATGGCGTCCGCCACCGCTCGGGCGGCCGCGCGCCCGGCGTCCCACCCGACCAGGACGCGGCGCACCTGGGATGCGGTGCGGCGTGGCGGGAGCACGATGACCGGCCGCCCGGACGTCAGGACGAGGGACTCGACGAGACCGGGAGGACCGGCGGTCAGGCCCGCGGGGTCCGGGCGGGCAACCAACACCAAGTCCGCGTAGCGCGCGTGCACGCCCGCGTCGCTGCTGAAGTACGGCTCCGATCTCCACTCCCACCCGATGGCGTACCGACGGACGATCTCCTCGAACCGAGCGCGGTGCTGCGCCTCGGTCTCCTCGACCTCTGCCTGGCGCGCCTCGATCACGCTCGGGATGCCCTCGCCCCGGGCGAACATCTCCGGCGGGGTAACGGCGGGCGCCGGACGCATGAACACGCCGGTGAGGTGCGCGCCGTACTCTTGAGCGAGTACGCCAGCAACCTCCAGGATGCCTGTAGGCTCGGTCTCTCCATCGACGAAGACGACGATTTCCCGTATTGAGTTCGCCATAGGGGTCTCATCGACAGCCGACGCCGTTACGCGATGTGTCGTGTTCATGCAGGCGCTCCCTTTCCCACCCTAACGCTCGACTCGGGTCGGGAGTTCATCCCACGTCATGCTCCGCTGCCGCGCGCCGCCTTCAAGGCCGCGGTCCACCACAGCAGATCGTCGATCATCGTCCCGGCGGGCGCCTGCAGCTCGGCTAGCCCCGCGTCGACATCGCCGCCCCGGTAGTGAGCCCACAAGGTGGCGACGGGGATGTGGACCGATGAGCGAATCGGGGCGAGCTGAAGCTCGATCGCCGTTTCGCGGAGCTGCTGCACGCTGCGGGCGCCCATTACGGAGCCATAGCTTACGAAGCCAACCGCCTTGCGATTCCACTCCGGGTACACCCAGTCGATGGCATTCTTGAGCACGGCCGCAGGTCCGTAGTTGTATTCCGGGGTGACGAAGACGAAGCCGTCGGACCGCGCGATCGCCGCAGTCCATCTCTGAACGACCTCGTGCTCGAAGGGGGCGCGACCAGGTGTAGCCGGCGTGACCGGCTGATCGAAGAACGGCATCGGAAAGTCGCGCAGATCGAGCAGCCGCGCGTCGATGCCTTCGCGCTTCTTCAAGTGCTGCAAAATCCAGTGCGCGGGCTTTTCCGAGAAACGGCCCTTGCGGGTGCTTCCCACAATGACGGAAATGACGGTCATGCTCCTTACACCGCCGATCGTTCCAACGCAGTGCCATCGACGCGCAGCGTGACGTCGATGTTGCCACGTGTGGCGTTCGAGTAAGGGCAGAGCTCGTGGGCGCGCCGCATCAGGTCCACGGCGTCGACACGTGACAGGTTCGGCGCGTGTAGGTCGAGGGCGACCGCCAAGCCCCATCCGCCGTAGCCGGTGGGACCCAGCCCCACCTGGGCGGTTACGGTCGAGTCGGAAGCATCGAGCTTCCGACCCCGGGCCACCGACAACAGCGACGACTGGAAGCAGGCGGCGTACCCGACCGCGAACAACTCCTCTGGATTGGTTCCGGGTCCGCTGTCGCCGCCCAATTCTTTGGGGACGGACAGCTGGACGGCGAGTCGGCCGTCCTGGGTTCGGCCATGACCGGCCCGCCCTCCTTCGACCACCGCCTCGGTTGTGTAGAGGATCTTCATATCAAGCCACCGCCGCCTCGGCGCCCTCGTACTGCAGTGCTGGGCCGAGCAGCAGGCCGCCGTCGGCAATGAACTCCGATCCGGTCGAGAACCCGGCCTCGTCGGACGCGACGAACAGCACCAGGCGCGCGATCTCGTCAGGCTCGGCGATCCGCGGAATCGCCAAGAGCTTTACAGCCCCCGCTCCGACCGCCGCGGCGTCCGGCCCGGCCACCATCGGCGTGCGGACACTGCCGGGGTGGATGGAGTTGACACGGATGTTGTCGCGCCCGAGCTCCAGCGCCGCCGTCTTGGTCAGTCCCCGCACACCCCACTTGCTGGCCACGTACGCGGCGACCCCGGCCGTGCCGATCATCCCCGCGCCCGACGAGATATTGACGATCGCGCCGCCGCCCGCCTTGCGCATCGAGGACACCACGGCGCGGATCCCCAGATAGGTACCGGTCAGATTGATGTCGATCACCTGGCGCCAGACCGCCGGCTCAGTCTCCGCGATCGGTCCGAAGCGCACGATGCCCGCGTTGTTGACCAGCACGGAGACCGGGCCGAAGGCGTCCTCGGCGGCGGCCAGCGTCGCCGCCCAGTCCCTGTCGCTCGTGACGTCGAGGCGGGAGAAGACCGCCTGATCGCCGAGCTCGTCGGAGAGCTTCCGCCCCTCCTGCTCGAGTACGTCTGCGATCACGACATTCGCGCCCTCGGCGACGAAGCCGCGCGCGAAGCTGGCACCCAATCCACGGGCACCGCCCGTGACGATCGCTGTCCGACTATCGAACCGTTTCATGTTGTTCGCCATCAGTCGTCCCTCCGCGCTGGCAATTCCGGTATCCCTTGCTTCAACAATGCCCGGGCCGTCTCGGCCGAGTTCGTCGCCTCGCGAAGCAGCTTGATCTTGCCATGCTCAGCCACGAGCCTGCCAAAAAACAGTTGATGTACTTTACGACCTGTTATGGTCGAGACGTTGGTGAATTCATATTCGGCGAATACCTGGTCAGGGGTGTCGATGAGAATCTTGAGATTCTCCAAGTGCAGACCAGGAAAGGTGTCGTGAAGAAACTTGGCGGCACCGGTAATTCCCTCGGCGCCGGCGAAACGTCCTGGGAGGCCAAAGTCTGTGAGATATGGCAGCTCGAGGGCGCCGTCCTCAGTAAACATGCTGACCATCACGTTGGCATCTCGCCACGATTCCTTGAAGACGTCCTCTAAGAGCTCTCTTGCACTTTTCATGGCCTGGTCTCCCGTCGGAAATTGTGACTCAGTTCAATTGCCCAAGGGTCGGCTCAGCGGACAATCGCGAGGCCGCCGGCTATGTCGCCGTTCACGATCCGCGCTTCCTGTTCCAACTGCGCGCCCGCCATCCAGCCCGACGTGATCGTCCCTTGCAGTCGGACCAGGCCCGGATGCCACACGACGACGCCCTCGAGATCGGCGACGAAGGACCGAGCCTCACCGGCGTCGATGGTCCAGCGCGCTCGAACGCGCCACACCGGGTTCGCTGCTGCGCTTGGCGGCCCGAGTAGCTCGAGCTCGAGTCGCACGCGCCCCGCGACAACGCCATCGGCCTGGCCTTCCCAGACGCAGTTGCCGTCCGGGCTCACGCCCACGAAGACCGTTTCGAACGTGCCGGCGAGCCGGGCGACGGCCGGGGACTGGCCACCCGCTCCGGCGCTCTGTGCACCACTAGCTCGTGGGGCCGACACAGTGAGCGTGGCCACGGTAAGAAGTGCGGCGGCGGTTTTACAGATCGAACGGTTTTGCATGGATCCTGCCTCCGAGATTCCTGTTGACGAGTGGGGATGGAGGCAAGCGCCGCGCCGCGGCGAAATCGTTCTGCAGTGCGGGGTTCGCTTCAGCGAGGCGGCCGACCCATCGGCAATTGCCGAGCGGTCAGCGTCCTTTCCAACGGGGAATCCGGCCGGCGGTCCGCTGCGATACGGTCCCCCGACCCTCACGGCACGGCCGCGCTGGTCGGTGGCAGCTCTGCGGCGACCTTCCTCAGGTCTGCAGTCGAGCCGGCCCAGGCACCCAGGGCCTGGATGTAGTGCGCGACCTGCCACACCTGATCAGGCGTCAGCGCGTCGCCCGACTCGGGCATCGGTGTGCCGTTGATTCCGTTCATCGTCCGGAGGTAGATGTCGCGTGCCGTGCGCGCCCACTTCCCGCGGCCCAGCGTGAGGTTGGCCGGTGTGATGGCCATCCCCCAATCGTCCACCAGTTTACCGCCCGACGCTCCGTTGCCAGTGCCGTCGCCGTGGCACTTCGAGCAGTTGGCCTCGAACAGCTCCCGGCCTTGCGTCACGGACTCCCGCGTGGGCGCCGGCTCGTCGGGGATGGCGACCGGGGTGCCTGGCTTCTCGCTGCGCCAGCGTGGCGACAGCGTCTGCAGGAAGGCGATCACGTCCCGGCGCTCACGCGTGCTCAGGGCGGCGAAGGGAGGCATACGGGTGCCGTACAGGCCGTCCTGGATCACCCGATCGAGGTCGGCCGTCGTGGGCAGGGAGCCGTACCGCGTCGAGCTGAACTTGTAGACGCCCTGGCGGAAGTCACGCGGCTTGAGTTGCGACCAGCGCGCCACCTCTCCCGCGCCGTCGCCGCGGGCTCCGTGGCACTGGATGCAATAGCGCTCGTACACCTGCCGGCCACGCGCCGCATCGCCGGCTGATTGCGCGGACACCGGCGATGCACCGAGCGCGAGTGCGCCCATAATGTGGGCGACTACGATCGCCGTGGGCCGTCTGGCTGACATGCGCTCTCCTTTCAGAAGAGGAGATGACTCCCGATCCACAGTTGTTGACGCGTCGCGTTCGTGCCCGGCGCGACCTGCTTGATCGTCTGGCGCCAGTACGTGAGCTCCAGCAACCACGCGAAGCGGGACGTCAGTTCGAGCGCATGGCGCACGCCGACGAGCTGGAAGTCCTGGTCGCCGTAGTCGTCCGGGCGCCCTGCGACAGCCTGACGCTGGTTGCGAATGATCTGGAGCCGGCTGTAGAACACCAGCGGGAGCTTGGGCACGTATTCGAGTTGCAGCATGCCGGCGTTGTACTTGGGGTCTTGGGTCGCCGTGGGCACGAGCGCGCGGTCGTCCCGCCCCGTCAGGCCCATCACCGTGACACGGAAGGGGAGCACGTCCGATCCCAGCCACAGCTCGACGTCGCCGCCGAAGCGCCGCTGCCCCTTCAAGTCCGAGGTGTCGGGACCGACCGGCCAGGTCGAGTACGCACCGAAGGCGCCCACCTGCACCCGGCGCAGGAATCCGCTCGCCAGGTCGTGCCGGTGGGTCACCCGGCCGAACACCCCGGGGGCGCAGAACGTGCAATGCGCGCGCGGCGCGCCGTCCGCGTTGAACACGTTCACCATGTAGCGGTTCCGGCTCCCGCGATCGTGCCCCATGATCTCGACGCCGGGCTGGGGGAACAGCACGTTGAAGCGCGATACCGAGCCCGGCACCGTGTACGCGTACAACACCGCGAATCGCGCATTACTCATGTTGTACTCGCGCCCCGGGTTGATCGGGACATCGAGCTCGCTCTGTCCCACCTTGATGTTGACCCAATTGGTGCCGAACGCCTGGTTGTATCGGATCCAGCCGTGACCGGCGAAGGTCAAGCCATCTTCGTAGACGACAGGGAACATGCGGAACGACACCTTATCGCTGATGGAGCCCATCCCCCCGAAGACGAACGCGCCGTTGGCAACCCCCCCCTGACGCTGCACCGTCTTTCCGGCGACCCGGTCGACGTCGACTTGGTAGTCTTTCCATAGCCAGGCGAACAGGGGCCAATAGCCCGGCTCATTGGCCCGGAGGTCGTCGGTGCCGTTCTTCATCCGGTACCCGTTGTCCCGGAATGCCTGCCCAAAGGGGGTGAGTAGCGGCACCGCGAGGTGACAGGCCGAGCACTTCATGCCGTATTTCCGGGCGAAGGCGGGTATGCCCGCGTTCGCTTCGTATGCGCGCACCGCCGCGCGCGCATACGGCGGGAGGCCTGCCGCGGGGTGGTCAGTCGCCTCGGCGGAGGGCACGCCGACGACGCTGCCTATCGAGAGCGACAACCACGCGATCCCGTACCTGACAGTCATGGCGATCCCTCCAGGATGTTCACCGCTGCATTTCGAGCCGCCACCAGTATTTCCGCCGAACGCGGCCCGCGCCTTGTCGCGGACGCAGGACGTCGAGTGCTGCCGCGACGGCCGTGCGTGCACGTGAGGACGCCCCCGGTGCGAGACCGAGCACCTAATGCAGACACGCGCCGGCGACGATGTCGCACGCGCCCCGGGACAACGCCATCGGCCTGGCCTTCGCAGACGCAGTTGCCGTCCGGGCTCACGCCCAGGAAGACGGTATCGAACGGTTTTGCATGGATCCTGCCTCCGAGGTGCCCGTTGACGAGTGGGGATGGAGGCAAGCGCCGCGCCGCGGCGAAATCGTTCTACAGTGCGGGGTTCGCTTCAGCGAGCCGGCCGACCCATCGGCAATTGCCGAGTGGTCAGCGTCCTTTCCAACGTCCGCTTTACTGCGGCGAGCGGGGAGTCCGGCCGGCGGTCCGCTGCGATACGGTCCCCCCGGCCCTTACGGCACGGCTGCGCTCGTCGGTGGCAGCTCTGCGGCGACCTTCCTCAGGTCTGCAGTCGAGCCGGCCCAGGCACCCAGGGCCTGGATGTAGTGCGCGACCTGCCACACCTGATCAGGCGTCAGCGCGTCGCCCGACTCGGGCA
>Ga0207646_10004964_pt1 | contig 14214 bp, 11 predicted proteins | sample KBSK5502metaG_FD_184343 | JGI IMG/M metagenome (GOLD analysis project Ga0207646, IMG submission 184343) | Corn, switchgrass and miscanthus rhizosphere microbial communities from Kellogg Biological Station, Michigan, USA - KBS K5-50-2 metaG... | ecosystem: Host-associated > Plants > Roots >... | reverse complement strand
TCGAGTGAGCGCGACCAGTCGGCGCACCGACAAGCCGAACCGGCCCACCCCCCTCGGTGAGGCCCTCGACGAGTATCTCCGCACCGCCGGGCTCAAGAAGCGGCTCCAGCAGGCGGCGATTCTCGAGGAATGGACGGCGCTGGTAGGGCCGCAGATCGCCGCGGTCACCGCGCCGCAGTTCATCACCGCCGACGGGGTCATGCGGGTCCACGTCGCCACCGCGCCCTGGGCCACCGAGCTCGGCCTCATGACCCCACGCATTCTCGCGCGGCTCAATCAGGGTCGCTCGGGACGAGTGAAGGAGATCCGCTGGGTCCCGGGTCCGCTCGACCGGCCACAGCCCTGACAGCAGCGAGGCACATTGGCAAAGCGAGACATGAGCAACGGCGACGGCGCCCACTACGACGCCCAGTCCATCACGGTCCTCAAGGGCCTCGAGGCGGTCCGCCGCCGCCCCGGCATGTACATCGGATCCACCAGCGAGACCGGGCTGCACCATCTGGTCTACGAGGTGGTGGACAACTCCATCGACGAGGCGCTGGCCGGCTTCTGCGACAACATCGCCGTCACCATTCACCCCGATAACTCGATCACCGTGGCGGACAACGGCCGCGGCATTCCGGTGGACACGCATCCCACCGAGAAGCTGCCCGCGGTCGAGGTGGCGCTCACGATGCTCCACGCCGGCGGTAAGTTCGACAAGAACACGTACAAGGTGTCGGGCGGGCTCCACGGCGTCGGAGTATCGGTAGTGAACGCGCTGTCGGAGCGCCTGGAAGTCATCGTGGACCGGGACGGCAGCCGCTACCACATGGCGTTCGTGCGCGGCAAGACGGTGAAGAAGCTGAACGTTCTCGGCAAGGCGCGGGGCACCGGCACGACCATCCGGTTCAAGCCCGATCCCGAGATCTTCGAGGTGCTGGAGTTTCACTACACCACGCTCGCCGACCGGCTCCGGCAGCTCGCGTTCCTCAACAAGGGCGTCACCATCACGCTCAAGGACGAGCGCGACGCACCGCCCAAGACCGAAACGTTCTACGCCAAGGGCGGGCTGGTCCAGTTCGTCGAGTGGCTCAACCGGAACAAGAAAGCGATCCACCCGAAGCCGGTCGCCTTCAACGCAGTGAAGGACGACGTGGACGTGGACGTGGCGCTCCAGTACGAGGACGGGTACAACGAGAACACGTTCACGTTCGTGAACAACATCAACACCCACGAGGGCGGCACCCACCTCACCGGCTTCAAGGCGGCGCTCACCCGAACCATCAACGACATCGCGCGGAAACGGGACTTCCTCAAGAAGGAGGATTTCACCCTCTCGGGCGAGGACATCCGCGAGGGCCTCACGTGCGTGCTGCACGTCAAGGTGAAGGAGCCGCAGTTCGAGGGGCAGACCAAGACCAAGCTCGGCAACTCCGAGGTCGAAGGCATCGTCAAGCAGGTCGTGAACGAGCACCTCGGCAGCTGGCTGGAGGAGCATCCGCCGGTGGCGCGGGCGATCATCGAGAAGGCCGTGAGCGCCGCGCGGGCCCGTGAGGCCGCCCGGAAAGCACGCGATCTCGTGCGCAAGAAGTCCGGTCTCGAGAACGCGGTGCTGCCCGGCAAGCTGGCCGACTGCTCGATCGAGGACCCCGCGATGACGGAGCTGTACCTGGTCGAGGGCGACTCGGCCGGCGGCAGCGCCAAGCAGGGCCGGGACCGCCAGTTCCAGGCGATCCTCCCGCTCCGCGGCAAGATCCTCAACGTGGAGAAGGCCCGGATCGACAAGATCCTGAGCAACGAAGAGATCCGGTCGATGATCACGGCGATCGGCACCGGCGTCCGCGAGGACTTCAAGCTGGACGACGCGCGGTACCACAAGATCATCCTCATGACCGACGCGGACGTGGACGGCGCCCATATCCGGACGCTGCTGTTGACGTTCTTCTTCCGGCAGATGCAGAATCTGATCGACGCGGGGTACGTGTACATCGCCCAGCCGCCCCTCTTCCGGGTGGCCAAGGGCAAGGAGGAGTTCTACGCCTACAGCGAGGCCGAACGGGACGACTACGCCAAGCGGCTCGCGAACGGCGACGGCCGCGGCAACGTCAACATCCAGCGGTACAAGGGCCTCGGCGAGATGAACCCGGACCAGCTCTGGAAGACGACGATGGACCCGGCCACCCGGACCATCCTGCGGGTCACCATGGAGGACGCTGCCGTCGCCTCCCAGCTATTCGACGAGCTGATGGGTGACGAAGTCGAGCCCCGCCGGCTGTTCATCGAGCGCAACGCCAAGTACGTGAGCAACTTGGACGTCTGACCCCATGGACCCGGCGGAGCTCCGGCGAGCCATCCCGGCCGCGATCGACGCCCTGGGCGGGGATTCCGGGGTATCCTCGGCGCTCGGGCCTGACGCCTGGGCCATTTTCCGCGGCAGCGTCCTCGGCTACGTCGCCCTGATCGCGCCCGAGGACGGCGAAGGCGACAGCATCGTGCACGTCACCTTTCCCATCCTCCGGATCCCTGCCGAAGGGGCCGAGCCGGTGCTGAAGCGGCTGCTCGAGCTCAACCACGAGCTGGGGTCTTTCGCCTCGTTCTCCCTCGACGGCCGGGGGAAGGCCTGGCTCGGCGCCGGCCGCTTCGCCGCCGACCTGGGCGACCACGAGCTGCGGGAGGTCATCGCCCAAGTGGCCGGGCTGGCCGATCGGTACAACGAGGAGCTCCTGGACACCTTCGGCCGCGCCGTGGCCCTGGACTAGCCCCCCGGCTGGTCGGCGGGACGGCGCCGGTGTAATTTGGGCGGGGCGTTCCCGGCCATTTCGGCTGCCGGGTGCCCTCCAACCCGTAGTCGGCGTGCGGCTTTCGGCTCCGATTACGCTACGCTCAGGAGCCCGCATGGCGCGCACGACCGGTACTGTGAAATGGTTCAACGACGCGAAAGGCTTCGGCTTCATCACGGTGGACGGGGGCCAGAAAGACTGCTTCGTTCACCATTCGGCGATCAAGGCCGACGGTTTCCGCTCCCTCGCCGAGGGCGACCGCGTCGAGTTCGACCTGGTCCAGGGACAGAAGGGGCCCGCGGCGGAGAACGTGACCAAGCTGCCGCGCTGACCCCGAGCGACGCTCGTAAGACAACGGCCGGTTCGACCCGGGTCGAGCCGGCCGTCCTCGCTTCCCGAGACGGGACGGTGATACCATGATCGAGGTCAAACTCAACGAAGACGACCGCCTGGACTGGGCGCTCAAGACGTTCAAGCGGAAAGTCCAGAAGTCGGGCCTGCTCCAGGATCTCCGGCGCAAGCGGTACTACGTGAAGCCGAGCGAGGCCCGCCAGATCAAGGCGGCGGCCGCCCGGCGGCGTGGCCGCGGGAAGCGCCCGCGGTCCTGACCTCCGCGGGTCCGCGTGTCGGCGGCCCGCGGCCGGCCGTAGGTTAGGCCCATGCCCACCCCGGACCCGGGCATTTCGTTCAGCGTTGCCCGGCAGCTCGAGATCTACCAGCGCGGCTCCGCCGTGCCGGTCGCACCGGAGGAATTGGAGCGGCGGGCCCGCGAGGCTCTGAGCCGGGAGGCGTTCGGTTACCTCTCCGGCGGCGCCGGTGCCGAAGACACGATGCGGGCCAACCTCGACGCCTTTCGTCGGTGGCGCATCGAGCCCCGCGTCCTCCGCAATCTCTCCTGCCGCGACTGGCGCACCACACTCCTCGGCACGCCCCTGCCCGCCCCGGTGCTGCTGGCGCCCATTGGGGTCCAAGGCATCCTGCATCCCGACGGCGAGCTCGCCACGGCCCGCGCCGCGGCGGGGTTCTGCGTCCCGGTCATTCTGAGCAGCGCGTCGTCCGTGCCGCTGGAGGACGTCGCCGCGGCGATGGGCGAGGCGCCCCGCTGGTTCCAGCTGTATTGGAGCGCCGACCCCGAAGTGGCGGCCAGCTTCCTCGGCCGGGCGGAGCGGGCCGGGTTCCGCGCGATCGTCGTGACGGTGGACTGCCCCATCCTGAGCTGGCGGGAACGCGATCTCGCGAACGCCTACTCCCCGTTCCTGCATGGGCAGGGCATCGCCAACTATCTCACCGACCCGGCCTTCCGCGCCAAGCTCCCGCGGCCGCCGGAGCAGGACCCCGCCGGAGCGATCGCTCGCTTCGCCCAGACGTTCGGCGACGCGGCGCTCACCTGGGACGATCTGCCCTTCCTCCGCCGGCATACGCGGCTGCCCCTCGTGCTCAAAGGCATCCTGAGCCCGGACGATGCCGCACGAGCGCTGGACGCGGGCATGGACGGGATCGTGGTGTCGAACCACGGAGGACGGCAGGTGGACGGCGCGGTGGCGAGCCTGGACGCCCTTCCCCGCGTGCTCGAGCGGGTCGCGGGCCGCGTCCCGGTGCTGCTCGATGGAGGGGTCCGCCGCGGCGCCGACGCGTGCAAGGCGCTCGCGTTGGGGGCGAGCGCCGTACTGCTGGGACGGCTCTTCGCCTGGGGGCTGGCGGTGGGGGGCGAAACCGGCGTGCGCGAGGTCCTGCTCAATTTCCTCGCCGACCTCGACCTCACGCTGGGGCTCGCCGGCTGTGCCTCGCCGGCCGATCTCCGGCCCGGGATGCTCCGCCGCGACGGCTAGCGGGTCTCGACGCCGGCCCCCGTGATCCGGTGAGACAGGAGCGGCAGCGGCGCCGGCTCGCCCTCGGTGCTGATCGCGCGGCCGAGGGCCTCGAGGCCCAGCGTGATGCCGGCCGCGTCGCGGGCGAACACCGACGCGAGCGGCTGCCCCGCCTTGACCGGGTCCCCCGGTTTGACGGTGATCACGAAACCCACCGTGGGATCGACCGCGTCGGCCATGGTGTTCCGCCCCCCGCCGAGAGCGACGATCGCCCGGCCGATGGTGGACGGATCCACGCTCGTCACGGTGCCGCTCCCCGGCGCGCGGAACACCTCGACCGCTTTGGCCTGCGGCAGGATGCCCGGGTCCTCGATGACCGCCGGGTCGCCGCCCTGCGCCTCGATGATGCGGCCGAACGTCTCCAGAGCCTGGCCCGAGGAGACACTGGCCTCGAGCCGCTCGCGCGCGGCGGCCGTCTCCCGCTCGACCCCGGCGACCAGGAGCATTTCGACGCCCAGCGCGTACGTGACCTCCATGAGGTCCTCCGGTCCCTCGCCGTCGAGCCCCTGGAGTGCTTCCTCTACCTCGAGCGCGTTGCCGCAGGCCCGACCGAGCGGACGGTCCATCGCCGTCAGGAGTGCGACGGTCCGGCAGCCTCGCGTCTCCCCGAGAGCGATCATGGTGCGGGCGAACTCGATCGCCCGGTCCGGCTCGGGGATGAAGGCACCCGACCCTGCCTTCACGTCGAGCACCAGTCCGTCGAGCCCTTCAGCCAGCTTCTTCGACATGATGCTGGCGGCGAGGAGGGGCATCGACTCGACGGTCCCAGTGACGTCCCGGAGCGCGTAGAGCTTGCGATCGGCGGGCGCAATTTCGGCCGTCTGGCCGATCATGGCGCAGCCGATCCGCTGTACCTGCGCCTCCGCCTCCCGCAGGGAGAGCCCGGTGCGGAAGCCGGGGATCGACTCCAGCTTGTCGAGAGTACCCCCGGTATGGCCCAGGCCCCGACCCGACATCATCGGCACGGCGACGCCGCAGCTCGCGACCATCGGGGCGAGGAGCAGCGAGACCTTGTCGCCCACGCCGCCGGTCGAGTGCTTGTCGATCACCGGGCGGCCGAGGCCCTCGAACCGCAGCCGGTCGCCCGAGGCGATCATCGCGTCGGTCAGCGCCGCGAGCTCACCCGTGGTGAGACCCCGAAGGGTCACGGCCATGAGCAGCGCCGATACCTGGTAGTCGGGCACGCGCCCGGCCACGTACTCCTCGATGAGGGCGCGCCATTCGTCGGGCTCGAGGGCCGCCCCGTCGCGCTTGCGCTGGATCAGTGAGGGAACAACCATTGGACCCCGGCCCGTTGGGACAGTCCGTCGATGTGGGGAGGAAGTCGATGCGTCCGATCGCCGCCGTCGTGCTGCTCCTGGCGCTCGGCGGCCGACCGCTCGCCGGTCAGACGGCGCCCGACTCCGCGGGCGACCTCGCCGCCGGGCGGGCGGCGTTCGATGCCCGCGATCCGGAGACGGCGGTCCAGGATTTCGAGCGCGTGCTGGCGGCGGACTCGACCAACAGCGAGGCGAACCGGCGCGCGGCGCTCGCCCTCATCACCCTCGGGCTCGTGACACCGGACTCGGTGAAGAGCCCGGAGCGAGATTCGCTCTACGCCCGGGCGGAGCGCTACGCCCGCCGGGCGGTCCGGGCCGACAGCCTCGACGCCGACGCCCACTTCGTCCTCGCGCGGGCCATCGGCCAGGCGGCGTTGACGAAGGGGGAGGGGCAGCGGATCCACCTCGCGGCCGATATCCGACGGGAGGCCCTCCGCGCCATCGAGCTCGACCCGCGGCATGACGGCGCCTATCACGTCCTCGGTCGCTGGAACGCCGAGATCATGCGGCTCTCCGGCTTCAGCCGGTTCGTCGCGCGGAATTTCCTCGGCGCGGGAATCTTCGGCCAGGCGTCGTGGGACGGAGCGATCACCAATCTCGAACGCGCCGTGGAGATCGCCCCCGGACGGATCATCCACCGGCTCGACCTGGCCGGCGTCTACGCGGATCGCAAGCGCTACGATGACGCGCGCCGGGAGCTCACCACGCTCGACACCCTGCCGATCCGCGATTACAACGACCCGCGGTACAAGGCGGACGGCGCCGCGCTGCTGAGCCGGATCGCGTCGAAGCGGGACGGCTCCTGACGCTCACGGCAGGTCGGAAAGGGAGTCGCGCGTCTCGTCGGCCAGGTCGTTCAGGCGGGCCTGGAGGCCCCGGCGGCGGCGGGCGAGGTCTCGGCGGGTCCGGTGCGCCGCCTCCTCTAGGCTCTCGCGGGCGCGCTCGCCGAGCACCCGCGCTCGGCGGCCCAGCCGCCTGCGGAGCGCCGATCCCTTCCTCGGCGCGACCAACAGGGCGATCCCGGCGCCAAGGAGCGCCCCGACGACCACCCCCGCCACAAAGTTCGCCGTGCCGCTGATCGCGCCGCCGCCGGCCGGCTCCCGCCGCTGCTCCTCGCCCTGGTCCATGGTCCACCTCCTGACCGGGTTACGTTACTCGCCGCCGGAGACCTCCGTCAACCTTTCTGACTGTCGAGAAACTGGGGGGTGGGCGCAATGAATCGAACACCGCTCCCTGCCCGGTACCGTGGCCCTTATAATCGTAGGGGTACGCTTCCCTTTCCGGACGGGTCACCATGACGATGTCAGCGCCGGTGTCCGAGGATGTCGAGCGCCTACAGACAAGGATCGACACGCTGGAGCAGGAGAAGCGGCACCTCCTGGCCGTGGTCGAGATCCTCCAGGAGATCGCCGGGTCTCTGCACTTCGTGGACGTGGTCCAGGCCGTCACCCGCCGGCTGGGAGAGGCCTTCGGCCTCGACCGCTGCTCGATCTTCCTGGCCGAGCGCGGGGGGGAGACGGTCCGGCTGGTAGCCAGCTATGAGGACCCGAGCATCCGGAACTACGTGGTCGACCTGGCCCGCTATCCCGAGCTGCGCCGGGCGCTGGAGACCGGCCAGACGGTGTTCATTCCCGACGTCGCCACCGACCCCTCGCTCCGGCACGCGGCCGACTCGCTTGCGTCCCGGCGCGTGAAGAACATCACGGTGGTCCCGATCACGTGGCGCGGGGCCCCGATCGGCGCGATCTTCCTGCGGACGTTCCGGGACGGACCGGCGTTCACCGAGGCCGACGTCCATTTTTGCCAGGTCGTGGCGAGCCTCACCGCCAAGGCGCTCCGGAACGCCCACCGCTTCGAGCGGCTCCAGCTGCGGCGCGGCGACGATCCGGCGGGCCGCGCGGCGGACCGGGAGCGGGCGGCCCTCGTCGGGTTCCTGCGACGGCTGCTCGACTCGTTCGCGACCAAGGAGGAGCCGTGGGGCGAAGGGGCGCTGACGCGGGCAAGCGCGGACGAGGTGGACCGGCTCGTCGGGGTGGCGATGACGGTGCTCTCCCAGGAGGCCGCGGGACGGTGAGCGGCGGCGCCACCGCCGCCGACGTCGCCCGCCGGGCGGACGAGCTCCGCCGCCAGATCGAGCGGGCCAACCACGCCTACTACGTGCTGGACGCGCCGGAGATCTCCGACGCCGAGTACGATCGCCTCTTCCGCGAGCTCCAGGCGCTCGAAGACGCCCACCCCGGGCTTCGCACCCCGGACAGCCCTACCCAGCGGGTCGGCACCGCCCCTGCAAGCGCGCTCATCAAGTACCGGCATCGCCGGATCATGCCGTCGCTGGCCAACGCGTTCTCCACCGACGAGCTGGTCGCGTGGGAGGAGCGGAACGTCCGGCTCACGGCGGACGCCGCAACGACCGGCTATACGACCGAGGTGAAGATCGACGGGGCCGCGGTGAGCCTGACCTACCAGGGCGGCCGGCTCGTCGTCGGCGCCACCAGGGGCAACGGAGTGATCGGCGAGGACGTCACGGCCAACCTCAAGACGATTTCCGACGTCCCGCTGGTCCTCAGGGGCACCGACCACCTCGCCCTCATGGAGATTCGGGGTGAGGTGTACCTGCCCTTCGACGCGTTCGCCCGGGTGAACCGGCAGCGGGAGCAGGAGGGCGAGCCCCTCTTCGCCAACCCCCGCAACGCCGCGGCCGGCGGGCTCCGGCAGCTCGATCCCAACGTGACGCGCAAGCGGCGGCTCCGGATGTTCGCCTTCCACATCGAGCCGGTCGAAGGCCGGCTCAAGGCGAAGACCCAGTGGGAGACGCTCGAGCTGCTCGAAAAGTGGGGGTTCCAGGTCGAGCCGCATCGCAGGCATCACCCCGACCTCGCCGACGTCGAGCGGCGCATCGCCGAACTCGAAGCGGTGCTGCCCACGCTGCCGTTCCAGGCCGACGGCGTGGTGGTGAAAGCGAACTCCCTGTCGCTCCACGAGGAGCTGGGCGTCGTCGGCGGGCGGGAGCCCCGATGGGCGATCGCGCGGAAGTTCGCGCCGGAGGTCGGGATCACCCGGCTCAAGGCGATCCAGATCAACGTCGGGCGGACCGGCGCGCTCAACCCATGGGCCGAGCTGGAGCCGGTCGAGCTGGGCGGGGTCACGGTCTCGAGGGCGACGCTCCACAACGAGGAGCTGATCGCCCAGAAGGACCTCCGGATCGGTGATTGGGTGGAGGTGGTGCGGGCCGGCGAAGTGATCCCCCAGCTGCTCGGGCCCTTGCCGGAACGGCGCACCGGCGCCGAGCGGCCCTTCGTCATGCCGGACGCGTGCCCTCGGTGCGGCACGCCGGTCGAGCGCCCGGCCGACGAGGTGATGCGCTACTGTCCCAACGTCTCGTGCCCCGGCCGGGTGCTCGAGGGGATCGTCCACTTCGCCTCGCGTGGCGCGATGGACATCCGCGGCCTGGGCTACGAGCGGGTGCATCAGCTGCTCCAGACCGGGCTCATCCGGGACGTGGCCGACCTCTACGGACTCGACGTGGAGCAGCTGGTGAAGCTCGAGCGGTTCGCGAAGCAGTCGGCGACCCAGCTCGTGGCCGCCATCGCCGCCTCCAAGGGACGCCCGCTCTCCCTCCTCCTGTTCGGCCTCGGCATCCGCCACGTCGGCAGCACCGTGGCCCAGCTGCTCGCCCGGCGATTCGGCACCATGGACTCGCTGATGACCGCCACCGAGGCCGAGATCAACGACGTGCCCGGCATCGGCGGGGCCATCGCGGAGGCGGTCGCGCATTTCTTCGGCGAGCGACGGAATCGGACGCTGATCGAGCGGCTGCGAAAAGCCGGTCTCAACTTCACTGAGCCCGCAGCGGTGAAGCAGGGCGGAGCCCTCGCCGGCAAGACCTACGTGCTCACCGGCACGCTGCCCACGCTCTCGCGCGGGGAGGCGACCGCGCTCATCGAGCGGGCCGGCGGTCGGGTGAGCGGCTCGGTCAGCAAGAAGACGGACGCGGTAATCGCCGGCGTCGAGGCCGGCGGCAAGCTGGACAAGGCCAAGGCCCTCGGCGTCGAGATCATCGACGAGGCCGAGCTGCTGCGTCGGGTGGGCAAGGCACCGGTGTGAGCCGGGTCTTGGTTCTGCGCGCCTGACCCTTAGACTTAAGAGCGGCGAGCCGCCCCCTCGCGCCGCTCACCGCAGGCTATCGCTGACCGTCACCCAGGGCACACGCCAATGACCGACACGTTCCGCCCGGGCCGCTTCGGCCTCACCCTGAGCCCGAGGGTCCTCCAGCAGCTCCGCGCGTCGCTGGAGCGCGACACCGGATTCCAGGCCGCGAGCTACCTCCAGGAAGCCGGCTTCGCCGGCGGCGAGGGACTGTACGTCGCGTTCGCCGCCTGGCTCGGCGCCGCCTATGGCTTGGACCGGCCGGCCGACCTCGACGCGCGCTATTTGGGCGAAGCCCTGTCCGCTTTCCTGACCGAGCTGGGCTGGGGCAGCGTGAGCGTGGCACCGCTCGGCGACTCCGCGCTCGCGATCGACTCGGGCGACTGGGCCGAGGCCACGGGGGAGGCCAAGGGCGATTACCCGGCTTGCCACCTGACGTGCGGTCTGCTCGCCGATTTCCTCGGGCGAATCTCCGAGGGTCTGGTAGCCGTAATGGAGGTCGAATGCCGGTCCCGGGGGGACGCACGTTGCCGGTTCCTCGCCGGCTCGCCGGAGACGCTTGGGACCCTGTATGACCGGATGGCGCAAGGCATGAGCTACGACGCGGCGCTCGGAGCCGCGGGTGCGGGGACGGGAGCCTAAGACGGCCGCGCGACGACCTCGAGGGCCCGGGCATCCCCGGGCCCTCTCGTTTTGGGGGACGCGGTGCTGGCCCCAATCCGTTGAGGGATCTATACTTCGCGCACCAACCGTGGAGACCAGTTGATGCCGACGCTGCTGGACGATCTCCAGGACTCCCTCGGCGGCGCCTACCGGCTCCTGCGCGAGCTGGGCGGCGGCGGGATGAGTCGGGTCTACCTGGCCGAGGAGACCGCGCTGGGCCGCCAGGTCGTGATCAAGGTGCTCCCGCCCGACCTGGCCGCGGGTATCAGCGTCGAGCGCTTCCGCCGGGAGATCCAGCTCGCGGCCAAGCTCCAGCATCCCCACGTCGTCCCGCTCCTGGCCGCCGGACGCGCCGGCGATCTGCTCTACTACACCATGCCGTTCATCGAGGGCGAGTCGCTTCGCGCCAAGCTCGCGCGCGAAGGCGAGCTCCCGGTCGCGGACGCCGTCCGGCTCCTGCGGGACGTGGTGGACGCGCTCGCCTACGCCCACGATCAGGGCGTGCTGCACCGGGACATCAAGCCGGACAACGTGCTGGTGAGCCGGCATCACGCGATGGTAACCGACTTCGGCGTCGCGAAAGCGCTGAGCGAGGCAGCGGGCGGGCAGGTGCCGCCGACCGGCTTCACCTCGGCCGGGATCGCGATGGGCACGCCGGCCTACATGGCGCCGGAGCAGGCCGCGGCCGACCCGACGATCGACCACCGGGCCGACATCTACGCCGTGGGGATCATGGCCTACGAGATGCTCGCGGGCCACCCGCCCTTCACCGGCCGGACGCCCCAGCAGCTGCTCGCCGCCCAGGTGAACCGCCCACCCGAGCCGCTGGGGGTGGTGCGGCCCACTGTCTTCCCCGACCTCGCCGCGATCGTCATGCGCTGTCTCGAGAAGCGCCCGGCCGACCGCTGGCAGAGCGCCGACGAGCTGCTCCGGGCGCTGGAGTCGGTCGTGACGCCCGGGACGGGCACGACGTCAACCGTCGCGATCCGTCCCGGGCAGCTCGCGCCGCCGGCCCCGGCCCCGCGGCGCGGCGTCCGGACCGCCCTCGCGACGGCGGCCATCATCGGCGCGCTCGGCCTCGGCGCGCTGCTGATGCGCCTGGCCGGCCTCCTGCCTGGCGGCTCGCTCGTGGACCGGGGCGTCCTCAAGAACCGCGAGCCGATCCTCGTCGCCGAGTTCCGCAGTCCGCCGGCGGACTCGGCTCTGGGCGGCGCCGTCACCGAGGCGTTCCGCATCGACCTGGCGCAGTCGCCCAAGGTCACCGTCGTGCAGCCGGAGTACGTGCAGCAGGTACTGGCCCGGATGCAGCGCGATCCGCGCATCCGGCTGGAGCCCGACCTGGCCCGCGAGGTCGCGATCCGCGACGGGATCAAGGCGTTCGTGTCCGGGGACGTGGTGCACGCGGGCACGGGGTTCGTGATCTCGGCCCGGCTGATCGCGAGCCAGTCGGGCGACGCGCTCGTGGCGCTGCGCGAGAGCGCCACCGATTCGACCCGCATTCTGGCGGCGATCGATCGCTTGAGCCGCGGCATGCGCGAGCGGATAGGCGGCTCGCTGGGCACGGTGCAGCGGGGCGAGCGGCTGGAGGACGTCACCACCCCGTCGCTCCAGGCCCTCCGCAAGTATTCCCTCGCGCTCGGGGCCAATCGCGAGGGCGACACCGAGCGGTCGATCGCCCTGCTGCGCGACGCCGTGGAGCTGGACACCGGCTTCGCGATGGCCTACCGCAAGCTCGGCGTCGTCATCAGCAACAGCGGGGGCCGGCGCAGCGAGCAGGTCCGCGCCTTCACCAAGGCGTACGACCACCGAGACCGTCTGACCGACCGGGAGCGCTACCTGACCCAGGCGGCGTACGAGGCGTACGTGCGGGGCGACCAGGATCGCGCGATCACTGCGTACCGGTCCCTGCTCGACCTTTACCCGAACGATCCGTACGCGCTCAACAACTTGAGCCTTTCCCTGATGGAGCTCCAGGAGTACCGCCAGGCCGCCGAGCTCTCCCGCCGGGCGATCGCGGCCTCACCAGACGACGCGACGTTCTACCTCACCCTGATCGGCGCGCAGGTGGGCCTGGGCCAGTCCGACAGCGCCGAGGCGACGATCCGCCGAATGCGAGAGAAGACGCGGGGCGATCCCTACGTGGCCCTGATGGACGTCAGTCTCCTCTCCGCCCGGGGGGATTATGACAGCGCGGCCGCGGTGGTCCGGCGGGTTCAGGATGCGCGGCGGGACAGTCCCAACTGGCGCACGATGACGAGCGCGACGCTCGCGACGCTCGCGACGACGCAGGGCCGCCTCGCCGAGGCGGACGGCTTCCTCCAGGCGGCGGTCGAGAGCAGCGAGAAGGAGGGCCTGCCCGAGCGGGCCCTGCTCTACTCCGTCGGCCGCGCCGGCCTCGACCTTTGGTATCGCGGTCAGCCCGAGCAGGCCCGCCGGAAGGCGGAGGCGGCGCTCCAGCGTTATCCGCTCGAGCGCCTGGACCCCGTCGATCGCCCGTATCTGGAGCTGGCCATCTTCTACGCCGAAGCCGGGCGGCCCGACCGGGCTCGGGCGTTGCTGGCGGAGCACGACCGGCTGGTCCCAGAAGGTCTGCGGCGGTCGGGCGCGGCGCTGCGTCACACCGCGCTGGGCTCGATCGCTCTGGCGGAGCGGCGGCCGGGGGACGCCCTCGCCGAGTTCCGGCAACAGGACCAGGGCCACTGCGAGACCTGCACCCTCGGCGAGCTGGGCCGCGCGTACGACAACGCGGGACAGCCCGACTCCGCGATCGCGCTATACGAGCGGTACGCGGGGACGCCGTTCGTGTTCCGGATGTTCCCCGACGCGATCTGGCTGGCCCGCACGTACTACCGCCTGGGCGAGTTGTACGAGGAGCGAGGCGACCGGACCAAGGCAGCGGAGAACTACACGAAGTTCGTGCGCCTGTGGCAGAGCGCCGATCCGGAGCTCCGGGCGAAGCTGGTGGACGCCAAGGCACGGCTCAAGGCCCTGACCGGAGAGCACTCGACGACGTGATCGCCCCTGGCCCCCCGGGGGGATCCGCGGCTCACTTGCTCTTGAGCAGCCGCACCTCGCCCGACCCGGTCTCCACCGAGATCTGTCCCTTCCCGTCGCCGATCGTGCCGCGCAGATGGTCATGCGCACTCCGGGTGACGGCTAGGGGAAAGTCGGTGGTGATCTCGCCGGTCCCGGTGTCGATGACGAGATTCGCGCTCAGGCCGGCCGGCGCCGTGATCGCGACGTCGCCCGAGCCGGTCTCCACGTCGAGCCGGTCCAGCGCGCCCTGAAGCTCGACCGCCACCGTCCCACTCCCGGTCTCCACACCCACGCGGGGCGCCTTCGCCCCCGTGACCCGGATGTCCCCGGAGCCGGTTTCGAGATCGAGCTGCTCCGCTTCCACGCCGGAGACCGCCACCCCGCCCGATCCGGTCTCCACCGCGACCTTCCCACCGCGCG
>Ga0207646_10004963_pt1 | contig 14215 bp, 11 predicted proteins | sample KBSK5502metaG_FD_184343 | JGI IMG/M metagenome (GOLD analysis project Ga0207646, IMG submission 184343) | Corn, switchgrass and miscanthus rhizosphere microbial communities from Kellogg Biological Station, Michigan, USA - KBS K5-50-2 metaG... | ecosystem: Host-associated > Plants > Roots >... | reverse complement strand
CCGCCGTTTGTCCTGACCCCCGACCCGCGCTTTCTGCTGCGGTCGAAGGGCCATCACGAGATCCTCGCCTCGCTGCTCTTCGGCATCACGAGCCAAAAAGGGCTCATGGCCCTGATCGGCGACGTGGGCACCGGCAAGACCACGTTGTGTCGCGCCCTGCTGCGCGAGCTGCCCGACGACGTCCAGAGCGCCCTGGTCCTCAACCCTCACCTCTCCGACTCCGAGCTGATTGGCACGATCCTCGACGACCTTGGGGTGGAGCGCCGCGGCGCCAGCCGGGGCGAGCTGATGACGACGCTCTCGCAATACCTCCTGACGGCCGGCAGCGAGGGCAAGACCGTGGTGGTGATCGTCGACGAGGCGCAGCAGATGAGCGTCGAGTCCCTCGAGCAGATCCGCCTGCTCTCCAACCTCGAGACCGCGACGCGCAAGCTCCTCCAGATCGTCCTCGTCGGCCAGCCCGAGCTCGAAGAAAAGCTCAAGCTGCGCGAGCTGCGCCAGCTGGACCAGCGCGTCGCCATCCGCTGCTATCTGGGCCCGCTGCCGAAGAAGGAGACCTTCCGGTACATTGAGCACCGCCTGCGCATCGCCGGATTGCCCGGCGCCGTGCCGTTCACCCGCAGCGCCATGGCGCGGATCCACCGGTACAGCCGCGGCATCCCTCGCGTGATCAATATGGTGTGCGACCGCGCGCTGATGGCCGCGTTCAGCACGCGGGTGAGGGAAGTCACGCCCGCGCTGGTCACGACCGCGATCGGCAATCTGGAAGGCGGCCGGACCGGGCGTCGGAGGCACCCGAAGAGCTGGATGCCGCGGCACGGGCTGAGCCCCGCCACGATCGCCGCCTGCGCGCTCGCGGGTCTCGTCATCGCGGGTGGCGCCACCGCCTACTGGCGCGGCTGGTCGCCGCGGCCGTTTCGCTCCGTCGCGATGAGCAAGGCCGCTGCGCCCGCCGGCCCTGCGGCCGTCGCCACCCCGCCCGCGGCGGCGCCCACGCCGGCGCCGACAGGGCCGGCGGCGGCTCCGCTTCCCGTCGCGATGGCGGCTCCCGCGCCGCGGCCCCTGCCCGCGCCCGTCACGTGGGACACCGTTCGCGCTCTGCTGGCCCGCGCGCTCCGGCTGTGGGGCGTGAACGACGATCTCACCGCCACCGCCCTCGCCGCGTGGCCCGCCGCGTCCGATGGAGCCCCGGATATCGAGGCCATTGCGGCGCGCTATCAGCTCGCCGCGACGTTCCTGCCGGACACGTCGCTGGCGGAGCTGCGTGCCATCGGGTTGCCGGCGCTGGTCGAGGTCCTCGAGCCGCCGACTTGGCGCCCGTACCTGATGCGGCGCGTGGAAGGCGAGACGGTGATCCTGGTCGGGCCGGCGGGGGAGGATGTTCGGCTCCAAAGCGACGGCCTCGAGGCGACGTGGACGCGCTCAGCCTGGATCGTCTGGCGGAACGTGGATCTGCTCCCATCCGATCCCGTGCAGGCGATGTCGCCTACCGTGCTCGCCACGCTGGCACTGCGGCTGCAGAAGCTCGGCTATCTGAGCCCGCCGCTGCCGGCAAGCTACGAGGGTCGCCTTCAGCAAGCCGTCCAGCGATTCCAGCGTGACATGCAGCTATCCGAGGACGGCATCGTCGGCCCGCGGACCACGATGGCCCTGGCGCGGGTGACCGGGGGGCGGTTCAATCCGACTCTGACGGACCCGCGCCCGCTGGGAACGCGCCCGGTGAATTTCCCCCGATGAGTCGCTTGGCCGATCGGCTCATGAGGATGGATAAGCAGGCGCCGCGACCCCAAGGGGTTGGGGGTATTCCCAGCCTCAGCCCCGCGCCGAGGGCCTGGAAGGGGATATGGCATCTGGTCGCGCCTTTAGTTATTGTAGGAATGATGGGAGCTTTCGCGACAGCCGTTCTGTTCCGACCCCAGGCGCCACCCTTCCGAGAAGGGGGCACCGCCATGCTCCCTGGGCTGGTGCCCGGAGCGAAGCCGGTCCCGTCGCTCCCCGCGGCAGCCGAGGCGGCAGTCACCGAGCCCGTCGCCGCGCCCGTTCCGAGCGGCCGGCTTCGCGCGCGCGCGTTGATCGACGAGGGCCTGGCCGCGGCGCGTGACCGTGACTTCGAGGAGGCCAATCGCCTGCTCACGAAAGCGCTCGATCTCGACCCCGCCGACGCGGACGCGTGGAACGGTCTCGGCGTCGTGCTGATCCGCCAGGGCGAGATCACGCGAGGCGTCGGCGCGCTCCGCCGGGCGCTGCGCGCGCAGCCGAGCCACGCCGAGGCGCACCGCAATCTTGCCGTGGCTCTCGACGGTCAGGGACGCTGCCGCGAGGCGGCCCTCCATTACCGCAGCTTCCTCAGCCAGATCGACGGGTCGAACTCGTATCACCAGGACGTGACCCGGCGACTGGGCGAGTTGCAGTCGAACGGCAGGAGCTGCGAATGAGCACGGCGCCGGAGCGCCGCGGCTGGAGCAGCCTGGGGCAGATGCTGGTGGACGATGGCGTGCTCTCCCAGGAGCAGCTCAACTCCGCCCTCGAGCGGCAGCGCAAGACCCGCGAGCGGCTGGGCCAGGTCCTCATCGAGCTCAAGCTGATCGACGAGGAGGTGCTGCTCAAGTACCTCGGCGCCCAGTTCCGCAAGGAAGCCATCACCCGACAGGAGCTCCAGGCGCTCGACCCGAATGTCGTCAGGCTCGTGCCGGAGGAGGTCGCCCGCCAGCACGGTGTGATCGCCGCGCACCGGCAGGGCCGCAAGCTCATCGTCGCGACCGCCGACCCCCTGAACGTGGTGGCGCTGGACGATCTCCGCCGCGCCACGGGCCTCGAGGTCGATTTCAAGATCGGTCCCGGCAGCGCCATCCAGGAAGCCATCGAGAAGATGTACCGGCGGATGGTGTCGACGGAAGGCATCGACGAAGCCCTTCGCAACGACCTAGGCCTGAACCTGAACATCACGGCCACCGCCGAGCTGACGGAGGACCTCAAGACCCTCCGGACCCAGGCCGACGATCCGCCAGTGGTCCGCGTCGTGAACTACATCCTCACCCGGGCCGCCATGGACGGCGCCTCCGACATCCACGTGGAGGCCCACGAGGATCGGACGCGCGTGCGGTACCGCATCGACGGTCTGCTCTTCGACCTGCTCGAGGTTCCGCGCCAGCTTCACCTGGCGGTGGTCTCGCGCCTCAAGATCATCTCGCGGCTGGACATCGCGGAGCGCCGGCTGCCGCAGGACGGCAGCTTCTCCTCGCGCATCCACGGCCAGGACATAGACTTCCGCGTCTCCTCGCTCCCCACGGTGTACGGGGAAAAGGTGGTCTTGCGCCTGCTGTTCAAGGAGGCGGTCGTCGAACGCTACACTCTCGAAAACCTCGGCTTCGAGGAGGATCAGCGGGAGGCCTTCATGAAGGCCATCCGCCGGCCGTGGGGCATGGTGCTGTTGACCGGGCCGACCGGGAGCGGCAAGTCCACGACTCTGCATACGGCCATCAAGGCGATCAAGTCGCCGCGCAAGAACATCGTCACCGTCGAAGACCCGGTCGAGTACCGCCAGCCCGGCATCCAGCAGGTGCAGGTCAAAAGCGACATCGGCTTCGACTTCTCACGCTCCCTGCGGGCGATCCTGCGCCAGGACCCCGACATCATCATGATCGGTGAGATCCGCGACCAGGAGACGGCCCAGATCGCCGTCAAGGCGGCGCTGACCGGCCATCTGGTGCTCTCCACGCTGCACACCAACGACGCGGTCTCGACGCTGATTCGGCTCGTGAACATCGGCGTGGAGCCGTTCCTCGTCGCGTCCGCGGTCAGCATCGCGGCGGCCCAGCGGCTTGTGCGCAAGGTCTGCAAGGACTGCAAGGAGGCGTACACCCCGTCCGCCGACGAGCTGGCGCTCTTCGCGCCCGACCCTGGCCCCAAGGTCCTCTACCGGGGGCGGGGATGCGAGAGCTGCCGAAACGTCGGGTACGCGGGCCGGATGGCGCTCTACGAGGTGTTCGCGGTCACCGCCGAAGTGCGCCGCATGGTCATCGACCGGGCGGATGGCGACACGATCCAGAAGTACGCCAAGGACTCTGGAATGACGAGCCTCAAACAGTCGGGATTCCGCCACGCTGCCCGGGGACATACCTCGCTGGAGGAGGTCCTCGCCGTGGTGGCCGACCAGGATTAGGACAATGCCCGTATTCGAATACGAAGTGGCGGATCGGCGCGGCACGGTGGTGCGCGGCCGGGCGGAAGCCCAGGAGCAGGCGGATCTGATTATCCGCTTCCGCGAGCAAGGGCAGACGGTGCTGGCGCTCAAGCCCGCCGCCGGCGGGGCCATGGGCGCCGGGATGAGCCTGGGGCCCATCCTCGAGGGCTTCCGTCTCTCGTTCAAGCGCTTCTCGACGGGCGTGAAGATCGGCACCCTGGTGCTGTTCACGGGTCAGATGGCTGCAATGCTGGGCGGCGGTCTCCACCTGGTGCGCATCCTTACCGCCCTGGCCGCGGAGGCCGCCAACAAGAACTTCAGGAAAGCGCTCGAGGAGATCCGGGATTCGATCACGAGCGGCTCGACATTCGCCGACTCTCTGGGCCGTCACCCGCACATCTTCAACTCGCTCTACGTGTCCGTGGTGCGGGCCGGCGAAGTCTCGGGCTCGCTCCCCGTGGTCCTCGACACGCTGACGACCTACCTCGAGAAGGCGGACACGCTGCGGCGCAAGATCAAGGGCGCCATCACCTACCCGGCCGTCATCCTGACCGTGGCGATCCTCATCGTGATCATCATGATCCTGAAGATCGTACCGGTCTTCCAGGGCGTGTACGCCAAGGCGAACGCGATGCTGCCCCTGCCGACGCGCATCCTGATCGGGGTCAGCGACGCCTTCCGGGACTACTTCCTATTGGTCTTCCTCGGCTTCGTTTTCACCCTCACCGTGCTCTTCGCCTTCGCCCAGACCAATGTGGGGAACCACTTCTTCGCGAAGGTGCGGTTGCGGATGCCGATCTTCGGCTCGCTGATCCGGAAGGCCATCATGGCCCGGACCTGCCGGACGCTCTCGGTGCTGCTCAACGCCGGCATCCCGCTGATGGAGGCGATGGAGACCGTCTCCCGGGTCGTGGGCAACATCATCATCGAGGAGGCGCTGGCCGCCGCGACGCAGCGCATGCGTGACGGCGGCACCATTGCCGAGACGCTGCGCCAGACGGGGCACTTCCCCGGCATGGTCACCCAGCTCGTGTCCACCGGCGAGGAGAGCGGGACCCTGCCTTCCATGCTGGCCAAGGCCGCCGAGTACTACGAGCAACAGGTGGACCAAACGGTGGCCACGCTCTCGACCCTGATCGAGCCGCTGATGATCGTGATCATGGGCGGCATTGCCGGCAGCATCATCTTCGCTCTGTACATGCCGATCTTCATGCTCGGCAAGGCGCTGCAGGGTCAGGCGCACTAGGGTCGGGCCAGGCGCGATGGCGGCCCCGACCTCCGCGTATCGCGTCTCGCTCCGACTGTACGTCGTCTTCTCGCTGCTGATGCTGGTGTCGGCCGCTCTCAGCGGCCTCCTGCTCCTCTACCTGGCCCGCCCATTCGCCAGCGAACTGTCGAGCCACCAGGCGACTCAGCTCACGGTCCTGCTCTTCACTGGCGCCGCGGTGGCCGGGGCGATGGCCGCGGTGGGCGGCCTGTTCGTGGGCATGCGGTTCGCGGGGCGCATTCGGGGCATCGTGGAGCGGGCCGAGGCGCTGTCCCAGCAGACCGGGACGCCGCCGCCGGCCCGGGTCCGCGACGAACTGGGGGCGCTGGATGCGGCCGTGGGCCGCCTCACCCTGTCCATGGATCGCTTCGTGCGGGACAGCGACATCCTCGCGCGGCTCCCCGAAGGCATGGTGCTGCTCGAACCGAAGGGAGCGCTGCTGTCCTTCAACACGACGGCCGAAGCGCTGCTGGGCCTCAAGCTCGAGCGGTTCCGGGGCATCCCGATCCTGTCCGCCGGCGGGCCGTTTCCGCTCGAGGCCGGTAACGAATCGCTGGCGCGCCTGCTCGAGGACTCCCCGGAGACCGGCCATCGCGTGCAGCTCAACGAGGTCGCCGTGACCACGACGGCGGGCGCCTCGCTCCTGCTGGAGATCACGACACAGCGTCGGGACTGGGGCGCCGCGTCGACCGCTCAGGTACTGGTCTTTCGCGACGCCTCCGAGAAGCGCCGGATCCGGGACGAGATCCGCCGCGCCGACCAGCTCGCGTTTCTGGGCGGGCTGGCCGCGCGCATTGCCCACGAGATCCGCACGCCGCTGGCGACGATCCGCGGGCTGCTGGAATTGCTCCAGGCCGATCTCCCCCAGCCCGACACCCGTCGACAGTACATCGATCGGGTGCTGCAAGCCGTGGACCGGCAGGACCGCCTCGTGGAAAACCTGCTGACGCTGAGCCACCCGGAGCCGGAGACCTGGCAGGCGGTAGCCATCCCCGACCTGTTCGACGATCTGATGACCATGCTGCCGAAAGACCCGCGGCTGCATGTGTCCTTCGACGATCCGGCGTCGCTGCCGCCCGTTTGGGGGGATCCGTTCCGGCTGGGCGAGGTGTTCACGAACCTGATCCGCAACGCGCTGGAGGCGGCGCCCGACCACGGCACGGTGGACATCTGGAGCGAGACCGACGGCCCTGATCGCGTGCGCGTATTCGTCCGCAATCCGGGCGCGAGCATTCCGCCGGAGCTCCGAGAGCGTATCTTCCATCCCTTCTTCACGACCAAGCCACGCGGCACGGGCCTCGGGCTGGCCATCGCCCGCCAGATCGTCGAGGCCCACCGCGGCAGCCTGCGGCTGGACTTCGGCAGCGACGAGGCCACGACGTTCGTCGTCGATCTGCCAACCACCGCGCCGGTGCTGGCGGCGGGGAAGGCATAGCCCATGGCCGAGCATATCGTCATCTGCGAGGACGACGAAGACCTGGCGTTCGTTCTGCGCGAGGCCCTCGTCCGCAAGGATTACGAGGTCGAGGTGGCCCCGACCGCGGGCAGCCTCCTGGACAAGCTCCGAGGCGGGGCGTGGGACCTCATCCTGCTCGACGTGCGCCTGCCCGACATGGACGGCCTCGACGCCATTCCCAAGTGCCGCGACCTCGCGCCGGAGACGCCCATTATCGTCATGACCGCGCACGGCACGCGCCAGATCGCCATGGAGGCGATCACGCGCGGGGCGTACGACTTTTTCACCAAACCGCTGAAGATGGCCGAGTTCCAGGTCGTGGTGGCGCGCGCGCTGGACCGGCGGCGGTTGCAGCTTCAAGTCAAGGCACTGCGCGCCGGGCAGGGCACTGGCTTCGAGGAGCTGATCGGACGCAGCGAGTCCCTCAAGCGGGTGCTCGACATGGCGCAGCGCGCGGCGCCCACGGACCTCACGGTGCTGATCGAGGGCGAAAGCGGCACCGGCAAGGAGGTGCTGGCCCGGGCCATCCACCGGCTGAGCTCCCGGAAGGACGGCCCGTTCATCCCGGTCAACTGCGCCGCGATCCCGGAGGGCCTGCTCGAGTCCGAGCTGTTCGGCCACGAGCGCGGGGCATTCACCGGCGCCATCCGCGCGCGGCCCGGCCGATTCGAATTGGCCAAGGACGGCACGCTCTTCCTCGACGAGATCGGCGACATGCCCTTGGCCATGCAGTCCAAGATCCTCCGCGCGCTCCAGGAGCGGGAGTTCGAGCGCGTGGGCGGCACCCGGTCGATCACGGCCGACGTGCGCGTTATCGCGGCCACCCATCGTGATCTCGACGTCGCCGTGACGCAGGGGACCTTCCGCCAGGATCTCTTCTATCGCCTGCAGGGGGTGCGGCTGCGGCTGCCGGCCCTGCGCGAGCGGATCGACGATCTGCCACTGCTGGTGACCCACCTGCTCGACCGCGCCGCCCAGCGGCTCTGGCGCCAGCCGGCGACGGTCTCCACCGAGGCGCTGCGCTCTCTCTGGACCTATGCCTGGCCTGGCAATATCCGCGAGCTCCAGCACGTGCTCGAGGCCGCGATGGTGCTCTCCGACGGCACGATCCTGCCCGAGCATCTGCCGCCCGCTGTCCAGCGCGGCGCCCAGTCCCAGGCCGGCGCGGAAGCCGGCCCCACGCTCGGCGGCTCGCTCGACGAGGCGCTGGAAGAGTGGGAGCGCCGCGCGATCCTCGACGCCCTCCAGAAAGCCAATGGCGTGCAGGCCCGCGCGGCGAAGATCCTCGGGATTTCAGAGCGCAGCCTCTGGTACCGGGTCAAGAAGCTCAAGATCCAAGTCCGGACAGCGGAGGACGGCATCCCGTCGGCATGAGCTCCCTGGCGGAAGCCGTCGCCGCGCTCGTGGGGCGGCTCACGCATCTGGAAGAGCCCGTCGTCTCGGTCATCTCCCGGCTGCTGGTCATCCTGGCCTACCTGCTGATCACGATCCTGCTCTATCGGGGTGCCAGCCATCTGGTGGATCGCGTCCTCCGGCCGCTCGAGACGGCCGTCGACGATCTCGGCAAAGTGCAGCGCGCCCAAACGCTCCGGCCGCTGATGAAGAACGTCTCGCTCTACTCCCTGTCTTTCCTCGCGCTCGTCGTGATCCTCCGCGAGGTCGGCGTGGACATCCAGGCACTGCTCGTCTCGGCCGGCGTCCTGGGGCTGGCGGTGGGACTCGGCGCCCAGACGCTCATCAAGGACGTCATCACGGGCTTCTTCATTCTGTTCGAAGGGCTCGTCGGGGTGGGAGACGTGATCGAGGTGGGCGGCCACACGGGAACCGTGGAGACCATCGGCCTCCGCGTGACCAAGATGCGGCTGCTCAACGGGGCCCAGCGCATCGTCCCCAACGGCGAGCTGACCCAGTTCATCAACTACACGCGCGGGTGGGCGCGCGCGGTGGTGGACGTGAACCTGGGCTACGAGAGCGACGTGCGGCGCGCGCTCAATGTCCTCGAGCGTGTCGGCCAGGCCTGGGCCGAGGAGACCGGGCTGGCGCTCGAGCCACCCGAAGCCCAGGGCGTCATTCGGTTCGGCGAAAGCGATCTGCAGCTCCGGCTGATGATCAAAGTCAACGCGCGCCGGCGCGACGAGACCGAGCAGGACCTCCGCCGCCGCATCAAGGAGGCCTTCGAGCGCGAGGGCATTCCGTTTCCGCAGCGCGTCGTGTATCTTCAGAGCAAGGCCGCCCCATGAGTCTTCGCAAAGCCGTCTTTCCCTGCGCCGGGCTCGGCACGCGGTTCCTGCCGGCCACCAAGGCGCAGCCGAAAGAGATGCTCCCGCTCGTGGACAAGCCCACCATCCAGTACGTCGTCGAGGAAGCCGTGGCGTCCGGGCTGGACGAGATCATCCTGGTCACCGGACGCAATAAGCGCGCCATCGAGGATCATTTCGACGCGGCCTTCGAGCTCGAGTACTACCTTCAGGACCGCGGCAAGCTGGAAGAGCTGGCCCAGATCAAGACGATCTCGGAGCTGGCCTCGGTGTCCTATGTGCGCCAGAAGGAGCCGCTCGGACTGGGTCACGCCATCCTCTGCGCGCGGCCCCTGGTCGGCAACGAGCCCTTCGGCGTCTTCCTCGGCGACGACATCATCGTGTCGCGCGTGCCGTGCATGCGCCAGCTCCTCGACGTCTTCGAGCGCCACGGGGGCCCGGTGCTGGCCGTCATGCGCATCCCGCGCGAGGAAATCGGGCGTTACGGCGTCATCGCCGCGCGCGGTCTCGGGGGAAATGTGTACGAGGTCCGCGATCTGGTAGAGAAGCCGGACCCCCGGGACGCGCCCTCGGATCTGGCCATCATCGGCCGCTACGTGTTGACGCCCGATCTTTTCCCCATCCTCGAGGACACGCCTCCGGACTCCCGGGGAGAGATCCAGCTCACCAATGGTCTGCGCGTGCTGCGCGGTCGACGGCCCATCTATGCCGTCGAGTTCGAGGGCAAGCGTCACGACACCGGCGAGAAACTGGGATTCCTCAAGGCCACCGTCGAATTCGCCCTGGCCCGTCCCGACCTGTCCGATGCGTTCCGAGCTTACCTGAAGTCCCTGGACCTCTAGCCCGCCGGCAGTAGCAGAAACGTCTTGTAGCGCGGGGGTTTGTGCCCCGTCGGGGCCACCGCCCTTGATTGACTTCCCCCGGCCTTTCTGGGACAATCCGTCCACTCCGGGGTGGTTGGAGGCCCCGAATCCGTATGGCGAACCGCCCCAAGCGCCCCTTCCACGTCGCATCCGAACTCGAGATCAAGGCGGGCGAGGTTTCCGACGTTTACTTCGAGCGCACCGTCCAGATCCTCAAGGCGAAAGGGCTTACCAAGCGCGTCAAGGCCGAGATCCGCCTCAAGAGCTTCCCCCAGCCGGATTGGACCTTCGGCGTCCTGGCCGGCATCGAGGAGGCAGCCGCGCTGCTCGAGGGATTGCCCGTGGAGGTCACGGCGATGGACGAGGGCACGCTCTTTGGGCCCCACGAGCCCGTGCTCGTGATCGAGGGTGTCTACACGGAGTGGGCCCAGTACGAGACCGCGCTGCTGGGTTTCCTCTGCCAGGCATCCGGGATCGCGACCAAGGCGGCCCGGTGCAAGCGGGCGGCCGGCGATCGCCAGGTGATTTCCTTTGGCGCACGGCGCATGCACCCGGCGCTGGCCCCCATGATCGAGCGTAACGCCTTCGTGGGCGGCTGCGACGGCGTGGCGGTCACGAAGTCCGCTGAGCTGATCGACGCCGATCCGACCGGTACGATCCCTCACGCGCTGGTGCTCCTGTTCGGGGACACGGTAGAGGCGCTCAAGGCCTTCCATGAGGTCGTCGATGCCAAGGTGCGGCGGGTGGCGCTTATCGACACGCTGCAGGACGAGAAGTTCGAGGCGATCCGCGTGGCCCAGGCTCTTGGCAAGGACCTCTACGCGGTGCGCCTCGACACGCCGTCGTCCCGCCGCGGCGACTTTTATCAGATCCTCAGCGAGGTCCGCTGGGAGCTCGACATCCGCGGCTTCGAGCACGTGAAGATCCTGGCCTCGGGCGGCATCGACGAATACGAGATCCTCAAGCTGAACCCGTTCGTGGACGGCTACGGCGTCGGGACGTCCATCGCCAACGCGCCGGTGCTCTCCTTCGCCCTCGACATCATGGAGATCGAGGGTCGGCCCATGGCCAAGCGCGGCAAGCGATCAGGCTCGAAGCAGGTCTGGCGGATGCCCGGGACCGTGGAGAATGTCGTGCTTCCGGCCTCCAAGCCCGCGCCGCTCACGCCGGACGGGCGCCCGGCCGAAGCGCTGCTCAAACCGCTCATCGCGGGCGGCCGGATCACGCGCGACCTGCCGCCGCCGAGGACCATCCGCGAGCACGTGCTGGAGCAAGTGTCGCGCATCGCCATCAACCCGACCCGGGACCGCGGGCTGCGGTCGGATTACTAGGCCCGGGTGATGGCATGGGCGTCCTGGACGATATTGTCATTCACAAACGCGCCGAGTTGGTCGAGCGTCGCACCCGCCGCCCGCTGGGAGCGCTGGAGGGCGACTGCCGCAGGCTGCCCCCCGCGCTGGATTTCGAAGCCGCGCTGAGACCGGTGGCCGGGCAGCGCGTCCGGCTCATCGCCGAGGTCAAGAAGGCATCCCCGTCCCAGGGCGTGATCCGCGCGGATCTCGATCCCGCCGGCCAGGCGGAGACCTACGCCGGCGCGGGCGCCGCGGCCGTCTCGGTGCTGACGGACGCGAAGTACTTCCACGGCAGCCTCGAGGACCTGGTCGCGGTCCGGCGGGCGGTCCGCGTGCCGATCCTCCGCAAGGAGTTCATCGTCGACGAGTACCAGCTTTGGGAGTCGCGCGCGGCCGGGGCGGATGCCGTCCTGCTCATCGCGGCGGCGCTCGAAGGCGCCGCGCTCGGGGACCTGCTCCATGCCGCCAAGGGTGTGGGACTGGGGACGCTGGTCGAGGTCCACACGGCGGGCGAGCTCGAGGAGGCGGTGCGCGTGGGCGCGCCCGCGCGGCAGGAGGTTGAGCGAGATCTGCAACGGCTCACGACCACGCTGGAGACCTCGCTCAACCTCCTGCCGCGCATTCCTCCGGGATCCGTGGCGGTCAGCGAGAGTGGAATCTTCTCGGCGACGGACGTGGAGCGTGTGGCGCGCGCCGGGGCCCACGCGGTGCTGGTCGGCGAGGCCCTGCTCAAGGCGCCCGACGTGCGGGCCAAGATGCGCGAGCTGATGCTCGGCGAGGCTCCCTCGTGATCCGCGTGAAGATTTGCGGGATCACCAACGCGGAAGACGCGCGCGTGGCCGTGGCCGCCGGCGCCGACGCGCTCGGCTTCATCTTCGTGGAGGGCACGCCGCGATTCATCGCGCCTGAGACGGCGGCCGGCATCATCGCCCAGCTGCCCCCCTTCGTGACGCCGGTCGGCGTGTTCTGGGATCACGCGCCCGGCCACGTCAAGGCGGTGGCCGAACAGTGCGGGCTCGCGGCGCTCCAGTTCCACGGCGACGAGCCGCCCGAGGCGCTCGCCGACCACCGGCTGCCGGTGATCAAGACGATCAAGGTCGGGGCTGTAGTCGACCTCGAGGCCATGAGCCGCTACCGCGCCGCCGCGTTCCTCCTCGACTCGCCGGCGCGCTGGAGCGAGGGCGAAGCCCGCGAGCCGATCCCGTGGGCGCTGGCGCGCGAAGCCGCGGGCCGCCGCCCTATCATCCTGTCCGCCGGGCTTACCCCTGATAACGTTGCCGAGGCCGCCCGGCGCGTCCGGCCCTATGGCGTAGACGTCAACTCGGGCGTCGAAGCCCATCCTGGCAAGAAGGATCCCGAGAAGGTCCGGCGCTTCGTGATGCGGGCCAAGGGCGCCCTCGCGGGGTCCGCATGAGCCGGCACCGTCTCGATCCCGCCGCGCTCCCGGATGGCGCCGGTCACTTCGGACGCTTCGGCGGGCGCTTCGTCCCCGAGACCCTGATGGCGCCATTGATCGAGCTGGACAAGGCGTATCGGGTCGCCCGGCGCGACGTCCGGTTTCGTGGCCGGCTGAGGCACCTGCTCTCGACCTACGCGGGGCGGCCGACGCCGCTCTACTTCGCCGAGCGGCTCACGCGCCACTGCGGCGGGGCGCGCATCTACCTCAAGCGCGAGGATCTCTGCCACACGGGGGCGCACAAGATCAACAACGTGCTGGGACAGGCGCTGCTGGCCGTGCGCATGGGCAAGAAGCGGATCATCGCCGAGACCGGTGCCGGGCAGCACGGAGTCGCCTCGGCGACGGCCGCCGCGCTGATGGGACTGCCGTGCGAGGTCTACATGGGCAGCGTCGATGTCGAGCGGCAGGCGCTCAACGTCTTCAGGATGAAGCTGCTGGGCGCCAAGGTGATCCCGGTCGATAGCGGCTCGCGGACGCTCAAGGACGCCGTGAACGAGGCGCTGCGCGACTGGGTCACGAACGTGCGCACGACCTACTATCTTCTCGGCTCGGCCATGGGCCCGCACCCGTATCCCATGATGGTGCGCGACTTCCATCGCGTGATCGGGGAGGAAGCGCGCGGCCAGTCCAAGAAGGCGTTCGGGCGCCTCCCGGATCTCCTCGTCGCGTGCGTCGGCGGTGGCTCCAACGCCATCGGGCTCTTCTGGCCCTTTATCCGCGACGCGCGCGTGCGCATCGTGGGCGTGGAAGCCGGCGGCCACGGCCTGTCGAGCGGCAAGCATGGCGCCTCCCTCGGCGCCGGCGCGGTGGGAGTGCTCCACGGCAGCATGAGCTACGTGCTCCAGAACGACGACGGGCAGGTAGCCGAAGCGCACTCGATCTCCGCGGGCCTCGACTACCCGGGCGTCGGTCCGGAGCACTCCTACTACAAGGACGTGGGCCGCTTCGAGTACGCCTCGGTGACGGACACCCAGGCGCTCGAGGGGTTCCAGGCCCTGGCGCGGCTCGAAGGCATCATGCCGGCGCTCGAGTCGGCGCACGCGGTGGCCTACGCGATGCGAGCCGCCGCCCGGATGAAGAAGACGCAGAGCGTGGTGGTAGGGCTGTCCGGCAGGGGAGACAAGGACGTGCACACCGTGGGCCAGGCGCTCGGCGAGGGAAACGGCCACGGGGGTAAATCATGAGCCGGCTCGGCGCCACGTTTGCCACGCTGAGGCAGCGCGGGGAGCGGGCGCTCATCCCGTACTTCACGGCGGGCGACCCCTCGCTCGGTGTGACGCGGCGGCTCGTCATCGAGGCGGCCAAGCGCGGCGCGGACATCATCGAGCTCGGCATCCCGTTCTCCGACCCGCTGGCCGACGGGCCGGTGGTGCAGCG
>Ga0207646_10004962_pt1 | contig 14217 bp, 12 predicted proteins | sample KBSK5502metaG_FD_184343 | JGI IMG/M metagenome (GOLD analysis project Ga0207646, IMG submission 184343) | Corn, switchgrass and miscanthus rhizosphere microbial communities from Kellogg Biological Station, Michigan, USA - KBS K5-50-2 metaG... | ecosystem: Host-associated > Plants > Roots >... | reverse complement strand
GCAGGTCTGCCAGCGGGCCGCCGTAATGTACGCGGGCGAGATCGTCGAGACGGGGACGACCGACGCCCTGTTCCACTGCACCAGGCATCCGTACACCAGGCTGCTGTTCGCCGCGACGCCCGACCTATACGGCACCGGCGCGGTGGTGTCCATCCCCGGCACGCCGCCTAGGCTGGACGAGCCTATCCTGGGCTGCCCGTTCCGGCCCAGATGCGACTCGATCGTCGAGCGATGCGAGCAGGAGCGCCCGCTGCTGCGGCTGGTCGGGGCTGTTGACGGCGCTGCGCCCGTGGACGCCTCGGGGGTCGCGGTCGCGCCACATGCCGTTGCCTGTCATCGGGACGACGCCGGCGGCACGGGGGTCGTCGAGGGCACCGGGGGCACGGGGGGCACCGGGGGCACCGGGGGCACCGGGGGCACACCGTGACCAGCGAGGGCATCCTGCTCGACGTCGCGGATCTGCGGACCCGCTACCCGGTCCGCCGGTCGATTGTCGACCGGCTGGCCAGGCGGCCCAGGCAGTGGGTTAGGGCCGTGGACGGCGTCTCGTTCTCGCTCCGCCGCGGCGAGATGATCGCGCTGGTGGGTGAGTCCGGCTGCGGCAAGACCACCACGGCGCAAACCATCCTCCGGATGGTCGAGTCGGCTGGCGGGACGATCACCATCGACGGCCAGGACATCACCGCCCTGTCGCAGCGGAGGCTCAGGCCGCTGCGCCGGGGCATCCAGATGGTCTACCAGGATCCGTATGAGTCCCTCGACCCGCGCTTCCGGGTCAGGCAGACCGTGGCCGAACCGCTGCTCGTGCACGGCATCGGCGCCACCAGGCGGGAGCGCGATGAACTGGTCGCCGGAGCGCTCGAGCGGGCCGGCCTCGCGCCCGCGCGGCTGTATCTGGACCGGTATCCGCACGAGCTGTCGGGGGGCCAACGGCAGCGGGTGGCGATCGCCGCTGCCCTTTCGCTCGATCCCGTGCTGCTGCTCGCGGACGAGCCGGTCTCGATGCTCGACGTCTCGGTTCGGGCCGGCGTTCTGGCGCTGCTCGACGAGCTGCGCAGGGACGGTCGGCTGGGCATCCTGATGATCACGCACGACTTGTCGACCGCCGCGCACTTCGCCGACCGGATCGCCGTGATGTACCTGGGCAGGATCGTGGAGTACGGCCCGGCGCGGCAGGTGATCAGCGATCCGCGGCACCCGTACACCAAGGCACTGTTGTCGGTCGTCCCGGACCGCGACCCGCGTCGGCGCAAGACCGCGCAGATCCTGTCCGGCGAGACCCCGAACCCGGTGGCGATCTCCTCCGGCTGTCGGTTCCGCCCCCGCTGCCCGATTGCCGAGGCCCGATGCGCCGAGATCGACCCCCAGCTAGAACTCGCCGCCGGAGCGTCAGCCGCCGCCCACGAAGTGGCCTGCATCCTCGCCTAGCCCAGCCTGCCATGCGATAACATCGCTGGTATGACCTGGGGTGAGGCGGAACTTGAGCCCGAGGTCAGCGAATGGTTGGAGGGCCTGGATGACCAGCGGTGGGCGCAGGCGATGTTCCACCTGGACCTGCTGGAGGAACGCGGCGTCCTGCTGGGCGAGCCCTACACCCGCCAGCTGGCCGGGAAGTTACGGGAGCTGCGGTTTTACTGCGGCGCCGAGCGAGTCCGGATCACCTACTGGATCGCGCCGGGACGGCGGATCATCATGCTGACCGTGTTCAAAGACGAGGATGCGCGAGACCGCCGAGATCGAGCGGGCCGCGGCGGCGATGGCGCACTGCCAGCGCGAAGGCCATACCGCCGACGAGGACGAGGAGGGATGACGATGAGAGATCAGGCAGGCAGGCGCACCAGCCTTGCCGATGCCAGGGCGGCCCGCATCCACCGTCCGGCAGCAGCCGCTGTTTACGAGCAGGCCAGGCTTCGTTTCGAGCTGGCCGAGGCTATCCGCACCCGTCGGCACGAACTGGGCTGGTCCCAGCGCCAGCTCGCCGAGCACGCCGGGATGACCCAGCCCGGTATCGCCCGCTTCGAGGCTGGCGGCACCACCCCTACCCTGCCGCTGCTAGAACGCCTCGCCGCCGCGCTAGGCCTGACCCTGACCATCAGCCTCGAACCCCCCGGACGCCGCTCAGCCTGACGGGCGTGCGGCGGACCGCTCCATCGCCCTCCGCGCGCATGATGACGGACACTTTCCGACGCTGGTGTCGGAAAGTGTCCGTCATCTTCGTGCGTGCATCTTACGGCTGGTAGGAGCCCGGCACCCAGGCGCGCGTGGCGACGCCGATCGTGTTCCAGGCGTTGATGGTCACGATCAGGCTGATCAGCGCGGCGAGTTCGGGCTGGCTGAACTCCGCGGCCACCGCGCGATAGGCCTCGTCGGGCACGTGCGTCGAGGCGAGCAGGGTGACCTCCTCGGTGAACGCCAGCGCCGCGCGCTCCCTGGCCGTGAAGAACGGGGTCTCGCGCCACACCGGCAGGGCATAGATCCGCTGCTCGGTCTCGCCGATCGCCCTGGCGTCCTTGGTGTGCATGTCGACGCAGTAGGCGCAGCCGTTGAGCTGGGAGGCGCGGATCCTGACCAGCTCGCGCAGCTTTGGATCGAAGTCGACCGCGTCGAGTTCCTTGATCGCCGCCCGGTCCAGGTGCGCCATGGCCCGGGAGAATCCGGCCGCGTGCTCGTCGAAATCGAGCCGGACATTGATCGTGCTGGCAGCCGCCGTCTCTGGTGCCTGCGAAGTGATCTGCGTTGTTGTCATGCACACCACGGTAGGTGTTAAGCGGCCCAGGAGTAAGGTCCATATCTATGCAGCAATCTTGGGCCAATTACGGGATCGACCTGCACCTCGAACTGGCCGGGGCGCGCGGGGCGCGCGGGGCGCGCGGGTCGCGCGGGTCGCGCGGGTCGCGCGGGTCGCGCAAGTCGCGAAGTCCCCGGGTCAGGGCCGGCCTTGAGGCCGCGCTCCGCGATGCCGTGCGAACGGGCAGGCTCGGGCCAGGGGTCAGGCTGCCCTCCTCCCGCGATCTGGCCGCCGACCTGGGCATCGCCCGCAATACCGTGGCCGACGCCTATAGCCAGCTGGTCGCCGAGGGCTGGCTTGAGGCCAGGACCGGCTCGGGCACCTGGGTCACCGCTCGGCCCGCGCCGGCGCCGCAGCCACCGGCCCGGCCGACCCGCGGATCCGCCGACCCCCGGTATGACCTGCGCGCGGGAGTGCCCGCGGTCTCGGCGTTCCCGCGCCGGGCCTGGCTGGCCGCCGCCCGGACGGCGCTCGGCTCGGCGAACGACATCGCGCTCGGTTATCCGGATCCGCGCGGGCTCCCTGAGCTGCGGGCTGCCCTGGCCGGGTACCTGGGCCGGGCCAGGGGAGTGATCGCCAGCCCGGAGAACGTGATCGTCTGCGCGGGGTTCGCCCACGGGCTGACACTGATTTGCGAGGTACTCGCAGAGCGCGGCGGCACCGCGCTCGCCATGGAGGCCTGCGGCCACCTGCTGCACCGGCGGATCGCGGCGGCCCAGGGCATGCGTCCTTGCCCGCTGCCCGTCGACGCGAGCGGTGCCGTACCCGGAGCGCTCGAGTCGCCCGGCGACCTGGCAGCGGTCAGCGCCGTCGTGCTGACCCCTGCGCACCAGTACCCGCTCGGCATGACGCTCGCACCCGCGCGGCGCACCGCGTTCGTACGCTGGGCGGCGCGCACCGGAAGAGTCATCATAGAGGACGACTACGACGGCGAGTACCGCTTTGACCGGCAGCCGGTCGGCGCTATGCAGGCATTGGCGCCCGAGCATGTCGTGTACGCGGGTACGGCCAGCAAGAGCCTGGCGCCTGGCCTCCGGCTCGGCTGGCTCGTCGTGCCCGCGACGATGACCGATGAGGTGGTCGCAGCGAAGGAAACCTCAGGGGGCGTCAACGGGACGCTGGACCAGCTCACGCTCGCCGCGTTCATCGAGTCGGGTGGCTACGACCGGCAGATCCGCCAGTCCAGGCTCGCCTACCGGCGCCGTCGCGACCGGCTGATCGCGGCGTTGCGCCGGGCAGCGCCGTCCGTACAGTTGACCGGGATCGCGGCCGGCCTGCATGCGCTCGCCGAGCTGCCTGGGCACGAGAGCGAGGCCGACGCGATCGCCCGTGCCGCCAGGCACGGCGTGGCAGTCGACGGGCTCGCGGCCTATACCGCCGCCGGATACGAACATGGGCCCGCGCTGGTGATTGGCTACGGGCGGCCCGCCGAGCACGCGTTCACCACCGCGGTCGGCCGGCTCTGCGCCGCGCTCGCCGAGTCTGAGTGACGGTAACAAGTCTTAGTGACGGTAATCAGCAGTGAGTTCCGTCACTTCGGCGTCGATCAGGACTGGCCGGTCACCCGGGCGTTGTTGAAAAGTTGATCGCGCGCGGGAGCGCTTCCGCCTGGAAGTGCGTTCCCGTGCGACTCCCGAGTGACCAGCTAGCGGACAACATGGCCCCGGTTGCCGCCCGCGCAGTCCCGCTCCACGCGCGTGGTCGGCACGGACCCAGAAATCACTGGAAGAAGTTCTAACCCCCCATGCACTCCCCAAGCCGAGTGTTCCACACTGCCCTCACCAAGGCACTAAGCCACGTCGGCGCCGTCTTGGCGCTGGCCGGAGTAATTGCGGCAGCCGCCGCGGCCGGCCTGTCAGCTACGCCCGTAGGCGTTTCCAGGCCGGACCGCGTTGCGCCCGCGACGCCTGCCCAGCCGATTCATCAGGTCCGGGCCATCGGGCTCGATCACGCGGGCGGAGATCTCAAGCGCGCGGTTCGCGTGACCCGGCGATCCAGCGGCAACTGGTCGGCTCAGGGTCTCTCCTGGGCTGGCGTCGCGCTGATCATCCCGCGGCAGGTCACCCTCATCACCGCGAACATCGCCTGACGCGCGAGGGCCGCGGCCGCGGCCGGGCCGCGGCGGAGAGCCGGGCGATGGGCTAGCGCCAGTCCGGGTCGAACACCGACATCCTCGCAACGATCGCGGCGGCGACGCCTCTGGCCTGGTCCAGGCTGCTCACCAGCGGGTTGGCAAGCAGGATCCTGGTCAGGTCGTCGTCCGTCGGCGGTCCCGCGGCCAGTACGGTCGCGGCCAGCCGCTCGTACGAGGCGTGTCTGGCCAGGATGCCGCGCAGTAGATCGGGCAGGGAGGCCACCGGCTCCGGTTCGAGCACGCCTGGCCTGGTCGCGACGGCCGGGCCCTCGACGATCACGTCGTCGGGCAGCCATGACAGCCTGCCCCGGTTGGGCAGGCCGACGATGAGCGGCGGACCCGACCCGGCGAGCCAGGCATCGACCAACGGCACAACGGCGAGCGAGTACCAGGGAGCTGGCCGCTGCCAGGCGGCCGGCAGCTCGCCGCGGCCGAACATCTCGAGCGCTGAGCTGGCCAGCTCGCGCAGCTGGTCCGCCCGGGTGGGGCGGCCCTGCTGCGCCGCCAGCATTCGGTCGGGATGCGCGTAGTAGCGCAGGTAAGGCCCGGCCAGCGCGCCGTGCAGTCGCGCCAGGTCAGGGTCGAGCCCGGGGGCCAGGTCGGCCAGCCGGTCTAGTTCTGCCCCCGACTCCGGCACGTACCAGCCGATGTGATTCATTCCGACGTACCTCGCCCGCAGCCCGGTCGCGTCGGTGCGGCCGAGCCGCTCCGCCGCCGCTGCCAGCAGGTCGAGCGGCGAGTCGCAGACCGAGATGACGTCCAGGCCGAACTCGGCTCGCGCTGCCTGGGTCACGATGCCGGCGGGGTTGGTCAGGTTGATCAGCAGCGCGTCGGGGCAGCGACTGGCGGCATCAGCCCAGACCGGCCTCAGGCCGGCAACGGCGCGCACGGCGCACGCGAAGCCGCCAGGTCCCAGCGTTTCCTCGCCGGGAATCCCGAACTGGCGCGGGAACGACTCATCGGCCGAGCGCTGCTCCAGGCCGCCTGGCCTGATCTGGTTCAGCACGATGTCGGCTCCGGTCAGCGCGCCGGAACGCTCGGTCTCGGTCGTGACCGTCACGGCCAGGCCGAGCTGTGCGGCGCGCAGCCTGGCGGCGCGGGCGACCTGGGCGAGCCGCTCTGGCGACCTGCCATACAGCACCAGGTCCAGGCCGGCCAGCCGGTGCGCGAACGATTCCGGTGGCCGGTCGGCCAGCGCATCGATCAGCTGGACGGTCCCTGGAGCGCTGCCGCCCAGCACGACGAACCGCAGGGTGCCGGCGGCTGCGGCTGGCTCAGCCGACAGGGTGCCGGCCGCTGCGGCCGGCTCAGTCGCCACGGTTCCGGCCGCTGCGGCTGGCTCAGCAGGCACGGTTCCAGCCGCCGCGGCCGCCGCGGCGGGCTCAGCCGGTGCCATAGAACTCGCTGATGGCGGCTCCCACCCGATCGATCTCGTCATCGGTCAGCTCAGCGAACATGGGCAGCGACAGCAGCCGGTCGGGCAAGCCCTGCGCCACCGGGATCGGGCCTGACCGCCACGGCAGGGTGGCGTAGGCACCGGCCTGCGTAACCAGGCGCGGGTAGATGACCATGTTGCCGATCCCGCGCTTGGTCAGGTGAGCCGCCAGGGCGTCCCGTTCGGGCGTGAGCACGGTGTACATGTAGTAAGCGTGACGCCCGGTGGCGTCGTCGGCCGGGAGGGTCAGCGGCGTCCGGCTGAGCAGTTCGGCGTACCGCGCTGCGACCCGGCGTCGCCCGGCGACCTGCTCGTGCAGATAGCGCAGTTTTACCCGCAGGAACGCAGCCTGCATCTCATCGAGCCTCTCCTGGTAGCCGAGTATCGCGTGGTCGAACTTGACCTTCTGGCCCATGTAGCGCAGCTGCCTGACCCGGGCTTCTAGTTCTGGCGTGGACGCGGTGATGGCGCCGCCATCGCCGAGCGCGCCGAGCACCTTCGTCGGATAGAACGAGAACGCAGCCAGGTCGCCGAGGCTGCCCGCAGGCCGGTCGCCCAGGGTAGCGCCGTGCGCGTGCGCGGCGTCCTCGACGACCGCGATGCCCGGTGCAGCCCGCCGGATCGCGTCGATGTCAGCGGCCTGGCCGTACATGTGCACCGGGAGAATGGCTTTCGTCCGGTCCGTCAGCGCCGGGGCGATCGCGGCCCGGTCCATGTTGTAGGTGACCGGGTCCACGTCGATGAAGACAGGCAGCGCGCCCGTGTAGCTGATCGCGAAGGCGGTGGCGATGTAGGTGTTCGGGACCGTGATCACCTCGTCGCCAGGCCCCACTCCGAGGGCCAAGAGCGCCAGGTGCAGCGCTGCTGTCCCGCTGGAAATGCCGATGCAGCCATGCGAGCCGCAGAAGGCAGCGAATTCCGTTTCGAATGCACGAAGGTTTGGCCCTAGCGTGAACCTCGGTCCTGCCAGCACCTCTTCGAATGCGGCCCGGAGCTGCGGCGCGATGGCTGCGTGCCAGCGGCTGATGTCGTCGTCGGGGACTGGCTGGAGCAGGTCGGTCATGAGACGGACCGTACCGCTCCGGTGAGTTGCCAGACAACGGACGGGCGTCCGGCACTGGACGCCGGGCATGACGCTTGCTTTCAGCGCGACTTGCCCGTCTTTGCGGCGCTGGGTTACCGTCCGGTAATGGTCGCATCCCCGCCCGCCGAGCGGCTCGCGATTTCGAGCCGGCGGTTGCGCTGGACACAAATGGCGGGCGTACTGGAGCTAGCGCGGCCCATGCGGCCACGAGCCTGACGGCGAGGTGAGCGAATTTGCCAGCCACGAACAGTGCGCCAGCAGCTGACGCATTTGCCGGCCGGGTGGCGATCGTGACCGGAGGCGGGTCGGGGATCGGTGCGGCGCTCGTGCGCGCGCTCGCGGACTGCGGCGCCGCGGTCGTGATCGCCGACATCGACGAGACGCGGCGAAGAATGTCGCCGACGCGGTCATCGCCGCTGGCGGCGACGTGAGCACTGTGGCACTTGACGTGCGGGACTCGGCCGCGGTGTCCGACCTGGTGAGCCAGGTTGCTGCCGAGCGCGGCGGGCTCGACCTCATCTTCAACAACGCGGGCATCGCGATCGGCGGACTGGTCGAAGAGCTGGTCCTCGATCACTGGGACCGGGTGATCGACGTGAACGTCAGGGGCGTCGTCCACGGCGTGCACGCCGCGTACCCGGTGATGCTGCGGCAAGGCCACGGTCACATCGTCAATACGGCCTCGCTGGCCGGCCTGGTGCCAGGACCAAGCCTGGCGCCGTACGCGGCCGCCAAGCACGCGGTTGTCGGACTGAGCCTGTCGCTCCGCGCCGAGGGCGCGAGCCGGGGTGTCAAGGTCAGCGCCGTCTGCCCCGGGTTCGTCGACACGCCGCTGCTCGGGCGGGTCAACCCCGACCTGCCACAGACCGAGACCGGCGCGAACGCTGCCGCTCTGGCCAGGATGCTCGGCAAGCTATACGGTGCCGACGAGCTTGCCCAGGACGTGCTGCGCGGCGTGGAACGGAACCGGGCGCTGATCGTCGCGCCTCGGTCGGCCCGGGTCGCGTGGCGGATGTCCAGGTATGCGCCCGCTTTCACGATGCGGACCACCATCTCTGCAGTGCGCCGCGCGGCGGCCCAATCGCCGCCCCATCCCGCGGACGCGGCGCATCCTGCGCAGCCGGCCTAGCCGCCAGGGCGGGTACCGTGGCGGGGTGATCGACCGCGACCGGCGCACCCTGCCAGCCCAGTTCCGGCCGATGCTCGCCATCGCCGGGGAGCTGCCTGCTGACGATGCGGCCTGGGCCTACGAGATGAAATGGGACGGGCTGAGGGCGATCGCGACCCTCGGCGCGGGCAGAGTGACGCTGTTCTCGCGCACCGGCCGCGACGTGACGGGCAGCTACCCAGAGCTCGCCGGCCTGGCAGGCGCACTCGGCCCGCACGACGTGGTGCTCGACGGCGAGATCGTGGCGTTCGGCGGCGGCACGTGGCCCAGTTTCGAAGCCCTCCAGCAGCGAATGAACGTCACCGCAGCCGCTCAGGTCCGGCGGCTGGCAGGCGAGATCCCCGTCACGTACCTGGCCTTCGACCTGCTGTCCGCCGACGGCGAGTCCCTCGTCGGCCAGCAGTACCGCGAGCGCAGGGCCAAGCTGGACGCCCGCGCGATCGACGGGCCGTGCTGGCAGACTCCGCCAGCGTTCATCGGGGTTCCTGGCACGGACGTGCAGTCCGTCTCCCGGCAGCATGGCCTGGAAGGCATCATGGCCAAACGGATCGCATCACGGTATGAGGCAGGTAGGCGCTCGGCCAGCTGGCGAAAGATCAAGAACGTGCAGCGGCAGGAATTCGTCGTCGGCGGCTGGAAGCCGGGCGAGGGAGCGCGCTCGGACCTGATCGGCTCGCTGATGGTAGGCGTCTACGGGCCCGATGGCCTGACGTTCGCCGGTCACGTGGGTACCGGGTTCACGCAGCAGACGCTCCGGATGCTGTCGGCGCGGCTCGGTCCGTTGCGGCGGGCGTCTTCGCCGTTCGGCTCGACGGTCCCGCCGGAAAACGCCCGCGGCGCGGTGTGGACCGAGCCCGAGGTCGTCATCGAGGCGGAGTTCGCGCTCTGGACCAGCGCCGGGCGCCTGCGAGCCGCGTCCTTCCGCGGGCTCCGTGATGACAAGGATCCTGCCGACGTCGTCCGCGAGCTCGTTACCGGCGATGATTAACCTGCCGTCCACCTAGCTTCCGTCTATCTTGAAGCAGCAGTCCTCCCGGTTTTAGCGATAACTCGCAGAGCCCTCCTTGTTGAAGTGCTGCGTAATAGGCAGTCCGCTCAAGGCGGCATGTTAAACCTTGATGCCGTCTAGCTTTCTCTCGCTGGCGTAGGTGAACGAGACATCCACAAGCGGATGCGAGCTCGTGACCACGGTGTACGGGATGCCATACGGGTAGCCGCCGGACGGGCCGAAGTCGGGGTGCGGTAGGTCGAGGCCGAGTTCATGCTGCGCAGCCAGGCGGCGCTGTGCTTTCCACCGGCAGCTTGGAGATGTCGGTATACCAGATGTCGTCGGACGGGAAGATCGGGCAGCTCGCCACAGTGGCCGCCGGGCCGCGCGGAGCGGACAGCGGCGCGGACGTGGTCGCGCTGTCGGACTGCCCGGTCTCGCGACCGGCCGGGCCTGATGAGGCCGGGCCTGACGAGGCCGCCGTGCTCGGGCGCGGAGGGTGCCGTGTCTGGCGCCGCCGCCGTGGCGCCGCAGGCCGGCAGCGGCATCGCGGTGAGCGCGAGCAGCAGCAACGGGCTGGTGTGGAAACCGGGAAGTATCCTCAGCGTCCGCATCCGTCTGATGCTGGCACAGCCGGCTCCCGGATGACGCCGCAATGAACTGGCCGCGATCCGGGTTGCCTGCGAAGCAGGCTCTGGCGCAGTATCGGGGAATCGTCCTACACCGGGAGCTGACCATGAAGGTGCCGCTGACCATTTCCGACTTTCTCCGCAGAGGCGCCTTGGTCTATCCCGACCGGCCGGCGCTGATCGACGAGCCGGGAACAGCCGGAACCCTCGGCACGATTACTTACCGCTCGCTGGAGCGCCGCGCTCGCGGGCTTGCCATCTCGCTGGACCAGATGGGCATAGGCCACGGTGAGCGGGTCGCGATCGTCAGCCCGAATGCCGCGAGGTTCGGCATCTCGTTCTACGGAATCAGCGGCTTCGGCCGGGTGCTCGTGCCGGTCAACTACCGGCTGAACGCGGATGAGGTCAGCTACATCGTCGAGCATTCCGCCGCGTCGGCGCTGCTGGTCGACCCCGAGTCGGACGAGACACTGCGGGACGTGAAGGCCAGGCACCGGATCGTGCTCGACGGCGTGGACGACGAGCAGCTGTTCGCCGAGGCGCCTGACGACGCCGAGCCTGCGCCCTGGGAGCCGGACGAGGACGCGACGGCGAGCATCAACTACACCAGCGGCACCACGGCGCGGCCCAAGGGCGTTCAGCTGACTCATCGCAACTGCTGGCTGAACGCCGCGACCTTCGGCTGGCAGGCGACCGTGACCGACAGGGACGTGTACCTGCACACGCTGCCGATGTTCCACTGCAACGGCTGGGGAATGCCGTACGCCGTAACGGCGATGGGCGTGCCGCAGGTCGTCGTGCGCAAGATCGACGGCGAGGAGCTTCTGCGCCGCATCGACGAGCACGGCGTCACGCTGATGTGCGGTGCCCCAGCTGTGGTCGCCGCGATCCTGGACGCTGCCGCCGCCAGACGCTCGGCCGGCGAGCTTGTGCCCGGCCGGGACCGAGTCCGCATCGTCGTCGCCGGAGCGCCACCGCCCTCGAAGACCATTGAGCGGGTCGAGGCGGAGCTCGGCTGGGAGTTCATCCAGATCTACGGGTTGACCGAGACGGCGCCGCTGCTCACCATGAACCGGCGTCCCGCGGAGTGGGACGGCCTGCCCAGCGCTGAGCGGGCGAAGCTGCAGTCGCGGGCTGGCGCGCCTGCGGTCGGTGTGCAGGTCGCAACCGACGGGGCCGGCGAGATCCTGGCCAGGTCCAACCATGTTTTCGCCGGCTACTGGGAGCAGCCGGACGAGTCAGCCAAGGTCCTGGTCGACGGCTGGTTCCACACGGGCGACGAGGGTCATCTCGATCCGGACGAGTACCTGGTGATCTCGGACCGCAAGAAGGACGTCATCATCTCTGGCGGTGAGAACGTCAGCTCGGTGGAAGTCGAGGACTGCCTGTACCAGCATCCGGCCGTTGCCGAGGCCGCAGTGATCGGCGTTCCCGACCAGAGGTGGGGTGAGACGGTCAAGGCGCTGGTAGTCGTGCGCGCCGGTCATGAGGTGACCGAGGCCGAGCTGATCGAGTTCTGCCGGTCCAGGCTCGCGCACTACAAGTGCCCGACGTCGGTGGAGATGCGAGACTCGCTGGCCAGGACAGCGACGGGCAAGCTGCAGAAGTTCAAGCTCCGCGCCGCCTACTGGGAGAGCTACGAGCGCCGCGTCAATTAGGGTTCGCTGCCAGCGCGCCCCTTCTTCCGTCCTGATCACGAGCCTGATCCGTCCGGATGCGCCTCGGCCCACTGACGGTATGCATCCACCGCTGTCGGCAATGTCGGGAAGACCTCGCAGATGACCGCTCTCGCGACGTTGCTCCAGTCGGTCATTAGATTAGTGTCCGATGCGTGCACGCGATCGGCGCGATAATGGCGTCGTTTCCTGGCCGGGCTGTGCAGACCGTACTGATCCGCCGTGCGGATGCCGCAACGACGGGCATCGGGACCCGTGGTTTGAGCTCGCTCCACCGTAAGTGAGCATTCGCAGCGCCGCGGTTTCCGCTCCCGCTCGTCAGGCCCGCTCCTAATGCCTGGCACAGGCCAGGTCCTGCCGCCGCGAATGCTGGCCGGATGCTCGGCGACGATATCCGAGCCCGCGTGCGCGTGCTCGTCAAACCGCCGACCGCAGCTACGGCCATCCCGCCGTCTAACGTGACCTGCAGGAACTTGGCCTGCGCACCGTGCGATCCCCCGCTAGGCCAAGACTCAGCTGCTCGCAAGACGATCGAGCACAGCCGAGTCTTCCACCGGCTGGTCAAGTGGCGCACCGGATCTGAGGGGCGGATCAGCTACCTCAAGTGAGGTTACGGCTGGGACCGTACCCGCCTCGATGGCAGGACCGGAGCCGCGATCTGGTGCGAGCACGGGGTCTTCTCCCACAACCTGGTCAGGATCGGAGCCCGGTCAGCTAATCAGCAAGGGCCACGGCCGCCCGTGAAGCTGATCGTCATCGCGGCCTCCTCCTGGCCGGCCCCGGGACCCACGAGCGCCCGCCGATGTAGTCGATCCGGCGTCCAGCCTGCTATACCCGGGGGGGGGTACTGTGCTTTCATCGTAACTCGCGAACGGCGCGGTCACGCACTCAGGCGGGTAATTCCGCACGATCTCAGCGGCCGTGGCGATGGCCTGCTCGCCCATGCCGCGAAGGCCACCGCCCTGCACAGCCGGCATCGCCCGCAGTGGCAGCGAGGCTGGTGAAGCAGCATCATGGCAGCCGGACGTAGCCGTGGCGGCTCTTCCACAGGTAGTACTTCTCGAACGCGACCTTCATGGCATGGACCTGCGGTCCGGGGATCATCACGGCGGCCTTGCGCGGGGGCAGCATGTGGTCGGCGAGGATCATCACGCCGTTGGCCCCGGCGTCCATCATGCACACGGCCGCCATCTCGCCGAAGTCCTTGCGGCTGGCGGGCGGCTCTCCCTTGATCGCCGCGGCGATGTTGCGGGCGGCCACCTTAGCCATCGACTCGGTGGGGAACCCGGTCTTCGGGATCCCGATCGGCACCGCGGTCTGCCAGGGCACCGGCACCTGCGCCGCGATCCCGGCCGCGTAGATCTGCGGATAGGCCTTCGACTGGTAGGTGTCCTCGACCGGGATGTACCCCTTGTCGTCGGCCAGGCCCGGGGTGGCGCGGACCACGTCCTGGCCGGCGAAGGGCGGCACCACCATGGCGTACCGGAACGGCACGCCGGTGCCGTCGGTCAGCTTGATCCGGTCACCGGTGACCTCCTCGAACGCCACCCCGGTCAGCGCGGTGATGCCCTCCTTCTTCAGGAACATGTTCAGCAGCTTCTCCCCGCCCGGCAAGCCACCGATGCCGAAGTGCCCGACGAACGGCTCGGCGGTGAGGAAGGTCAGCGACACCTGCTTCTGCAGCCCGGCCTTGCGCAGCTGGTGGGCGGTGTTGAACAGGAACTCATACGCCGCCCCGAAGCAGCTGGCGCCCTGGGTTGCGCCGATCACGACCGGGCCCGGGTCGTCGAGGAACTTCCGCCACGCTTCGCCCGCCCGTTCGGCGTCAACCAGGGTGGTGATCGTCTGCGCGAAGCCGCCGGGACCCAGGCCCGGCACGACATCGAACTTGTTGCGGAAGCCGGTCGCGACCACCAGGTAGTCGTATCCGTAGCTACCGCCTGCAGTGGTTACCGTGCGGCCCGCCGGGTCGATCGCCGTCGCTTCGGCGTGCACGAAGGTGATCTGGTGCGCGTCAAATACGGGCTCCAGCGGGAAGGTGATGCCGGCGGCGTTGCGCTTGCCGAACGGCAGCCAGATCAGCGAAGGGTTAAACAGGAAACGGTCCGACGCCGACACCACCGTGACCTCGATGTCCGCGCCCAGCTCGTGCTTGAGCTCCAAAGCCGCGGTCAACCCGGCGAAGTTACCCCCGATCACCAGCGCACGCTTGCCCGCCATGACCGCCACCTCGTTTCTGTCATTCCGCAGACGACACCTATGGCCATGGTCGGCGACCCCCGCTGCCCGCGGCAGGGTCTTAGGCCACTCGCACC
>Ga0207646_10004960_pt1 | contig 14219 bp, 11 predicted proteins | sample KBSK5502metaG_FD_184343 | JGI IMG/M metagenome (GOLD analysis project Ga0207646, IMG submission 184343) | Corn, switchgrass and miscanthus rhizosphere microbial communities from Kellogg Biological Station, Michigan, USA - KBS K5-50-2 metaG... | ecosystem: Host-associated > Plants > Roots >... | reverse complement strand
CCCGGGCTGCTGAATACCTTGTCCGGGCTCAGCACCGCCTACTCCGCCTCATCGCCCGTCCTCATGATCTCCGGCCAGATCCCGCGCGCCAGCATCGGCAAGAACATCGGGCTCCTCCACGAGGTCAATGACCAGCTCGACACCATCGCGCCCGTGACCAAATGGCGCAAGCGCGTCCTCGAGATCAGCGAGATCCCCGCCGCGGTGAGCGAAGCCGTCACCCAGCTCCGCACCGGCCGGCCGCGCCCTGTCGAGATCGAAATGCCGCCCGAGACCATGGAGGACGAGAGCGAGGTTGAGCTCGTCGAGCCTTCGCGCGCCTCCCGACCCCCGGCCCCGGCCGCCGATCTGGATCGCGCGGCTGAGATGCTGCTGGCCGCCAGCGCACCCGTCATCTATGCGGGCGGCGGCGTGCATCTCTCGGGGGCTCACGACGCGCTGGCGGCGATAGCCGAGCTCCTGCAGGCCGGCGTCGTGACATCGGCCGAGGGCAAGGGCGCCGTCAGCGATCACAGCGAGCTCGCCCTGGGCGCGGCCTTCTGGCGGGAGTCCCCGCTGCGCGCCCACGTCCATTCCGCCGACGTGGTGCTCACGGTAGGCTCGCGCCTCGCGCTCGTCTCCTTCCAGCCGGGACAGCGGATCATCCAGCTCGACGTCGACGCGGAGGAGATCGGCCGCAATCACCCCGCGGCCCTCGGGCTGGTGGGCGACGCGCGCGCGACGCTCGAAGCGCTCTTGGAGCGGCTGCGCGCGGCCGGGCCCCCGCGGCCATCGCGCAAGGCCGAGTTCCAGTCGCTGCGCGCGAAGGTCGCCGCCCTGGCCACCCAGGAGCCCCAGGCCTCGATTCTCAAGAGCCTGCGCGCCGGCACTCCCGAAGACGCGATCCTCGTCGCGGGCATGAACCAGATCGGCTACTACTCGCGCCCCTTCTGGCCCGTCTACGCGCCGCGAACGTATCTGAGCTCGTCCTACTCCGGCAACCTGGGCTACGCCTTCCCGGTGGCGCTCGGCGCCAAGGTCGCCCGCCCCGACCGGCCGGTCGTCGCCGTCTCCGGAGACGGCGGCTTCATGTACAACGCCCAGGAGCTGGCCACGGCGGTGCAGCACAAGATCAACGTGGTCGCCGTGGTCTTCAACGACAATGCCTACGGGAATGTCGCGCGAGATCTGGACGAAGCCTGGGGCGGCGCCTTTGGCGCTCAGCTCCACAACCCCGACTTCATGAAGCTGGCCGATGCCTTCGGCCTGCGCGGCCTGCGTGCAACTGAACCGACTGAGGTGGGCCGTCTCGTCGCCGACGCCGTCCAGATGGATCGACCGGTGCTGATCGAGGTGCCGGTGGGCCGGATGCCGCGTCCGGTGTTCTTCCCGCCTCGCCGGACGCCGACCAAGTACCAGCGCTGACGCCGGCCCACGGCGTCACCGCCCCTGGAGCGCCCGCCTCACGACGGCCATCACCTGGCCGAAGTCGAAGGGCTTGTGCAGGCTGGGCACGGTGACCTGCTCGAGGAACCCGCGCGTCTCGGCGTTCAGCGTGTCCCCGGTGATGAAGACGAAGCGTGAGAGCAGCGCGGGATGGCGCTTCTCCACCTCGCGGTAGAAGCCTGGGCCGTCCAGCCGGGGCATGCGCAGATCGCTCAGGATGAGATCGTAGTCGCGCTCTTCGAGCTTCTCCAGCGCCTCGGCGCCATTGCTCGCCGTCTCGACCTGGTGGGCATCCACGGCCAGCAGATCGGCCAGCAGCCTGCCGACTTCGATCTCGTCGTCCACGACCAGGATCGCGGCGCCGCGCTTGACCGCAACCGCGTCCGATGTGCCCACCGCCCGGTCCGCAGCGGGAGGTGCCACCACCGGAAGCTCGACGATGAAGGTGGCGCCACACCCCGGCTCAGTCTCGACCCGAATAGCTCCGCCATGCCCCTCGACGATGCCCTGGCAGAGCGAAAGCCCGAGTCCGGTGCCCTGTCCCTCCGGCTTGGTCGTGAAGAACGGCTCGAAGATCCGCTCTCGGATCTCGGATGGAATGCCTGGGCCGGTGTCGGCCACCTCGAGTGAAACTCGAGCGCCTGCCGCGTCGACACGTGAGGTGATCACGAGCCGCCGAGGGGGCGGGGCCGAGTGCATGGCCTGATGCGCGTTGGTGATCAGGTTGACCAGCACTTGGTGGAGCTGGTGAGGGTCGGCCCACAGCACCGGCGGATCGTTGGCCAGCCGCAGCGCCACTTCGACATCGTCTACCCGGAGCGGGTACGCCAGGAGCTCCACAGCCTCCTCGATGACCTGGTTGAGCCGCACCTCCTTCCGCTCCGGTCGATGTTGGCGGGCCAGGGCCAGGAAGTTGCGCACGATCCGCACGCAGCGATCGGCGGCCTTGACGATCTTCTCGGCCCGGCGCGCCTGGGGCCCGTCGGCCAGGGCCTGCTGCAGCATCCCGGAATAGCCCATGACCACGGCGAGGGGATTGTTGAGCTCGTGGGCCACCCCGGCGAGCAAGGTGCCCATGTCGGCCAGCTTCTCGCTCTGGTGCCGAGACTGGCGCTGCCGCTGGAGCTCGTCCTCCACCCGCTTGCGCTCGGTGATGTCACGGGAGTTGACCACGATGCCCGCGACGATGGGATCCTGGCTCATGTCCTTGCCCACGCCTTCGAGCACGCGCCAAGAGCCGTCCTTGTGGCGGAACCTGAACTCGAGCGACGCCGTGTACCCCGGCAGACCCTGGGCACGCTGGAAGAGCTCAGCAATCCGCTGCGCGTCCTCCGCGGGCACGAAGTCGGACACATTGCGACCTACGAGCTCGCCCGGCGCGTAGCCCATCACCCGCTCGACCGAGGGGCTCTCGTATCGGATGGTCCCGTCGGCCTCCACCACCGTGATGATGTCGAGGGCATTCTCCATCAGCGAGCGGAACAGCCGATACAGGTCCTGAAGATTTTCTTCGGCCCGGCGCCGCTCGGTGACATCCTGCTTGATGGCGACGAAATGCGTGATGACTCCCTCCTCGTCGCGCACGGGGGTAATGGTCATCTCCTCGTTGTAGAGACTGCCGTCCTTGCGTCGGTTGACGAGCTGTCCCTGCCAGACTCGGCCGGACAGGATCGTCTCCCAGAGCTCCGTGTAGAAAACCGGAGCCTGCTGGTCCGACTTGAGCACGCTCAGACTCCGGCCGACCACCTCGTCGAGCGCGTAGCCGGTGAGACGCGAGAAGGCCGGATTGGCCCAGACGACGGCGCCCGTGAGGTCGGTGATGACAATGGCATTGGCGGCGGACTCGAGCGCGGCGGCTTGGAGGCGTAGCTCCTGGCCTATTGATGCGGGGAGAACAACGCCATTCTTGAAGTCGGAGATCACGATGGCTCTCTACCGCCTAAAGGGAGCAGGAAGCGTGCCAGACAATGGCAGCTCTCAACGGCTGGAAAACAAAGGGCGTCGGGATATGAACGCCGTCCTGGCGGGGCGCCGGCGCCCCACTGGGGTGCCGCCCCTTGCCCCGCGGTGACCGCAGGCGTCCAATGGCCGCCGTTCCGCGGCCGTGGCATAGTTGTGGCCGCCGGGCTAGACTGTCGCCGGCGACTGGACCAGCTTTCACACAAGGAGGGCCATGGTGATCTCGACGATGGCGCCTCGGCCGGCGCGCGAGCGGCTTCTGTTCCTCGACGCGCTTCGCGGGCTGGCGCTGATCCTCATGGTGCTGAACCACACGGGCCGCTGGTGGCAGAGCGGTCATATGACGTGGCCCCGCTACTATCTGATCTACGTCTCCCTCACGCTGGCCGCGCCGGCCTTCCTGTTCCTGGTCGGTTTTTCCGTAGCGCTGTCCACCTCCAGAACCGAGTCTGCGCGCGCGGCGCTTTGGAAGGGAACGGTCCGTGGCTTCAGGCTCATTCTGGCGGGCCTGTTGCTCAACCTCTTGGTCTTCCCCGATCCGTCGATCTGGAAGACGGTCTGGAACAATGGCGTGCTGCAGACGATAGGGCTCGGCATCCTCATCGCGACGCCGGGCGCGCTGCTGCTCCGCTGGCGAGCGGCCCGTTGGGGGCTGCTCGCCCTGGCGGCGGCCGGCTATCTTGCCTTCTGGTGGGAATTTCCCGCTCTCCAGGAATGGGTGAAAGCGCACCCGGCGGACTCGAAGATTCTCTTCTTCGAGTTCCCGCCCTGGCCGTGGCTGAGCCTCGTGCTCGTGGGTCTCGTGATCGGCGGGTGGTGGGTGAAGCGATCCGATGCGCGGGAGCGCGCCCGCTACATATGGGTCATGGCCGGCGCCGGCGTCCTGTGCCTGCTCTGGTTCTTCGCCTGGGACTGGTGGGCGCAGACCCCGAAGCGGTGGATGTTCACGCGGGACTTCTCGCTCAACAACCATTGGACGCCGCGCGGCGCCATGCTGGCCTGGGTGATGGGAATGATCTTCTGCCAAATGGCCCTGTTCTACTGGCTGATCGAGATCCTCCGCCTTCCCGTCCGCTGGCTGGTGATCCTCGGTCAGACCGCCCTCTTCCTCTACTTCACCCATCACCTCATCGTGCTGACACTGGTCAACCAGTGGCTGGGGCTGGCGTTCAACAACTGGTGGCTCTTCGCTCTCGCCAATCTGCTGCTGGTCGTCCTCCTGGTGTACATGGGCAAGGGCTGGCAGGAGATCAAGCGCGTCTACCGCGACCGGTGGCGGGACCGCGTGCGCGCGAGGCTGCCCGCGCTCAGCGTATTCCCGCGCGCATGAAGCTCTGGACGAACTGACGCTGGAAGAGCAGGAAGGCGATCAGGAGCGGCCCCGACGTCATGAGCGTGGCCGCGGTGATGATGGACCAGTCCACGCCCTGATCGCCCGAGGAGAAGACCTGTAGCCCCACGGTGAGCGGCCGTGACTGCACCGAATTGGTCACGATCAGCGGCCAGAGGAAGTTGTTCCAGTGGTAGCTCACCGAGACCAGCGCGTAGGCGATGTAGACCGGCTTCGCCAGCGGCACGTAGACTTTCCAGAGCGTCTGGAGTGCTCCCGCCCCTTCCACCCGCGCCGCCTCGTCGAGCTCCTTGGGCACCGTCTTGAAGGTCTGGCGCAGCAGGAAGATGCCGAAGGCCGAGGCCATGTACGGCAGCCCGATGGCGCCGATGGTGTCGAGAATGCCGAGCCGGCTCATGGTCCGGTAGTTCTCGACGATCAGCACGTCGGGCATGATCATCAGCTGCACCAGCACCAGCAGGAAAGCGACCTCGCGCCCGAAGAACGCGAAGCGGGCGAAGGCGTAGGCCGCGAGGGTGCAGAGCACGAGCTGGGCGGCCAGGATCGTGGCGACCAGGAGGGTGGTGTTCACGAAATAGCGGGCGAAGGGCGCCGCCTGCCACGCCTTGACGAAGTTCTCGAGGGTGAGCGGCGCGGTCAGCACGAAGCGCGTGGAAAACTCTGACGGGTGAAAGGCCGTCCAGATCGCGTAGGCCAGCGGCAGCGCCCAGAGCAGCCCGAGGAGCCAGGCGCCGAGCGTCTCGAGCGCGCGGGTGACGCCGCGGGGCTCGGCCGGCCCGCTCACTGGTAGTGCACCCGGCGGTCGAAGAACACGAACTGGCCCATGGCCATCAGCGCCAGCAAGAGCAGCAGGACCATGGTCAGTGCCGCCGCGTAGGTCGAGTCCCAGAACTTGAAGCCCACATCGTAGATGTAGTAGAGGAGCAGCGCCGTCGTGTTGTCGGGTCCGCCCTTGGTCATCACCACGATGTGGTCCACCAGCCGGAACGAGTTGATGACCGCGTTGATCAGGATGAAGAGCGTGGTGGGCATCAGGAGCGGGAAAGTGACGCGGCGGAAGAAATACCAGCGCCCGGCGCCTTCGAGCGCCGCCGCCTCGCCCAGAGCCGGCGACATCTGCTGCAGCGCCGCCAGGTTGAAGATCATGAAGAACCCGGCCTCCTTCCACACGGTGACGACGATCAGGCAGGCCAGCGCGGTATCACGGCTGCCGAGCCAGTTGTGGCTCGGCAGCCCGAAGAGGCTGGTGATCTGCTCGAGCAGTCCATAGCCCGGCGTGTAGAAGAAGAGCCAGATATTGGCCACGGCGATCATCGGCAGCACGGTTGGCGTGAAGTAGGACAGTCGCAGGAGCCCGCGGCCGGCGATCTTCGAGTTCACCCAGAGCGCCATGACGAGCGCCAGCACGATGGAGGCCGGGATTGTGCCCACGGCGAACCAGATATTGTTGCGCAGCGCCTGCCAGAACACCGGGTCCTGCGCCATGGTCGCATAGTTCTCGAGCCCCACGAAGAGCGGCGGCCGGTTCGGCCGCGCCGTCGAGAAGAAGCTGTCGTAGAGCGTCGCGACCGTCGGGTAGTGAGTGAACGTCACCAGCAGCACGGCCGCGGGGAGCAGCAAGAGCCAGCCGTGGATGTGGACGCTCAGCCTGCCCCCAGACGTCTTCATCACGTTTCCGATCGACCGACAGGGCGGGTCCTGTCGCCGGGAGGGCCCCACAGCCACCCGGCCTCCGTCACCCACTCGCCCGAACGCAGACTCAACTCAGCCCTCGCCTCGTGACGCTCGCGCCCAGGGCGCTCGGCCGTCCCTCGGCTCGAACTGCTTTGAGCTGCGGACGGGACTCGGGGGTCCCACTCCGGCCGGTGGCCGGAGGCCCTCCCGACGCCACCCGCCCGGTGTCGTAGCGTCCCGACGACAGGACGCGCCCGGCGGGCCCGGGGCCGCCGGTCCCGGAACCGTGGCTTCTGCGGGTTGCCGAAGCTGAGAACCTCACTATCGTGGCTCGTGAGGAGTGCGGATCACGGGTTGCGAGTCAGCGTGTTCCGGGGCGGGCGGCCCCGGGCCCGTTGGGCGCACGTCCGGTCTCGCGATTCCGCGCGGTCACCGACGATACGGCCGCAGGTTGCGCTCGGCCTCGCGCTGGGCGTCCTTCATCGCTTGCTCCGATGTCTTGGCGCCCGTGAGCGCCGCCTGCAGGCCGTCGTTGAGCGCCTTGGTCACGCGCTGATTGTCGTGCGTGCTGAGCTCCGCCACCGCGTACTGGAGCTGGTCGCGCGCCACGGCCGCGGCGGGGAAGCCGGCCACGTACTTCTTCATCGTCGGCGTCTCCCAGGCGTCGGGCCGCACGGCGACGTAGCCCGTGTCGATGCCCCACTCGGCCGCGCGCGCGGGCGAGGTGATCCACTTGATGAACTTGAGCGAGGCGGCCTGCTGGGCCGGCGTGCTCTTCTTGAAGATGTGGAAGTTGCCGCCACCGGTGGGCGAGCCGCGCCGCTTGCCCGCCGGCAGCATGGCCACGCCGAACTCGAACTTGGCATTGTTCCGGACGTTCGTGAGGTTGCCCGTCGTGGTCCACATCATCGCGGTCTTGCGCTCGAAGAAATCCTTCGGCGTCGTGCCCCACTCGATGATGCCCGTCGGCATCACCTTGTGCTTCTGCGAGAGGTCCACCCAGTACTGCAGCGCCTCGATCACGGCCGGCTTGTCGTAATAGGTCTCGGTGCCGGCCGGGTTCATGAGCAGCACGTCGTTCTGGGTGGTGAACCCCTGGAACAGCCAGTAGGGGAAGCCCGAGGACGGGACCTCGAGGCCCCACTGGCTCACGTTGCCGCTGCCATCGCGCTTCGTGAGCTTTCGCGCGTACTCGACCTGCTCGGCCCAATTTGCGGGCGGCCTATTCGGGTCCAGCCCCGCTTCCTTGAAGGCCTCCTTGTTCCAGTACAGCACGATGGTGGAGCGCTGGAACGGGATCCCCCAGGTGCGCCCGCCGGTCTGGCTGTTGAGCATGAAGGCCGGGAAGAAGCTCTTGAGCCAGGCCTGGTCTTCGCCGCTGGTCGCCACCGCATCGAACGGCACGATGGCGTCTTCGTCGATGAGCGTGAACATGTCGTTGGAGAGCAGCACGGACATCTGCGGCGGCTGGCCGCTCTTGACCGCCGTCAGCACCTTCACGATGGTCTCCTGGTAGGTGCCGGCGTAGATGGGCCTCACCTTGATCCCCGGATTCTCCTTCTCGAAGTCGGCAGCGAGCCCGTCGACGGTCTTCGTGACGGGGCCGCCGACCGCGACCGGGTAGTAGAAGGACAGCTCCACCGGCTGGGCCGCCGCGGCGCCGACGCCCAGCACGAGCGAGGCGGCCAACATTACCCACAGTATGCGATGCAGTCTCATGAGGTATCTCCTCTCGAATTGTATGGCGAGCCGCAGGACGTCGCGGGGCTGGGGCCCCGCCGTCCGAGGCGAGCGGATATGGAGACTCATAAAGCCGCCGCCGTGACCTCGTCGCGGCGCCGGCCGGAGCTCGCATCGAACACGTGCACGGCCTCGGCAGCCCAGCCGAGCGACACGAAGGCGCCGGGCGAAGCTCCGAAGCGGCCATGACAGCGCACCGCCAGCATCTCCAAGCCGGCGGCGCAGGTCAGGATGGAATCGGCTCCCAGGTATTCCACAGCGGCCACCTGCACCTTGAGACCGCCAGCGTCAGCCAGCCGAATGTCCTCGGGGCGCACGCCGAGCAGCAGGCCCTCCCCGCGACCCTGGACCACCCGCGGGCCGTCGGTGCCACGGACGACAGCGCCCTGTGCGCCGTCGGCGAGCGCCAGAAGATTCATCGGCGGCGTGCCGATGAAGCGCGCGGCGAAGACCGTCGCCGGGCGCGCGTACAGCTCGGCGGGCGAGGCGTCCTGCTCGACCTGGCCGTCGCGCAGCAGGATGACCTGGTCGGCCATGCTCATGGCCTCGGTCTGGTCGTGCGTGACGTAGACCATGGTGACGCCCAGCTTCTGCTGGAGGCCCCGGATCTCACGCCGCATCTCCTGCCGCAGCTGGGCGTCCAGGTTGGACAGCGGCTCGTCCATGAGGCAGACGGGCGTTTCGGCGATGATGGCGCGCCCCAGCGCCACGCGCTGCTGCTGGCCACCAGAAAGCTGGGAGGGCTTGCGCTCCAGCAGGCCGTCGAGCCCGAGCAGCTCGGCCACGCGCCGGAGCCTCGCTGCGCGCTCGCCCGCGGCGACCTTGCGGACCCGCAGGCCGAAGACGATGTTCTCGGCCACGTTGAGATGGGGAAACAGCGCGTAGGACTGGAACACCATCGACACCCGGCGGCGCGCCGGCGGGAGGTCGGTCACGTCCTCCCCGCCGATGAGGATGCGGCCGCTCGACACCGCCTCGAGCCCCGCGATCAGCCTCAGCGTCGTGGACTTCCCGCATCCGGATGGCCCGAGCAGCACCAGCATGCGCCCGGCGGCTGCCTCGAAGCTCACATCGTCGACAGCGCGGATCGAGCCCCAGAGCCGGCTCACATGCTGAACGGAGATTGCCGACAATCGTCCTCCCCTGCGGTATTCCAGTTTGATGACGCCGCGTACGAACGAGCGCCCGGAGTATACGCTGGCTGCCGAGCGCGGTTCAAGACGCGGCGACGGCGAAGAGCCGCCACTCGCCCGGGACGCCCTTGAGCGCGTGGGCGCCCCGGTCCTCGAAGCGGATTCCGGAGCCTGCCACGAGGTCCTTGACCGTATTGGAGACCAGGACCTCACCCGGCCCGGCCTGGCTCGCGACGCGAGCGCCGATGTGGACGGCGATGCCGCCCACTTTCTCGCCCATCACCTCGCACTCACCCGTGTGCAGGCCGGCCCGCACTTCGACTCCCAGCTGCCGGACAGCGCCCGTGATGGCGCTCGCGCAGCGAATCGCGCGGGCAGGGCCGTCGAAAGTGGCGAACATGCCATCGCCGGCCGTATCGATCTCCCGCCCGCGGAAGCGCGCCAGCTCCCGGCGCACGGCGGCGTAGTAGCTGTCGAGCAGGGCGCGCCAGCCGCGGTCGCCGATCGCGGCGGCGCGCTCGGTGGACGCGACAATGTCGGTGAAGAGCACGGTGGCCAGCACCCGGTCGCCCTCAGCGTGATGGCGTACGCCTGTGAGGAACTCCTCAATCTCGTCCACGATCGCGCCCTGGTCGCCGAACCAGGGGGTGTGGTCGATGCCCGGAAGCTCGACCAGCCTGGCTCCCGGTATGTGTTTGGCCATGTATCGTGCTTGCTCGATGGCGATGACCCGGTCGCCGGTCCGGTGGAGGATCATGGTCGGCACCCGCACGGTGGGCAGGATCGGGCGGACGTCGATCTCCTTGTTCATTTTCATCACCGCTAGCGCCGCCCCGGGGCTGGCAGAGAGCCGGAGGTAGTTCGCCCACCACTGCTTGAAGGCGTCGTCGCCGGCCGCGCCCGGGGCCCAGATATCGATGCCCATTGGCCCGCCCCATTCCCGCTCTATCTGGTCCAGCCTCACCGCCCATTCCTCCTCGGTCCAGCCAAACGGGTGGTCCGGCGCCCAGGACCGCAGGGCGTACGAACCGTAGAGGACCAGCGCCGACGTCCGCTCGGGATAGGTCGCCGCGAAGAGGCAGGACATGGGGCCGCCTTCCGAGATGCCGAACAGAGCTGCCCGATCCGAACCGACGGCGTCCATCACCGCGCGCACATCGTCCATCCGCTGCTCGAGTGTTGGGGCGGCCACGCGGTCCGACAGTCCCGTCCCGCGCTTGTCGAAGCGGATCAGCCGGGAGAAAGAGGCGAGGCGCTCGATGAAGCCTGCCGACGCCGGGTACTCCCACTGATATTCGAGGTGTGAGACGAAGCCCGGCACCCAGACGAGGTCGAGCGAGCCCGAGCCCGTCACCTGATAGGCAATGTGGATGTCGCCGCTCTTGGTATACCTGGTCTCTGGTCTTGTCACGACCGCCTCAGGCGAAGATGCTCTCGGGCAGAAAGGCCGAGACGATCCAGTTTGGGGCGTCCACGATCTCGCTGATCTTGAGATCGACGGCCACGCTGCAGAGGATATAGGCCTCCTCCCGCGACAGCCCCCGCTCGGCCATCAGGTGCTCGATCATATAGCTCGTGGCCTGCTGGGCCGCCGCGAAGAGATCCGGGCCGTGGGCGGTGGTGGCGAAATGCGGGCCGCGGTTATTACTTCCCGCCAGTGGCCCGCACGTGCGGAGCCGGGGCTCGGCCAGCCGCCGCGCGCGCGCGAGGCCGAAGCGCAGCGTGACGCGCGCGTTCATCTCCACGGCGGTCACGCACACTTCGCCGTCTCCCTGGGCGGCATGGCCGTCCCCCACACTGAAAAGCGCGCCGTCCACCCAAACCGGCAGGAAGAGCGTCGTGCCCGCGGTGAGCTGCTTGATGTCCATATTGCCGCCGTTCTTCCGGGGCGGCATCGTGCTGTGGCCGCCCGGCTCGTCGAGCGCGGTGCCCATCACGCCAGGGAACGCCTCGATGGGCACGGCGATGCCCGCCCCCATGCGCGCGAACCTCCCGTCGGACAGATCCCAGATCTGAAGAAACGGCTTCGGGAATTCGGCTTCGGGCAGCAAGCCGCGCCCGGGCCGGATCGCGGTCCAGCCGAAATCGGCGCCCGGCTTGACATCGAGGATCTCCACCACGAGGACATCGCCCGGCTCTGCCCCTCGGACGCGCACCGGGCCGGTCAGCGGATGGCCGCGGAACGGCCCGCGCGCGAGGACATCGGCGTGGCTGGAGGCGCGGGAGTAGTAGCCGTCGGCGGCGTCGCGCGTGCCAAAAACCACGGTGTCGCCGGGATCGATCTCGAGGCGCGGCGGTATCGAATGGTTCCACTCGTAATGGACCCGGCTCGCGTCGAGCTCGTGGGTGCGCGTCATGGGGCCATCCCTAGCTCTCGAAGATCTTCTTGAGCTCGCCCTCGGCCCACTTCACGGCGTTTTCGGGCGCCATGCCCTGCGCCGCTTTAGCGTACATGTCCGTGATGATGTACTTGGTGTAGACCTCGGTGGCCTTGGCATTTGACGGACCGGCATAGCCCAGGTGGCGTGATCCGCGCGCCGCCGTCTTGAAGGGCTTCATCGCGTCGTCCAGGCCGGCCCACATCTTGTGGCCCTCCCAGAACGCATTGGCACCGGTCGCGTAGCCGCCCTCGAGCTCGAACCATTTCTCGTACTGCTCCTTGGAGTGCAGCCACTTGAGCAGCTCCTTGGCGGCCTTTTGGTTCTTCGAGTGCTTCATGATCGCCTGGGCGTACGTCACGTGGTAAGAGGGTGTAGCGCCGAGGGGGCCGTCGGGGATGCGGAAATGCGCGATGTCGTGCCAGAGCGGCTGGCCCTTCTCATCCTTGATCTCAGGCTTGCGCTTGGCGACGATATAGATCGAGGCCCCGTTGAGCGTGGCCGAGACCTCGCCGGCGTGGAAGGCGCGGTTGTTGTTCGTGTCGTCCCAGGCCAGCCCGCCCTCGTCGCAGGACTCTTTCCAGAAGGCCGTCATCCACTTCACGGCCTCGACGGTGCTTTTGGAGTTGAGCACGACCTTCTTCCCCGTCTTGTCGGTCTCGGCGCCACCGAAGGTCCAGGTGATGGGATAGGACCAGGTCGGCGCGTCATTGACCGTGTGGCCCAGGGTCTGGCCAACCGGCCTGCCCTTTTTCTTGAGCGCGGCCCCGATCCGGCGGTACTCCTCGAGCGTCCGCGGCGGTTCGGGCGCCCCGACCTCGGCGAACCAGGATTTCCGGTAGGCGATGAGCGCCGGAGTGATGGCGTGCGGCAGCGCCAGCCAGCGGCTGCCGCTCCGCGCGGCGGCTTCCGACTGCGGGTAGAACTTGCCTTGATCCTTCTCCTTCCACTCGCAGAGGTCGTTCATGTCCACGAGGGCGCTGGCGTAGAGCTGCGGCCAGTTGTGGAGCATCTGGACGACGTCGGCGCCGGAGCCCGACTGGATCGCGGCGGTGATCCGCGCCTGCAGATCGTTCTCGTTGATGGTCTCGAAGGAGATGTCGATCTTCATCTGCTTGACGTACTCGGTCAGCTGCCGCTTGAGCTCCGCCTCGCCCTGCGGGATGAAGTCCACCCGGTAGAGCAGGTGCACGCGGGGCGTCTGGCCAAAGGCCGGCGCCCGCCGCGCCGCAAGGATGCCGGCGAGGCCGGCCGCTCCGGTCTTGATGAACGCTCTTCGGTCGGTCATTCGCCAACGCCTCCCTGGGACTGGATCGGCTTACACCGCGCTCGTGCAGTAGCGACAGCGAGTCGCCCGGACCAGCACGCTCTCGCCGCACGCCCCGCAGATCTTCGTCGGTAACGGGACAGGCTCGCGCGGCAGCAGGGCTCGGGTAATCAGAAACACGCAGAAGGCGATGAGGACGAAGTCCACAACCGCGCCCAGGAAGCTGCCGACGCTCATCGCGGCGAGGACTTTGCCGTCCGGCGCGGTCTTGAGCGCAATCTGCCAGCTGCGCCAGTCACCGCCGCCCAGCGCCAACCCGATGACCGGCATCAAGAGGTCGGCGACGAGCGAGGAGACGACCTTGCCGATCGCGCCCCCGATGATGACGGCCACGGCCAGGGCGAGGGCGTTCGTCTTCGTAAGGAACTCTTTGAAGTCGGCCAGCATGGCAGTGCCTCCTTTCGCGCGTCTCCGGCGGGCGAACCGTAGTCTGGGTGCCCCCATCCGCCTTGTCAAGCGGCGCTCGGCGCCGGATATACTGGGGCGGGAGGACTCCGGCTATCGCCACCGACGACATCGAGCAAAAGGTCCGCCGCGCCCTCGACGGGCTCGGCGTGGCCTACGACCTGGTCCCAATCGATCCCCAATATGCGGACACGACCGCCTTCTGCGAGCGCTACGGATTCGCGCTGGAGCGCAGCGCCAATACGATCATCGTCGCCTCGAAGAAGGAGCCGCGGCAGTTCGCCGCCTGCGTGGTGCGGGCCGACCGGCGCCTCGACGTGAACCACACCGTCCGGCGGCTGATGGGCGTCTCGCGCCTGTCCTTCGCCGACGCCGAAGATACCCGGGTCCTGACGGGGATGATGATCGGCGGCGTCACGGTCTTGGCGCTGCCCGATGCGCTGCCGATCTACGTGGACGACACGCTGATGACCTTCGACTGGATCATCCTCGGCGGCGGCAGCCGCTCGCTGAAGATCAAGGTCACCCCCGCTGTGTTCTCCCGCATCGCCGCCGCGACCGTCGTCCCCGGACTCAGCCAAGGCACCTAGGCCCGCATGTTCATGAGCGGGTGGCGCCGCAGGGCGGCCCCGCGCGGCCGGCTCCGTCACCCACTTGCCCGAACGCAGCTTTTCAAGCTGCGGACGGGACTCGGGGGTCCCACTTCGCGCGGCCGCGCGGGGCCGCCCTGCGGCGCCACCCGCCCCGCTCAAAATCTCCGCTGAGGAATAATCCTGCTTAGCCCAGAGCATTTCACCGGGCTGGTATACTCGCCGGTGGAGGTACCC
>Ga0207646_10004959_pt1 | contig 14219 bp, 11 predicted proteins | sample KBSK5502metaG_FD_184343 | JGI IMG/M metagenome (GOLD analysis project Ga0207646, IMG submission 184343) | Corn, switchgrass and miscanthus rhizosphere microbial communities from Kellogg Biological Station, Michigan, USA - KBS K5-50-2 metaG... | ecosystem: Host-associated > Plants > Roots >... | reverse complement strand
CTCACGCCGCCGAGGAACACCACCAGGGCGGGCGCGTACACGGGGCGGACGATGACGGGCCCGGGCGCCCACGCCCAGTAGCTACCGACGAACACCCAGCGGCCGTAATGATACGGCGCCCAGCCCCATGGGGCGTCGTCCAGCCAGGTCCACCCGAAGCGTGGATCCCAGATCCAGCGCCCGGTGCTGTAGGGCACCCAGTCCGCCGGCACTCCCGCCGGCACCCACACCGCCCCGTAGCTTTCCACGGTGCGCCAGCTCCCGTGCTGGTCGAGCGCTTCCGCTCCGTACACGCCGGACGACACGTAGCGCGCGCTCGCGGGCCTGAGGAGGTAGTCGGTGCGCTGGTAGTTCCAGTTGTCCCACGCGGTGAGCTGCGGCGCCGCCCCTATCGCCACCTGGGGCGAGTCCATCCCCGTGAGCACCACCTGCTGGTCGGCCCCGATCGGCGCGGCGGCGCCACCGGCCGGCGTCATCGTGGCGCTGCCGCCGCGGTGGATCGTGAAGGTGGTGGAGTCCTGAGCCACGCCCGCGCGGTAGTAGCCCGCCCGGTCGATGGTGAAGGCCGCGTTCGGGGTATCGACCTCGATGATGGACCCCGGCGGCAGCTGTCGCACATCCACGGCGGCCTCGCCACCCGTCACGCGGAGCTGGACGAAACCTGGCTCCTGGTTGTCGAGGCCGATCTGCGTCCCGTTGGTGGCGCGCACGAACGCGAGCGGCCCCACCTGGATCTCGACGTTGCCGCCACGACCGGCGTAGAGGACATCACCCGGGGCGAGGGGAGTGTTGAGCGTCGCCGGAGTCCAATCCTGAGCCCCCGGGCGCCAGAAAGACACCTCGCCATTGCTGTAGCTCACGCGAGCGGGCGTGACATCGGCGGACGGTGTGGGAGCCTGCGCCTCGGCCGGAGGTGGAGGCGCAACAACCGGGGCTGGCTGGGCGCCCGTCGGCGACACGAGGCCCGGGCCACTCCCCAATACGCTCAGCACCAAGACCATCGCGACGATGCGCCGTGCACTCATGGCTGACTCCTCGGTGGTGGAAACATCCCCGTTTGTCGATTGGTTCCTGCCGACCAGCCGTGTCGGGGTGTGAGACGGACCGTCCGCCGTCCCGCTTCAGTTTCTTGCCCGGCTGACCGGGCCTCCCCATTCTGCGGCGAAGCCGAAGCCGAACCAGCCGGAGCTGTCCGGGTCAGCGCCGGCTCGAGACCCGACCGGCACATTCGGGGCTGTCCAGCCCGCGATGCCGGCCCGGCCCGTCTTCGTCGACTTCGTCAGTGGCGCCACGAAGCCAGGGGCATCGGACACTGGCGGCCGGTGTGGGTAGAGGTCGCGCGCGAGTGAACCGGGCCGCGCGGCCCTATCATGCAGCAAGCCGTCCGAAGGGAACATCTGGAGGTCGGATCGCTGAGTGGAGGCAGCAAGCGGCATGAGCAGCAGAAATGAAACGGCGCAGAGGGTGACGATCACTGGTCTGGGCATGGCTCGCGCCTCCTCGAGCCAGGATCGCTGCACACCCCGTGCCGCGCCGGAGGAACTACCTGATGACGGCTACTTCTGGACCGGTATGCCCGGAGAGGAGAGTGTAATTTCTACGCGGATGCCGGCGATTCTTGCCATCCCGCTCATCGTCTGGATCATGACAATTGATTTCCCTTTATGCTGTGTCTGCCCGCATAGTCCGTCTTCGAGGAGGTGGGCCATGGAGGACATCGCGGTTCGCTTCGCGACACCCGAGGATGCGGCGGCGATCGGTATCATCTACAACCAGGGCATCGAGGACCGGGTCGCCACCCTGGAGACGGACCTGCGCAGCGCCGACGAGCGGCGGCAGTGGATGGCGGCGCGCGGCTCGCGCCACCCAGTGATCGTGGCGGAGCAGGCGGGATCCGTGATCGGATGGGCGAGCCTCAACCCTTTCAATCCCCGCCCGGCCTACGATCACGTGGCCGACTTCTCCGCCTACGTGGAGCGCGGCTGGCGCGGCAAGGGCGTAGGCCGGCGGCTTCTCGAGCGCCTGATCGCGCTTGCCCGTCAGCTCGGCTACCACAAGATGGTGCTGGCCGCATTCCCCTTCAACACGGCGGGGATGGCGCTGTACGAGCGCCTCGGCTTCACCACCGTCGGCGTGTATCGCGAGCAGGGGCGGCTCGACGGCGCATGGGTGGACGTGGTCATCATGGAGAAGCTGCTGTGATGTACGAACAGACCCGAGGGTGGGCGCTCCGGGCGGTGGAGGCGGCGACATGACCGACGCGCCGCTCCTCTACTACGAGCCTCCGGCGCCGCTTCCGACCGAGTACCGCGTCGGACTCTGCGCCTGGCAGGACAAGAGCATGCTCGAGGGAGGGCACTTCTACCCGATCAAGAGCATGAAGGCGGAGGAGCGGCTCTGGTGGTACAGCCAGTTCTTCGACTGCGTGGAGGTGAACTCGACGTTCTACGCGCCGCTCGCGGCCGACAACGCGGTGCGCTGGGTGAAGCGGACGCCGGCCGGCTTCCTGTTCAGCGTCAAGGCCTACGCGCTCCTGACCGGCCACCACCTGGATGCCGCCCGCCTTCCCGAGCCCCTTCAGAGCATGCTGCCGGCGTCGGCACGACCCAACGCGCGCGGGCAGCTCGAGAACACGCTGTTCCCGCGGGAGGCCTACGACTGGGCCTTCGCGACCTTCCGCGAGGCGCTCCGGCCGCTCGAGGACAGCGGCAAGCTCGGCTACGTGCTCTTCCAGATGGCCCCCTGGGTGAGATACGGCCGCGAGGCGCGGGACTATCTCGCGAGCCTGCCCGACCGCCTGCCCGGGCTCACCCTTGCCGTGGAGTTCCGCGACGCCTCGTGGCTGCCGGCGCACACCGATGAAGTCTTGCGCTTCCTCGGCGAGCGCGGCCTGAGCTACGTGTCCGTCGACGCCCCACGGACGCCGGCCGGCGTCGCGACCACGGTGGCCCTCACGTCGCCGGTGGCCGTGCTCCGGCTGCACGGACGGAACGCGGTGGGCTTCCTGAAGCAGCTCCGCGGCGAGTCGCCGAGCGTGGCGGAGAAGTACGGCTATCTGTACAACGAGGCCGAGCTCGGGGAGATCGTCGCTCGGGGACGCGGCCTGGCGGGGCATGCGCGCCGCGTGTACTTCAAGCTCAACAACAATGTCGGCGATGCGCCGGCCATCAACGGCGTCCAGATCCGGGAGCTCCTGGGCCTGGACAATGCCGACCGGACCGGGGTGGAGGCCGAGTGGCGCCGACGGCGCGCCCGCTGACCCCGCCGGAATCCGCATGCTAGAATGACGCATCGGAACGTTGTGCACTCCCGGAGGATCATGTCGTGCCGATTTACGAGTACGAGTGCCAAAGCTGTCGCCGGCGCGTGAGCCTGCTGGTGCGTTCACTCGCCGGCCATACCTCCCCCCGATGTCCGCGCTGCGGAAGCGCCGAGCTGTCCCGCCTCATGTCGCGCTTCGCCACGGTGAAATCGGAGGACGCCCGCCTCGAGTCCCTCGGTGACCCTTCTCAGTACGGTGACCTCGACGAGAACGATCCCAAGAGCGTGGCCCGCTTCATGAAGCGCATGGGGCAGGAGATGGGCGAGGACCTGGGCGACGACCTCGACGCCGCGATGGACGAGGCCATGGCCGAGCCCGGGGGCGAAGGGGAGGGGGGGCTGAGCGGGGAGGGCGGTCTGGCCGACGCCGGGATCGGTGATGAAGGTTGACGTCCTGGCCGGCTGGACCGGCCTGGACGAGACGCGCTGGAACGGCCTCCTCGATCGGTCCAAGCTTCCGTCGGTCTTCCTGACCTGGCAGTGGCAAACCCAGTGGGCGCAGGCCTTCGCGCGGGACCGCCGCCTTCACCTCCTGAGCGTCACCGATGAAGACGGCGGCCTGACGGGGCTCCTGCCGCTCTACGAGGAGCAGCCGGCCACGCTCCGCTTCCTGGGTGGCGTCGACGTCTCCGACTATCTCGACGTCATCGTCGCCGCCGGCCGCGAGGAGGAGGTGTGGCATGTCCTCCTCCAGCACCGCGCCGCCGAGCCGGTGGAGTGGGGCCTGCATGCGATCCGCGCGACGTCGCTCACGCTGAGCCTCGTGCCGGCCCTCGCGCCCGCCTACGGCGTCCAGGTCTCGACCACCGTCGAGGAGCGCTGCCCTGTGCTCCCGCTGCCGGAGACCTGGGACGACTACCTCGCCCGCCTCTCGGGGAAGGACCGGCACGAGCTGCGCCGCAAGATGCGCAAGCTCGAGCGCGAGCTGCCGGGGGCCACCGTGCGCTCCCATCACGGGCACGAGGGCTGGGACGAGGCGCTGAGCCGGTTCCTCAGGCTCCACCGCCTCTCCAAGGTCGGCAAGGCGCGCTTCATGGACGAGCGGATGGAGCGGTTCTTCCGCGATGCGACCGGCGCCCTCGCCGCGGCCGGGTGGGCGCGCCTCTGGTTTCTCGAGTGCGCGGGCGCGGCGGTGGCGAGCTTCCTCTGTCTCGAATACGCGGGGACGGTGGGGCTCTACAACTCCGGCTTCGACCCGGCTCATGCGGGGCTCGCCCCGGGCATCGTGCTGCTGGCCCACGTGATCAGGGACGCCATCGATCGCGGCATCCCGACCTTCGACTTCCTCCGCGGCGAAGAGCCCTACAAGCAGGGCTTCGGCCCCATCCCCGAGGACCTCTACAACGTGAGGATCGCGCCGTGAGGCTCCGGGTGGCCGTGCTCTCCGTGCACACCTGCCCGCTCGCGGCTCCCGGCGGCAAGGAGACGGGGGGCATGAACGTCTACGTGCGGGAGACGGCGCGCGAGCTGGCCCGCATGGGCGCCCACGTCGACGTCTTCACGCGCTCGCAGAACCCGAGGATCCCGCGCGTCGTGGAGATGGGCCAGGGCGCGCGCGTCGTCCACCTCCCCGCCGGGCCCGAGGCGCCCATGCCCCGCGAGGAGGTCCACCGGCACCTGGATCAGTTCGCGGCCGGGGTCGAGGCATTTCGCTGGGACGAGGGGCTCGACTACGACCTGATCCACGCCCACTACTGGCTCTCGGGGGCGGCGGGACTGGTCCTCCGGGACGCGTGGGGCGTGCCCCTGGTCCAGATGTTTCACACCCTGGGCCGGCTCAAGAACTCGGTGGCGCAGGCCCCCTCCGAGGTGGAGCCCGAGCTGCGGATCAGCGAGGAGTCCAGGATCGTCGGCGCCGCGGACCGCATTGTCGCCGCCAACGTGGTGGAACGCGCGCACCTGGTCTGGTACTACGGTGCGCCCGCCCACCGAGTGGCGGTGATCCCGTGCGGCGTCGACACGGACCTGTTCCAGCCCATGGCGCGGGCGACGGCCAAGGACCTGCTCGAGCTCGGGCCGGAGCCGCTGCTCCTCTATGTCGGGCGCCTTCAGCCCATCAAGGGCCTCGAGACCCTGCTCCAGGCCATGACTCGACTCGACGGCGCCGCCAAGCTCCTCATCATCGGCGGCGATCAGGACGAGCCGGAGAACGGCCACGGGGTGTATCTCCGTGAGCGCGTGGCCGCGCTCGGACTCGCGCGGCGCGTCCGCTTCCTCGGCGCCCAGCCCCAGCGCCGGCTCCGGCTCTTCTACGCCGCGGCGGAGGCGACGGTCATGCCCTCCTATTACGAGTCCTTCGGCATGGTGGCGCTCGAGGCCATGGCCTGCGGCAGCGCCGTGGTGGCGTCCCGCGTGGGCGGGCTCACCACCACGGTCAAGGACGGCGTGACCGGCCATCTCGTGCCCGAGGGCGATCCCGCGGCCCTGGCGGAGTGCCTGGCCGGCTTGCTCCGCGATCGCGGGGCGCGCGACAGGCTCGGCGCCGAGGCCGCCCGCTGGGCCGCGGAGCATCGCTGGCCCTGCGTGGCGGAGGCGGTGTGCCGCCTCTATTCCGAGTTCAAGCCGGCCGCCGTCCAGCATCTGGCCCAGGCGCGTTGCCGCCCGTAGAGCCTGCAGCCAGCGTGCCGCACTCCGGCGGCGTCGGGCCTTGATCCGACGTCGTGTCGCTTCAGACCATGAGATCTCATGAGCTGAGCCGAGGAGACGCCCCATGAGCGACCTCACCCGCCGCCAGTTCCTGGCTTCCACCGCGGCCGCCGCGGCCACGCTCGCGTCTCCCGCCCTCGCCCAGACGCCGAAGCGGGGCGGCACGCTGCGGTTCATCCCCATCGGCGACCTGAAGATCCTGGATCCGATCTGGACCACCGCGTACATCACGCGCGATCACGGCTACATGATCTGGGACACGCTGTTCGCCACCGACGCCAACTTCCGGATCAAGCCGCAGATGGTCGACAAGTACACCACGAGCCGCGACGGCATGAAGTGGAGCTTCACCCTCCGTGATGGTCTCCGTTTCCACGACGGCCAGCCGGTGACGGCCGAGGACTGCGTGGCCTCGATCGTGCGCTGGGGCAAGAAGGACCCGCTCGGCAAGCTCCTGTTCGCCGCGACCGGGAATTTCCAGGCCACCGACAAGAAGAGCTTCGTGCTCGAGCTCAAGGAGCCGTTCGGGCTGGTGCTGGACGCGCTCGGCAAGCCCTCGAGCAACGTGCCCTTCATCATGCCCGCACGCCTCGCCGCCACCCCGCCCGACGAGCAAGTGAAGGAGCCCATCGGCTCCGGGCCGTTCAGGTTCGTCAAGGAGGAGTGGCAGCCGGGCAACCAGGTGGTCTACGCGCGGAACCCGGACTACGTGCCGCGGAGCGAGCCGCCCAGCGGCGCCGCCGGCGGCAAGCACGTCCACCTCGACCGCGTCGTCTGGCGCTACATGCCCGACTCCGCGACGGCGGCGAACGCGCTCGAGGCCGGCGAGCTGGACTACTGGCAGTTCCCGGCCGCGGATTTCGTGGCCAGACTGGAGAAGAGCCCGAAGCTCACCACGTTCATCGCCGACCCGGTCGGGCTCACCGGCTGGCTGCGTCCGAACCACCTGCACCCGCCGTTCGACCAGAAGAAGGCGCGGCAGGCCCTGCTGCACATGGTCGACCAGGAGATGTATCTCCAGGCCGCTATCGGCCAGCCGAAGTACTACCGCACCTGTCCCGGCCTGTTCCTGTGCGGCAACGTGCCTTATGAGAGCAAGGCCGGCGCGCCGGCCCGGCCCGACCTCGACCGCGCCCGCCAGCTCATGAAAGAGTCGGGCTACGACGGCCGGCCGGTGGTGGTCCTCGATCCCACCGACCGCCCCGAGCTGCACGGGGCCGCGCTCGTGACCCGCGAGCTGCTCACCAAGATCGGCGTCACCGTCGACCTGCAGGCCCTCGACTGGAGCACCCTCATCACCCGGCGCGCCAAGAAGGAGCCGCCCGCCGCCGGCGGCTGGAACATCTTCTGCACGAACTGGATCTCCGCGGACGCCCTGACCCCCGCCGTGAACGCCGGCGTCGCCGGGGGCGGCGAGAAGGGCTGGTTCGGCTGGTCGTCCAGCGCCGAGCTCGAGAGGCTCCGCATGGACTGGATCCGCGCCACGGATCCCGCGAAACGCAAGCAGCTGGCGGAGCAGATCCAGGTCGTCGCCTTCGACGAGGTGCCGTACGTCACCTGGGGCCAGTACGTGCAGCCGTCGCTCTACCGGAAGACCGTGCGCGGCGTGCTCCAGTTCCCGGCCGCGATCCTGTGGAACGTGTGGATGGAGACGTAGTTCCCAGTGACTTATCGGCCGACCTCAGGCATCATCGGGGCGTGATTCGGGACGCCGAGACCACCGGCCGGAGCGGGCGGCAACCACACTCGAGGCGGCGCTGAGCCGTGTCCGACCGGGCGTTCGAGGGAATCGAGGGGGATCTCAATGCCTCGCCCCACCGCGCGGAGTGGACGCGGCGGAACATCGGGCCCCAGACACGCCAGTGGCTCGAGGAGGATGCCCGGTACTTCCTCCACCAGGCGCTCTCCACTCCGTGCCTCAACGCGCTCGCGCGTTCGGACGGGATCTACCTGGAGGACCTCGAAGGCCGGCGCTACCTGGACTTCCACGGCAACAGTGTCCACCAGGTCGGCTTCGGCAACCCGGCGGTGATCGCGGCCATCAAGGCGCAGCTCGACGCGCTCAGCTTCTGCACGCGCCGCTACACCAACATCCCCGCCGTGGAGTTGGCGAAGACGCTGGCGCGGATCACCCCGGGCGATCTCGCGAAGTCACTGTTCTGCCCGAGCGGCGCCGCCGCCGTCGGGATGGCGCTCCGGCTGGCGCGCGTCGTGACGGGGCGCCACAAGACCCTCTCGATGTGGGACTCCTTTCACGGCGCCTCACTGGACGCGTCGAGTGTCGGCGGCGAGCGGATGTTCCGGGGCGACGTCGGCCCCTTGCTGCCCGGCACCGAGCACGTGCCGCCGCCCGACGCCTCCCGCTGCGCCCTCGGCTGCGGCGGCCGGTGCGATCTCCGCTGCGCCGGCTACGTGGAGTACGTGCTGGAGCGCGAGGGCGACGTGGCCGCCGTCGTCGCGGAGCCGGTGCGCAGCACGCCGGCCATCCCGCACCCTGATTACTGGCCCCGCATCCGGGCGGCCTGCGACCGCACCGGCGCCCTCCTGATCTTCGACGAGATCCCGCAGTGCCTGGGGCGAACCGGGCGGATGTTCGTGTCGGAGCACTGGGGCGTGACGCCCGACATCCTCGTGCTCGGCAAGGGGCTCGGGGGCGGCATCCTGCCCATGGCGGCGATCGTCACGCGGCCGGAGCTGGACGTGATGGCGGACCGCGCGCTCGGCCACTACACCCACGAGAAGAACCCGGTCACCTGCGCCGCTGCTCTCGCCACCATCCACTACATCGAGAAGGAGGGGCTCGTCGGCCGGGCGCGCGAGCTCGGAGCCCTCGCGCTCGCCCGGATGACCGAGATGGCCGAGCGACACCGCCTAATCGGCGACGTCCGGGGGCTCGGGCTTCTCCTGGGGATCGAGCTGGTGCGGGACCGCAACACGCGGGAGCGCGCCAGCGAGGAGGCCGATCGGGTGATGTACCGCGCGCTGGAGCGGGGGCTCAGCTTCAAGGTGAGCGCCGGCAATGTCCTGACGCTGACGCCGCCGCTCACCATCAGCCGGGCCGAGCTGGATCGCGCCCTCGCCATCGTGGACGAGTGCCTCACCGAGATCGAAGCCGGCTGACACCGACCCACTGGCGACACGGGGGGAGCGAACGTGGCCTACACGTATCAGCGACGCTACCGGGGGAAGATCCAGGCCGTTCTCCTCGACTGGGCCGGCACCACCATGGACTACGGGTGCATGGCGCCGGCGGTGGTCTTCATCGAGGTCTACAAGCGCCAGAACGTTCCCATCACCATGGAGGAGGCGCGGGCCCCGATGGGCGCCCACAAGCGCGTGCACATCCAGAAGATCGGCCAGCTCGACAGCGTCCGCCGCCGCTGGGAAGCGGCGCACGGACGGTTGCCGACCGACGACGACGTGAGCCGGATGTTCGCCGACTTCGTGCCGCTGCAGCTCGCGTGCCTGTCCGATTACTCGGAGCTGATCCCCGGCACGCTCGAGGCGGTCGCGGCCATGCGCGCGCGTGGGATCAAGATCGGGTCGACGACCGGGTACACCACCGAGATGATGAAGATCAACCTGGAGGACGCCCGGCGCCAGGGCTATGTGCCGGACTCCACCGTCTGCGCCAGCGACGTCCCCGCCGGCCGGCCCTATCCCTACATGTGCCTGCAGAACGTCATCAACCTTCAGGTCTCGCCCGTCGACGCGTGCGTCAAGGTCGACGACACCGTCCCCGGGATCGAGGAGGGCCTCAACGCTGGCATGTGGACCATCGGCCTCGCCGTGAGCGGCAACGAGATCGGCCTGCCGCTCAAGGAGGTGCAGGCCATGGACCCGGCGGAGCGCGAGCTGAAGCGGCAGCGCGCCTACACCCGCATGTACCAGTGCGGCGCCCACTACGTCGTCGACAGCATCGCCGACCTCACGCCCTGTCTGGACGAGATCGAGACGCGCATCGCCCGCGGTGAGCGGCCCTGAGCCCCACAGAAGGCCTGGCCGGAGAGCGTCCGGGATAGTGCTCCCGCCCATCCCGGAGAGCCGCGGCGACGCGACTCCCTATCGGGGATCGTCCTCGGTCGCGTAGCCGTCGATGATGAAGCGGGAGATGCTGTGGCGCGACGGGAGTCCGGGCAGGGCGTCGCCCGGGAACCAGCGCGCGTCCTCGAGCTCGTCCGGGTCGACCCGGATCTCGCCGCCGGCATAGGTCGCGACGAAGCCGACCATGAGCTGGCTCGGGAACGGCCAGTTCTGGCTTCCGACGTAGCGGATGTCCTTCACGTCCACGCCGACCTCTTCCTTCACCTCGCGCGCGACGGCCCCCTCGAGCGATTCGCCGTTGTCCACGAAGCCGGCAACGAGCGCGTAGCGTCCGGGCGCCCAGCCCGCCTTGCGGGCGAGCAGACAGCGGCCGCCGTCCCTGACCATGACGATCACCGCCGGATGAAGATGCGGGTAGTGCTCGTAGCGGCACCGCGGGCAGCGCTTGCCCCACTCGCCCTCGAGGCGTTCGGTGCGTTCCCCACAGCGCGGACAGTGTCCGCTCGTGCCCTCCCACCAGAGGGCCTGCATCGCCATGCCGCCGAGCGACAGCAGATCGTCGGGGAGCCGCGTGCCCTGCATCGGGATCAGCGTCTCCGCGTGAAGGCCCTCGGGCAGCCGGGCGTCGCGGGCGAGCGACGCCACCCAGCACTCGGTCCCGGCGAGGGTGCCCAGCCAGAGCGGCTCGCCGAGCGCCTCGTCGAAACCGGCGGGGGCGGATCCGGCCGGGAGGCGGAAGGCGGTGCCGTCGGGGACGACGATCAGCCGCTGCTCCTGGACGATGAGCCAGTGACCGGCCGCCTCCGGCGGCTTGGCGCCGCGCTTGGCGGGGACGAAGGCGCCGCCGAGGCAGTCGCGATTGAAGGGCAGGTAGACCGAGAGCGGCGTGGTCACGAGCCCAGGAGGCCCACGTTCACCGGGCGCTCCGGGGATGCGGCGGCGCGGGCGGCGGCCGTCTCCGGCTGGAGCTTCTGGAGCGCCGGCATCACCTCGCGCGCGAAGAGCCGCATGCTCCGCTCCGCCTCATCATACGGCATGCCCGCGTAGCTGAAGACGCCGACGTAGTGGCTGTTGCCGGTCCGCGCGTGGATGTCCAGGATCTTCTCGTAGCACTGCTCGGGCGTGCCCCACACCTGCAGGTTCACGAAGTAGTCGATGACGGTGTCGGTCCCGTACTGCTGGATCTTCTCGCTCATCTTGCCGTAGTACTCGTACCCCTTGGTCCTCGCCAGGTGGTCGCCCGCGAACTGGTAGTGGTCGAGCACGGTGTGGTAGTAGCCGCCGATCCAGCGCTTCGCCTGCTCGTGCGCGCGCTCGGCGGTGTCGTCGCAGAAGGTCCAGCCCGCCGAGACCGGGGGCGGCGCGTCGGCCCCCTTCACCTCCCGATAGACGGTCCGGTACGCGTCGAGCTCCTTGGCGACCTCCTTCCACGGCTTCTGCGGGATGATCAGGATCCCCACCCCCAGCTCGGCCATGATGCGCATCGATTCTGGGGAGACGGCGGCGGCGTAGGTGCGGCCGCGGAACGACCTGAACGGCCGGGGGCGGATGTCGGCGCGGGGCTGCCTGACGAACCGGCCGTTGTACTCGCAGTACCCACTCTCCAGCCCGCGCAGCAGCAACTCTGCGGACTCGACGAAGCGTTCCCGCGACTCCTCCATCGACAGGCGGAAGCCGTCGAACTCCACCTTGCCGGCGCCGCGCCCGAGGCCCAGGATCAGCCGCCCGTCGCTGATGTTGTCGAGCATGCAGACTTCTTCGGCGACACGCATGGGATCGTGCCACGGGAGCACGACCACCATCGAACCGAGCTGCGCCGTCGTCGTCCGGCCGGCCATGTAGGTCAGGAATTGGAGGACGTCGGGGCACATCGTGTAGTCGGTGAAGTGATGCTCGACACCCCAGATCGACTGGAAGCCGAGCGGCTCGGCGAGGTCGGCGAGCCGGAGCTCGTCGCGGTAGACCTCGCGATCGGAGCGTGCCTTGCCGGGATTCTGGAAGACGGCGGCCATTCCCACGTGCATGAGCAATCCCCCTCTGCGGGCATTGTGCCAGCAAACACCCAGAAGTGCCAACCCGGTCCGGTGATTCTGGTATGCTGCTGGGGGTGAGCGCTGGTCAAGGCGCGTTCGGACGGGTCCCGGCGATCCTGAGCTCCGCGCGGGGTCCCGCCGGGTACGGCCCTCGGATCCTGACCCGCCGGGACTCCGGCTCGGTCGAGGCGGGCCTTTCGGCGTCGAACCCACTACCCGGAGAGCGCCGGTGACGTCGAAGAAGACCTCTGTCCCGAAGGGGCGGCGTGGGCCCGGCAAGCGCGCGCCCGCGCGACGCCGGGACTCGCCAGCGCGGTCACGGAAGCGGTCGCGCGGCCATCGCGTCGAACATCCGGCGGCGTCGATCGTCGAGCCCATCCCGGCGCCGGCGACCGCGGTCGAAACCTCCGAGGGGGGGACCGACATCGTCCTCTCGACCCCGGAGCCCGATTTCGCCGGTCGCGCGATCCCGCCCGAGCCCGAACGCCCGCTTCCCGCGCGGCGGCGCGCGGTCTTCTTCGATGTGGAGAACACGAGCCGGCCGGAGCACATCACACGGGTGATCGATCACCTCGCGGTCGACTGGACGGGCTGGCGCACAGAGCTCATCGCGGTCGGCAACTGGAAGGTGATCGGCCGCGACACGGCGCGTCTCCTCGCCCGGCACGGCGCGCACCTGGTTCACAGCGCGCCATCGGTCGGCGTGAGCGACTGGAGCGACCTGCGGATCGGCGTCGCCGCCGGCGTGTGGCTGGCGGGCGCGCGGCCGGGCGACATGGTGGAGATCGTCACCAACGATCGCGCCTTCGACGCGGTCGGCGACGTGGCGGCCAGCCTCGGCATCTCCTTCAGACGGATCTCCGATCATGGGCTCGTGAGCGCCGCGGCCGGGACTCCGGGCCCGGCGCCGATGCGCGCGGCGGCGCCCGATTCACGCCCGCGTCGCCGTGGCCGAGGGCGCCGTCACCGCACATGGCGCGACGGCGCTCCGGCGGTGGGCGCCGCCCCGGCGACCTCGCCTGCCCCCGCCCCCGTCCTCGCCGAGCCGCCGGAGGCCATCGCCGCCCCGACTCCTCCCGAGCCCCACACGGCGCCACATGACGAGATCATCGCCGTCGTGCACGACCTCATGCAGCGCTTGCCGGCGCGGACCGTGACGCTCGACACGCTGGCCAATGCGCTGAAGGCGCTCGGCTTCAGCCGGACCCCGGGCTCCCCTCGGCTGATCACCCGGCTACGACGGATCAAGGAGATCGACGTGAGCCGGTCCGGTGTGATCACCCTCCTCGGCGCCACGGCGACGCGGCCGGCGGACCAGGACATGATGGAGCCTGCGCCCGTTTCCCCCGATGACGACGAGGCGCCGCCAGCACCGCCCGCGGGGGCGTCTCGTCGCCGCCGGTCCCGGCGCGGGCGCCGCCGGCGCCCGCGAGCGGAGCCCGCCCCCGCCGGCTAAGAGCTCTTCGCTACAGCTTGAGCCGGGTCTTGATGCGCTCGATCGCCTCGACGGTCTTGGCCCGCTGGCCGAAGGCGGTGAGCCGGAGATAGCCCTCACCGCTCGGGCCGAAGCCGGCCCCGGGCGTGCCCACCACGTGCGCCTCGTTCAGTAGCTTGTCGAAGAGCTGCCAGGAGCCCAGACCGGGCGGAGTCTTCACCCAGAGGTAGGGCGCGTTGCGGCCGCCGTACACGGTGAGGCCAACGGCCACGAGCCCGTCGCGGATGATGCGGGCGTTCTCCATGTAGAAGTCGATGGCCTCCCGCACCTGCTTCTGGCCGTCGGGCGTGTACACGGCAGCCGCCGCCTTCTGGATGGGGTAGGGCACGCCGTTGAACTTGGTGGACTGGCGGCGGAACCAGAGCGCATGGAGGCTCACCGGCGCGCCGGTCGCCGATCGGCCCATGAGTTCCTTCGGCACCACGGCGAAGGCACAGCGCGTCCCCGTGAACCCCGCCGTCTTGGAAAAGCTCCGGAACTCGATGGCCACCTCGCGGGCGCCCTCGATCTCGAAGATGGAGTGGGGCACGTCCGGGTCGCGGATGTAGGCCTCGTAGGCGGCGTCGTAGAGGAGGACGGCCTGGTGACGGCGGGCGTAGTCGACCCACGCGCCGAGGCTCTCGCGCGTGAGCACGGCGCCGGTCGGGTTGTTCGGGTAGCAGAGGTAGATGAGATCCACG
>Ga0207646_10004958_pt1 | contig 14223 bp, 12 predicted proteins | sample KBSK5502metaG_FD_184343 | JGI IMG/M metagenome (GOLD analysis project Ga0207646, IMG submission 184343) | Corn, switchgrass and miscanthus rhizosphere microbial communities from Kellogg Biological Station, Michigan, USA - KBS K5-50-2 metaG... | ecosystem: Host-associated > Plants > Roots >... | reverse complement strand
TCTTGCTCATGATGTATCTCCTTGGTGGATTGGCACCTTCCAGGGAGATACATCTTAACCCCTCTCACGGTAGAACCTTTTTCTTGCACCACTACCGGAGGTAGTGGTTTCTATCAAGAATGAACAAGCTGAATGCTCGCGCAGTCTCTCAGGGCTCTCTGTCTTACTTGCTGAGCGGTGTGTTGTTCGGACTTTCATGGCCATCCTACCCTTATATCCATCTGGAAGTGCTGGCCTGGGTGTGGATGGTGCCGCTGTTGCTTGCGCTCAAGGAGCGCAGGTCGTTCTGGAGCTTCCTGGGCCGCGTCTATCTCGCCACACTGGTGGCCTGGGTCTTCGGCGAATGCTGGCTGTTGGTTTCCCACGCGTGGGGCACGGTGCTGTTGTTTTTTGTCAGCGCGGCGGTCTTTACGGTGCCCTTCATCGGCTTCTACTGCATCCGGCACGCGCTGGGTTGGCGGTGGGCGCTGTGGTCGGCGCCGGTAGTGTGGACAGCCTGGGATTGGCTCTATCACCAGAGTGAAGGCTCGTTCGGCTGGGTGGCGGTGGGAGTCTCGCAATCCAATCTCTACTGGCTGGTATAGTACGTGGACATTACCGGAGTATGGGGCATCACCTTCTGGGTGGTGCTGTTCAATGTCCTCGTGGTGATGGCGATTGAGGATTGCGGAGTGCAGAGCGCGGCTTCGGTAATCCGCAATCCGCAATCTGCAATCCGCAATCGTTTGGTGCGCAGACTAGCGCTGGTAGTCGCAGCGATGGTCTTGCCGCCGCTCCTTTACGCTGCTTTCGTCTTCATCCGTGAAGCGCACGCTAATGAGCGCGCCATCTCTGTGCTGATGGTCCAGCCGAACATTGACCCCTGGCAAAAGTTTGATCAGAGCGCCGTCGCGTTGGCGAAAGCCACAGCGCTGACCGACGCTGCTTTGGCTCAGCAAAAGCCTGACCTGATCGTCTGGCCCGAGACGGCTGTGCCTTACATCCTGTCGCAGGACAACGTAGCGCGAGAGTTTGTCTCTCGCGCTGTTTCCCGCTGGAACACTCCGCTGCTGACCGGAACCCTCGACATCAGTCATCCTCCCCCTACGCAAGCCAATACGCAAGCACGCCAGCCGTTGCGTGAAAGCGAGCCAAGGAAAGAGCAACTTTTCAATGCGGCGGTGCTGCTTACGCCCGAACCGAAGCAAGCAGATCAAGGATTGACCGTGAACAGTGCTGAACAAAAACAATGGACCACTGACAACGGACTACGCACCACATCGCGCTTTAACGTGAAGACTTCCGAGATGTATCACAAGCGCAGCCTCTTTCCCTTTGCCGAGCGCGTTCCTTTCCAAGATCGGTTTCCGGCGCTCTCGCGGCTGATCATCGATGTCGGCGGGCGAGGCAGTTTCAGCCTGGGAGAGAAACCAACGGTGTTTTCCTTTCGCACGCGCCAGGGCGCACCAGTGACCGTGGCGGCGCCGATCTGTTATGAGCAGCTTTACCCGGCAAAGATGGCGGAGTTTGTCCGCCAGGGAGCCGAACTGATTGCGCTCATCACCAATGAAGGCTGGTGGTCACAGAGCCACGGCGCCTATCAACTGGCGGCCTTCACCCGGCTGCGCGCCATCGAGACGCGCCGCACAATAGCGCGCACCGCCAACACTGGCCTGACTTGTTTGATTGATCCGCTCGGCCGCAGCTACGACCAGGCGCCGTGGTGGTCGGAGCAAACAGTCTTGGGCAAGGCCAGGCTCTCAAACGAGCTGAGCCTTTATGTACGCTACCCGGACTACTTCCCGAAGGCATGTATGTGGCTGACGCTCGCGCTGGCGTTGGCGATCATCGCGCAAAAAGCGCGGCAGGCTTTGCTGTGGCGTAAGCTCCAGCCTGGTCATTGGTCATTGGCTAATAACAGATGACCAGAGACAAATGACAAACCAACCAGAGGCCGATGAAAGGCCAATGAAAGGATAAATGAACATGAGACAAGCCATGAAAATCTCTCGCATGTTTTTGGCGGCGCTGGCCATCACTCTCGCCACGCTAGCCGTGATGCCAATCCGGCAGGCTCAAGCAGCCCCTAGCAGTTGCGGCAGCAATGGTAATGTTCGCAACGAGAGAGGAGAAAAAAGGCGACTGTTAGCTGCCTATGCAGCACAGCGTAAGCCGTCTCCCCCCTGATTCACCAACCCAAGCGGGCCAAGAGCTAACACTGCGCCGCGCTGCGGCCCTTGGGCTGTCTTTGTTCGCACTGCTGAGTGGACTGCTGGCGCTGGCTCAGTCGCTCTGCGCTTTCCTGGCCGGGTTGCATTACCCACTCGGTCAAGCGCCGCGATTGAGAGGGGCCCCACTGATGAAAAAGTGGTCGCTTGTCTACGCGCTGCTGGTGGCGCTGACGGGCACGGCCCTGGTGATGGGCAGTTCAGCCAGCACAGAGGTCGCCTCAGCCAGAACGCATAGCCCTCGCCTGGCGGCTCCGACCGTCTCCACTTCACCGCTCAATGCTCAGGCAGGGAATTTCACCTCCGCCCTCGAGATTGGCGGCACCGGCACGACGCAAATTGGCGGCACCGCCTTTGACCCGTCGGGCAACCTCTATGTCACCGGTGGCTTCACCGGCCAGATTGTCTTCGACACCAACCCACAGACCACGCTTCAGAGCACGCAGGATGATGACCTTTTTGTGGCCAAGTATGACCCGAGCGGTCATCCGCTTTGGGCGCGCGTGGCCAATGGCGCGACGGGACTGCCGCAAGGACTCTCGCTCGACGGCGGGCTGGCGCTGGCTGTGGACAGTCAAGGCAACAGCTACGTCGGCGGCGCTTTTGTCAAAACGCTGGCTTTCAAGGACGCCAATAACAACACCCTGGCCACGCTCTCGAGCTCCGGCGAGATGCTGAACTTTGAGCCGTTCGTGGCGAAATACGATCCCAACGGCAATCTACTGTGGGCAGTAGGAGACCGCTTAAAAAGTGCCTGTAACGTATCGCATATTGTTTTTACGCAACGCGACCACCACTACATATGTGGCTGTCACCCGACTTTTTAAGCGGTCTCAGTAGGGGGAAAGAGCGACAGTCTACAGGACCCGAGCGACCTGAACAACGGCATCAACAGCATCACCGACATTGTTGTGGACGGCGCGGGCAACCCTTACGTGGCCGGCACTATCGCAGGCACCAACTTCCTGGGCACGCCGGTCTCGGCGTCAGGCAGTAGTGAAGCGGCGGTCTCACGACTCGATCCGGCGACCGGCCGTCCGGTGTGGGTTTCCGTGGCCGTGCCCGGTCTCTTGGGTGCCGGAGGAGTGATGGGGCTGGGGATTGACAATCAGGCCAATCTCTATGTCATCGGTGAGTTATTTGAGTCTGCGACCTTTCCGACTCAACCGGCACCCACCACGGTGAGCGGAGATTCATTCATCGCCAAATACGATCAGAATGGCCAATGCCTATGGGCGAAACAGATCGGCGGCGGCACGCCGTATTGTTTTGGCGCGCATCTGGCGGTCAACGGGGCGGGCCAAATTTACCTGACCGGAGAATTCGATGGCACCGTGACCTTTGGCTCCACCACCCTGACCGATAATAAACCGGGCTCAGGTAATGCTGACTCAGTCTTATCCGGCTTTCTCGCCAAACTCGATGCGGATGGACAGACCTGGCTGTGGGCCCGCGGCTTCAGCGCCGAGGGCGAGCGCGTCACGCTCGATGCCTCAGGCAATCCCAGCCTCACCGGGGCCTTCTTCGACCAAGCCCTGTTTGGCGCTGAGAATCCACCCACCTCCCAAACGCTCGCCAGCCTGGGCGATGAGGATCAGTATCTGGCCAAGTACGATGCGGCGGGCAACTTCCAATTCGCCAAGGCGCTGCCCGGCGATGGGGAGAGCAGTGAGAACATCATTGAGAGTGCCAATGTGAACGTCAAACTGATCCCCATCCGGCTCCTCTACAACCCGGCGACCTGTCGGCTGCACGTCTCCGGCGATTTCAGCGGCACGCTCATGCTCGATAGCATCACGCTGAACTCCGGCGCCAACCGCCACGGCTTCGTCGCCGAGTTGGAATCGCTCTTTGCGCTCTCTCCCAGAATCCGAGCCTTCCCCGCCACTGGCGGCAGCAGCTCTCTCAAGGTGAGCGCTGGCTGTAACAGCACCTGGACCGCCGTCAGTAACAATCCTGATGTGGTCAACCCCACTTCACTTCCCGGTGGGACTGGCGACGGGATGGTGAGCTATCAAGTCTTGGCCAACTCCGCCGCCAGCCGTCGCGCTGGCACGATGATGGTGGCCGGGCAGACCTTCACCGTGCTCCAGGGGGCCAACTTCCAGGACGTGGCGCAGGACCATCCCTTCTACAGCTTCATCGGCAAGTTCTCGGCTTACGGCCTCACCTCCGGCTGCGGCTCGGGCAACTACTGCCCCGACCGCACCCTCCGGCGTGATGAGCTGGCCATCCTCCTGATCCGGGCGTTGGGCGAAACGCCCTCCAACACCCGGTACTTTACTGACGTGCCGCCGGGGAGTTTCGGGTTCGGGCAGATCAATCGGATGTTTGAGCTGCACATCACGGCGGGCTGCGGGGGCGGCAACTACTGTCCGGCCGGGTCTCTGACGCGGGGGCAGGTCGCGGTCTTTCTGGTCAAAGCCTTTGGGTTGTAACCACCCCAGACTGTGTTCCCGGAACCTACCCCCCAGAAGCGAAAGAGCCGCAGGGATGACGCTCCCTGCGGCTCTCATTGTGTCAGTCAGGCTGAAGACTACAGCCTCACTCTTCGTCCTCTTCGACCAGCGCCTCTTCCTCTTCCACCTCCGGCTCCTCCGCCAGCGGCACGAGTGGCCGCCCGCCAGTGACCGCGGCCATCGCCTCCAGGTAGCTTGCGGTCTCGTCCGGTTCCTCCATCCGCGCCTCGTGCATGGTCGGGTCGGGGGCGACCTTGACGTTGCGGTAGAACTCCATGCCGGTGCCGGCCGGGATCAGCCGGCCCATGATCACGTTCTCCTTGAGGCCGCGCAGGTAATCGACGCGGCCGGAGATCGCGGCTTCGGTCAGCACGCGCGTGGTCTCCTGGAAGGAGGCCGCTGAGATGAACGATTCTATCCCAAGCGGCACCCCGCAAAGCCATCGAGGAGCGCCTTGGCCGCTTTCAAGTCGGCGGTCTCAAATCCTTCGGTGAACCAACCGTAGACTGCGGCGAGCATCCGGCGGGCTTCAGTTGGCTGACCCTGTTGCTGGAGTAGCCGCGCCAAGCTCATGGCGGCCCGCAACTCCCAAGCTTTCGCGTTCTGCCGGCGGGCAAGCTCGAGAGCCCGACAGAAACAGTCCGCGGCCTCCAACGGCCGAGATCTGAGGTCCGACTGAAGCAACAACTCGCCTTGGAGCCGATACACCTCCGCTTCATAGCAACTATCACCGGTCCGGTGAGCGATCTCCAAAGCTTCGGCCACCGCCGCGAGCCCGGCCTCGATCTCTCCGGCTTGGCCTAAGGCCTCAGCCAGCAGGGCCAGGAAATGTGGGAACGTAATCTCGGAGCGCATGGCGCGCAGCGCGGCGATGCTCTCACGCATCTCGGCCATCCCTGCCTCCACCCGTCCTTGCTTGACGAGCGCCGCCCCACAGTACACCTTGGTCCACTCCCGTTCTTGCGCGATGCCGTGCTCGTGACAATGCGCCAGGCAGACCTCGGCCCGCTCCAGCGCCTGCTCGACCTCCCCGTAAAAGAGGCGGAAGACCACCTCCAGATGCAGGGCGAAGGCCAGGCTGCGCGGATCCTGGGCCGCCTCGGCGAGCGCGAGCGCCTCCTGGATCCGGCTCCGGGATTGCTCTGGATAGCCCAGCAGCCAGAGTGATCGGATCGTATCGCTGAGGGAATACAAGCCGGGGTCCAGGCCATAGACCGCGAGGTAGGCACGGTGCTGCTGCGGGTCGTAGAGCGCCCGCGCCCGCTCCAGATGGTCGTGGCCCGCCCTCAGGTCTCCGAGGTGGAGCAAGGCGAAACCCAATCCCGCGTGCGCCCCTAAGAGCCGCAGCGGATCTTGGGCTTCCTGAGCCACACGCAGCAGTTGCTCTCCCAGTGGCCGGGCCTCATGAAAATCCGGCGCGACCAAATCAAACACCAACAGCCCCCAGAGCGCCGGGAAGAGCTGCGGCGTCTCACCCAGTTGCTGGCACAGCTCCCGCACCCGGGCCATGCTCTGTTCAGTCTCCCGGGCGGAATAGCCTTCCGTGACGCTCAGCGCGAAGCCCAAGGTGAGTTGGAGCGCCAGTTCTTGTTGGGCGCGCTCCATCGTCTCGGGGAGCGACTCGAGCATTGCAAGCCCACGCCGCGCGAGCGTGGCCGCTTCCACGTTGGCAAACACTTGGGCGGCTTGCTGCGCCGCGAGGAGGTAATACGTAGCCGCGGGCCCGAATTCCCGCGCCGCCTCGTAGAGAGGCGCCAACTCGGAGGCGACCGTCGCGCTTTGCTCTGCGTAGTAACCCGCGAGCGCCTGCGCCACGGCCCCACTTAACTGCGCCTTCCGCGTCGGGCGGAGTGAGGCGTAGAGCGCATTCTGATAGAGCACATGGACGAAGCGGTAGCGCAGCCGTAAAGTGCGATCCGGAAACTCCTCTTCACCAATGAGCCGGACGAACGTATAAACGCGCTCCATCTCTTCCAAACGCTCCTCCACCTCCGCCGCTCTCGCTTCCAGTGTCTGCGCGACCACCGAGGAATCAAACTCGTAGCCTTGGACACTGGCGGCCACGAGCAAGCGGCGGTCCGCCTCGCTGAACTGCGCGATCTTGCGCTCGATCAGACTGCGGACAGATTCGGGCAGCTCGCGCTCCAGATCCGGGACTGAATGGGCTAAGACCCAGCCGGGTGGCTCCTCGGCGATTACCTTCCGGTCACGCAGGTCGCGCACGAGGTCCACCATAAAGAGCGGATTGCCTTCCGTCTTGGCGTGAATCAGGGCTGGGAAATCAGCCGGGAACCGATGGTCGGGAAAGGCTCCCGCCAGATAGCGTTCAATCTCACCGACCGACAAAAACTCCAGCGGCAGCTCGTGGCACAGCCCGCGCCCCTGCAACTCCAGCTTGACCTGGATGAACGGGTGTCGGGCCAGCCACAACTCCGAAGGGCGGTAAGCGGTGACCACCAGTATCCGCCGCGTAGCGAGTTTGGGGCCGAGATAGGCCAGCAGATCAATGGTCGAGGCATCCGCCCAGTGCAGGTCATCAAAGAACAGGACCAGGGGCTGCAGCCGCGAGAGTTCTTCGAGCAGCGTGAGGAGCTCCCGTTTCATCCGCTCGGGCGAGGCCGCCCGGCGTTTCAATAACCGGGCCGCCGTCTCATCATCCGGCGCGAGCTGAGCCACCTGCATGTACCAGGTCGGCGCCAGCAGCTTCATGACCTGCGCGCCCCACTCGCTGCCGGGCCCCTTGAGCAGAGAGTCGAGCGCTTCGAGCCACGGCAAGTAGGCTTCCGCGCCCGCCAATTGTTCGGAACACTGACCCCGCGCCAAGGCGCAAGGCTGGCCGGCCGCCGTGAGCCCAGCCAGGAAGTCTTCGACGAGGGTGGTCTTGCCGATCCCCGGCTCGCCCACCACGCACAGCATTAGCCCGCGCCCCTTGAGGGCTGACTCAAAGCCGCGCTGCAACCAGGCTCGCTCCGGCTCACGCCCTACAATCTCACGACGCGGCGAGTTGTGCGACGGGGCGACTGGGGGACTGGGCGGCTGAGGCGAGATCATTCCCTCGCCCCGTCGCCCCGTCGCCCCGTCGCCAAAGTCGCTCTGCTGCCCGATCACCCCCTCACGGATTTGCTCATAGAGCGCCGTGGTCCCCGGCTCCGGCTCCACCCCCAACTCCTCGGCCAACGACCGGCGGCATAATTCATATTGCGCCAAGGCCGCGCTCCGCTGCCCGCTCGCGGCCAAGACCCACATCAGTTGCCGGTGTGCTTCTTCCCGCCACGGCTCCAAGCTCAACTGTTGCTGCGCGTACACCTGCGTCTGCGCCCAAGCGCCCTGCTCCTGGCAGCGCTGGGTCAACTCATAGAGCGCCTCCAGCGTCAAGCGATGCAGGCGTTCCCGCCTCACCACCAGCCATTCGTCAAACAGCTCACTCTCAGCGACCGACAGCCCCTTGAGCAAGTCGCCGCGATACAACGCGGCGGCTCGCTCCAGTTGGCCGCCATCGACCGCGGCCACGAGCTCTGCCACGTCGAGCCAGTGATCGCTCTGGAGATTGAACTGGACCGTCTGACGCGTGATAGTGAAGAAGGCATCGGTGGGTGGAGCGGGCCGGTCCTCCTCCCCTAAGGCTTTGCGCAGGTGATAGAGGGATTGGCGCAGATTGAGCCGGGCGACCTCTTCCGGCTCATCCGGCCACAGCAAACCGGCCAGTGCTTCCCGCCCGTGAGGCCGGCCGGACTCAATCGCCAGATAGGCCAGCAGCGCCCGAACTTTGGTCGAACGAAAGCTCCTCACCGGCTGGCCGTCCAGCACGACTTGAAAAGAGCCGAGAAAAGAGAGTTGCAGACGAGACATATCTGCCACCAGTTGTACGGTGAAGTTCGCTTGCTGAAGTCCAGGATGGCTACCCAGATCAACTCCCGCCCCTGCCATCCCCATGCACACTGCCGAGATTATATGCGCCGCAGGGAAGGAGCGCAATCAGCCCGCGCACGCATCCTTGAGACTGCTGGCGAATGGATCAGTACCGGGAGCGGTAGCGACCTAGTGCTCGCGCAAGTGGCCACTGACGAGGTAACCAGGTCGCTACCGCTCCCGGTACCGAACCAGCTCCCAGATTCGCCAGCCGGATCATCCTTGCCTGCGGTCGCTCGGCAGCGGGCGACTTGGCCTGGATCACGCCCCGTCGCCACGTCGGCACGCTCTCCAGCGAGCTCTATCAGGGAATCTGTCTACGTTTTGTCTACGGTCGCTGGAGAAAATGGGGTCATGAAACCTAAACCTGGTGCGAGCACCGAGGCGGCTCACGGGACAGCGCAAGCCGGCCGGCGGCGGCGCAACAACTACCAATCCTACTTGCTGCGGCTGTGGCGCGATGGGGAGAGCGGCACCTGGCGGGCCTCCTCGGAGGACACCGCCACCGGGCAGCGACACTTTTTTGCCAGTTTCGCACGGCTGGCGGAGTTCCTGGATGGCCAGCTCCAGCTCGTTTCCCAAGCTGAGCCGGGCCGTCCCGCGCCGCGCGATCAGGGCGAAGAGGAGGACAAGGATGAACGCACTGAGCAGAGTTAACTCGTTTCGGCTGAGGCCGACCCAGGTCGGTGAGAGACGAATTCACCGCTACCTGCCGTACCTCCTGAGCGGTCTGTTACTCGGACTCTCCTACCCGTCCTACCCATACGTGCGGCTGGAAGTCCTGGCCTGGGTCTGGATGGTCCCGCTGCTGCTTGCGCTCAGGGAGGTCAGGTCATTCTGGGGCGTTCTGGGCCGCATCTATCTCACAACACTGGTGGTCTGTGTCCTACCAGAGTCCCCGCTGTTGACGTCACACGCGTGGGGCACCATCTTGTTATTTTTTGTCAGCGCGGTGGTGCTCACCGTGCCCTTCATCAGCTTCTACCTCATCCGGAACGCACTGGGTTGGCGAGTGGCGCTGCTGAGTGCGCCCGTGGTGTGGACGGCCTGGGATTGGCTCTACCACCAGAGTGAAGGCTCATTCGGCTGGCTGGCGATGGGGATCACGCAATCCAATCTCTACTGGCTGGTGCAGTACGTAGACATCACCGGTGTCTGGGGCATTACGTTTTGGATCGTGCTCTTCAACGTGCTGGTCGTGATGGCGATTGAAGAGTGCGGAGTGCAGAGCGCGGCTCCGGTAATCCGCACTCCGCACTCCGCACTCCGCAATCGTTTGGTGCGCAGACTAGCGCTGGTAGCCGCGGCGATGCTTTTGCCGCCGCTCCTTTACTCTGCTTTCGTCTTCATCCGCGAAGCGCGCGCCGCCGCCGATGATCGCGCCATCTCTGTCCTGATGGTCCAGCCAAATGTTGACCCCTGGCAAAAGTTTGATCAAAACACCGTCACGTTGGCGAAAGCCACCGCCTTGACCGACTCGGCTTTGGGTACACAGAAGCCTGACCTGATCATCTGGCCGGAGACGGCCGTGCCCTACGTCCTGGCGCAGGACAAGGTGGCAAGAGAGTTTGTCTATCGCGCCGTTTCCCGATGGAAGACTCCGCTGCTCACCGGAACCCTCGATGCGAGCGATGCTCAGACCTTCAATGCCGCCGTGCTGCTGGCACCTGAACCGAGAGCCGCCAACTCACCGCTGACCGTGGACGCCTCAGCGCTTGGACCAAGAGCGACGAAGCACCGACCACGGACCAACCCGCCCTTCAGCGTGAAGAGTTCTGAGATGTATCACAAGCGCAGCCTCTTTCCCTTTGTCGAGCGCGTTCCTTTTCAAGCTCGGTTTCCGGCGCTCGCGCGGCTGATCATCAATGTCGGCGGGCGAGGCGGCTTCAGCCCCGGCGAGACCCCAACTGTGTTTTCGTTTCGCGCTCGGCAGGGCGAACCAGTCACCGTGGCCGCGGCGATCTGTTACGACCAACTCTACCCGGCCCAGATCGCGGAGTTTGTCCAGCACGGAGCAAACCTGATGGCGCTCATCACCAATGAAGGCTGGTGGTCAAAAACGCACGGAGCATACTGGCTTGCGGCATCTACTCGGCTGCGCGCGATTGAGACGCGGCGCACGATTGCGCGCACCGCCAACACCGGCGTGACTTGTTTCATCGATCCGCTCGGCCGCATCTACGACCAGGCGCCGTGGTGGGAAGAGCAAACCGTGATGGGAAAGGTGCGGCTGTCAAATGAGATGAGCCTGTACGTGCGCTACACGGACTATTTCCCGAAGGCGTGCGTGTGGCTGGCGCTGGCGCTGGCGTTGGCGGCAATCATTCAAACAGCTCGGTCATTAGTCAGTCGTCAGTGGTCAGTAGTTCATTGCAGATGACAAGCGAGGAGTTCTATGGCTGGCTCAGCAGAATCAGAACCGAGGCTCCAGGTAGACGGTCTCCGCGAGGTCGTCAATGGCGACCAGGAAGTGATCGAAGAAACCGGTCAAGCCCAGTACGTCACGGGCGGGGGAGGGTGGTGTGGTGTCCCACTCGGCGAAGGCGACCCAGGCGGTCCATTCCAAATCCAGGAGATGAACCGTGACTTCATGCCGGCGCGCCTGGAACGGGCCCACCGCGGTCGAGATCATCAGCGGGTCGCCCGCGTCCCAGTCCAAATGGAGCCGCTCGGCCCATTGACGCCCAAACACGCAGTGGGTCGAAGCCGAATCAACAGACACCCGAATATGGCGAGTCACCACAGCATCAGCCCCCAACATGACTTCCAAGAAAACCCCACGCTGCTTCCGCGCCAAGTGACCGTAGGAATACGCCAGCGAGAAGGTGAGCGAGTGGCCATTCATAAATATGCCCTCTGCGCTTCCTCAATGGTCGGGATGTACGCCACCACCGCCTCCGGGTACGCATCCTCGGGAACCTTGTTTAAGAGTTGTCGGATATTAGGGTCAGCGGCGATAAGCTGGTCTTCGTATACCATCACCCACTGCCCGCGATATTCATCGGCGTGCTCGTTAATCCACTCCCAGTCACGCGAGGTATCGCGCATCGGGCGCGAGGATTTTCTCACCGGACTGATCGTCAGCGTTTCTGTCATCGCTGCGGCTCCTTTCAATTCAGATGGTCAGCACCATTACTTTAGCACGCACATCGCCAGCTCACCAACGGAGCGGCGGCGCTGGCCTTATCAATGCCATTTCAAATCAGTCCGTGGTCCGTGGCCACTGACAATGGACCACGGACCATGGACAAATCACAAATCAATCAAAGGAGGATATTACAATGGATCAAAATGAGATTCTCGACCTGTTACGTTACGTTGCAGACCCGGAGGAACGCACCTCTCTCTATCACCAGCTTTACCCCGACACCATTAAGCTGTCGGTAGCAGAGAACGTGCTGATCTTTGAGGATTTGAAAAAAGACATTTTTGACAAGGTGGCCATTGAGAGACCTCATGCGAAATATTGGCGAAGCTACGGCGATGAGGAACTCCTGGGAATGGCCACAGGATTCTTAGCCAACGCCTTGGGCGTCGAATCCTTGGTTCCCAACAAGGTCTTCGGCGTCGCGGGAGTTTCTGCTGCTTTAGAGTGTCTGGCTTTTGCTCTGTTTAAGCGACAGGATCCGCGGGAACCTAAGTACACGGTCATTGCCCCAGCCCCGTGTTGGCAGGGATTCAAGTGGTGCTTTGCACAACGACCGGATATGAACTTCGAGACATTTAAATCGACTAGTCAACAAGATCCGTTTGAACTCACCTTAGCGGATGTGATGAAGGCCCATCAGGATATAAACCCGAAGCCCAAAGCCTTGGTCTTGACGAATCCACATAATCCTCTGGGCATCAACTATAAACCCGAGTTACTGGAAGACATTTACAAGACGGTTCTCCAAAGAACAGAGATGCATATCATCTCAGATGAGCTGTATTGTCACTCGCAGGTCGGTCAGCCGAACCCTTCGTTTAAGAGCGCGTTGGCTCTGGGCGCTTACAAGAATGCTACCGAGGCGCAGAAGCAGCGCGTCCACGTCGTGTGGGGATTTGCCAAAGACTTTGGTCTTTCTGGTTTCAAGGCGGGCTTTATCATTTCCAGTTCACCAGCCGTTCATCGTGCGCTTCAGGGAACGAAAGAAACACAGACGATGGCCTGGTTTTCTCCTTTTGATTCTCTGAAGCATGCGATGTTGAAAAAACTCCTCTCCGAGAAACGTGATCGCGAACCTTACACCCGCTACATCATGGGAAAATACCAGAAAGTCTTGACCGAGAACTTTAATGCGATTGCGGGGCTTCTGAAGGACAGAGGAATCAGGTATTACCGGGACAAAGAGGAAAACGCGAACCAGGCTCAGTTCTTCTGGTTGGATTTGCACGAGTTTTTATCCCATGTCCCTGACGTGCATTGCGAGCCTGCTGGCGGTTTCATCGATGGGGGTCCCCTTTTCGAGGAAATTGATGAGCAGGAAGAAAAATTAAGGTGCTATATCGAAAAAGAAGCGAAGGTGCTTTTATTGCCGGGGCAAACATTGCGTTCTCCAGTGCCGGGTTTCTTTCGGATGTGTTACACCGCCGAGCAGAAGGGCGTGGTCGAAACCGCAGTAACCCGGATGGCTGATGCATTGGATAAGTTACGACCATAGTCCCAAACAACATGTTTGACCGTTCCGGTGAGCATCTGTTGGATGTCGCTGGCGTTGGCGGTAGTAGCGATCATTCAAAGAGCGTGGCAAGCCTTGCAGTGGCGCAAGCCGCGTTTAGATGAGGCCTCCACTTTCTGAGTCGTCGAAAGCGGCGGCCGCAGGCTTCAAACCATTCAACTTCAGAAAGGAGCAACGACAATGAAACGGATGTTTGTAGTGCTATTCGCCGTCACCATCGGCTTTGCGGCTCTGGTCGTGATGCCAATCCGGCAAGTAAGAGCCAACGGCGGCTGTGGGCAACCTCCTTGTGGAACGTGTAAAGATGGTACCTCTTTCGGGGCTCGAACCAGCAGCGGTGACTGCGCCGGTGACTGCGCTCCCCTCTTTGTATGTGCTGGTCACGGAGGGATCGCTAAAGCGAATGAGAAACGAGAAAAACAGCGACTTCTATATGCTTATGCCGGACAGCGCCAGCCATCTCCACCTAATTCACCGAACCAACCGGGCCAAGAAACACGGCTGCGCCGCGCCTCGACTATCGGGCTGTCGGTGTTCGTGCTGTTGCTCGGGCTGCTGGCGCTGGCTAAGTCAATCCAGGCTTTCCTTGTCAGGTCGCGTCGCCCACTCAGTCAACCGCAGCGAGCCAGAGCAGCCCCACTGGTGAAGAAGTGGTCGCTCGTCTACGCGACGATGGTGGCGCTCATTGGCGCAGCACTGGTGATTGCCAGTTCGTCTGGCCCAGATGTCGCCCCAGCCAGACTGCCTGGCCCTCGCCTGGCGGCTCCGACCGTGACCGCCTCACCGCTCAATGCTCAGGCGGGGAACTTCACCTCCGCCATCGAGATTGGCGGCACGGGGACAACGCAAATCGGCGGCACCGCCATTGACTCGTCGGGCAACCTCTATGTCACCGGCGGCTTCTCCGGCAACATCGTCTTCAATACCTCACCGCAGACGACGCTCACCAGCACCCAGGATGATGATCTCTTCGTGGCCAAGTATGAC
>Ga0207646_10004957_pt1 | contig 14225 bp, 9 predicted proteins | sample KBSK5502metaG_FD_184343 | JGI IMG/M metagenome (GOLD analysis project Ga0207646, IMG submission 184343) | Corn, switchgrass and miscanthus rhizosphere microbial communities from Kellogg Biological Station, Michigan, USA - KBS K5-50-2 metaG... | ecosystem: Host-associated > Plants > Roots >... | reverse complement strand
ACCGCGGCCGCAGGATCCGGGCCTCCGGCTCGCCCGCCGGAAGCCGGCCACCGCGATATCACTGCCGGTCACCAGGCCACCTGGTACTTCGCCACCACGCTTGATGTCTCCAAGCTCGAGGTGCCTTGTGCCGATGCCAGGCATGATGCGGCAGCTGGGACTCGGATCGGGATCATCACGCCTGACGGCCTGACGCGCTGGTTCCCCGTGAGCACGGCGACCGCGTCGCTGCTGGTGGCTATGCCGCCTCACCCGGTGACGAGTGTCGCCGTAGTCGTCGACGCGAGCCGCGAGCCAATCCAACTGGGCCCGCCATCCGTTATCGACTCCGGCGGAAGCATTCTCGTAGCCGATGGCCAGCTGCAGAACGCTCTGCGGCCGCCGCGGTGGGGATACGCGGGCCACGACGGCCCGTTCGCCATCTTCGTCAACCGGTTCGCCCGCGGGCCGCTCACCCTCCAGCCACTCCCAGGGCGATCACTACAAGGCGCATCAATCCTGCGGGTCACCGGTGCAGCCGCCTCGCCCATGACGGTTGGCGTGCGCTCACCCCACGGTGTCCGCGTCATCCGATCCGTGGCGGCGATTGGGGGCTGGACCGCCATCTGGCATCCGCGGCATGCCCCTGCCACGACGCTCCCCGTTCGCCGGGTCGGCCTGGTCCAGGGAGTCGACGTGCCGGCCGGACAAGGCGTTATCACCTGGAGCTACCAGCCGCCGTGGTTCACGCCAGGGCTGGCGCTGTCCCTCGGCGCGGCCGCCCTCATCCTGCTGCTGGTGACAAATGGCCGACTGCCTCGTTTTAGAGCGCTGACCGAGCACCGCGATAGGTCTGGCGGCGCAGGTCTAAACTCGGCCCATGCCAGTCACCGGTGAGTACGCGCCCAGCCCGCGCCGCTGGGTCAGCGATCAAGTCGAACTGTTCGAGAAATCAGCAGGGACGGAAGGGACCACCCTGCTCGACACGGGCCTGCCGGTCGTGATCGTGACCAACCTCGGTGCCAGGACCGGCAAGGTTCGCAAGACGCCGCTGATGCGGGTCGAGCACGACGGGCGTTACGCCGCGGTTGCCTCGATGGGCGGCGCACCGAAGAACCCGGTCTGGTATTACAACCTGCAGGCCAATCCCCGGGTCGAGCTGCAGGACGGACCGAAACGCTCCGACATGATTGCCAGGGAGCTGACGGGCACCGAACGCGCCGAGTGGTGGAAACGTGCGGTAGCCGCTTATCCGCCCTACGCCGAGTACCAGACGAGGACATCGCGCCAGATCCCGGTCTTCCTGCTCGAGCCAGCGGAGCGCTAACGGGGGCGGAGCCCCAGCCCGAACCGCGTGCATGTGCGCCGATATCTGAACATGAAGCCCTCGTCCGCGCGCTCTGTCTCCTCCTTGCATTCCGAGGTAATCTTGTAATCAAGTAGGAGGTGGTCACATGGCAGCCGATTCGCCGCTTGACGCGTACTCGCGCGTCGTCGCCGGGGTGGCCGCTGAGCTGACTCCGAAGGTCGCCAGTCTGCGGGTAACGCAAGGCTCGCGGCGGGGGGAGAGCCTGGGCTCGGCGGTGGTCTACACCGGCGACGGGTTCCTGCTCACCAACGCCCACGTGGTCGGCCCGGCATCAGGCGGCACGGCGCTGTTCTCGGACGGCTCGAGCTCGCCCTTCACCGTGGTCGGGGCCGATGCGCTCTCCGACCTCGCCGTCGTGCGGGCCGGCGCTGCTACGCCGGAGCCCGCCGTGCTCGGCGAGGCCGAGGACCTGGTCGTCGGGCAACTCGTGGTCGCGGTGGGAAGCCCGCTCGGGCTGGCAGGCTCGGTGACCGCTGGTGTGGTCAGTGCGCTGGGCCGGTCGCTTCCGACCCGCAGCGGATCAGCCGTCCGCCTGGTCGAGGACGTCATCCAGACCGACGCGTCGCTGAATCCGGGGAACTCGGGCGGCGCGCTGGCTGACTCCAGCGCGCGGGTGGTCGGGATCAACACGGCGGTCGCCGGCATCGGGCTCGGCCTCGCCGTGCCGATCAACTCGACCACCAGGAAGATCATCTCAGCGCTCATGCAGGACGGCCGGGTCCGCCGTGCCTACCTGGGCATCGTCAGCGCTCCCACGCCGCTACCCGCCTGGCTGCACGAGCGGGTTGGCCGGAAGGAAGGGCTGCGGGTCGCCGACCTCGTGCCTGACGGGCCTGCCGCGCGCGCCGGGCTGCGACCGGGTGACATCCTGGTCACCGCCGCAGGAAAGCCAGTCACCACGGCCCAGGACCTGCAGCGCCTGATGTTCGGCGAGGCGATCGGACGGCCGCTGGAGATCACCGTCCTGCGCAACGGGGCGCTGGTCGACGTGATCGCCGAGCCGTCCGAGCTGGCCGCAGCGTGAGCCGATTCCGGGCTCCATCATCATGGCGCAAAGCTGTGAGGTTGCCGAGTGAATGCGGCCTGCGGCCAAAATGCTACCTGCGGTGCGTAAGAATGACTTATGAGCAAGCAGCCGAGTCCGCCGCCGCCGGGTGACAAACCCACCCCGACGGCGCCGCCGCCCCCGCCAGCCTGGCGGCACTGGCTTTGGCCGATCGCGCTGATCGCCACGGTCGCGCTGTACATCCTGCTGCCTGGGATCAACAGCACGAGCACGGTCACGCTGGACTACAGCCAGTTCATCCACCGGGCCAGCCAGCACCAGATCAAGGACGTCACGTTCTCCTCGTCCTCCAACGGCGGCAACACCAGCGCCAGCGGCACGCTAGCCAACGGCAAGTCGTATACCACCGTCATTCCTGGCGCTCCGAGCACCCAGCTGGCGAATCAGCTGCGCGCAGACGGCGTCAAGAACGTGACGGCGAGCGCGAACTCACCAGGGCTCGGCACCGAACTGCTGTACTGGCTCGTCCTGCTCGCGCCCCTGATCTTCGTCATCTGGCTGTTCCGGCGGATGTCACGCGGTGCGGCTGGAGCCTTGGGCGGTGTCATGGGCGTGGGCCGGTCCAGGGCGAAGGTGTTTGACGCGGAACGGCCGAGCACCAAGTTCAGCGACGTAGCCGGCTATGAGGGCGCGAAACAGGAGATCAGCGAGATCATCGACTTCCTGCGCAATCCCGCCAGGTACCAGCGGGCGGGCGCGATGGCGCCGCGTGGCGTGCTGATGGTCGGCCCGCCAGGCACCGGCAAGACGCTGCTTGCCAGGGCGGTCGCGGGTGAAGCGTCGGTGCCGTTCTTCTCAGTCACTGGATCGAGCTTCGTCGAGATGTTCGTGGGCGTCGGGGCCGCCCGGGTGCGCGACCTGTTCAACGAGGCGCGCAAGAGAGCGCCCTGCATTGTCTTCGTCGACGAGGTCGACGCGATCGGGCAGCGGCGCGCAGGATCGGGCGCAGTCGTCGCCAACGACGAGCGCGAGCAGACGCTCAACCAGCTGCTGTCGGAGATGGACGGCTTCGACATGACCCAGGGCATCGTCGTCCTGGCGGCTACCAACCGTCCCGAGGTTCTCGACCCCGCGCTGCTGCGGCCCGGCAGGTTCGACCGGCAGATCACCATCCCGCTGCCCACGCTGGACGAGCGGGCCGCGATCCTGGCCGTGCACTGCCGCGACAAGAAGCTCGCGCCCGACGTGGACCTGAGGGTCGTGGCCAGGGGTACGCCAGGATTCTCCGGCGCCGACCTGGCCAACCTGGCCAACGAGGCAGCGATCTTCGCCGTCCGAGGCAACCGCGAAGTGATCACCGCAGTCGACTTCGACGATGCGCGGGACCGGATCCTGCTCGGCAGGCGGGAGGGATCCAACGTCCTGCTACCCGAGGAGAAGCACGCCGTCGCGGTGCACGAGGCAGGTCACGCGCTGGTGGCCGCCCTGTCGGAGCATGCTGACCCGGTCGCCAAGGTCACCATCCTGCCAGCCGGCCAGGCGCTCGGCGTCACTCAGCAGCTGCCGCTGATCGAGCGGCACCTGTACGGCGAGGATTACCTGCACGACTCGCTGGCCGTGCGGCTGGGTGGCCGCGCGGCTGAGCTCGTCGAGCTCGGTCAGGGCTCCACCGGCGCCGCGAACGACCTGTCCACCGCGACCGACATGGCCACCAGGATGGTCCGGGAGTTCGGCCTCTCCGACAAGCTGGGGCCCATTGGTTATCCGCAGGGCGGCTCGGTCTTCCTGGGCGGCGGCGGCGGCAACGGCCTGAGCAGCAGGCCGTACGCCGAGTCAACCCAGGCAGCCATCGACGCCGAAGTGGCCAGGCTGCTCAGGGAGGCCGAGCAGACCGCGGTCGGCGTGATCAAAACGCACCGCGAGATGCTCGCCGAGCTCGTCGAGTTGCTGATCGAACACGAAACCGTCGACGGCACCGAGGTGTACCGGATCGCGGGCCGTCCGGTGCCTGAGCACCGGGCGCCGGACGAGGTGGCCATCGCACCGCGTGCCAAGGCCTTGACGTTCCGGAAGACAGTGGCGGTGCAGGAACCTGGCGCCGCCGACGGCAAGTAGGGACACCCACTGTGGACCTGCTCGTCCTGTCGGCGGGGGCGGTCCGCTCGGTGCTCGGCTACGCCGGCTGCGCCGACGCGATGCGCGGCGTTCTCGCCGCCCGGGCGCGCGGGGAGGTATTCCAGCCGCTGCGCTCGGTGCTCAAGCCGGACGGGGCGACGGGCCTGATGGCGCTGATGCCGTCTTACCAGGCAGGTGCCGGGTACGCGCTCAAGGCAATCTGCATCGTCCCGGGCAACCCAGCAACTGGCCTGGACAGCCATCAGGGCATCGTGCTGCTGTCCAGCCAGGACACTGGCCAGCCCCTGGCCGTTCTCAACGCCTCCGCGGTCACCGAGATCAGGACAGCGGCTGTCTCCGCGGTCGCCACCGGCCTGCTCGCGCTGCCGGCCGCGGACGTGCTGGCGATCGTGGGCACCGGCGTGCAGGCCAGGTCGCACCTGATGGCCATCGCCGCGACCAGGGCGCTGGCCGAGGTCCGAATCGCCGGATCGGCACCTGCCAGGGCCGCGAAGTTCGCCGCCGACATCGCTCCCGCCGCACTCGCCGAAGTCGGCGCCAGTGTAGTGCCGGTGCGGGCCTGCGAATCGGCCAGGGCCGCAGTTGACGGCGCCGCGATCGTCGTCACGGTGACAAGCTCGGCCGCCCCTGTGCTGCAGGCCGGCTGGTTGTCTCCAGGTACCCACATCAACGCGGTCGGCGCGTGCCTGCCGCACACCAGGGAACTCGATACGCAGACAGTCGCCCAGGCAGCGCTGTTCGCCGACAGCCGGGAATCGCTTCTAGCTGAATCTGGCGACTACCTGCTCGCGGCCGCTGACGGCGCGGTCGGGCCCGGTCACATCAGGGCTGAGATCGGCGACCTGCTGGCGGGGCTCGCGCCCGGCCAGGGACGCAGGGACGACACCGAGATCACGATCTTCGAGTCTCTGGGCCTGGCGGCCGAGGACCTGGCCGCCGCCACGGTCGCTTACCAGACGGCGCGCGACGCAGGCACGGGCGTCTGGGCCGATTTCGACTAGGAAGCGCACGTCCCCCTCAGCGGGCGCGGCATTTGCCGTTGCCGCACAATGGACGGCGTGCCACTCTTTATGTCATGAGCAAGCAAACCGCGCTGTACGTCGCCGTGTTTGCTACTCTCGCGCTCTTCATCGGCTGGCACTTCGCCTTCTACAAAGGTATTTTGAGCGAGCTGGCAACACGAAAGAGGCAAGTTTCTGCTCTCAAGGATCAGCGCGCTCGCGTCGTCGGAACAGTGACCTTTCTGGCTGTCATCTTCGCCGTCGTCCTGTACGTGGTTGCCGGGAAGCACGCCTAGCGCAGCCCGACGGAACCGACGGAACCGACGGAACCGGCGGCCCCCGGCGCGCGTCAGACTGCTAACAGACGCAGACCGGGAGAGCTATCGTGATCGCTACCGTAAAGCCTGTTTCCCGGGCAATAGGGATCGGCGCGGCCGCCGCCGCACTGCTCATCGGCTCATTCTTGCTTGGCTCAGCGCGCTCTGGCGCGTCGTCCGGTGCCGCCGGATCAATCGCGGCGAGCAACGCTCACGCCAGTCGATCCGGCGTCCTCCTGGCCGCATCGGCAGCTGGCGGGAAGATCACCGTGACAGGAACAGGGACGGTCTCAGGAACGCCCAACGAGCTCGTCCTGTCGATGGGAGTCCAGACCAGCGCCTCGTCGGTGTCGACCGCGCTCCGCCAGGCCAATGAGGCGGCGACCCGGGTGATCCATTCGCTCAAGTCGGCAGGCGTCCGCCCAAGCGACATCCAGACCTCCGGATTGTCGATCCAGCCGAACTACAGCAACAGCGGCCAGGTGCCGATCGGCTACGGGGTAAGCGAGCAACTCACCGCGACGCTGCGTCAGCTGGCCAAGGCCGGCAGCCAGATCCAGGCGGCCGTCACCGCGGGAGGCAATGCCGCCAGGGTCGACGGGGTCTCGCTGAACCTGACCGACACCAGCACGCTGCTGGCCCACGCCCGCGCGGCCGCGGTCAGGGACGCGCAGGCGAAGGCCAGCCAGTTCGCCCGGGCACTCGGCCGTTCGCTCGGCGGCGTGATCAGCGTCTCGGACCAGAGCCCGGTTCCCTACCCGATCTTCGCGCAGGGCGCCGCCGCTTTCCGCGCGGCAACGCCATCCGTGCCGGTCCAGCCAGGCAAGCAGCAGGTGAGCGTGCAGATCACCGTGGTCTACGCGATCGGCTGAGCGGCCGCGCGGCGGCGTCCGACGCGCGCGCTCCATGGAGCCCTGAGCGGCCGCGCGGCGGCGACGTCCGACGCGCGCGCTCCATGCAGCACTGATACGCTTCGGCCATGACGCATCCGAGCCACGCCATACTGTGGTGGCGCCGCCGCTAGGCGGGGCCTGGTTCGCGCGTTCCAGCAGATTCACGAAGGCGACCGCCCGGCAACCGGCGGTCGCCTTTGCACGTCCGCGGTGATCCGGGCCTGACCAGGGCAGGACAAGCGCATGCTAGATCCGAGCGTTGACTACGCTGCCGATTTCGGCACTCCGCCGCCGCAAGGGGTCACCGGGTTCGTCACGGCGGGTGGCATCGCGGTCACCAGAACAGCCACGCCCTTCGAACCCAGGGTGCTGGCCGAGGTGACCAGGCAGGCCGATTCTCGCCGCGGCGGCACGTTCAGCTCGGGCATGGAGTACCCGGGCCGCTACAGCCGCTGGCACATGGGCTACGTCGACCCGTGCGTCGAGTTCGCCGCGTGCGGCAGGGAGCTGACCGCGACGGCGCTGAACGAGCGCGGCGCGGTGCTCTTGCCCGCGATCGAGGCCGCGCTCGCGCGGGCCGGCCGGCTAGCGGCCTTGGACAGCGCGGCCAGTGCGGGCGGCGTGCGCGTGGTCATCACGGAGCCGACCGGGACGGTGCCCGAGGAGGAGCGCAGCCGCCGCCCGACCGTGTTCAGCGCGATCAGGGAGGTCATCGCGCTGTTCGCCGGGCCGGACGAGCACCTCGGGCTGTTCGGCGCCTTCGGCTACGACCTCGCGTTCCAGTTCGAGCCGATCAGGCTGCGGTCCGGCAGGAACGACGCCGACCGCGGTACCGGCCCGCAGCGCGATCTCGTCCTGCACCTGCCTGACGAGCTGTACGTGATCGACAGGAAGCGGGAGACCGCGTTTCGCTACAGCTACGAGTTCGCTTTCGAGGGGCGGTCAACCGAGGGCCTGGACCGGGGTACGCCCGACTCGGCGCCGGCCAGCGCGACGGGGACCGGCGCCGTAGGTCCGGTTATTGCCCCGCCGGATCCGGAGCCAGGTGCATACGCCCGCGTGGTCGAAGAAGCGAGGGAGCGGTTCGCCGCCGGCGACCTGTTCGAGGTGGTACCGAGTCACGAGTTCTGGGCCAGATGCGGCTCGCCCGCCGCGTTCTACGAGCGGCTGCGGCGGCGCAACCCGGCCCCTTATGAGTTCTTTCTGAACCTTGGCGATGGCGAGTTCCTGGTTGGCGCCTCGCCCGAGATGTACGTCCGGGTTACCGGCGACCGGGTCGAAACCTGCCCGATCGCGGGAACGGTGCCGCGCGGCGCGAGCCCGCTCGCCGATGCGGCGAACATCAGGGAGCTGCTGACCTCTCCCAAGGAGGAATCAGAGCTCACGATGTGCACCGACGTCGACCGTAATGACAAGTCGAGGGTCTGCGTGCCGGGAAGCGTCCGGGTGATCGGGCGGCGTCAGATCGAGCTGTACAGCCGGGTAATCCACACCGTTGACCACGTCGAAGGCCGCCTGCGCCGAGGGTTCGACGCGCTCGACGCGTTCCTCACCCACATGTGGGCGGTCACGGTCACGGGCGCGCCGAAGACATGGGCGATGCAGTTCATCGAAGATCATGAGGCGAGCCCGCGCCGCTGGTACGGCGGCGCGGTCGGCGTGCTCGGCTTCGACGGGTCGATGAACACTGGCCTGACGCTGCGGACAGCGCACATCCGCGGCGGCGTGGCGTCCGTCCGCACCGGGGCCACGCTGCTGTTCGAGTCCGATCCGGCCGCCGAGGAGCAGGAGACGAGGCTGAAGGCCCGAGCACTGCTCGAAGTGCTGGCTGAGGCCGATGCCGCAGCGGCCGGTGCGGCGCAAGACGATTCGGCGCAACAAAATCGCAACCCCGACTCGCCTGGCGCAATGCTTGCGGGACCAGGGGGGAGCCTCGCGGGCCTCGCGGCTCTCCCGGGCGCCGGGCTGCGCGTGCTGCTCGTCGATCACCAGGACTCGTTCGTCCACACACTGGCGGGCTACATCTGCGAGCAGGGCGCGGCCGTGACCACGCTGCGCGCCGGATTCGATCCGTCGCTGCTCGACGACTACGCCCCCGACCTTGTCGTGCTCTCGCCCGGTCCTGGACGCCCCGCCGATTTCGACTGCTCCAGGCTGCTCGATGAGGTCGACGCACGGAAGATCGCCGCGTTCGGGGTCTGCCTCGGACTGCAGGCCATGGTCGAGCATGCCGGCGGAACGCTGCGCCTGCTCGGCACGCCATCGCACGGGAAGCCGGGAACGGTGCGGGTCACCGGCGGAGCGCTGTTCGCCGGGCTGCCTGCCGAGTTCACGGCGGGCCGGTATCACTCGTTGCACGCGACCTGCGACCAGGTCAGGGGCGGGTTCGCGGTGACAGCGGTGACGACAGACCCGAGCCTCCGGGCCAGCGCTGGCGAGGTGGTGATGGCGATCGAGGATCCTGACGCCGGCCGGTGGGCCGTTCAATTCCACCCGGAATCGATCCTGACGGCATCCGGCGACGCGGGCAAGCTGGTCATCGCCAACGTGCTCAGGCTGTGCCGCTCCCGCAGCGGCGCTGAGTTCAGCGTCGGTGGCCGCCGGTAGGGTGCCGGTCATGAGGAACGTGCACCCCGAGGTCTTCCTGGTCTCCCGGCCGCAGCTCGACTACGACGCCATCGCCGAGTACCTGGCTGAGGTCGGCGGAAGCAGCTGGCTCGAGCGCCTCGACAAAGGCCACCTGGATAACGACGCGCTGAACCTGGCCGAGTTCGCCGGGCGGCTGTGTTACGACCCGGCTACGGAGATCCTGACCAGCAGTGGCTGGAAGCGATTCGAGGCTCTTGATCAAGACCTGGATCGAGTACTGACCTGGAATCGCGCCGCTGAGCGTGCTGAGTTCGAGCCGTTTTCGCTCGTGCGATACGACTACGAGGGGCCGATGCTGCGCATCGCTCAGCGCGGGCTTGATCTGCTTGTCACCCCTGACCACCGGCTGTGGACACAGAAAATGAGGGATGGCGGCAGCTGGAGCCCCTGGCATTTCGCCACTGCTGAAACCGTTAGCACTCGGGGCATTTGGCGCTTCCGGCGGGACTCAGTGCCTGTCAGCGGCAGCGTAGATGACGAAGAGTGCGTTATCCCGGCACGCGAGTACCGTTCCGATCGCGGTGAAATCATGGTGCGGGAAACACAGGAACTCCGCCTGCCGGTGCTGGCTTATGCCAAGTTCCTGGGGTACGTCATCGCGGAAGGCAACGCGTATTTCCCGCGCGGCGCGGCCGAACCGTATGTGGGGATCACGCAAAGTAAGGGACCGGTGCTGGACGACATTCGCGCCATAGTCGAGAGCCTGGGGCTGTCCTGGCAGGAGTATTCCGATCCCCGCAACCCGACAGTGGTGACGGCACATGTCCGCGGTGGACGCGATTTCGTCAGGCGCGTGCAGGAGGACACGGGCAAGGGAGCCCGAAACAAACGCATCCCGCGCTGGCTTATGGAGCACAGGGACGCGCGAGTCCTGGAAGCACTGTGGGAGGCGATGTGGGCCGGCGACGGCAGTAAGGCCGGGGGGTCCCTGACCTACGCCACAGTGTCAGAAGGACTGGCCGCTGATGTCCAGGAACTGCTCCTGAGGCTTGGAATGGCGTCCTCCGTTACCTGCCATATTCGCGGGACCAAGCATTACCGAGTACTTGTCCTGCAGAGCACGACCATCGGCAGCCGCCCAACTGCTCGATCCTGGGAATCATACAAAGGACCTGTCTGGTGCGTTTCGACAGCGAACGGGATTGTATACGTTCGCCGCAACGGAAACGGCGTTTGGTGCGGTAACTGCTACCGTTCCTGGGAACCCGGGCTTAATCCAAATGTGACGAGGGTGCGCTCCGAGCAGGACGTGTACCTGCGGAACATCCTGTCCAGCGCGCACGGCTCGGTGCTCGAGCACGTCAGCTTCAGCTTCGCGCTCCATAACATAAGCAGAATATTTTCTCATGAAATCGTGCGCCATCGGCCCGGCACAGCTATCTCGCAGGAGTCGCTGCGATTCGTCAGGCTGAAGGACATCGGATTCTGGTTCCCCGAATGGGCCACCGCCGATGCCGAGCTAATGGAAAAGGCGACCGCCATCCTGGGGCAACTGGAGGAGTTCCAGCGGTGGATGGCCGGGCACTTCGGGCTTGACGAAGAGGGAGTCCCATTCCACGAGAAGAAGCACAAGACCTCGTTCATGCGCCGGTTCGCGCCGGACGGGGTGGCGACCGGCATGCTGTGGACCGCGAACATCCGCACGCTGCGGCACACGATCGAGGCGCGCACCGATCCAGGCGCGGAGGAGGAGATCCGGCTGGTGTTCGGCAAGATCGGCGAGCTGATGCGGGCGGAGGCACCCGCGCTGTTCGGCGACTACACGGTCACCGACGGCGCCTGGATTCCCGGCTGGCGCAAGGTCTAGGCGGTCATGGGCTCGCCGTGCCGGCGGCCTTCTTGTTCTGGGCACCCGCCCGCTGCGGCCGCCTGACCTGCCGCAGCGCTTCGATCGGATCATGGTGCAGCCGATCGGAGGGCACCCGGCGGGACAGCATCCGCCGAGTCGTGGTGACCAGGCCGACGGGACCAGCGATGTAGACGTCACAATCGCGGAAGGACGGGTGGGTGCGCACCACGTCCGGCAGCCGACCGACCCGGCCGACGAAGTCGCGCCCGTCCTCGGCCACCGGGATCACCGTGAGCGACGGGTAGGCCAGCCGCAGCGTCTCCAGGTCCCGCAGGTCGTACAGGTCCCGGCTGCGCCGAACCCCGGCGTACAGCGTGATGCCGCGGCGCTTGCCCTGGCCCGCCCCGCCGACCACGGCCTCCGTGATCGCCTTCAGCGGCGCCAGCCCGGTGCCTCCAGCCACGCAGACCAGGTTCCTTGCCGGGTCATCCGGCACTCGCATCTGTCCTCCCGCTGCACCGAGCAGCACGATGTCACCAGTGGTGCAGTGACTGACCAGGGCAGTGCTGACCAGCCCCCCAGGCACGGCGCGGACGTGGATGTCGAGCAGGCCGTTCGCCCGCGGCGCGTTCGCGACCGAGTAGCTTCGCCAGATCCTCGGCCAGCGCGGCGTCTGGACCTGCACGTACTGCCCGGCCACGTAGCTGAGCGGCCGGTCCGGCCGGATCGTGAGCACGGCCACGGTCTCGGTGCGGCGGTCATGCTGGACAATCTCGCCGGTCCACCAGGCCGGCTGCTCCTCGGCGGCCGCGGCGGCGGCCGCGGTCATCACCGAGCTGAACCAGTCAAGCGCCGACCGCCACGCGGCAGCCATCTCGACGGTCCAGGCAGGGCCCGCGGCGTCCTGGGCCGTGACGAACATGGCCTCGAAGAACGGCTCGTAGTGCTTGTCCTTGACCCCGAACTTCCGGTGGTCCACTGCCAGCCTGGCGAGCGCCTGCTCGGTGCGCTCCTGGTCGTCGAGCCCTGCGATGATGCCGGCGAGCTCATTGAAAACGGCCGCGCGGGTCTGCGTCATCCCATGCGGAAAAAGCCCGCGCAGGCCGGGATGGGCGGCGAAGAGCCTGGCGAAGAGGTACTCCATCGCCGCATCAGGATCGGTGGCCAGGTGCTTGCGCAGGTCACGGATCGGCTGCCGGTCGAAATCGGCCGTAATAGCACTCGCCGATGCCTCTGGTTGGGCCAGCCGTGCTGAAGTCTCGGTAGCAGCGGTGCGAGGCGGGACGGTGGGTGTGGCAAGGGCCACCGGGACGGAGGTTCCCGCCTGGTCGCGGTTCCGGGCGCTGGCCACGAGAGGCAGTCTCGCAGCTGCATCTAGCACCTACCACCGATTCAGGACAAGGTGCACGAGCATGACCGACGCGAAAGTGGAGAGGCTCGGCTGATCTACGATGTTGCGGTGACGGAATCCCGATACCTTCGCTATCCGAACCTGCGCGGAGACCTGCTGACCTTCGTCGCCGATGATGACGTCTGGCTGGCCCCGTCTGGCGGCGGCCGCGCCTGGCGGATCTCTGCTGACCGGGCCCCCGCGGCCAGGCCGAAGTTCTCGCGCGACGGCAGCCTGGCCGCCTGGACCAGCTGGCGGGACGGCCCGCCTGAGGTTTACCTGACGACCACCACCGGCGGCGACAGCATTCGGGTCAGTTACTGGTCGAACCAGAACACCAGGTTCCGGGACTGGAGCCCTGATGGAGAGATCCTGGCGACAACCGCCGCCGACCAGCCCTTCCAGCACTACACCTGGGCGTACGCGATACCCGTCAGCGACGCGACCGGCCGCTTCGCCGAGCAGCGCAGGCTGCCATACGGGCCGGTCGGCGACATCGCCATGGACGGCGATGCCATTGCCCTGCTGACCGCCAGCTATCAGGACCCTGCGTTCTGGAAGCGCTACCGCGGCGGGACCTCCGGCCGGCTCTGGGTCGCCGCCCGCCCCGACGGCGGCGGCGGCGAGCAGCCGGGATTCCGCAGGCTGCTCGCCGACCTGCCCGGGCAGTTTCACAGCCCGATGCTGGTCGCCGGCAGGCTGGCTTTTATCAGCGACTTCGAGGGCACTGGCAACATCTACTCGTGTGCGCTGGACGGCACGGACCTGCGCCGCCATACCGACCATGACGGGATGTACGCGCGCAACGCGAGCACCGACGGCACCACGATCGCGTACCAGAACGCCGGCGATATCTGGGTGGTCCCCGACCTAGGCGCCGGCAGCGAGCCGGTGCGGCTGGACATCAGCCTCGGCGCTCCGGCCGCCGGACGCGCGACCAAACTGTTCACCGCCGACGAGCACCTCGACGGCCTCAGCTCCGACACGACTGGTCAGGCGAGCGCCGTCCAGGTGCGCGGCACCGTGCACTGGCTGACTCACAGGGAGGGTCCGGCTCGGGCCCTGTCGGTGGTCGGCGGACCGGTCGCCCGGCTGCCTCGGGTGCTGGGCGATAGCGGCGATGTCGTCTGGGTGGCCGAAACCGGCGACGCCGACGCGCTCGAGATCGCGCCGGCAGACGGGACCGCCCCGGGCGAGGCGCCACGCCGGCTGGCGGCGGGCCAGATCGGGTGGGTCGCTGACCTGGCCGCCGCCCCGGACGGCGCCGTCGTGGCGGCCGCCGCACGCGATGGCGGGCTGCTGCTCGTCGATGCGGCATCGGGAGAGGTCACCGAACTGGCCAGGTCCGATAATGGCCCGGTCACCGACCTGGCATTCTCTCCCGACTCGGCATGGCTGGCCTGGTCCCAGGCAGTGACCGGCGACCTCCGGCGGCTGAGGCTGGCCCGCCTGGCGGACCGGCAGGTCACTGACATCACCGACGGCCGGTTCGTCGATACCGACCCGGCGTTCAGCGCGGACGGGCTCTACCTCGCGTTCTTGTCGAAGCGGAACTTCGATCCCGTCTACGACGCGCATATGTTCGACCTCAGCTTCCCCTACGGCAGCCGCCCTTACCTCATGACCCTGGCGGCCAGCACGCCGTCACCGTTCGGCCCGCTGGTCGGCGGGCGGCCGATCGGGTCGGCCAAGGACG
>Ga0207646_10004953_pt1 | contig 14230 bp, 13 predicted proteins | sample KBSK5502metaG_FD_184343 | JGI IMG/M metagenome (GOLD analysis project Ga0207646, IMG submission 184343) | Corn, switchgrass and miscanthus rhizosphere microbial communities from Kellogg Biological Station, Michigan, USA - KBS K5-50-2 metaG... | ecosystem: Host-associated > Plants > Roots >... | reverse complement strand
TGGAACCACCCGGCCCGCACGGAGATGATATGGCGCGCCAGCTCATCGATGGAACGCAGATTTGGCGCGGCACGCAGCGCAAGCTGCGAAGGTTCGAGTCGAGCGAGGGCAATGCTCAAGTGCTGCTGGTAGTTTTGCCAGCCCTGACGAAAGAAGGCCAGCGTCTCGCTTGTTTCACGCATGTTTTTCGCTCCCTGTGACCAATATACCTGGACAACGACCACTGCTAGTGTACACGATTGAGGGAGTGTTTGTACATCTGTACTATGTAGGAACCCTTGCGGGCGCCCTGGTTCCAGAGGCACGTGCGCAAAAAAGCGACGCGCATCCATTGGGGAGTCCTGTGCTGGCCTTTCCTGGGTTCTTATATCAAATCCTGTGATATACTATCCATATGAACACTCCAATTCATCTTGAAGGACATTTGTCCGAAGACGAGATTTCAGAGCGCTATCGCCAGGCCAAAGAAGGCGTAGCCAAAAGCCATTGGCAGATGATCTGGTTGCTTTCCCGAGGGAAAACGACGCAAGAGATTGCTGATGTCACAGGCTACAGCGCGCGCTGGGTTCGCTGCCTCGTTCGTCGTTACAACCAGCAAGGTCCTGAGGCGCTTGGCGATCGCCGACATGAGAACCCAGGTGGGAAGTCGATTCTTTCCGAGCAAGAGCAAACCCAGTTGCAAGAGGCTCTCGATGCCCCCTCGCCCGATGAGGGGTTGTGGACCGGTCCCAAAGTCGCCGTCTGGATTAAGCAGCAGATGGGGCGAGAGGTCCATCCTCAACGAGGGTGGGAATACCTGCGCCGCTTGAGGTACAGCAAACGCGTTCTCAGGCCACGTCATGCGAAAGCCGATCCCCAGGAGCAAGAAGCCTTTAAAAAAAACTTCCAATCCAGCTAGCCGAGATCCAGAAGAACCATCCTGCCGCGAGCATCGAGCTGTGGGCATTCGATGAGCATCGCATTGGTCTGGGGCCTCTGCTCCGCCGCATCTGGGTGCGCAAAGGAACCCGCCCTGGGGTCGTGGTGCAAACCCGCTATCAATGGATGTACGTCTACGCCTTCGTGCATCCGCTTTCTGGACGAACCGTTTGGTTGCTCTTGCCCTGGGTCAACGTCACCGTGATGAACCTGGCCTTGCAAGAGTTTGCACAGAGCGTCGGCGCTGGTCCGACCAAACACATTGCACTGGTGCGAGGGTCTCGCAGGCTGGCATAACAGTCCCCAACTTGTCATTCCCGAAGGGCTGCATTTCATCTTCTTGCCACCGTACTCCCCCGAGCTGCAGCCAAGCGAACGGCTCTGGCCTTTGTCCAACGAAGGTATCGCCAATCGCCACTTTCACACGCTTGATGAACTGGAAGAAGCGCAGGTGCAACGCTGTCAGAAACTCTTGAGCCAACTGGACACTATCCGGGCTGTGACCTCCTTTCATTGGTGGCCTTCTGACCCTCAAATGGTTAGTAATTAACAGGATTTGATATGACTTCTTTCCTTATCAAGAAGAGTCTTCGCCTGTCACCAGAACCTTTTTCTGTTTCTTAGTATCCAATATGTTAATGTATGAAAAGGCCAGATTAATGAAATTATCTAGCGTAAAAACGCTTCTCATCCTGCTTGCCTGCTGTAGCCTTGTACTGTTGAGCGGGTGTGGAACCAACCAGGGCAGCACAGGCACTTCGCCTGCCACGACCAGCACAGCCCCGACAGCCATGGCAACACCAACCGCGACTGCATCTCCTGCGACCAGCACGACGCCTGGAGTGACCTGCCAGGTATCCCCGACGGTTGACCTGAACGCGGTGGCCCCTCTCTCCCAGAGCGCGGTCTTCTACATCAACTCGAAGGGAGGTTACCAGGTCTCTGAATATGGGTCGATGCTGAAACGCTACAATCTGGCAACAGGTCAGACTACCACGCTACTCGATTACTCGGTCAGCCGCACAGGCATTCTCAGCGCCCAGCTCTCGCCGGATAAGCGCTGGCTGGCCGTGCAGGTAACCCAGGCAACTTCCTTGCCCGCCCTAGTCAAGCTCCTGCTGATTGGAGTTGACGGTACCCACCTGCAAACCCTGGACTGTCGTGATACCAGTAATGGCTTTGTCATGCCTGGCAACACTATCGCCTGGTCCCCCAACAGCCAGGAGCTGGCCTATGACACCCCCTTTTCTGCCGGTCAGAAGGGAGGGGTTGGCGTCCTGAATCTTGCCACGGGCAGCGAGACAGTTTTCCAGGTGGACGCCAGCCCCTTTGCCTGGCTTGATAACCAGCATCTTCTAGTCAGAAATGACAGTGGATATAGTCTGGTCATGTCCTCGGAAAAAATCTTTCTGCTCGATACCAGCCAGGACCCAACGCAGCAGCCCCAACTGATCGCCTCCGCGCCAGCTCTCTGTGCTCCCTACGTTCTCAGTAGCGATGGCCAAAAGCTCTACAGTGCCACCTGCACGCTCAAAGTACCAAACGGCTACAACTGTCGCAGTAGTCTTGGCATCCAGGGCGCAGGTTCCCTGAATGTCCAGAGTGCCAGTGGTGGCAGCCCAGGTAGCCTGTATAGCGCCAATAATCTGGGTATCCTGGCCATCCAGCCCGTTGGCACGTCGATCCTGTTCTACAGCTATGGGGCCATCAACGACGGTAGCCAGAGCGGCCTCTGGGCCCGCGATTCCGCTGGTCATCTCACCCACCTGATCAATGGCAATGTCCAGAACTGTCTTATTTTTGAGGGCTCAGAGGATCTGCCAGCCCTGACCAGCAATGGGACTTCCTACGCGCTCTACACCAGCAGCACCTCGGCAACGTCATTGGCAGCCATTCAGGTCGGCAGCATCAGCGGCGGCTCCCCCAGCACCATCGCCACCCTGAGTCCGGTCAGTGGCGTTTTGCACCTGGTAGGGATGGGATAGGCAGGTATTGTGTAAATTTGGGAATTATCCGAACTGACCCCAATGCGTGAAGAAAACACGTACCGCGTTTCCTCCTCGACTGTATTGGCAGCCGATCTTCTATCCTGTGCTCAATGAAGCATATGCGATCCAGATAGCCCGAGATTGGAATGCACGCGATGGCAACTCAGGGTATGTCACGCGCTTTCAGGTCCGGACGGACTTTCTTCGTCGCTATGAAGTTCACCACGTGGGCAGTGCTCTCTACCAGGAGTACTGGATTCCAGCAGAGGAGTTGGAAGAGTTCAACCGCAATATTGTTGGCAAGATTGAAGTGATTGCCGAGTTTCATTCATGATCTCGGCCTTTCACTTGCGGCCTTCCCCTCTTGCTTGTATACTACTCTAGTAGCAAGAAAGTAATGTATAGCGTTCTTTTTTCAGGCTGACCGTGCTGTACGTAGCTTCAGGCGTGAGCGAGTGAAGGAGCAAACGCTATGGTCCTCCAGCAAACCATTTTTCCTGTAGAGCTACTTCTCCATACACTCTTCAGGAATCGTTACTTCATCATGAGTAAGGTTGGCGCAGGTGGCTTCGGTTCGGTCTATAAGGCCAGGGACATCCAGAACGGAGATCGTCTCGTCGCCATCAAGGAAGTGAGTCTACTGGGACTGCATCCACAGGCGATGATTGAAGCCACCACAGCCTTTCAGCGTGAAGTCAGCGTATTATCGCAACTGGATCACCCCAATCTGCCGCACTTATATGAATACATTCAAACCCCCGGACATTGGTACCTGGTCATGGACTTCATCGCAGGCGAAACACTTGAGGAATACCAGAGCAAAGCACCCAACGGACACCTTCTCCTAAGCGAAGCACTCGATATCGGGATGCAACTCTGTCTCGTCCTGGATTACCTGCATTCACAACAACCACCCATCGTCTTTCGCGATCTCAAACCCGCCAATATCATGCGTACTCCCACGGGACAGCTCTACTTGATCGATTTTGGGATCGCACGGTACTTCAAGCCAGGACAGGCCAAAGACACCGTCGCCCTTGGTTCACATGGATATGCCGCACCAGAGCAGTATGGCAAAGCACAGACCACTCCGCGTGCCGATATCTACAGCTTAGGGGCCGTTTTGCATCAATTACTGACTGCGAGAGATCCCTCAGAAGCACCATTTCGCTTTCAACCACTGCGTCCCAAAAGCCACTCCGAGCCCGGATCACTCAACACGGGCATGGTGGATGTGCTGGTCAACAAACTTGAGACACTTATCACCAGCATGCTCGCTATGGATGTGAACAAAAGGCCACCGGATGTAGCTCGTGTGAAACAGGAGCTACACGTAATAAGCACCCTCTGGTCCGAGATCTACAAAAGCTATTGGCGACCGAGACTGGGGTATACCCCACAGGTGCGCAAATAAGATCATTGTCTTCCAGGCTGTCCTGATGCCGCATCCGTGAGGGGAGTTGCTCGCCTGGTCCTCATCAGTCTTTCTGGGCGAGCAGGAATGGCGCGCCCGGTCCCGCAAAAAGCGCGAGATGCCCCTCCGGCACGCCTACCTTCCGCGCGAACGGCAGAAGCGCCCGCCGTACCACATTCGCTCTGTCAAAGCCAGCCTCAAGGGCCAGCCGCCTGAGCTCGTCATCCCCGTAGAAGCGCAACCGCGAGGCCATCGGTTCGGGAGCCGCCGGCGTTCCCCGCATCGTAGGGTCGCTCCCCAGCACGACGAGCCGACCACCTTCACCGAGCACCCGCCGGATTTCCTGTAGGGCCGCAATCGGATCGGGCAGGAATCCGAGGACGCCCGTCATCGCGGCGCAGGTGAACGTCGCATCGGGGAATGGTAAGTGGTCAGCGCTTGCTTGTTGGACCGCGAGCCGACCCTCCGCTACAGCGTCGTGGTTCACCTCCTGCGCGAGCCGCACCATGTCCGGGCTGTGGTCGATCGCTGCCGCGCGGCACCCGCTCTTGAGTGCCTCCTTCAGGAGCATGCCTCCCCCGCAGCCCACTTCGAGAAGGTAATCATTGGGGGTCAACGTGAGTTCCTCCAGGATCACGTGGAAATTGGGATAGTGGTAGAGCGGGTCGCGGTAGACGGCACGCGCCTGCGCGCCTGACGGACGGCGAGCCCTTCGGTCGGTCAGCCAATTCCCCAGGCCTGCGGGCGCTGTCGCCTGCAGGAACGGCGCGGCCACTTCACTGGCGAACCAGCCCGCAAGCTCGCGGGGGTCGCTGATCAGGCCGCCCCATCCGCGATGCTCCAGCGTCACCCGCGTGCCGCCATCGACCGGCTCAAGCCGCACCTCGACTTCCGTCAACTCCTCGGTCTTCCAGTCGGCCTGGCGCCACTGGAGCAGGATCAGCTCGCCTGGCTTCCAGGAGACGACGCGGCCCACCTCGAGCTCACCCTGGACCACGCGTCCGTTCGTACCCGCCTCGAAGCTCATCCCTCCTCGGGCAAGAGCGGTGGCGAGTTCCTCGATGAGCACATCGAACGCCACCACCGGCTCAAGTGCGATCTCTATGCTGACACAAACGGTGGTTCTGCTGTCTTCCATCTTTTCTTTGCTCACTTTCGATTCACATATCTTTCTATCTAAAGGAGAATATCAAAGGGAGAGCTATTTTCATGTCCTCACACAGCAGGTGAAGAGTGGTAAGGTCCAGCGCTTGGTTTCTACAACGTGTTCAGGAATGCTTTGCTCTTTACATCTTTCCTGACTGTTTGCTCTGCTCTGCGATTGCGTGCGTAATCGATTGGCGAATCCACCAGCTCGTGTAGGTACTGACCTGGTATGGTTTAGTAGCGTCGAACTGCTCGACTGCATGGATAAGACCTGCTTTCCCCGCCTGGATCAAGTCAGGTGGCTTCATTCCACGTCCAATGTACTCCCTTGCGATATTTACTACAAAGCGGAGATTCGCTTCAACCAGTTGGCGCAGAGCTACCTCGCCCTCTTCGATGAGGTGCTGATCGGGCAAAACATCGAGCGACTCCGCACGGGCTTGTTCGGCTCTACCTTGTTGCATTAGTTGTATGAGGCGTCTCTCTTCCTCTGAAGTGAGCGGAGAAACCTGTTCGGCCTCCTGAAGATAGCGTTCGAACGCATCAGCATCTTGTTCTCTTGGATCATCCATAATAGACCTCTTGCTACGCATTTTTTTGACAAAGGACTTACACAAAGTATATTCTATGAAGGAGTTCTTGACCAATCACTATTTTTGCAAGGGAAAAGATCATGACGACAAGTCAAGACTATCAATTGCCTCCCAAAGAAGGCTTTGTCCTCACACACTTCTTGACGGTGGCAGATGTGCAACGATCGGCGGAGTTTTACCTGCGCATTCTTGGAGGCACTCTTGTCCGCAGTGGCGAACCCACCATCCTCCGCATTGCCAATAGTTGGCTGATTTTGAACGTCGGTGGCGGCCCAACCGACGATAAACCAACCGTCACGCTGCACGTCCCTGAGAGTCTGAATGAGGTTTCCAGCTTCATGAATATTCGTGTTGCAGACATCCGAGCCACGTACGAGGAGTGGCGAAGCAAAGGGGCCCAATTCCTCACGGAGCCAAAGGACCATGGCGCGGAGATTCGCTGCTACATGCGTGACCCCGATAACTATCTGATCGAGGTCGGGCAAACAACGGGTGCTTGAAGCAGAGTTATGATTCACGCGGAAATGCTCATTCCATGAGGAAGTTGTGTATCATCTCTGTATCCGCGGTTACTACCTGAATATTGCACCAGTCGACCAGGTAGAGATTATAGGCTGCCATTAATTTCTGCAAGGCGTGAGCAATATCCTTGCCTTCTCCTCCCACATCCTCTGCGACTCTTACACCCAGAACCTTCACGATGCCTTCGACTTGCTGACCATAGAGCAAGACTGTTGCTACTCTGAATGCGAAGCCTCCTTCGATAAGACCCTCAAAATGTTGATAAGAAACGCCTTCATACTTGTACAGAGCTGAGGTGAAGAAGGCATAGAGGTGGTCCAGGGTGATCGCTTCTTGTAAAGGGGCGTTGATTTGCTGCCTCACGTAGATGTCCCTAAATGCGAGAAAACCTCCGTTATCGACACTGGCTTCCCTATAAATACGCATGATTTCTGTCAACTGAGAGTCAATAGCGCTTCGATAGGAATGGGAAACGAACTCAGTTTGCCGCCAGGCATCTTCACGAAGTTCGAGGACATTCTTCCCCTGCTTCGTCGAACCTGCTAGAATCGCTGGAATCTCATCACAGATAGAAGGAAGAGTATAGAGGATACCTCCTGCTGGTACCCCGGCGATTTTCTCTAATATTATGACCAACTTGCCCGTTTGAATAAATTCCTCTGCTGTTGTTGGATCAGCTTTGATAACCCTCCAATCCTCACCTGCAATATGAAGCTTTGTTTCTACGGCAAAATTTTGCGGAAGTCTTTCTACTGGCATATCCGCTCGTTCAATGACGTTATTGGTATTTACATCTATAAAGAGAGTCTCAACAGTAGGCATTTCATACAGCTCCTTTAATAAAAAAGTACAACAACTGCTATCGAGATCATACGCGAATTGGGTGAAAAAAACAATCCTGTACAGGTTTGATCTTCCAAACTTACCTCGTCAAAAAACGAATTGTGAGAAAAATGTGACATTTGACCTATGTCATTTCTCAGTATTTGCAGTAAGATACCCCGCAGAAAGCACTCCTGACCTGCTTTCTAAAGGAGACAGTTATGGCCCGTAATCTTTACCGCTTTTATCTTTATACCGTCTTCATCGCCATGTTGATCTTCGCAACGGTCGGCTTAGGTCGCCTGTTGCAGCCGCTCCTGGCGCTCACGCCGCTAGGAGGCACGTACCCTGGCGTTCCTTCCAGCTCTGATATCGTACAGGCTGTTGTGTTTTTCTTTGTCTCGTTAGTCATAGCATCCCTGCTGGGAGGACTGCATTACTGGTTGATACGCCGCGATATGCGTAGCGACCCTGCCGCCGGTCAAAGCGCCATCCGTGCCTTTTTCTTAAACATCGCGGCGTTGATCGTTGCGCCCTTTGCGGTATACATTGCGGCAGCAAATGTCATTAATGAACTTGGCCGGGTCCCCGCCAATGACGTTTCAGGTTCGGCAGCTTTCGCGATTGCCGCACTTGTGCTGCTGGCAGTACTCGAATGGGAACGGCAGCGAACGCGGGTAGGTCCAGGCGCGGCGATGGCCTTTCAACGCCTGCATCTCTATGGAGTGCAGCTCATCCTGCTCATCATCCTGACCTTTTTCTGGCTTTTGACAGCCGGGCAATTGCTCGACGCTTTCGTGTTTGGTGGCCGGGCATCGGGCGTAACACTCTGCGGGGGCTTTACCGCCTGCCAGGGCCCCAACTTGCTCAGTTCGGTGGCAGCCACGCTCTGGGTCGTCCTTTTCTGGATAGGCTATGGATACTTCACGCGTAATGATACATCTTCTCTCTTGCGCCGCATCCTGCATTTCGCCAGCTTTGCCTACGGCGTGGGCTTCGCGCTCTACGGCATCAAGCAGGGGATCGAACTGGGATTGCTGACCCTCTTCGGAGTTACCCTGCAGGCAAGTGATATCCTGGGAACCTATGACTACCCCGCGTTCATTACCTTTGGAGTGTTGGTCGTTGCAGTCTACGGTATCTGGCTACGCCTCGCGGCCAGGCAGGAGCCTGCGGTATGGCTCCTGGTCGCTGAAGCGATTATCACCGCTCTTTTTGCCGCGGCGTTCTGGTGGGGTGCTGGATATGTATTGCTCAATGCCTTCGAAGGCATTGCTGGCATGCGGTTAGGCCCGCACGACTGGGCACCCGCCCTTGCTTTAGTCATCACCGGTCTCGCCTATATCCCTCTCGACCTCCACCTGCGGCGGCGCTATAAAGTGGATACTTCTACCGCCTCGGAGCCGCGTCGTGGATTCGTTTTTGCACTCATTGGCGGCGGTATCCTGGCCGTAGCCATCGGGGGAGGGTTCGCGCTCTATGCACTCGCAACCAACCTGCTCGGTTCACCAATCGGCAACTGGCCGTATATAGCGCGTGCGGGCGCATCAGCATTTGTAGTCGGCGTGATCATCCTGGGTCTCTACCTCTGGACGGCCAGGCGCGAACACCTCTTCAGTGGCCTGTTCAAACGCCCTGAACCCGTAGAAGCGCCTGAACTCGCTACTAAGGAAGAACCGGCAGCACAGTCCTCTACCCTTGAGGGTGTGCTTGACGAGCTGCTGGCCGGCAAGATCACCCGCGACCAGGCCGCTGCCCGCATCCGCAGTATGGCGCATATAGAACCGTCGCCCACTTAATACGGATTCACTTTGCGGCCGCCAGGCTCACCCCATTCAGAAATGGGACAAATGACACTCCCATGCCAGGAGCGCTTCATGTACAGTGCAAGTAGAGTCATACTCTACTGTTTTTATCCCGTCATTATTCAAAGGGAAGTAATCCGATGAAACAGACATTTACGTCACACTGCGATTGCTGTGGTCTGCCTGTCAACCCACAAGCAGTGGAGGATTGTCCCCGCTGCCATTATCCTGTTAGCCCAAACAAAGAAGTGCGTTTCCTTGAGTCCGCTATCAGCGACCTGCAACGTGTTGCTGGCTATGGCGGGGCAAACCTGAGAGTTGCCGACCTGGTAAAACGTTATCAATCGCGCCTGCATACCCTGCGCCAGCTCTCAGCGACTTCGCCTGCTGTTCCTATGGTGCAGGAGTCACTTGCCCCACAAGTACCCTGGTCGGAGCTGTCTCGGTCGCTGATGGATCGCGTACCCATAGTGCAGGAACCGCTTACCCCACAAGTACCGGCAGCGGCAATACCCGTCACTCCATCACAATCGCCACGGCAAGAGCCCGCTGCCGCAACTCTTATGCCGGGGAGCCCGCAACCTCCACGGCACGTTTTCTCCTGGAAGTCCTTCTTCGCCGACCAGGCTATAAACATCGTGGCTTCGCTGGGGGCATTTCTGATCCTGGCCGGCGCGCTCGGCTTCACCGCTACAACGTCCAGCCTGCTGCTGTCATTCCTTGTAGTCTTCGCCGTGCACGCCGTTTTTGGTATTACAGGTTTCATTACCTATCGTTTCCACACGTTCCGTGTTGTTGCGACCATCTATACGATCATCTTCGCGCTCTTAGTTCCCCTGGTTGGTTTCTCTGCCTACAGATTGCTCATCGGCAGCGCCATCGGGTTTTCCGTACCTGTACTCGTCGCGATTGCCGCCGTCTATGCGGCTATCGTGTATATGCTGCTGGCTGTCTACCAGCGCTTTACCCCCTTTGCTTACCTGGGTATGGTAGCTCTCGTGGTAGCCGATCTTGCGCTAGCAGATGCCCTCAAACTTGCCTACTGGTGGTGGCCGTGCATGGCCATGCTGCTGGCTATTCCTGCGCTCCTGTCGATTCGACGCCCCGGTGGCAGCAATTGGCCCTTTAAGCATTCCTGGTCGGTGCTGCGTGATCCCGTGCGTTTCGTCATGTACGCTATTGTAGCCGCCAGTGCGCTGGCCCTGCTCTTCACAACCGCGTATTCCTTGTTCCTTGACGCCTTCCACACACCTCTCAGAGAAGTTCGCTTTGCGCTGCTGACCCTGACACTGCTCATGCTGCTCTGGGCGAGCCTGCTCATATGGCTGGCGAGGCGGACGCGAGCCGTGATTGCGCTCGCCTATATAGTCCTGCTAAGCGTGCTGGCTCTTTGCTATGCCCTCGCCTTCGAATCTATCGGTTATGCTCTTGCTCTAACATGTGTTGCGCTCCTCTACCATGGACTTAACCGTTTCACCCGCCGACTTCTGCAGCCGTTCGGTATACTCAGTCTTGGCCTGGATCAAATCGCGCTGGCGCTCGTCTTTCTCGTACCTTTTATCAGTTCTCCGCTTCTGCCAGCGCAGCTTTTTGACAGCGCCTATGCTGTATCATCCCTGCATTTGCAGACCGGTTGGCGTACGGTAGCCGAACTCATTGCTGTAGGCTTCGGCATCATACTTACCATCAGTGTAAGTTTCAGCCGCGCAGGTTTAGGCAAAACTCCTTTGAAGGCTGCGTGGTGCTGGCTGCTTCTCTTGAGCGGCTTCCTGCTCAACTGGGAATACACGATTGTGGTCTTAGCTTTGCATATCGTCCCTGTCTGGGCTTTCCTGGGCCTGGCGCTGGTAATGGTAGTAGGTGCCGTAGTTGTGCGCAGGCTCTTCGGTGCAGCCTGGGCCAATCCATTGGACGTTCTGGCTCTCTTTAGCATGACTCTGACCCTCTCTTTGAGCCTGAATCAAACCCGGGATGTCATCAGCATTCTCCTGCTCTCCTTTGCGGCTCTCCTGTATATTGTGTTGTTGTACCAGCAGCGGCAAAACTGGCTTTTCTTGCCGCTCGCCTTTGCCCTGCTGGCTTTGCCCGCTCTCTGGGACCGCCCATTAGCCATGCTGCTGATAGGAGTACTGCTGCCCCTCGCGTCTGTGGTTATCCGGTATCTCATCTCCAATAGATGGCATACCTCGCATGCAGACGTGCTCGCTAACCTGCGCCTTGCAAATATGTGGGAGTGGCCTTTGCTGGCTGCTGGTCTTGTCTACGGCGTAGCACTTTCAGTTCATGACGTCACAACCTCTACAGGCGCTTTTGCGTATGCGCTGCACGTGAATGTTCCGGTTGCGCTGGAAGTAGCTCTGCTGTCGCTGGCCTGGTATGCATCCGCTGCGCTTGCGCGGGTGAAGCTGTGGCTTGTGCCCGCCGCAGGTTTTGCTATTGGCTCGTTACTCATTCCTACCAATTCCTTCTGGGTATTGATCGCCTTGACGCCTGGGCTAGCCCTTTTGGGTGCCGGCATCAGTCGTCTTGCCGGCAGGGATTGGGCCTTGCCCCTGTACGTCACCGCCTTGCTCGCTGCTGTGATGACTGGATATACAGGCTTTACCCAGGGTCACCTGGTCGCTACTGCCTGGGCTTTGCTCGGCTTCGCGGCACTTGCCTACGCTATCGGTGTGTTAGAAGATGCGCTGGTGGCCATGTGGATCATGCCGGTCTTTGCCACCTGGTCGGTGATTGTCGCGGCCGGTTTCCTGGGTGATTTGTATCGTCCTCCCGTAGTGGCCCTGGCCTGTGCTGCGCTGGGTGTCTCGATTGGCTTCCTCAATCCTATTGCTGCGACGTTTTTCGGTTCAACGAGAAAGAACAGTGTACTCGCCTATGCTCTGCCGTTCTACGCGACTGCCCTTGCAGCGGCGGTGCTCACAGGTGTGTACGGCACGCTTGCCAACATCAACCGGCCTTTCTACGGGGCTGTTCCAGATGCAATGCTGCTCTATGCTGTAGTAACCTTTGCTGTACTGGTCTATGAGCGGCGACCCGGGTGGCTATGGCTGGTTGCTGGTTTCGGCATCTGGGGTACAGCGCTCGCGCTGCAATTGACAGCCTATTACATGCTTGGCATCGGCATAGGGGTAGCCGCGCTTGGCCTGCTTGTTGGTCACCTGTTTAAGCAGCCAGCCACACCAGTGTTCCGAAAATTCACCTGGAGTTGGCCGTGGTATACAACCGGCCTGGTCGCGGCGCTGCTGGTCGGTACCTGGAGATCTCTGCCCCTGGTTCAACCACTCACAGGCTTTATTGGCTATAGCCTGCTGGTATTCACTGCCCTTGCGCTCGTTATTATGCTCATTGAGCGCGTACCAGAACTGCTGCTGTTTCCTGCTGGCCTGGCAGCCTGGGCCATCTGGGTATGGGAACCTGCATTAGCCCTCGCGCCTCTGATGATTGCCTATAGCCTGCTGTGTCTGCTGGTCTTTGCAGCGCAGTTCACCTGGAGCATAGTTCCCCCGGCTTCGCGCTGGCTGCCCGCTACAACCCCACATGCCGTCCTCGGCCTGGGTGGTCAGGTAATTGTAGTGCTGGTAATCATCGCGCAGGGTGGGCTCTCCGCCGGCTCGGGACAACTGGTGCATGTGGGAGCAGGGGCATTGTTCGAGCTGGCAATCCTGCTCTTCTGGTATGGATACCTGTACGCGCGCAATGTTGCTCGTTTGAGCGCTTCTACGAACGATGAAGGGTTGCGTCAGCGGCGTGTACAGGCAGTGCGGCATTGGTGCTATTATGGCGCGGGATTGCTGCTTTCCCTGGTTGTCTCCTGGGAGCTGTCGGCATTTGGTCAGACGCGCTTCGATGTTCTCATGCTGGCTCCTGCCAGTTACCTCTCAGTAATGGCTCCGTTTCTTATGCGAGATGAGACCCTTCCAGAACGTCATTGGGCCGGGCAAGTTGTTTCACTGCTAGGCGCTGCCCTGCTCTTACTACCTGCGCTCTGGTTCAGCTTCAGTGATAGTAACCTGGTTCCTACGCTGGTCCTGGTAAGCGAGTCTCTGGCTCTACTGTTGCTGGGCATTGCGACACGTTTGCGCATCTTTGTCCTGGGCAGTGCGAGCCTGCTTGTGGTAGGTACGCTGCGAGCGCTCTTCCTGTCGACTCCGCCCTCGCTCGCTCTGATGGTGCTCGGTAGTACCCTGGTTGTCATAGCGACCGCACTGTTCCTTGTGCGTCGTAAACTACAAATCGCCTGGACGCAGTGGGAGTAGTCTCATCGAAGAGCAGAAGGCCATCCCGCAATGCCTGGGATGGCCTTCTGCTCTTTTAGTCAGACAAACTGGGGAAGCAAACGGCCAAGAGCCTGTAAAAAATACAAGGTTGAGCATAAAGATGGATGGATAACTACCGTCGCTCCTACAAGCTTTCATAACGAGTGAATAGTCCTATTCGAGGAGACTGTCTCATAACATGCTTTACGTAGATGGGGAGTCCAAACTGGCCCATCCCCTTGTCAGCCTCACCATTGCCTCCTACACTGAACAGTGGAGCATTTTCGCTCCAGCAGAAGTTCTGATGAAGGAGAGGAACACATGCTCATCTTTACCGATGAACAACTCCGATCAGCAGGGATTCGGAGTCTCTCGAAAAGGTGCTCGTACTGTTGCAAAGCCTTGAAGGAGTACCCTTGATCATGAGCGATGATGCCGGGTTGGCCGTCTTTCATGCTGCTTGCGCCGCGGAGCTGGCGGCCGAGATCATTGTCGATCTGTATACCTTCTTTCGGCCACCGGCGCCCTACCAGCAATTGTTCGTGCTCAACCTGCGGCATGCTGCTCCCGAGTCCGTGGAGGTGCCTCGATGCAGTCACAGGATGTAGAAGAGATCAAAGCCGCGCTGTATGAGCAAGCCTTCCACGGGTGTACACAGGTGCGGTGTCCACGGGGCCAGGTCATGGCGATCCGAAGGAGGAAGGGGCAGCTTCTGGCTCTTTGCCGTGGATGGAGGCGCTGGTATGAGGTTTCGGGGGTGACG
>Ga0207646_10004951_pt1 | contig 14234 bp, 11 predicted proteins | sample KBSK5502metaG_FD_184343 | JGI IMG/M metagenome (GOLD analysis project Ga0207646, IMG submission 184343) | Corn, switchgrass and miscanthus rhizosphere microbial communities from Kellogg Biological Station, Michigan, USA - KBS K5-50-2 metaG... | ecosystem: Host-associated > Plants > Roots >... | reverse complement strand
GACGCTGACGGCGCCGTTGCTGTTGACGATGGAGCAATTACCCGACGCGCTCGAGAGCTCAATTCGGCCGAAGGAATTGACGAGTTTGGCAGCGCCGGCATCACGAACGGTTAAGACTCCATGGCCGTTTTCAATTTGCGACCATCCGCGAACGCCAGAGACATCCGCATTGCCAAAATCATTATGCAGCCAGAGTGGAGCGTCCGCGGGCATGGCGACGTCGTAGTCCACGGAGTAGGAAGTGCGGCCGCCGATTCTAACGATGGGGAATTTGGTTTCAGGGTAGACGGTGCGGACGTGAACGCCATCACTGGCTTCACGCACTTCAATCTGGATTTTTTGCGCGAAGTCCTGAGCTTCCGCGTTCGAACGGGCCTGCACATGAATCTTCGCCGAGATTTTCAGTTCACGGCCGGAATTGCCGCGGATGTGAACTTGGCCCATGCGATGATCGAGGCTGAGCCCCTGCTTGCCGGACAGCGTAGCGGTTTTCTCAAAGTCGCGCGTCACCTCTTCTTGAGCGGGATCGCTCGCGACAGCGGGGACAGACGAGGCGAGGAGCAGAACGGCTGAGAAAAACCAGGCGCTGCGCTTGTGCGGCGTTCTGCTTGAACGGCTGGGAACGGGGAGATTCACTGTTTTGCCTCCAAAACTTGTTCGAGCGTGTCTTGTTTTTGCTGATACATCGCGAGGAGTTGTCGACGCAGGTGCCCGTTGGCGGGATTCACTCCGGCCTGGGATTTCAAATCGGCGATGGCGTTATCGAGAACCAGAAGTTTTTCGCGATAGTTGGCCATGAGCGGAGCCGAAGAATTTAGGAGTTGCGGACGCGCCTGCGCATCAAGCTTGTCAATGGCGCGTTCGTAGGCGGCTTCAGCATTCTCGACCTCTTTTACGGTGGTGTCCTTCAGGAGAGCGGCCTGATCATCCTTGATGACGCGCGTCTTCGGTTTGACGATGACCCAGATCGCGGAGCTAGTGAAAACGATCAGAAGCAGAGCGGCGGCTGCAGCTTGCCATTGCAGTGAGCCAAGATTCCATGTTCTCGAAAGGCGTTGCCACCAGGAATCTTTTGATGCGGCAGATTGCTGCGACAGAGCTTGTTCTATGCGCGGCCAGAGAAAAGGAGAATCCCACTCCTCATGGAGTTCAGTAGCGGCCACGGAGAGATTTTTCCATGCGCGGAGTTCCTCGCCGCATACGGCACAGTTGGCTGCGTGAGCCTCGAGCGCGGTCCATTCTTCGGGGGCGCCATCGAGGAAGATTCGTTCGCGATCGTTACACGTAATGGTCATAAGGATTACCTTGCCTCCGAGGCGCTGCTGCGCGGCGCTTCGAGCGACTGGCGAAGATTTTTCTTCGCCTGAAAAAGCGTGTTCTTGGAGGCGGTTTCGCTGATGTCCAAAATCGACGCAATTTCGGAATGCCGAAAGCCTTCCACTTCATACAAAAGAAAAACGTCGCGCTGGTGGCGGGTCAATTGAGCAAGGGCGCGTTCGAGCGCGATTCGCAACGAAGGGTGCGCGGAAGCTGCGCGGGGTTCGGGGCGAGGGGATTCGTCCGGCTCTTCGTGCGCGACTTCCTTCTTGCGCATGCGACTGCGACGCGCGTCGTAGCAGGTATTGACGAGAATCCGGAAAGACCAGGTGGCGAAACTCGATTGGCCGCGGAAGCTCGAAATGCTGCGCTGAATTTTGACGAAAGTGTCCTGGACGGCGTCTTCGGCGTCACTTGTTGTGCCAAGAAGATTGCGGGCGATACCCTTCATTCGCGAGCCGTGGAGGTGGTAGAGGCGTTCAAAGGCGCGCAGGTCGCCGGCCTGACAGGCTGCGGCCAGCGCCGCGTCGTCCGCCCCAAGCGTGGACAAATCGGCGGCAGGTGAGGGGGCACCCTGTTCAAACCCCGATGGCGTCAATCGCGTCCCTCCGTGGTGCATCTCCCGGCAATGGGGATGATTCTGACGCAGGGTTTCTACGCACAACTTCGTTAGCTTGGGGCTCCTAAAACAAGGCCCGAAACCCTGAGACCCGGGAGAGATTCTAGCTTCCCAGGGCAGCGCAAGTCGCATGGTTCCCATCCGCGTCTCCCTCTAGGTATAGACGACGCACGCGAGGAGAATGTCAGGGCGAAGGAGCCGCGTTTGTGTGGTTAGAAGACAAAGAAACGAAAGAGTTTAGTGAATCGTAGAGGCGTCAGCGGACGGCTTTGGGCCGAGCGAGAGATAGATTTTCCCGTGCAACAGGCTGTTTTCATGATCGATGAGAAGACGTGACACGGGATCCGTGTCGGCGATGAGGAGTCTCGGATTGCGCGCATTGGCGGGGAGATCGAAGACGAAAGCGGTTGAATACGATTCGCCCGGGCGAAGAGGCTGGCTTAGCGGAGTAGATGTTACCCGCAGTTCCGCTGCGATCTGAGGCCGAGCTAGATAGTAACGTCCGCGGTCGTCCACGAGTTTAACGACGCGCGGATTGGGTGTCAGCGGATAATTGCCGCGAAAAGGTGCGATGGAATGTTCGTCAAACCAGGTTTTCAGACCTACGATGACAAATCGTCCTTGTGCTGTGATCGGTTTCGTCTCGGGACCGAGCGTCGATGCCTCCGTGACGCGCTCAATCGAATAGGCGATGTGGCAGTCTGCTTCGCAGAAGTATTTCGAGTTGCCAGGAGGCAGGGTCGTGTCGGGGCTTAGGAGCGCCACGGCGAACAGCAGCGCGACGTAGCCGATGCCGGTGAGCGCGCCGCCTGCGGCTGCGAACCTTGCAATGCGCGCAGACTTCCTGATCATCGCTACTGCGGCTACAAGCACGCAAATGAAAATCACAAAGGCGCTGCCAAGAAATACGAGAGCGACCAAATGAGCGTAACGCGGCGTCTCTGCCATGTGCGCCTCCAATCGGGCAGATTTCAGAAATTCTCCGCAGCCAGCTCTTGAGGGAGTGCACCGCGCGTGCGTTGGCGCCGAGAAAATTCCGCAAGCGCTGCGCGAAGATCGGCGACCGAAAAATCCGGCCAGCGCTGGTCCAGGAAAACGAGTTCGGCAAACGCACATTCCCACAGAAGAAAATCGGAAAGCCGCTGCTCGCCACCGGTGCGAATCAGGAGATCGACGTCGGTTGAGCCGCCGCGCGAAATTTCCGAGAGGACCTCCGAAAAGGATTCGAGAGAAAGTTCCGTGGCCTTGTAATAGCGGCGCGCGGCGAGATAGATCGTTTCGCGCGCCGAATAATCGATGGCGAGACGAAGATGAAGACGCGTGCCACGCGCCGTGGCGGCTTCGGCGTCAGTAATGGTTTGCCGCAACGTGGAAGGAATGCGGTCGCGCCGGCCGATGATGCTGATGCGGACCCCGTTCTCAACGCAGCGGGTCGTTTCGGTGAGCAGGTATTCATGCAGGAGACGGAGGATCCCATTGACTTCCGCCGTTGGACGTTTCCAATTCGCTGAGGAGAGCGCGAAAAGCGTGAGCGTATGGATACCGAGTTTGGGAGCAGCTTCGATGATGGAACGGCTGGCTTCGGCGCCGGCGCGATGCCCGGCCGAGCGTGGCAAGCCGCGTGAACTAGCCCAGCGACCGTTGCCATCAGTGATGATAGCGACGTGGAGGGACGGAGGCGGAGTGACCGGAGGAGCGTTGAGAATGTGCTGCAGGATTACATGTTGAACGGTCATGGTGTGATTCCTTCTCCGCCGCGGAGAGTTTAGATAAATTGCTTTATACTACAAAGTACTGGGGCAAATTTTTTTAGCCTTCGCGCGTTGCGCGGATCAATGCCTCCATGTGGTTCAAGTAGCGCTCCAGCGCTTTGCGGCCTGCAGCCGTCAGGCGGTATTCGGTTTTGGGCAAGCGGCCGTCGAAAGACTTGCTGCAAAGGATGTAGTCGGCTTCTTCAAGGCGGCGGGCGTGCACGCTCAGGTTGCCGTCCGTGGTTTTCAGAAGCGCTTTTAATTCGTTGAAGGTTAGGGAGCGGTTGACCGCCAGCGCGCTTACGATACCGAGACGAATGCGCTCATGGATCAGACGATCCAGATCTGGGGAGACCGCTTCGCGGTTGTGTTCCTTAAGCGAACCGAGCGAGCTGGGGCGTGCCCCATGGTCGTTTCGAATTGTAGATGACTTGGACATGCGAATTTTCGTCAGCCTCCATGCCGCTGGGCGATCCAGATGCCGAATCCGATCTGGACGAAACCAAAGCCGAGAGCCATAAACAGGTCGCCCATCGTACGCGGAACGAAAAGTGCCGCCGCGCCGAGCAGCATCAAACAAAGTCCCATGATGGGAACAACGCGAACCGAGAACGAACCGGCGGTGACAATTGCCGCTCCGTACAGAAGCAGCCACACTCCCGGGAGAAGAGCGTGAAAACCGGCGTGGGCGAGCGCGAACGTCAGAAGCCCGCCGACCACGATGGGAGGAGCAAAGCTCAAGAGAAATTTACGGCCTGGGCCGGAAAGCAATTTCGCGTTGGCGCGATGGGCTTTGGTGGCGGAGGCGGGCGCGGCGATGGCCACCGCGACGAATGCCTCGATGAGCCAAATGGAAAGCCAGCGTTGGGGCGTGTGCTGGTGAGAAGCGGAGTAGGCCGCGACAAGCGCGGTCAGACCCATGGCTACGCCGCCCCAGCCCGGAACCGCAGTGAATTCGCCGGCGCGCTCCATGGTTTCGCGGATGTAGCGGAGATGGTCGGCAGCACGGACGTCGATGGGGATCGGTGCGGGAGGAGAAGAGCGAAGCGGTCCTGGAATCGCCATGGAAGCGAGGATAGCGGGAAGAGAAACCCTTGTCAAGTACTTTATAATACAAAGTGAAGGAGCTATTTGTGCCGGCGATAGCGACCGAGAAGAGAGTTCCAGCGAATGGCGAACACATCAACGAACATTTGAATGCTGTCGCGCATCATGTTGATCTTGGTTGCAGGCGAATGCGACCAGCGCACGGGAATTTCGGTGGCCTTCAGGCCATGGTGGCGCGCCAGGTAGAGCAATTCGGGGTCAAACCCGAAGCGTTCGATGCGTTGCTGTTCGAAAATGATGCGGCATCGTTCACGGCGAAACGCTTTGAAGCCGCACTGGGTGTCCACGAACGGAAGCCATAAAACAATTCGAACGATGCGATTGAAAATGATTCCGGCAAATTCGCGAAAGAGTGACTCATGTACTTCAATGAGGTCGCGATTCAGCGCGCGCGATCCGATGGCGATATCGTACTGCCGCAGTGCGGACAGCAGTTTATCGGCTTCTTCAATGGGCGCGGAGAGATCGGCGTCGGTGAAAAGAACGTACTCGCCCCGGGCTTCCCGCATGCCGTGACGCACACTGTAACCCTTGCCGCGGTTCTCGCCATTTGTCAGCACGCGAAGATTTGGGATACGGTCAGCGAACGATGCCGCGACTTCGGCAGTGCGATCGTTTGAGCCGTCATCTACAACCAAAACTTCCGTACTGCAGTTCGCGGAGCTGACGTAAGCCGCGATGAGATGCAAAGAAGCTGGAAGGCGAACTTCTTCGTTGAAGGACGGAACGATGATGGAGAGTTGGAACGCGGATGTTTCACTCTTGGACGATCGACCTGTCATCGTTTTAGGCCTGGCGCTGGAGCGAGGGCCTGCCTTTCCCAGGCGCGCGTGTTCAGAATTTCCTCTATTTGCGAAAGAGCAAAATCACACTCCTCGTCCTGATTGTAAAAGTGAGGAGAGATACGGATACCGGCTTGCGGGCGGTAGTCAACGAGGATTTCTCGCGCCAGCAATTCGCGGCAGACTTCTGAAGCGTGCGGACAATCGACCGAAACTGTTCCGCCACGATCCGCGGGATTTTGCGCGGTGTTGACGCGCCAGCCGCGCGCACGAGCGCCTTCAAAGAGGCGCGTGGTCATGCGGATGGATTTTTCGCGAATGGCTCGCGAGCCAACGTTATTTAGAATTGCGAGCCCCGGCTGGCAAGCATAGAGCGCAGGAATGTGAGGTGTTCCGTTCAGGAAGCGGTATGAATCTTCGCGTGGATCGATTTCCCCGGGCTCGAAATTGAAAGGGCGTCGATGGGCGAGCCAGCCCGTCAGCGCGGGGCGCAATTTGTGGCGCAGGTCTTCGCGCGCGTAGAGATAGGCCACGCCGGGACCGCCGCATAGCCATTTGAGTGCGCCGCCCACGGCAAAATCCGCACCGAGGCCGCGAACGTCGACCGGTACGGTGCCGGTAGCCTGGAACACATCGAGGATCACGTGAGCGCCGACGCGGTGCGCTTTTTCGATGATGGCCTTGGCGTTGACGATGAAAGAGCTGCGGAACAGCACCAGTGAAATAGGAACAAGCAGAGTCGTTTCGTCAATCGCCGCGAGAAATGTTTCAAGGTCGAACCGGATGGGATCGCCGCTGGGCACAAGTTCGACACGCGCTCCGAAACGGCGTTGCTCGTGATAAAAATATTGCACTGACGGAAATTCGAGATCGGTCATCACAATCTTGTCGCGCGGGCCACGGAAATCAAAGCATGAGGTGATGACTGCCTGCGTGGTGGTGACGTTTTGGTGGAGAGAAATTTCCTCCGGTGCCGCTCCGATCAGCGGAGATATCTGCTCGGCGACCGCACCGGCCAGATCCCACCAGGAGTCTTCCCAAGCGCGCACGCCGCGTTCGCCCCACGCGTCGGCGTATGAGTGCAACGAGTCGTATACTCCGCGCGGCATCGCGCCGAGCGAGTTGCTGATCAAATATGTTGTGCGATCCAGGATCGGGAATTCACCGCGCCAGTTGAGCAGTTCATCCATGAGGTGCGGCTCCCGCAGCAGACTTGGGGGGCTGAAACTTTCGCCAAATAAAGTAACACACGGTAAGGAAGACGAGCCACGGCGGGCCGGAAAGAAGAGCGACGTGGAAGTCTGGGATCCACCAGGTGGAAACGAGCACCGCCAGCAGCGCGAGAATGCCGAAAATCGAGCTCCAGATTCCTAGCGGCGCGATGCGAGCGATGGCGCGATTTTCTTTCACGGTGCGCAGGCGAAAGGCGATGTGAGTGGCGAGCGTCATGAGCCAAATAAAGGGACCGCCGAAGAAAGCAACACCGATGAGAAACACAAAAGCAGTTCGCTCGAAAATCTGAGCCAGAACCAGAGCAAGAGCCATCCCGACGCTGGAGGCGAGGACAGCGGCCACCGGCATCCCGTTCTTGCTTAGCTTGCCGAGTAGCGCGGGCGCAAAGCCGCCGCGAGCGAGCGAAAAAAGCATCCGCGCGGTGAAGTACAGATTGCACAAGGCGCTCGAGAGCGCTGCAGAAAGCACTACGAAATTCATGACATGACTTGCGGCGGGAATGCCAACGCGTTCGAAGACACGCACGAACGGGCTTTCGCCGAGCCCGATCTCCGTCCACGGAACGATGCCCACGACGAGCGCCAATCCGCCGAGATAGAAAAGAGCGAGATAACCCAGAGTACGACGTAGGGCGCGCGGAACCGCTTTTTTGGGATCGGCGGCTTCGCCGGCGGTGACGCCCACAATCTCCAGTCCGAGATAGCTGAAGATGGCCATCACGACGCCGAAGCCGACGCCGCGCCAACCGTGTGGTGAAAATCCGCCATGCGCTGTGAAATGGGTGAGGCCGATGCGAGGAAAACCCAAGCCAAAAAGAAGCATCGCGCCCAGAATCAGGAATGCAACGATGGTGACCACCTTGATCATCGCGAACCAATACTCGATGGAGCCAAAATTTTCTATGCTCAGCGTATTTACGAGAATAAGAAGAGTGGAAAATCCGGCGATCCAGATCCAGCCGGGCGCGCTGGGGAACCAGAACTCGCAATAGATGGCGGCGGCGACAACTTCACTGCCAACAACCATGACGAGACAGAGCCAGTAGGTGTAGCGCACGGCGAAGCCCGCCCACGGATGCAAATACATTTCCGCATACAGGCCGAACGAGCCGGCTGCGGGATGCTCGACCGCCATTTCCGCCAGCGCCCACATCACCGTGAGTGCAATGACTGCTCCTGCTGCGAAGCTGAGAAGAACTGCTGGGCCGGCGAGCTTCACGCTAATGGCGCTGCCGAGGAAAAGTCCTGTGCCGATGGTGCAGCCGAGCCCGATCATCGCGACCTGGCGCTGCGAGAGGCGTTTGTGCAGACCAGCTTCGCGTTTGGCGATGTCCAGCGGTTCGCTCTGTTGCGGGATTGCCGTCGATGGCAGCTGGTCTTGCGCTTCGGCGCTCATGGCGCTGCATCGTAACAAACGCGAAGCGCAAAAACCTAATCTATCTCGAGTTACGATGGCGATGTGGTCTGATGATTCAGCTTATCGGGCGTTTGAAAAGCGACACCACGTCCGCGCTAAGATATGATTTCTCGATTCACGTGGGAAAACTTCATGAGCATCGATCAGGATCTTGAAAAGATTGCGCTGCAGGAGAGACGACTGCAATTCAAGCATTTCGATTCAGGAGTGGCATGGGCTGTGGGTTGCGCTCTGAAAGCGGCCGCGGAAAAAACTCAAGCCGCAGTGGCCATTGACATCCAACTGCACGGGTTTCCTCTTTTTTCGCATGCCATGGCAGGAACCACACCGGACAATCTGGAGTGGATTCGCCGCAAGCGAAACGTTGTGATGCGCTATCACCGCAGTTCCTACGCCATTGGGTTGAAGCATGAGCGCGCCAACACGACTCTACAGGGCACGACTGGCCTCGATTTGAAGGACTATTCGACCCATGGCGGCTGCTTCCCGATTTTCGTCGCGGGAACAGGATGCGTCGGCACGATAACCGTTTCTGGCCTGCCGCAGCGCGAAGACCATGGGCTCGTGGTGTCCGTACTTCAGGACTACTTGCATTTAACAGGCGAAGACCTGGCGCTTGACCCGCCTGCGAAAGCTTGACTTGAAAGCCGCGTGAAAACGCATCTCGAATAAACAGCAACCCTCAGGTTGCCTGGAAACGTGCTGCGAGGTCACGAGGCTTACCTGGGTCCTGCTGGCCCGATCCTCAAATGGTTCATCGACGCTGAATGCACGCTTGCCACTCCTGGTAACTTGTCACTTACCGGCCTCTGATGGAAAGCGCAAGCCAAAGGTTTTTCGTCCGCTAAGAATCCTGCCACCAAAACCTTTCCCAGCAGGAACCTAAGGTCTTATAATTCGCGCCGTGGCACTCCCTTCCCTCTTACCGCTACGTGAGCGGATCTCGGCGCGACTGGCTCAGCTGTGGATGAGCGTCGTGCTTGCGGGCTTTGTCGTGATTAGAGTTTTGCTCTCAAGCTCCGGCCACAAACTGTGGTTCTGGTGGAGGGCGCATTAAGGCATGTTTCTACTTGCCCTGAAGGCCTCCATCGGGATTCTACTTTTGGTCATGGCCTCGTTGGGAATTGGCTGCTGGATCTCCCGCCATCTTGCCAACATTTATGGCCAATTCGACCGCTTTGTATTCGGGCTGCTAGGCGGTTTCGGACTGCTCTCGCTTGCGCTGTTTTTAGTTGGACAATTTTCGTTTACACGAGAAAGCGTTCTGATCGTGCTCGGTCTTTCGATAGTCGCCTCAGCGAAAGAAATTCGAGATTTCATCAGGCACGGCAGCGCAGTCTTGGTCGAAGCATTGGGTAATGCCCCCAAAATCCCATTGTGTCTTATCGCCCTCATCGTTGGCATGACCGGGGTCGTCGGCCTTGGAGAGATGACAGGAGACTGGGCGAACGACACGATCGCGTATCACCTGCTCGGACCTAAGGTGTGGCTTCGAAACGGTGTAATTCGCCCGGTCGCGGATAATTGTCATACGGCGTTCCCGCAAACCGCGGAAACCGTGTATGGCGCCCTCCTGGCGATCGGAGGGAATCGAGCCCCCAGATTTTCGGGCTTCCTAACCTTTGGAATGCTGCTTTTAGCGGCAGCGTCTTTAGCATTGCGAAGCGGACTAAAACCCAGCCAGGCATGGTGGGTAGCAGCACTGATTGCGACGATGCCCGCGGTTTATAGCGGATCGGTGAACGGTTTTGTGGACGGCATCTATGCCTCATTCGTCTTGGCTGCGATTCGAGTAGGCATTGACGCCGAGCGAACGCGCGATTGGGCGGTCTTCGGCATCTTTTGCGGGCTGGCCATGGGCACCAAGTACACCGGTATTCTCGCGCTACCGGCTCTGATCGTTTGCGCAGTTTGGATACGCAACCGTCTTCGACAGAGTGGCTGGCTAGAATCTCTTAGGGGCGTAGTTGTGGCAATCGGCCTTGCATGCGTGGTTGCAAGTCCTTATTACTTACGGAATTGGATTTTTCTCGGATGCCCTATTTACCCACCGCCTCCCGGTCTTGCGCGCATTTGTTCACCTAGGTATTTGTCTTCTGACGCGATTGCTCAATTCCATGCCTACATATATCAGCGTGGCCAAGGGCTGGGACGCGGCCTGGCTGCGTTTTTTCTCTTACCGTTTAATTTGACCTACCACACCTCAAATTTTCATGGAGCTGGAGGCATCGGGCTCGCCCCGCTCGCTTTTGCACCGATTGGACTGATTGCCTGCCGCAAAAACCCGATCGTAAGAATGCTTGCAGTTCTCGGGTTCATACTTCTTGTCATCTGGTTTGTTACGCAGCAAGAGTCCCGTTTCCTAATTCATGTTTATGTGATCGCGACCATACTTGCGGTATTCGGCTGGCATCATGCGATTTCGAGCCGATTACCAGCGTCGCGTATTCTGGCAACGGCGATTGTTGCGACATCCGTTAGCTATGGGATGTTCATGCTTGGCAAGTACTGGCCTGAAGGCGTACGCGTGGTTTTTTCGTCGAAATACGCGCAGGAAGGACGAAACCGAGACATTCCCTATCTGAAGAGCTTCGAATATCTGAATACGTCTCCCTCTGTAAGACGCGTGTTGATTCTTGATCGCAGCGTCACGCCGTATTACTTGGATAAGGATTACGTCCAGCCCGAAGGACGGTGGGGCGAACGAACGCTCCCAGGCGCAATCTCGTCGCTGCAGGCGCTTGGGAACGCTCGGGAACTTGGTATTTCGCACATATTGGATGTCAATTCTGAGATAGGTCCGTTTCAGGTTGATGAACATTCACAGGGACTTACCCTGATCGTCGACTCGCAAAACCAGAGAGTCTATCGCGTTGACTGATGTTTCGGTCCTCGAAGCCCCGATTCGATAGCACGGCCAGCAGGTTCTTAGGCCAACTGTCTCGCCGCCCGTGCCCGAGCGGGACAACCACGCTCGGCGAGTGCTAGCATACGGCGACTATGAAATTCTCTTTGAAAATGTGTGTCTGTTCGATTTTTTCTGACTCGCTTTTGCTGACACTGTTAACAGCCGGCTCTGCTGTGGCCCAAAACGGGGTACAAGCTGCGACGCAAACGATGGGCCAGACTGCGCAGGTCTTCCGTCTTGATGGCGGCAATGCGACCTACGCGTTCGGAGTGAACGAGCGCGGGGAGTTGCAGACACTCTATTGGGGCGGGCGGATTGGGGAGCGTGACAGCGTACCATCCGCGCATTCAAATCCGGAGGCGGCTTCGTTCGATTCGCCGTACACCACGACGCCGCAGGAATACGCAGCGTGGGGCGCGGGATTGTTTACCGAGGCGGCGTTGAAAGTCAGTTTTGCGGATGGCAATCGCGATCTGGTGCTGCATTTCGTGCGGGCTTCGCCGAATGGCCCGCAATCACTCGATGTGCTGTTGAAGGATATTTCGCGTGAGATCTATGTGACGCTGCGTTACTCGATTGACCCCGAAAGCGGCATCCTTGCACGTTCGGCGAGCATTGAAAACAAAGAAAAGCAGCCGATCACGATTGAACAGGCTGCTGCCGCGCAGTGGACCCTACCTCCCGCGCGGTACACGTTGAGTTATTTGACAGGCCGCTGGGCTGGCGAGTGGACGCTGAATCAGGAGCCAATCGTCGGCGGGGCCCGGGTGATCGAAAGCCGCCGAGGATCGACCGGCCATCAAGCAAATCCGTGGTTTGCGATTTCGCGCGACGCGAGCCATTCCAGCACCGGACCAATCGTCGCCGATGAGGAGCACGGGGAAGTCTGGTTTGGCGCGCTGGCGTGGTCCGGTTCGTGGCGGATATCGGTCGAACGGGACCAGCTCGATTCGGTGCGCGTGACCGGCGGCTTCAATTCATTTGATTTTGGCTACAAATTGAATCCGGGCGAGAGGCTCGAGACACCAATTTTTTATGGAGGCTACTCGGATCACGGTTTGGGCGGCGCGTCGCGCTTGCTGCACGACTTCGAGATCGCGCACATTCTGCCGCAAGCGCCGGACCCGAAACTACGTCCCGTGATTTACAACTCGTGGGAGGCAACGGAATTTAATGTGGACGAACCGAGCCAGGTGGCGCTGGCGGAAAAAGCGGCTTCGATCGGCGTGGATCGATTTGTGATGGACGATGGCTGGTTCGGCCAGCGCAAGAACGATCATTCCGGACTCGGCGATTGGTATGTGAATGCGGAAAAGTTTCCGCACGGCCTGAAGCCACTGATCGATAAAGTCCATGCGTTGGGCATGGATTTTGGACTGTGGGTCGAGCCGGAGATGGTCAATCCGGATTCCGATCTGTATCGAAAACATCCGGACTGGGTTCTGAATTTTCCGGGGCGGCCGCGTTCGGAGTCTCGCAACCAACTTGTTCTGAATCTGGCGCGCTCGGATGTGCGGGATTACATTGAGGGATTTCTCGACAAGTTGCTGACGGAGAACAATATTGCGTTTCTCAAGTGGGACTATAACCGCAACTGGGCCGAGCCGGGCTGGGATCAGGTTCCTCGAGACGAGCAAAAACGCGTGTATGTGGAATTTATCCGTAACTTGTATTCGATCCTGGGGAACCTCCGCAGGAAGCATCCGAAAGTTGAGATTGAATCGTGTTCGGGCGGGGGCGGGCGTGTTGACCTGGGAATCCTGCGTTACACCGATGAAGTTTGGCCCTCGGACAACACCGATCCATTTGACCGCTTAGCGATGCAGGATGGCTTTAGCTACGCGTATACGCCGCAGATCATGATGGCTTGGGTTACGGACTCACCACACTGGGGCAATGGGCGGACAACTTCGCTTACCTATCGAATGTTGAGCTCGATGCAAGGTTCGTTGGGAATTGGCGCGAATCTGAATCGCTGGAGCGCCGAGGATTTTTCTACGGCGAAGCGGCTGATTGCGGCGTATCACTCCGTGCAACGAACGATTGTCCGCGGCGATCTCTTCAGGCTGATCAGCCCGCGCGATGGCAGCGAATTTTCCTCCACTGAGACTGTTTCGAACGACAAGAATCAAGCGGTCGTTTTTGCGTTCGCTCATTCCACGCAGAAAGGCCGCGGGTTTCCGTTGCTGCAACTCGAAGGGCTTGACCCGGATGCTGAGTACAAGCTCAGTTGGATCGAAGGCAAGGCGCGGCCAGGAACTCCGGCGAGCGCTTCCGGTGCGTGGTGGAGGCGCCACGGCCTGCAACTGGAACTGCGCGGAGACTTTCAGGCAGCCGCGTTCCGGCTGGATCGTCAATGATAATTGTTGATGGGCAGCGAAGAAGTTCACCGCGGCGGATTGGTTTGGAGTGGCTAAGAAACGCGCTGCCGAAAGACGCAACGAGCGCAAGTCCCTCCTGCGACTCATTTCGGGTCGGAACCAAGCGATTGCGAATCCGCCCCCCAAAACACTTTGCCGTGAATTGTTTCGCTCGAAAAAGCACCTCCTGCCGTAAGATCTGCATCTGATTGTCATGGCTTCGACCTCACCCAATCCGAGTCTGACTTCGCGCGAGTTGCTTGCCGCTTGGCGGAGGATTTTGGTCGGTAGTGTCCCCATGTTGTCCATTGAGATCACTCGTGAGTGCCCGCTCAGCTGTCCCGGATGCTACGCCTACGGTGAGACGCACTTGGGGAGCGGGGTCACCCTGCGCGAATTGAAGGATCTGCGCGGAGACGCGCTGGTCGAAGGTGTGTTAGACCTCGTGCGAAAGCACAAGCCCGTCCATGTTTCCCTGGTGGGCGGAGAGCCTTTGGTTCGGCATCGTGAGCTGAGCAGGATTCTTCCGGCTCTCAGTGAGATGGGCGTGTTCACACTTGTCGTTACGAGCGCTGTGATTCCCATCCCGGCGGAGTGGATGAAAATCCCTCGTTTGCGGGTAGCGGTATCAGTGGACGGGCTGCCGGAACATCACGACGTGCGGCGCAAACCGGCAACTTACGAACGCATTCTCAAAAACATCGACGGCCGCGAGATCAATGTCCATTGGGTCATTACGCG
>Ga0207646_10004950_pt1 | contig 14240 bp, 13 predicted proteins | sample KBSK5502metaG_FD_184343 | JGI IMG/M metagenome (GOLD analysis project Ga0207646, IMG submission 184343) | Corn, switchgrass and miscanthus rhizosphere microbial communities from Kellogg Biological Station, Michigan, USA - KBS K5-50-2 metaG... | ecosystem: Host-associated > Plants > Roots >... | reverse complement strand
GAGTGCTGTTTTATTTGCGTCAGTGCTTGTGAAGCGGGTGAGCATGCCCGTATCCGTGGTGCCCACAGCGATTACGTTTACGCGAACCCCACTTTCCGCAACTTCCAGTGCGGCGGACTTTGTCAGTCCTTCCACTGCATGTTTGCTGGCCACATAAACGGACGCACCGGCAGCGCCGACACTGCCGTAGGTCGATGAGATATTGACGATGCTTCCGCTGCCCTGCGGCAGCATTACCCGCAGCTCGTGTTTCATGCTTAACAGCACACCAAGTACGTTGGTGTCGAACGTAGCGGCGTAGCTCTCCGCGGTCTGTTCTGTTACGAGGCCCGGCAAGCCTTCCGTGCCGGCATTGTTGACGGCGATATCCAGTCGTCCGAAACGCTTGATCACCTGGTCCACAAGGTCGCGCACGTCATCGTCCTTGCGGACATCCGTACGAACAAAAAAGGCCTCTGCTCCGAGGGCTTGTAGCTCTGCAACTAGCTCTTGTCCCTGTTTATCGCGACGACCAGACACAACAACGCGTGATCCTTCTTTCGCAAAAACTACCGCGACAGCGCGACCGATTCCGGTCAGTGCGCCGGTAATCAAAACAACTGGTGAACTCATGGCATTACCTCCATTTTGATCTGGACCCATGCAGGCTGGGCATGACTGGAAGCTGACAAGCCGCTCTGGAGTAACTCAGATCACTTCGTTAGATGGGAACGCTAGCCGTTGGTAGCGGGGTTGAAGCATACTTTGTTACGCTGCGAGCTATGCTCAATGAGCATGGGAGTGAGAGTGGAACTACGACACCTCCGCTATTTCGTTGCAGTAGCCGAGGCCGGAAGTCTGACCGTGGCAGCAGAGCAAACGCTGCACACGTCTCAACCTTCGTTGAGCCGGCAGATTCGAGATCTCGAGGACGAGGTAGGTGCGCGACTCTTGACGCGCCGCGCTCGGGGCATCGAACTGACGCCGGCTGGCCGAGCCTTTCTGGAACACGCCCGCTCGGTGCTATCGCAGGTTGCGGCTGCAACCGAAGCTGCTCGCCGGGTCGCTCATCCCACGAAGCCATGCTTCTCGATCGGCTTTCTGACCGGACACGAATCGGCGTGGATGCCCGAAGCGTTGCGGATCCTGCGCGACGAACTGCCCAACATCGACGTGATGATTTCGAGTCAATACTCGCCACCGCTGGCCAATGCCCTGGTGAAGGGAACGGTCGACGCAGCTTTTCTTCGACGCGAACAAGGTGTGCCAGGGTTGGTGTTCCGTTCTCTCGTCAAGGAGCCCTTGGTGGTGGTCTTGCCGAGTGACCACCGTCTCGCTGCGCGCAAGGCCATCAGTCCTGGGGATTTGGTGGGCGAGACGTTCGTGGGCGTGTCGCACACGGCTCCTGTGCTGCGTGCGATCATCGACGATTACTTGAAGCGGTCCGGAATCCATATCACGTCAGCTCACGAGACGGAGCACGTCGTCATGGGAGTGTCCTTAGTAGCGTCGACGGGCGGTGTAGCGCTGTTACCTGCTTACGCCCAGAACTTCCTCACTCGGTCTGTAACGAGCCGTCCTCTCAAAGGAGACGCGCCGACTGTCGAGCTCGTCCTCGGCTACAAAAAGTCGAACGAGTCTCCGATCCTCAAGCTCTTGCTTTCGAGACTAGACGAGTTGGTCGCTCGTGTCTCGAAGAAGGCGCATTGAGCCCTCGTGTACAGCGGCGTTAGGTTTACCTGAGTGGTTTAGTTGTGAGCGTGCGAAAGACGTTGCCCAGATGCTTCCTGAGGAGAAACTTGGCGCACCGCCTCGCGAAGCCACGTGTGGCGTGCGTCGGTAGTGAGCCTCGGGTGCCAGACCATCAAGAAATGAAATGGATGTAACTCTTGGGGTGCTTTCACGAGTCGCAAAGTGGAATTCCTCTCCACCATTTGTCTCATGCCATTGGTCAGTGTGAGGACGAGCTCCGTGCCAGGAAGGCAACTAAGGGCCGCGCCAAAATAAGGCATGCGGACAGAGGAGCGGCGCTTGGCACCCAACGCGGCAAGCTGCTTGTCCGGGATGTTCTGCACACTCGGAAGAGTTGTGACCGTGAGATGCTCCGCAGCCAGGTACTGCTTCAGTGTGAGGCGGTCGCCAAACTTGCTCTGCCGGGCAACAGCGCAGATCCAGTCCTCGCGGTATAGTTTCTCCGAACTGATGTGAGAAGGCAGCAAGCCCTCGTCAATGTGGAAAATGAGGTCAAGTTTTCCGCGCTCCAGCATATCGACAGCATCAGACTGCCACGGTAGGAAATCAAAATTCACCTTAAACCGTTCGGTTGTATAGCGGCGGCACAAGTGCGGTAGTAGCGCCATGCAAACATTGTCCGGGCCAGAAATGCGGAAATTGCTCCGCTCCATTTTCGGATCGAAGGTGCTTGGCACAACCAGGCCTTCTATTTTGGGCAGGAGCTGTTCAAGTTCCTGGAGAATTTTGCGCCCTCGCAACGTGAGCTCGAACCCTGAAGACGAGCGAATCACCAGTTCGTCCTGAAACATGGCACGCGCGCGCTGAAGGGCGCGGCTGACGGCCGGTTGACTGAGCAATAGCCGGGCGGACGCTTTGGTGACGCTCTTTTCCTCGGCGATCACTGCAAAGATGATCAAGAGGTTCAAATCGACTTGTCGCAATTTCTCTAGACGCATACGCAGTATGACCATTATGCATGAGCCGTATGCGAGGTGGAAGCCATCTACTGGACTGTGGCAAGGATTATGGTCCACGGAAAAGAGGAATCTGTGACGCAGAGGAATCAAGAAATAGGGAGTCACGCGGCGTTATCCGAAAAACGAATTGTAGTGCTCGGCGGGTCGTCCGGTATCGGGTTAGCGGTGGCGCAACAGGTGGTAGCACGAGGCGCGCGAGCAATCATCGCGTCGAGTAACGCAGACCGGGTTAAACAAGCGGTCTCAACGCTCGACGGAAAAGCGGAAGGGCACACGCTCGATCTCTCGGAGGAGCGCGACATTCAGAATTTCTTTCAGAAGATCGGTGATTTCGATCACTTGGTCTTCACTGCCGGAGACACGCTGCAATTGAATGAGCTTGCAGCGACGGACCTCACCAAAGCCCGGCATGCTTTTGAGTTGCGCTATTGGGCCGCTCTGGCTGCGGTCAAGTATGCAAGCCCGCATATCCACAAAGGCGGTTCGATCGTGCTTACAACCGGAGTTGCAGGCCGGCGCCCGCACAAAGGATGGACACTGGCCGCCAGCGTCTGCGGAACTATCGAAGCCCTGACGCGCTCCTTGGCCGTCGAGTTAGCGCCCATTCGCGTCAACGCGGTATGTCCTGGCGTCGTTCGAACGAACCTCTGGCAAAGCATGAATGCAGACGCAAGGGAGCAGCTGTACGAAAGCGTTGGCAAGAGTCTGCTCGTGGGCCGGGTCGGCGAGGCATGCGAGATTGCGCGCGCCTATCTTTTCCTCATGCAGGAGGGATACAGCACGGGGCAGACCGTGGTGTTAGATGGCGGAGCGGTACTCGTTTAGGCGCATTGCGTTTTGGCACAGTTCTGGGATAGAAATCGCCGCTGAACCCCTCAATGAGACAAATTGGAATTGGCACACTTGCTGCCTAATCTTCCCTTGTAGCTGAATTTGATTTTGATCCGCGGAATAAGTCCCAGGTTACGAGCAGTATCGGCTCGAATGGGGACCAGCCCGCCGAGCAAGAGTCGGCGAGCCGCTCGCGCTACGACAGCTCTTCAAATGAAATCGGTAGCTCTCCCGATGCCTGGAGAAAAACTCATGGTTGCCGCAGCAAAGTTCGGTACAGCGCTTAGTTGTTCGATTTCCTTTTCGAAGTCTTCGGGCGCACGGTAGCCCAGAGCCGAATGTAAACGGCGTCGATTGTAGTACTGTTGAATGAATGCTTCGACATCCGTATGGAGGTGCCCCAAGTCCTGGTAGTCGTTGGCATGAATTTCTTCTCGCTTGAGCGTCCTCAGAAAGCTCTCGCAACTGGCATTATCGTAGGGGTTCCCCGGCCGGCTCATACTTGGAATTATCCTATTTTGTTGCAAGACCTTCAGATAGTCTCCAGACCAGTACTGCACGCCACGATCCGAATGATGTACCAGATTTGGCATTGGCTGTCGTTGGTCAATCGCCTGTTGCAGCGCCGCGACCGGCAGTCGGCTCGTGAGCGTCTGGTCGAGTGCCCATCCGACCATCTTGCGTGAGAATGCATCGAGAATCACTGCCAGGTATACGAATTCGCGTTGGAGACGGATGTAGGTAATATCCGCCACCCAGAGCTGATTGGTCCCCGTCAGCGTCATGCGGCTGGCAAGGTTTAGGTACGCCTCTAGATCACGGTTGAAATTTGTGCCGAAGAGGGTGCCTGGATGCGCGGATACTAGGCTATCTTCGCGCATGATGCGCAAGACGCGCTTGTGATTGACAAGCATCCCTCGCCTACGCAGCTCCGCTGTGATCCTCCGATAACCGTATCTCCGTCGATGCTCGACGGCAATCTCTTGAATCTGGGACCGCACTTCCATTTCTTCCTTTATCTCCGCCCGGCCTTTCAGACAACGATAGAAGCCTGCGCGACTTACCTGTGCAAGCTGGCACATCCGCTTGCCTTCTCGCCAGCAAAACCGCTCTGCCGGCGTCGAGCCTCGACTTTTTGCAAGGCACCTTTGAAAAAATCCACCTCCAGTGTTTTCTCTGCGAGCAATCGCTTCACCCGATTGACCTCCACGCGGAGTGTGGATTCGCTCCGCTTCGCTTGGGGCTGTTCCTCATCACAATCAATGGAATCAAATTGATCTCTCCATTTGTATAGAAGGCGTCGATGCACGCCGAGTTCTCGTGGCAGCGCCACGATGTTCTTGCAAGCTCGGAACCGCTCGACGGCCATTCGACGGACCTCATCTGGATACCGCCCCACTCGTCTCTTTGGCACTTGCAACTCCTTTCCTGCAAAGTGTGCCTTAGGAAAATGTCTCAATCCAGGGGGCACTCCAGGCTCGGATAAACTAATGGATCGTTTGGCTAAGTATTTGAAAAGTTTGGTCGGGGCGCCGAGATTTGAACTCGGGACCTCCTGCGCCCAAGGCAGGAGGCCCATCCAAAACAAATCCTCCGTTTTCAGCGTTGCTGCTGAAAAACAACAACTTAGTAGAGACCGTAGCATGTGGCTGGCTGTGTACAACTGTGCGAATGTGTCTGTAGGGTGGGCACAAAATTGGGTACATTTTTTGAGATAGAATTATTCCAACCATAACTGAATGTTTCCGGTTCGCTGACTTCCCAGGTCCGGGCCTCTGGCCCGGAATAACGTCCGAGTAGCTAACGTCACTCGGACCGAATATGCTTCAGCGAGCGAATTGACCGCCCATTCTTACCTATACAGGCGGAATTGAGTTTTAGAATTTCAGTGAATATTGCTGCGTATTTAGAGCCGCCAGGAAGAGGACGCCATGTGTGCTTCCAAGCCTCTCATTGACATCCACTCTGACCAATCTTTCCAACATTCATTCGAAGCGACGACCGGCACTCGTGGCGCAGCCCGTCGCAATCAGGTTACGGTTGGTGTCGAAGATTTCAAGCGTAACTGTGTCGGTGAACTCGTTCGCGTCGCTACTGAGCTCGATGGTACGCGTGAGCCTGTGTGTCTGTATCCAGGCTCCGGCGGGACTAAAAACGAAGGCCTCGGACACTGCGCTGTACGTGTTGCCGTTTGTGTGCCCCCAGACACCGACGCCGGGAGTGCTTAGGGCGGGGGGCTGGCCTGCGGTCGTATAGCTTAGCGTCCCCCCTTGGCCGAAGATAAACAGGGCCGGGAAGCTCCTCAGCGGCTCGCCGGTCTGACAGTTGCGGACCGTGAGCTGCACGCGCCACGTGCCCTCAATCCGACCGGCCTGCGATTCCGACTGAGCCCTGGCCTTTAGTCCAGACTCCAGAACCAGCATGCCCGCTAGAACCAGTGCTGCTGTTGCACCGAAAGCTGCAAAGTGCTTCAAATTTCTTGATGTCATACTGCTTTCTCCTTTTTGTTTTGAATATCGCTGATGCGTTCCGACCACTGCCGCGGCCAACAACGGCATCGTGACATGGCCCAGCCTTGATGACGATAGAGAGCGTCTGAAGTTAATCTGGAGTTTTTCTGAAGCGGCGAATAGAATGGCCGACAAAGATGGCATCTAGGCCTATGGCGCAGCCTGATTCACGCTCAAGGTTTCGATTTGGTGAGTTCGAGCTCGATATATCGGCCTACGAGCTGCGCCGAGGCGGGCAGCCGGTCCACCTTGAGCGCCACCCTATGGACCTGCTCATCCTTTTAGTAGAGCGCCGTCGTCAGCTCGTTTCCCGGGCCGACATCGCAAAGCGGTTGTGGGATTCGAGTGTATTCGTTGACGTCGAAACGGGAGTCAATACAGCGATCCGTAAGCTGCGGCAAGCTCTGCGGGATTCGCGTGAGTCGCCGGCATTCGTTGAAACAATTTCGGGCAAGGGCTACCGTTTCATCGCTCCGGTCAATGCGGTGCTCTCGGAGCGCCACCAGGAGGCCATCGAGTCGGTAGCCGTGCTGCCCTTCGCCAATGACAGCGCCGACCCCGACGGCGAATATTTGAGCGACGGCATCACCGAAACCCTGATCAACAATCTCTCGCAAATGTGGAACCTGCGTGTAGTAGCACGCAGTACGGTGTTCCGCTACAAAGGAAAAGAGGCCGATCCGCAAAAGGCCGGGAGCGATCTGCACGTTCGCGCTGTGGTCTCAGGGAGATTGCTGCAGCACGGGAGCACGCTGATCGTCCGGGTCGAACTGATGGATGTTGCGACCGGCGCGCAGCTCTGGGGTGGCCAATACAACCGCCAGGCGGAGGACGTTTTTCTTCTCCAAGGTGATCTTTCCAGGGAAATTTCTGAGAAGTTGCAGCTGCAGTTGACCGGCGATCAGAAGCAGCGATTAACGAAACGCTACACCGAAGACGCCGAAGCGTATCGGCTTTACCTGAAGGGACGCTACCACTGGAACAAACGGAACCCAGAAGGTTTGCAGAAAGCCGCTGAATGTTTCCGGCAGGCTCTCGACAAGGACCCAGCTTATTCGCTGGCTTATGCAGGTTTGGCTGACACCTACCCCTACTTGTCGTTTTTCCATGTGGTTCCTCCGCGTGTGGCCATGCCGGAAGCGAAGACCGCGGCTGCCAAGGCGCTGGAGATCGACGACCATCTCGCGGAAGCTCACGTTTCTCTGGGATACGTCAGCTTCACGTACGATGGAGATTGGTCGACCGCCGGAAAGCATTTTGAGCAAGCCCTCGCCCTGAATCCAGCTGATGCCGGAGCCCACACCTTCTATGCTTTTTATCTCAGCTCTCTCGGGCAATCAGAGGAAGCCCTGGCGGTTGCGAAACGCGCCCTGGATCGCGATCCTGCTTCCCCCGCTGTCAGCCATAGCCTGGCGGTGCAGTTTTACCTTGCAAGGCAATTTGACAAGGCGATTGAGCAGGCTCATAACACACTGGAGATGGATGCGCATTTTGCCATTTCGTACCAGGTGCTGGGAGAGGCGTATCTCTCGAAAGGAATGTACCGAGAAGGTTTACTCGCGCTGGAACAGTTCTCCGGGCTAAGCCGAAGCAGCGCCACCTCTCACGCCCTTCTTGGATACTCGCATGCTCGATTAGGCGAGCACAGTGCGGCGCTACGGCTCATCGAGGAGCTTGACGCCGCTTCGCAGCATGGTTTTGTGCCTGCTCTCCTCTTTGCGCTGGTTTATGCCGGACTGGATGACCGGGACCAGGCCTTTAGTTGGCTCGAAAAGGCTTACGAGGAGCGGTTCTATCGTCTCGCTTACCTCAAAGTAGAGGCCCTCTGGGACCCCCTTCGCTCCGACCCCCGGTTCGCCGACCTGCTTCGACGTGTCGGCATCCGGCCGTAAGCTTGTTTGATCGACATAGTCTATCGAGTGCCATCCTCGCCGCTTATCAGTCTCACGACAAATCAGCGCCCTCATTTGGATGTGCAACGGGCAAACCGTACACGAGCAACCAGGATTTGCCATTGATCGATGTGCAATGGATACGACGCTTCTGGGCGAGTCGTCGGCCACTCTGACCCAATCCGGTTACTTCAGGGTTGTCACCCGTCCGAAACTTCTCAGAAACCGACTTACGTTCGGTCCACCACTCTCACAAGAATTGAGCCTAGAGTTTTGCACCAGAAACGATTGATGCGGTGAAACCGTACTGGAATGTCCCTTTACGATTCGCATCGGCGAGGTGTGTCCACCAGAGATTGGCTTCGTTTTCAGAAAGCGTGCCGGCGGAAACGATGCTAGCGATATGGCCGCCGAGCAGGAGCTTCAGAAAATCGTAAGTCACCAGGAGGGTGCGAAAAGAGACAGCGACGTCCGTCATGCCGGCTTCGCGAAACATGCGCGGTAGCCGGCGGCCGATCCAACCGTTCCTCATGCTGTCGCAAAAAGACAGGGCGATTTTACGCGTCGCTTCCTTATAAGGTGAATCGCAGAACTGACTTTCCCAGTCGAAGTCGAGCACGGCCATCCTGCCGTCGTGGCGGAGCACGCGAGCCATCTCGGACAGAGCTTTTTCGGCATTGGGAACGTGCATCAGCATGCGCTCGGTTCGAACCGCATCGAACGTGTTGTCGGGAAAACGCAGACTCTGTGCGTCGCCGACTTCGAAGTTTACAGATAGACTTCGACGAGCAGCGCGGCGGACTGCCTCGGCGATGAGGGATTCGCTGAAGTCTACTCCGGTGACATGCCCCGTAGGGCCGACTCTTTCGGCGAGATCGAAGGCGTCCGTTCCGATGCCGCAGCCGATGTCCAGAGCTTTCATGCCGGTCTCAAGACGCAAAGCATCCAGGATGGCTGGCTTCCATTCGGCGACTCCTGGGATTGCGTTGGCCTCGTCGAGGAAACGGAGGAAGAAATCGGGATCGGACGTGTGGTCGACCGTCGTGAAATGCGTTACGTCTAGATTGGGCATGGTCCGCGGAGTATACACGATCCATGAATGTCCCATGCCCCAGGATGCGGCAGGATATCTCGCATGTCGAATCCATCAGAGTGGCCCGATCAGCTCGATGCTTTGCAAGCCGCTCGGTATCATCACACGTTGTTGTTTGAGAACGACATGGTCCGAGTGTTGGATACAAGGGTGATGCGAGGCCAAACGGTTCCGCTCCATGCGCATCGCTGGCCAAGCGTTTTGTACATCCTCAGTTGGAGCGATTTTGTTCGTCGGGATTGCGAAGGAAGAACAATTCTAGACAGCCGCCTTGGCCAGAGGCCGCCCCTGGGAAGCGCTGTGTGGTCCTCGCCGCTTCCGCCACACACTCTGGAGAATGTCGGCGAAGCAGAGCTGCGAGCGATCAGCGTCGAGCTAAAGAACGCCGGTCCGCTCGAATCGAAAATTCGACGATAAGCAGCGCTCTAGGAAGTCGCTCACGAGTGGTCGGAAATCTTTGCCTAATCGGATTACGTCTGTGTTGTCCGCCATCGGCCCACAATCAAATCGTCGGCTCCATACTGCGCTTCCAATTCAGTGAATTCTCGGGTTCAAGTGCAAGATGCAATGGTCTGACAGTGTTAAACTCCACCCCAGTGAATCCATGGCAGAGCCCGACATTACGAAACCATCGATCATCCGCTTCAGCATTTTCGAACTGGATCTGAAAGCTGGTGAGCTACGCCGCAAGGGCACAAAGGTGAAAATTCAGGAGCAGCCGTTCCAGATTCTAGCCGCATTGCTAGAACGGCCGGGAGAAGTCGTTACACGAGAAGAGCTGCGCAGCAGACTCTGGCCGGCGGATACGTTTGTCGACTTCGATCACAGTCTGAACGCCGCGATTAAACGACTACGCGACGCGCTCGGGGAATCGGCGGAAACGCCCGTCTTCGTTGAGACACTCGCTCGACGAGGGTATCGCTTCATAGGCAATCTTCAAACATCCGACGCAACGGCATCGACGCGGCCCAGACCGTGGCAATGGCTGTTCAACGCGAGGATTCCTGTTCTAGGCGGATTAATGGTAGGTGCTCTCTCGCTGTTTTTTCTGTATTACAACCAGTCGGGCAAATCCAAGGCAGGTCAACGAGCCGTAGCTCCGGATGTAACCCCTGCCGTCACTAACGTCGGCGCAAAATGCACCCCGAGCCTTTCGCCAGACGGCCAGCATTTAGCGTTCGCCTGGAACGGTGGAGCCGGCCCCCACTTCAGCATATACGTGAAGCTCACCGGGACTGAGGAATTGCTACGACTGACGAAGCAGGCGTCAATCGACTTCAATCCGGTTTGGTCGCCCGATGGACGCTACATCGCATTCTGCCGACTTCTGAAAGGTGAATCCGGCATTTATATCATCCCTTCACTCGGTGGTGTTGAGCGTAGAGTGCGCAAGACTCTTTGGGAGGAACAAGAATACTACGAAACACTTGAGTCCGCGGGCCGCCTCTCATGGTCACCTGATGGGAAGTTACTCGCGTTTTCTGACAGGCCATCCCGCGACGAACATGCTTCTTCTATTTTTCTACTATCACTCGATTTGCTAGAAGCTCGCAGACTCACTTCGGCGCAGGGTTCTAGACAGGATTTAGATCCTGCATTCTCCCCCGACGGTCAAATTTTGGCCTTCTCCAAACGAACTCGACCAGGAGGCGGAATCTACACGGTGCCGGTTTCCGGAGGAGAGGAACAACGTGTTATCTCGGACGATAAGGACCACTGGGGTGTAGCGTGGACCCCCGACGGTCGCAACATCGTTTTTGCGGATGCCCTTTGGCCCATAACTAACGCTTGGCTTTGGAAGATACCTCTGCGTGGGGGTGAGCCAGAGCGACTGCTGTTCGGTCAAGAGGGGATCGAACCTTCGATTCAAGGGAACCGACTAGTGTATCTACGCCAGAGGTCGAATCTCAACATCTGGAGGAGGAGGCTTGATTCGTTGCTTTCGGCCAGTCCTCCCGACAAGCTCATCTCTTCCACGATGATGGAAAGTGGCCCTCAGTTCTCGCCTGATGGAAGTAAAATCGTTTTCGAATCTACGCGGAGCGGCAGCTATGAAGTCTGGATGTGCCGGAGCGACGGGAGTGGCCTCATTCAGCTAACCCATTTCAAGTCGCCGACTGGGACTCCACGTTGGTCGCCCGACGGACAACAGATTGCTTTCGATTCTGCCACCGGCGGCAATGTAGACATTTTTGTCATCGATTCTCAGGGCGGCTCACCTCGCAGGCTCACCAATGAACCATCGCACGGAGTTGTGCCAAGTTGGTCGCGGGACGGCCGTTGGATCTATTTCTCATCCAATCGCACTGGCAGTGGTCAAATATGGAAGATGCCTTCAGCAGGCGGACCCGCTGTGCAAGTGACACATCAAGGTGGCTTTGCGGCGTTCGAATCGCCCGACGGGAGATTCTTGTACTACGCGAAAGGTCTGGGAGTCTCGGGATTATGGCGCATTCCGACGAACGGCGGCGAGGAGATCGAAGTCTTAAGCTCTTTGGAAGCGGGTTACTGGGGTTATTGGGCTGTGGTCGAGAACGGCATCTATTACCTCGACACGAAGGCGAAACCTGGGATCAATTTTTTCGACCTTGCCACACATGGGATTTCGCGAGTGTTCGATCTACCGAACGGTCCCGCTTTGGGAGTGCCGGGATTAGCAATCTCTCCGAACAAAAAAACGATCCTTTACACACAACTGGATGCGCTAACTAGTGACATCATTCTTGTGGAGAACTTCCGATAAGCTGTCTCGCTGTGACCTGGTCGTATCCTGCAGTTACGAGCGCATGGTCGGCAATCCCGAAGTTATCGAGACGTTCTGGCAAGTCGCGAGGACACTCGGCTGGCGTCACTAGGGGCCCTTGGAGTATGTGTCGCAACCCACGATCCAGTTTGGCACAGTTCCGTAATTGCAGTTACCTCTGAACCCCTCGGTGAGACAACTCGATTGGCACAGTTCTCCCCGGATCCCCGATCGTCGCGATAAGTCCCTAGTGGTCAACCATAAGCTTGACTGGATTGAGACACGCGGAGCATCGGGCATTGCCGTTCACGCCTGCCCTACCTCTGAAGTCAACTGAGCGATCGCCTTATGCATGAAAATCTTTAATGATTGCCCCTGAACGTCTGAGCGGAGGGGTTCGATGTTCAATTTCCTTTTCAAAATCTTCTGGCGGGCGACAGCCGAGTGCTGAATGTAAACGGCGCTGGTTATAGTATTGCTCAATGAAAGCTACCACGTTCGCAAGAAGGTCCTCCAAGTCCCGATAGTGGTTCGCATAGATTTCTTCCCGCTTGAGCGTCTTCAGAAAACTCTCGCAACGTGCATTGTCGTATGGCTTCCCCGGTCGGCTCACGCTTGGAATCATCTTGTTTTGTTGCAAGATCTTTGCGTAATCTCCGCAAGAGTACTGCATGCCACGATCCGAGTGATGTACGAGATCTGGCGGCGGCTGTCGTTTGGCAATTGCTTGCTCTAATGCAGCGATCGGCAACCGGCTCGCGAGCGTACGGTCCAGTGCCCATCCGACTACCTTCCGTGAGAATGCGTCGAGGATCACCGCGAGGTATACGAACTCGCGCTGGAGGCGGATATAAGTGATATCCGCTACCCAGAGCTGATTGGTTCCCGTCAGCGTCATGCGGCTGACGAGATTGAAGTAAACCTCTATGTCGCGCGAGAAATCTGTACCGAACAAAGCGCGCCGATCTACCATAAGTAGCTTATCTTCGGCCATGATACGCAAGACGCGCTTGTGATTAACGAGCATCCCGCGCTCACGTAACTCGGCTGTGATCCGCCGATAACCGTATCGCCGTCGATGCTCCATGGCGATCTCTTGAATCGCCGACCGCACTTCCATTTCTTCGTCTATCGCTGCCCGGCCTTTCAGGTAACGATAGAAACCCGCTCGGCTGACCTGGGACAGTTGACATATTCGCTCGGTGTTTAAGTTGCCTTGCAACGGCATCATTTCCTGAATCTGGACGTAGATGCCTTCCCGCCATTGATACCGCTCTACAGGCGTCGAGCCCCGACTTTTTGCAAGGCACCTTTGAAAAAATCCAACTCCAATGTTTTCTCTGCGAGCAATCGCTTCACCCGATTGAGCTCCGCACGGAGCGTGGAGTTGCGTGGATTTGCTTCCAGCGGATCCTCACACTCAGCGGAATCAAATTGATCTCGCCACTTGTAAAGTAGCCTTCGATGCAGGCCGAGTTCTCGTGATAGCGCGGATATGTTCTTGCAGGTCCTGAAACGCTCGACAACCGTTCGCCGCAGTTCCTTCGGATATCGTCCCACTCGTCTTTTTGGCACGTGCAGCTCCTTTCCTGCAGAGTGTGCCTTGAGAAAGTGTCTCAATCCAGGGGTTCACTCCAGGCTCGGATAAACTAATGGATCGCTCGGCTAAGTATTTGAAAAGTTTGGTCGGGGCGCCCGGATTTGAACCGGGGGCCTCCTGCGCCCAAGGCAGGCGCGCTACCAGGCTGCGCTACGCCCCGACAAGAATTGCTTAATCATTCTAAAGCACTATCGAACTTTACTCCAACGTGGATCAGCGTTGTTGCTGGCGGCCTGCACGAATAAAGTGAACGCTCGAATACGAGTGCGTCGGCGGCACAACTGTTGTTCAGTTCGGATTTTCAAACAGGATAGTAAAACTAGTAGTCTTCTTGCGGCTTGCGGCCGTAGGGACTTGGCGCAACTTTCGGCGCGCGTGCTACGCGGAACGTGTCGAGCTCCGCGCTGGTAATCGCGAACTCCGATTCGGGCGGATGATTTGCATGTGCAAGCAGTTCGGCGTTCAATCTAAGAGAGCAGATGGACGGCGCATCCTGATAGCGCGCGCGATGAGATACGAACGCTTCGTTTTCAATGCTCAGTGTGAATTCGCGTTCGCTCCCTGCTTCCCGCACGTTGAAGGTGTACTCGCGAACCAGTGTTTTCACCTCGAAACCGCGGTATTGAACAATCACTGCATCACCCACTTGGCACCTTTGATGATTGTGACAGAAAGAATCGCTCGCGGGGATTTTATTCGGCGCGTGGTTGCGACGCATTCCCGAAACAAATCTCTCGCCGTCAGCTGCGGCAAGCTGCCTGCTGGCCCGTTACCCGACTCTGGTGTCAGCCGCTGCCCGGCTTCGGCCGGACTCAGCGCGACCATCACGGGGCTCATGCGGACGCGCATGCTTTACTTGCAGCGCACGGCCCAACATCTCG